>Ga0137375_10006973_pt1 | contig 13410 bp, 13 predicted proteins | sample SagtaG_24_FD_104936 | JGI IMG/M metagenome (GOLD analysis project Ga0137375, IMG submission 104936) | Vadose zone soil microbial communities from Sagehorn Ranch, Mendocino, California, USA - Sage1_R_113_16 metaG | ecosystem: Environmental > Terrestrial > Soil > Vadose zone | place: USA... | reverse complement strand
CGGTGGCCGCTCCTTCGGATCTCGCAGCCGGCGTGACGGCGTTCACCCTCGGAGTTCTCGCGGTGCTCGCTTTGCTCTGGGGCGTTTTGCACTTGTGGCTCGGCGCCTCGCTGCGGCGATACCGTCACTGGGCTCGCCTCGCCGCGCTCGGGCTCGCAGTGATCAACCTGGTGCTGTTCCCCTTCGGGACGGCCCTTGGCGCGTACGCGTGTTGGGTGTTGTTGACGGAGGAGGGACGGAAGTTATTTGAACCGTCGCGGGCCTGACCGCCGTCGCTCGCACGTAAGACCCGCGAGCTGCAGCGGGTCCGCCGTTCGCTGGTCCAGCCCCGCCGTCGTCCTGGGTCGGCTATGGATCGAAGAACAGGCCGCTTATCACCGCGTTGTAAGCACCAGTGCAGACGACGTTGAGCCGCACGTGACCGCGCACGGTCCACACGAGATAGGCGCCCGTTGAGAGGCCGGCCACGTTTCGGCTGTCGAGGACCACACCGCTCGCGGCATCCACGACGTCGATCCGCTCGGCACGATTGAGCGGATCCCAATCGAGCGCGTAGAGCGCGAGCTGATGCGACTGGCCGTCGGTCAGATTGACGTCGATTGCAAACTGCGTCGCCGAATACCACGTGGCCGCGACGCGGCCGCTCGCGGCGCGCTGCAGCGCCCGTGTGCTCGCTGGCGCCGGGTCCCACGTCCAGGCCGCGTGCCCGGATGGCTGCGCGCTGGCGTACGACGGCAGCGAGGTGACGTCACCAACGACGACATACCCGTCCGCGCCGTACCCGCCGCGCCAATTCCCTTGCGTGGTCACATCCGTTCGAACAAAGGTTGCCGCACCGCCCGTTGTAGGCGATGCGGGATTGACCTGAATGGAAACCGTCGAGGAGGTGGTCGTCAGGCCCCAATTGTCGGTTGCGACTGCGGTCAGGCTGTAGCTGCCTGCCGCAACGCTGCTCCAAGTGACTTGATACGGGCTGGTCGTATCGCTGCCCACCAGCGTTTCGTTCGCGTAGAAATCGACCCGCGCAACGGAACCGTCCACATCACTTGCCGCCGCAGCGACATTGATCGTCGCGGGGGCCGTGTAGATCGCGCCGGTAGTGGGAGCCGTTAACGTAACGGTCGGCTTCGAGCCGCTGTTGAGCGCCGACAGGGCCCGGAAGGCGTTCAATCGCCCGCCCGATGCCACAACGCCGCCCCACTGCGGCAGCGGATCGACGTTCGTCATCAACGCCGCCTTGAGATCGCCGACAGCGAGGCCCGGCGCGTGCGCCAACACCAGCGCGGCCGCACCCGCCACATGCGGAGTCGCCATGCTGGTTCCGGTGTTGAAGACATACGTGCCGTTGAGATATGTGCTCGCGATGTACACGCCCGGTGCGGCAATGTCGACCGACGTCGCCCCGTAATTCGAGAAGCTCGCGCGGTTGTCCGACTGATCCGCTGCGGCGACGGCGATGATGCTGGGCGAGGTGAAACTCGCCGGATCGAACGGTATCGCCTCGATGTTGTACCCGTTATTACCTGCCGCCATCACGTTCAAAATGCCGGCGTTTCCAGCCGCGTCGACCGCGTTTTGAAGCACGGAGCTGATGGCGCCGTTGCGCAGAGATCCCCAGCTATTGCTCGTGACCCGCAGATTCACTCCGCGATTCTTCATCGCGACCACGTAATCGAAGCACGTTGCCGCCTCGGCGTCGGTGCCGCTGCCCGAGGCCGATATCATCTTGCAGGCGAGAATCTTGACGTTGCGGCTCACGCCGACGACGCCAATGGCGTTGTCGCCGACGGCTCCAATTGTTCCAGCGGTGTGCGTGCCATGGCCGTGATCATCCCAGGGATCGGAGTCGTGGTTGACAGCGTCGATGCCGTACACGTCATCGACATATCCATTACCGTCGTCGTCGAGCCCATTGCCGGGGATTTCGCCGGGGTTCTGCCACATGTTCGCTGCGAGATCGGGGTGCGTATACTGAACGCCCGTGTCGATATCGGCGACGACCACCGTGGTGGTGCCCAACCCGAAGTTGTTCCAGACAGCTTGCGCTTGAATCCGATCGATGCCCCACAGCGTTCCGTCAAGCCATAGAGGATCGTTTGGCGGAGCGGCGGGCGCGATTCGCCGGATGTAATTGGGTTGCGCCTCGATGACATCCGGATCGCGGCGAAGCGCCTCGGCGACCGCTCGCGGGTCTGCGCCGGGCGAGATGCGCAGGTGATCGACGTTGAGCTCGCCGAGATGCGCCAACTTCTGCGCTCCATGCGCGGAACGCACCGCCGCGCGGCGCGCTTCTGAAGCGCCGGTGCCGTATTGCACTAGGACCTCGCCGGGCACGAAGTCGCCGGATTGAACCTGTTGTGCCTTCAACGAGCTGAACGAGGCATAGCAGAGCAGCAGGACAACGCACAGCGAAGCCAAGCTCCGCAGGGGCGCGACGAACCGAATATTCATGTCGAGAATTGCGAGAAAACCGAGAGCACCCTATACAAACGGCAAAGGCTGCCATCCTCGCATGACACGTGATCCCCGTCAAACGCGGAGTTCGCCGTTCAGCACAGCTCCACAACGGACGGCTGACCGACTGCTCAGCTGCTCGGGTGTGTGGGAACGGGTGCCAAATCTACGGTTCCCATCGGCGTCCACGGCCCACACCGCAACACGCGCTTCAACGCCAGCCACCCGCCGCGCGCGGCGCCGAACTCGCGCACGCAGATTTCGGCATAACGACTGCAGCTCGGGACAAACCGGCAGCGCACTCCCATGCTGGCATAGAGCGGCGACAACGTCCGCTGGTACAGATGAATCCCCGAGAGCGCGGCACGGGCGGTCAGTTGTTCCGCGGGCGCGCGCCGCAAATCGGCAGCGACCGCCAGCGTGAGACTGGCGGCGACGACCGCGAACGTTCGCATTCTGCGTCTCGAACGAACGTCCGCGGTCACGTGCAACAGCATCGATCTCGAGCGGATTTCGCGACTAGAACTTGTCCGCGTATTGGCTGATCCCGGGGATGATCAGCCGCTGCCCGTTGATGCCCTTGATTATCGCGAAGATGTGCAGCACGAGAAACCCGAGTCCAATCAGCGGCGCAAAGATCGCGACGATACAGCCAAGGAACGACCCGAGCACGAACGTGAGCACCTGAAACGCGATCCAGAAGATCAACTCGGCGACGGCAAGCACGAGACCGTGCTTGGCATGCCACTGCACCTCTCTATCTTCTTTTTCCACCACTAGAGGGATGAGCGCCAACAGCCAGAGATAGGACAGCAGAATCATCACGTTCCGATTGCTCGACGGAGCGTTGCTGGCCGGCGGCGGCGGCGGTGGTGGTGGGGGTGGGTACGACGGCGGCGGTGGCATCGGATCGGGCATCGGTGGGATCGGATCGGGCATCGAGTGTTCTCCTTTGAACCGGTCGACCTGCGACGGAGCTCAGGATCTTCCCGGGCTAGGTCGACGGGCGACGTCGCTCACGTTCATCGCGAGCACAGGACGGGATGAGATCAACGCGCCGGTAGATCGCGTGGACGGTACGTACCGCGCCGCTTCCTGCTACCGCTATGACCGGCCTCGATACTGAGCCGGATAGTCCCGCGAGTCTACAGGGGATCGCTCGGCTTGTCACCCCCAGGGAGAGCCCTCCGCCTCCGTCCGGCGAGCTGAAAAGCGCACCGAACTTCGGCCCCTCGACATTGCTGGGCGACTGAGCTTCATCGCCCTTCGACGCTGCTCAGGGCGAGCTTGAGTTCATCGAAGGGTCGAAGGTCGAAGCTCGCGACGATTTGTTTCGCGAGCGAAGGCGGGCTAAGCTGAGAAGTTGAGCCTGCAAATGTTGTCTTCGGAAGCGGTCCTCGACTCGTTGAAGCGGGTCATCGATCCTGATCTGCGCAAAGATATCGTCTCGCTCGGGTTCATCAAGAACCTCGAAATAGACAATGGCCACGTAACGTTCACGATTGAGTTGACGACGCCGGCGTGTCCCGTCAAGGACCTGATGAAAGAGCAGGCCATTACGGCTGTGTCCGCGCTCGACGGCGTCACGAACGTCACCGTCAACATGACCGCTGCCGTGCGATCGGTCACGGCGCCCGAGCATGGTCGTCCACCGTTGCCTGGCGTCAAGAACGTAATCGCCGTCGGTGCAGGCAAAGGCGGTGTGGGCAAGACGACGGTCGCGGTCAATCTTGCCCTCGCGCTTGCAAAGGCAGGAGGGCGCGTCGGCATTCTCGATGGCGACATCTACGGTCCGAACGTTCCGATGATGCTCGGGCTTCGCGCGCAGCTCGCTTCGGACGGCCATCAGATCATCCCTGCGGAGAAGTACGGCATTCAGGTGGTTTCAATCGGGTTTCTCACCGACGACGACGCACCGGTGATTTGGCGTGGGCCGATGGTGCACACCGCCATCCAGCAGTTCTTTCGCGATGTCGCGTGGCGCGATCTGGACTACCTCATCATCGATATGCCGCCGGGAACCGGCGACGTCGCCCTCAGTTTGAGCCAGACGGTGGCTGTAGCCGGCGCAATCGTGGTGTCCACGCCGCAGCAGGTGTCGCTGGCCGACAGCCGGCGCGCGGTGCGCATGTATCAGAAGCTCAATGTCCCGACGCTTGGGATTGTCGAGAACATGAGCTATTACGCGTGTCCCAACTGTCATCACGAAAGCGAGCTTTTCGGATATGGCGGCGGCGAGCGCATCGCTGCGGACATGGGTATCCCGTTTCTTGGGCGCTTGCCGGTGTATCAGCCCATCAGCCTCGGGAGCGACCGCGGCATTCCGCTCGTGGTCGCCGAGCCGGATGCTCCGGCGACACGCGCATTTATCAGCGTCGCCGAGCGAGTGGCCGCGCAGATTTCAATAGCGGCGCACAGAAATGCGCAAGCGAATAAAGGAAAGATCCCGCTGATTCCAGTTCGTTAGGTGCGTTAGGTGCGACGGGTGCGCTCAGGTGCACAGGTGCGGTGCGGTGCACGGGTGCACAGGTGCGGTGCGCAGGTGCGGTGCACAGGCGCAGTGAGCTTTTGCAAGGAGGGTGAAATGAAACGCCTGACGATGTCTTGTGTGGCCCTTTCGATGTTCGTGACTGTCGCCGCGGCGGCGGAGCTGCCCAAGCCGCTCGTCGACGCCTATTTGCAGGTGCAGACGGGATTGACCAACGACAAGATTGACAACCTTGCGTCCAACGCGAAGGCGATCGAGACGGCTGCGACCGCGCTCGGCGCTGATGCCGCGGCGGTTGTCGAAGGCGCGAAGAAACTGGGCGCCGCCAAGGATCTTGCGGCCGCGCGCACGGCGTTTGGCGAAATGAGCGAAGCGCTCGTGACTTACGTTGACAAGTCCAAAACCAGCCTCGGCGATCTCCAGGTCGCCTTTTGTCCCATGGTCCGCAAGCCATGGCTGCAGAAGGAGAAGGACATCCGGAATCCGTACTACGGGACCGAGATGTTGACGTGCGGATCGTTCAAAAAATAGGTGTGGCAGGTAGGGGCGACGCATGCGTCGCCCCTATCTGTCCCTCGGCAGCTTTCTCATCGCGGCAATTCCGAGCAGCGGCCCGGGCACCAGAATCAACGACGCATACCTCCACGAAACGATTGCCGCCACTCGCGGCAGCATCTCGATCGTCACCATCGTCAATAGAAACCCGAGGCAGGTCTGCAGCGTCAGCGCAGTGCCGACGTGATCGGCGGGCGAATACTCGCTGACGAGCGCCGAGAATTGCGCCGAATCTGCGACGACGGAAAAGCCCCAGATCATCGCGAGTATGAAGAGCCACAGCGGCGGGCCGCCGAAGACGAGCGAAGTCAAGGCCGCGCAGGCGGCGCTTGTCCACATGGCCCAAATGGCGACGCGCGCGCGGCCGAGAGTGTCCGCAAACCAGCCAGCCAGCGCGCAGCCGGCAGTCCCGCTGCCAATCGCGAGAAAAGCCGCAAGCGATCCTGCCGCCGCCGGGCGTCCCATGCCGGCCGCCGCAAAGCTGGACGTCGCGAGCACGGCAATCCACGTCCACATGGCGTAGAGCTCCCACATATGACCGAGATAGCCAAAGGTCGCGAGCCGCGCGCCGCGAACGCGCACGAGTTTGCGAATCGCATGCGGATCGAACGGCGCGGTGGCGGATACAAATGGACCATCGCGGACGATGAGAAGGACCAGCACGCCGCCCACAATCGAGAGCGCCGAGGAGGCGAGCATCGGCTCCCGCCAGGACTGCCCGTAGACGGCGTTCAAGAGGTACGGGAAGGCTTTGCCAAGCGTCAGCGCGCCAATCAATACACCGAGGGCGAGGCCGCGGCGCTCGCGAAACCAGCCAGCGGCAATCTTCATCCCGGGTGGGTACACGCACGCGAGCGCAGCGCCCGTCAGAAAGCGCAGAAGAATCACTGAGCTCGACGAGCTCGCGACGAGCACGGCGGCATTGGTGAGCGCGCCTGCCACCGCGCCCAGGAAGAACAGCATGCGCGCGTTGAGCACATCGGCGAGGTTGGCCATCGCGCTGCCGAGAGTGCCCACGACAAATCCGGCCTGCACCGCGATCGTCAACCACGATGCGTGCGCGAGCGACATGCGAAACTCGTCGACGAGAAGCGGCGTGACGGCGGTTGCCGAGAACCACAGCGTCATGCCGAAGAACTCCGCCACCGCAAGCGTGGCGAGCATGCGCCATGCACCGTGCGATTCCGCCGCATTCACGATAGGATCGACATTCGACGCCCTCATCGATGGAAATACCGTACATCAAGCACACGTTGAGCAACGGGCTTGACATCATCGTCCACGAACATCATCAGTTGCCGATGGTGGCAGTGAATGTGTGGTATCACGTCGGATCGAAGAACGAGAAACCGGGACGCACCGGCTTTGCGCACCTGTTCGAACACCTCATGTTCGAAGGGTCGGAGCACCACGACAACGGGTACTTTCAGCCCATCCAGCAAGCTGGAGGTTTGCTGAACGGCTCGACGAATCCGGACAGAACCAATTACTGGGAAGTCGTTCCGGCAGGAGCGCTGGAGCTCGCCCTCTGGATGGAATCGGATCGCATGGGGTATCTGCTTCCGGCGCTGACCAAAGAAAAGTTCGAGACCCAGCGCGACGTCGTGCTGAACGAACGGCGACAGAATTACGAGAACCGGCCGTACGGCCTCGCCTCTGTCGCGCTGTCGGCCGCCCTGTTTCCTCCGCAGCATCCCTATCACTGGCTGACGATCGGGTCGGCTGAGGATCTGCGGGCGATGTCTCTCAAGGACGTGCGCGAGTTCTTCTCGACCTACTACCATCCCGCCAACGCGTCGCTGGCGATCGCCGGTGACGTCGACGTCGATCGCGCCATCAGTCTCGCAGAGCAGTACTTCGGCGAGATTCCTGCGGGTCCGACACCGCTGCCGGTCGCGGCCGAGGGATCGTTGCTCATCAACTCGCGCCTGGTGCTCGAGGATCGCGTCGAGTTGCCGCGCTTGTATCTAGCCTGGCACGCGCCGGCGATGTTTGCGCGAGACGATGCGGAGTTGGATTTGGCTGCCGATCTCCTCGCGCACGGCAAGACGTCGCGGCTTTACCAGGGCCTCGTCTACGAGAAGCAGATCGCCACCGAGGTCGTCGCGTACCAGCACTCGCGCGAATTGTCGGGCCTGTTTCAAATTGCGGTGACCGCTGCGCCGGGTATTTCTCTCGGAGAACTGCATACGTTCGTGTTCGAAACGCTGCATCGATTGGGCACCGACCAGCCAACCGCCGCCGAACTCGAACGTGCGCGCGCGCAAACCGAAGCCCAGTTCATCTATCGACTTCAGACCATCGGTGGATTCGGCGGCAAGTCGGATCAACTGAATGCCTACAACGTGTTCCGCGGGGATCCGGGGTTCTTTGCCGCCGATCGGCGCCGCTACGAGCTTGCCTCGCCAGCGTCGATTGCATCTGCGCTGACGCGGTGGATTGTCGAGCGTCCGAGCGTTGCGCTGAGTGTGGTGCCGCGTGGCGCGCGGCATCTGGCGATCAGCGATTCAATCGAGGTGCAAGCCGCGTGAACGCCGTCGATCGCACGGCGTTGCCCGTGCTCGGCGCGAGCGAGCCGTTCCATTTTCCGCGCATCGAGCGGCACCTCCTCGCCAACGGCCTCGAGTTGCGAGCTGTCGCCCACAAAAACGTTCCGGTCCTTTCAGCGGTCTTGCTGGTGCCAGGCGGCACGGCCGCGGATTCGCCTGCTCGCCCGGGCCTTGCGGCCTTCACAGCGGATCTCCTCGACGAAGGCAGCGATGGCCGTTCCGCGCTGGCGGTGTCAGACGCGATTGCGCGCCTGGGCGCGGACCTGGATGTCGACGTGGGTCCGGACGCGACCGTCGTGTCGCTCACCAGCATTACCAGGTTCACGCGCCCGGCCCTGGAACTGCTCGCCGAGATGGTCATCAGGCCGAACCTCGCCGAGCCGGACGTGGAGCGCGTTCGGAAGCTTCGCCTCGAGCGGCTCCGGCAATTGCGCGATCACGCGTCCGCGGTGGCAGAACGGGCCCTCGCAAAATGGCTCTATGGCGATCACCCGTATGGCCATCTCGGACTTGGGACCGAGGACGCCATGGAGGCGACGGGGCTCGATGAAGTGCGGGCATTCCATGCCGCGGCCTTTATCCCTGCTGGATCGACTCTGGTGATTGTCGGCGATGCTCCGGTGGACGACCTGCTCGCAGCGGGTGAACGCGCATTTGCGCAGTGGGAACCGCGCCCAAGCATGGCAACCGTCGATCGCGATGCAGGTCTTCGCGAGCCGCCGCCGGCGACCGAGTCGCGACTGGCGATCGTGCCGCGACCAGGCTCGCCCCAATCGGAGCTTCGCATCGGTCATGTGTGCGCCTCACGCAGCACACCCGACTACCACGCGCTGGTGCTGCTGAACATGATTCTGGGCGGCCAGTTCGTGAGCCGAGTCAATCTCAACCTCCGGCAGGACAAGGGCTATACCTACGGCGTGAGGACGGGATTCGATCTGCGGCGTGGCCTCGGCCCTTTCGTGCTGCAAACCAGCGTTCAGACCGAAGTTACCGCCGATGCCGTTCGCGAATCGCTGCGCGAGCTGAACGACATTCGCGAAACGCGGCCCGCTAGCGGCGAGGAGATCGCGCTGGCCCGCGCGTCGATCACTCTCGGCTACCCGCGCAGCTTCGAAACTGCGCATCACGTCGCACGCGGCGTCGCACAACTCGCGTTGCACGGACTTCCGGATACGTATTTCGAGGAGTTCGTGCCTCGCGTGGAAGCTGTGAGCGAATCGGACGTCAGCCGCGTGGCCGCGCAGTATCTGCGGCCCGACCGCATGTCGATTCTCATCGTCGGCGATCGCGATCGCAGCGCGTCGTCCTTGACCGATCTGAAGCTTGGCGAGCCAGTCGTGTTGACGATCTGAAATGCACGCCGTCCGCTTCCATGAGCACGGCGGCCCTGAGGTCCTTCGCTACGAAGAGGCGCCTGACCCCGAGCTGCGCCAGGGTGAAGCGATAGTTCGCGTGCGTGCGTGCGCCCTCAATCATCTCGACATCTGGAATCGTCGCGGCATTGAACGCGTGCGGTTTGCGTTTCCGCATATTTCCGGCGCGGACATCGCCGGAGAGATTATTTCCACTGCCGACAAGAGTTTTGCGCCTGGCCGTCGCGTCATGCTGCAACCGGGACTCTCGTGCAGTCGTTGCGAAGCGTGCCTGTCAGGCCGTGACAACGAGTGTCCAGGCTACGGTGTGCTCGGATCGCAGAGCGACGGTGGCTACGCCGAGCTCGTTCACGTGCCTCTCCAGAATGTGGTTCCAATTCCCGACTCCATCGGGTTTGTCGAAGCCGCAGCGTTTCCGCTGACGTTTCTCACGGCGTGGCACATGCTCGTCACGCGCGCGAAGATTCGGACCGGCGAAGACGTTCTCGTTCTCGGCGCGGGCAGCGGCGTCGGTCAGGCCGCCATTCAGGTCGCGTGGCTGTACGGTGCGCGCGTGTTCGCGACCGCCGGAACGGAGGCGAAGCTCGCAAAGGCCAAGGAGATCGGGGCGTACGAAGCCATCAACCATTACACGCAGGATGTCGGTGAGGAGATCAGACGATTCACGAACAAGCGGGGCGTCGACATCGTCGTCGAGCATGTCGGCGTGGCCACGTGGGGCCACAGTCTCAAGTGCCTTGCAAAGGCCGGCCGCCTCGTGACGTGTGGCGCGACGACAGGATACGACGCGCGGATCGATCTGCGCTTTCTGTTTGCCCGCCAGTATTCGCTGATGGGCTCGTACATGGGCACCAAGGGAGAGCTGCTGCGCGCCGCGCAGTGTTTCTTCGCGGGACAATTGAAGCCGGTCGTCGACACCACGTTTCCGCTTGCTGAAGCCGCCGAGGCGCAACGCCGGCTGGAGAAGGGCGAACAGTTCGGAAAGATTGTGTTGGAGGTGTAGTGCGAGTTACAGGTATCTCAGCAATCCCCGCAACGCTTCCAACAACCGCGACGCGAGCGACGCGACAAGCGGGGTTACCTCGCCACTGTCGACCGACTCGGCAACTGTGACGGGATCGGTCAGGAGCAGCCAGATGGTCGCGCCCGCGATGACGACCGCGAGCAACCCGACGATGCCGACCAGGCTGAAACTGAGGCTGCCAATCGAGCTTGTTCGGGTCCGGGTTGCATCCATGACCGCGTGATCAGCTGATCTTATACCCCCAAGCATGCTTTGACGCCGAGACGAACGCGTAAGTTTCAGCTCAAAGATTCTGCGTCAGGAATTTCGCCAGATAGTAGCCGTCAAGGTATTTGAACGGTGCCACGCCGGTGCTGTAGTGGCCGCATGGCAGCACGGCGACGTCCGGCTCCACCCCGCGGCGCCGAAATTCGTCCACGAGCGAGCGGGAGAGATCCACTGGAAACGTCAAGTCGTACTTCGCGTACACGAGGAGTGTCTTGCGGCCATGGGCGCGATCGAGATACGACCACGGACTGATCGGACGCCAGAGCTCGCGCAGCGTGTCCAGCGTGATGTTGCCGTCGAGGCTGGTGCGGACGTGTGCCGTGGACACGCCGCGCCACACTACGTCCGCGAAGAATGGAGAGATGTGATTGAGCGCCTGCGCGCGAACCAGCGGCTCGTGCGATGCCGTGAGCATGGCCAGACACGATCCGAGGCTGGTTCCCAGCAGCCCGAGGCGGTCGTAGCCCTGATCGCGCAGCCACCACAACGCGCGCCGGACGTCGAGTATGGCCTGACGGCACACTTGCACCGTGCGCGCGATGTTCGAGCTGACGATGTAATCGGCGCGCGAGAGCTCCGGCGGCATGCGGCGATCGTGATACGGCAGGCTGATGCGAAGCGCCGTCACGCCAACGCGCGCGAGCAGTCGCGAGAGTCCCACGTGCCCGCTCGCGTCAGAGTTCCACTGCGGCAGCACGACGACCGCGCGACGTCCTGCGCGTCCCGAACTCTCGCGCGCGCGAAACAGCCGCGCGTGGACGATGTTGTTTGCCGCGTGCGGCGTGACAAGCGCGCTCGGGAAGGACAAGCAGCCGGCTTCGCCGTCAGCCGAGGTCTTCGAATCCGAGGCAACAAACGCGTAGTCGGACGTCGGAGTCGGCGTGAAGAACGCGTCGGTGTCCTTCATCACCTCCTCGATCCAACTGCGCACGATCGCGACGGGCTCCGCGCCGGGAGCGTGGCCGTTCGCGGGCACCCAATCCAGTCCCCAGTCAAACGGCCGCACTACTCGCTCGGTACGGCTGACGCTGGCGAGATGCCGCTCCCACCGATGAAAGAACCGGGAGATCATGCGTGACTGTTCAGCGCGGTTTCGACCGAGCGCGCGACACTCAAGAGCGAGCGTGTTGCTCCGATCCGGCCGACGATCTGCAACCCGACCGGCAAGCCGGCCGGCGTCAACCCGCAGGGCAGCGCGATTGCGGGATGACGCGAGAGGTTGAACGGCTGCGTGCAGCGCAACATCACCGTGCGTACGGACTCGCGTCCGCCTTTCACGGCGACGCTCTGCTCGCCGACCGTTGGCGCCGGAATCGCCAGCGCCGGCAAAACCAGCGCGTCTACATCCTGCAGCGCCCGACTGACTTCGTGCGCAATCACTTCCCGTCCCTGCAACGCTCGGATGTAATCCTCGGCCAGGACATAGCGGCCCATCTCGAGGCGCAGCCGCACGTTGTCCGTGTAAGCGGCAGGCCGCTCCTGCAACATGCTGGCGTGATATGCCGCGGCGTCGGCGAGCACCAGATGCAGGTAAACGGGCGCAATGTCGTTGGCATGGGGAAGGGTGGCCTCGCTGATCGAGGCTCCCGCTTTCCGAAGACGGTCCAGTGCGCCGTCAACGATCCGTTCGACGCCCTCATCGAGACGATCGGTAAACGAGCCCGTCAGCCGGCCGAAGCGGCAGCCCCATAAGCGCACCTCGTCGAGAGGAGCCGGTGCTTCGCCGCGCATGACATCGTAGAGCAACGCCGCATCGTCCACACACCGCGCGAGTGGGCCCGCATGATCCATCTGTCGGCTCAACGGCACCACGCCGTCGAGTGGTATTTCGCCCCAGGCAGGCTTCAAGCCGATCACTCCGCATGCCGCGGCGGGAATGCGGATCGAGCCACCCGTGTCGGTTCCGATGGAGGCGAACGACATGCCCGTGCGAACCGCGATCGCGGAGCCCCCGCTCGATCCTCCCGGCGATCGTGTCGGGTCAACGGGATTACGCGCGGGACCCCAACCGGAATCCTCGGACGTGGTGCCGAACGCGAATTCGTGGAGATTCGTCTTTCCGACGAACACGGCGCCGGCTTCTCTCAATCGCGCGGTTACGAATGCATCGGCCAGTGCCACGTGGTCGGCACGAAGTCGCGACGCGGCGGTTGTCGGCACACCACGCATGTCGATGAGATCTTTGAGCGACAGCGGAATCCCGTGAAGGGGACCAATAGCGCGGCCGGCGGCGACGTGCCGATCGGCTTCACGTGCCGCGCCCAGCGCTTCATCCGCCGTGACGGTGATGAACGCGTTGAGTTGTGGATTGAGCTCCGCGATGCGCGCAAGCGCCTCCTCGGTCAGGTTTTCCGACCGCACCTCGCCGCGTGCAAGCCGCGGCGCAATCTCGCTGATGGTGGGCAGCGTCTCGGGCGTCATTGCTGCTTCGACCCCCGCGATTCAGCCGGCGCGGCGTGCACCTCGTGCCGGCCTGAAGCATCGTCATTCCAGTCGGCGGCCCGCAGCGCTGCGGTCGTTTGTGCGAGCGTCTCGAGCAGATCGGCAAGCTCCGGCAACTTGCGCCTGAGCGCATCCATCCGGGCGTCTTCGAGCCATTGTTCAAGTGTCATGAGCGCTTGACCGTCAGGGCGAGGCCGTCGCCAACCGGCAGGATGGTTGTGAACGACCGCGGGTCCGACGCGAGCCGTTTGTTGTATG
>Ga0137375_10006971_pt1 | contig 13412 bp, 15 predicted proteins | sample SagtaG_24_FD_104936 | JGI IMG/M metagenome (GOLD analysis project Ga0137375, IMG submission 104936) | Vadose zone soil microbial communities from Sagehorn Ranch, Mendocino, California, USA - Sage1_R_113_16 metaG | ecosystem: Environmental > Terrestrial > Soil > Vadose zone | place: USA... | reverse complement strand
GATTGGCGGGGCAAGCAGAAGCTCGGGTATGTCGTACTCCAGGATGGCTCGCGGATCCTTCTCAAGAGCATCTGGGAACCCAAGTTGATCGCTGCGCTGAATGACGCGCTGAGTCGAGCTCGAGCTAATCCTACTGTGTCTGGATGACGTACGCTTGTCGTCGAAGGCCGCGTACATATGCGTGGGGTACGAAAAAGAACCCGATTCGCTCCTTGATCGACGTGGCTCGCTAGCATCCCGGACACAATGCTGTCACTGGTCTTGAAGGGCACGCAAACCTCTGATCGGCTTCAAGCAGCCATTTCGTACTCGTGGATGAGCCTGTCGGGCTCCAAAATCCTGATACGAGTCATGCCGCGCTGCGTGTTGGGTACAAGTATTCGATCAGGCGGCCGCATCGAGCGTCGAACCACACGCCGGAATCGAACGCTGCCAACGAGCGACGATCGGCGGCGTTCAGAGGCCGGAAGGGAACCCGGCGGCCGACCGTGGGCGAAATGCCCGCGCGACCCAGCAGACCTGCCGTGGTGGTCAGGCAAGGTGACGACACCAAGGTGAGCAGGGGTCGGTCCGTCACGAGGACGCCCGCCGCCGGGTGGGCAGCGACGCGCAACCTCGATTCGGACGGGCTCGTGCAGCCTCGGGTCGCAGAGCTCTTCTCGAGCGGGCTCCGGCTGATCACCGGTGGGATTTCGACCGGCAGGAGCCGGGGGGCGAGGCGCCTGATCGGGCGGGAGTGGTTCTGCTGCAGGACCCGACGCGCGCCGAGCCCGATCCTCCAGGTCGGAGGCGGAGGAGCCGGTGGACAAGAAGGCGAGGGCTTGGGCCCGCAGGAACTCCCCCCACGTGGGTCCGATCCGCCGGGGCGCCGGCCCCAGGCCGCCTCGGCGCAGCACGGTCGCGATCGTGGTGGCGGAGATCCTGATCCCGAAGCTTGAGGAGCTCGCCCTTGATCCGCAGGTAGCCCCACCGGGGGTTCTCCCTTCCCAGGCGAAGGATCAGCTGGCGCAGTTCGGGATCGATCGGAGGGCGTCCCGGCCCGCGGCGCGGCCTCGGGTCCATTCTGCTCTCGAGCTGGCGGCGCCAGCGCTTGAGCGTCTCGGGCACGACTCCGAAGGCCGACCACCGCTCCCGGGGGAGGAACCGGCTCGCCCGCGGCGAGGAGGACCCGGTCGGCGGTGCTGTAGCGGGGCCGCTTCCCTCCCCTGGTGAGCACCCGCAGCTGATGGCGGAGCACGGCGATCTCAAGCTCCCGGTCATCCAGGCCCGATCGAACGAGCAGGCGGAGCAGGCCGCATGAGACGCGATACATGAGGAACGCGAGCACGAGGCGAAGTCTGACCGGCTCCCTGCCCCCGCGACAACGCCGCTGGTCACCGGCCCGATCGAATTTGTTTACCCCACAGGCACTCCGGGCGCAGGATCAACAGCGAGACGCGATTTCGACATCTACGGGCACTTGCTAGTCTGCGAGCTTCTCGTTATACTTTCCTCGCATGGACTCTATGGCTGCGATGGTTCGATCGAAGGTAGCGAGGTCCCGCCCGGGGACCTTCCTGCGCGTGTCCGACGTCGATGGCCCCCGGCGGGCGGTCGAGTCCGCCTTCTCACGGATCGCCGCCGATGAGGACAGCCTTCTCAGGGTCCGCCGAGGCCTCTACTGGAAGGGGGTGAAGTCCCGGTTCGGGCCCGGCCGCCCGAAGGCCGAAGACATCGTTCGCGAGGTGGCGGGGCCGAGAGGCCTGGGGCCAGCCGGGTGGTCAGCCAGCCACGTCCTGGGACTGTCCACGCAAGTGCCGGCAGTGCCCGAGTTCGCGGTGGTGGGCCCCCCTCCCACCGGCATCCCGGGAGTGAAGCTTCACTCCCGGCGGAACTTCGTCCGGCTCGGTCTCGGCTACGAGGAGATCGCTCTGCTCGAGGTGCTCCGAGACTGGCCGGAGCATGCCGAAGCAGAGTGGGCCGATGTGGAGCGAACGGTGAGCGAACTCCGAGACGACGGGCGGATCTCACTCGATCGCGTGTGCAAGGCTGCGGTTGAGGAACGAGCCCCGGCGCTGAAAGAGCGGGTCACTGAGCTCGTCAACGATCTCGATGGCCATGCGTCGAGGAACGCCCTGGTGCCGGCGTAGGGATGGCACGACTCCGGGAAGCACCGGACGACCTGTTCGCTCTGGTGGGGCGGGCAAGCGAGGGACTGGAACTCCCCCAGGAGTTCGTGGAGAAGGACTTCTGGATCACCGAACTCCTTCGCAGCGTGGGGCAGCCGGTTGACGATGCCTACATCGTGTTCAAGGGCGGGACCAGCCTTTCCAAGGCCTTCGGACTCATCGAGCGTTTCTCCGAAGACGTCGACATCCTGCTCGTTGTGACCCGCGCCTTTGACAAGACCTTCGGCAAAGGCAGCGTCGACAAGATCGTCAAGAGCATTTGCTCTCGCGCGAGAGACGACCTTGGGCTCGGAGAGGAAGACCTGGTGCTGGAGGGATCCGAAACAGCGATTCACCGGAACGTCCGGTACCGCTACCCGCCTCGACTGACGCCACGGGTGGTGCGGCCCGGCGTGCTACTTGAGATGGGCGTCAGAGGCGGGCCTGACCCGCGGTCGAGGAGAACGATCCGTTCGTTCATCGGCCAGTTCGCCACCGAGACTCTCGGCTTGTCGGAGGACGAATACGAGGAGTTCGCCACGGTCGAGGTCGAGGTGCTCAACCCTGAACGGACATTGTTCGAAAAGCTCGCCTTGCTCCACCATCTCGCTAGCCAATACCCAGAGTCTGCGGATGAGCTGCGTCAAGCCACGCGACATCTCTACGACGTGTTCAAGCTCATGACGAACCCAGAGCTTCGCTCTGTGCTCGAGAGCCGGCCGGGACTTGCGGCCGAACTCGCCTCGGACATCGACGGGATCAGCCAGAAGTGGGGATGGGCCCACACCGATCGCCCCGCTGAGGGGTACGCGACAAGCCCGATCTTCGACCCCTCTCATTCCTGTCAAGAGGCCCTCGCTGCCGGGTGGGCTTCTATGCGCCCGCTGATCTATGGCGAAGTCCCAACGCTGGAGCAATGCAGGACGTCGGCGCACGAGACCGCGGACCTTCTCTAGCCCCAGGTACGTACCCAACTCCTCTTCCGAACAAGGCGCTTGGTTTCCGGGTATCAGGCGTATCTCCACCCGTGTCTCGGCAGGTAAGCAGCGCGCCACTAGTCGCTCTCCCAGAGCCCCGCATTCTTCCCATCGTCGCCATCGGGAGGGAGCCGCGCCAGCTACCGGCCCGCCGGTCGGCGACAGCTTCTACCGTCTCTCGTTCAGGCCGACCAGGTAATCCCACTCCTCAAGCCGCGGAATGTCCTTCTTCCACCGATTCTTCTACCGGGCGGCGACCGGCGCCGCCCGGAAGGAGGAGCGCGATGAAGGGCTACATCGCGAGGAAGGGCAACCGTTGGTACGCGGTCATCTACGAAGGAACCGACCCGATCACCGGGAGGGAGCGACGCAGCTGGCATCCGGCCGGCTGCGAGCGAGCCGACGCCGAGCGGCTCGCCGCCCGGCTCGCGAGTGAGCGCGACGGCGCAGGCGACGGGGCTCGCTCCCTGAGCTTCGGCGCGTTCCTCAACAGCCGGTGGCTGCCGGGCAAGCGGCTCGTGCTCGCGGCAAGCACCTACAACGGCTATCGCCGCAACGTGGAGGGACACGTCGTTCCCGCCCTCGGCCGCATCGGCCTGCGGCGCCTGCGGCCGCACCACCTCGAGGCCTTCTACGACGGGCTGCTCCACCCCCGCGACGGGAGGGCCGCGCTCGCACCCAAGACCGTGTACGAGATCCTGAGGGGTGTAACTATTCAGTTCACACCCCTGAGCTGCAGGTTCGTGGTTCCAGCTGTGTGCCGGCCTGGTCGGCGGGGATGCCGCCGAGCGGACCATTGCCGGCCTCCCGCGGCGATTTCGCAGAACCATCCCTGAGGGCAAGCACTCAACCCTTGAACCGGTCGGTCGCGCCAGCGCCGCTCAAGCCGGGCGGGCTCAGACCCCTTTGTTGTCGGCCCAGCGTCCTTTGAGCGCGGAAGAACTCGCAGGCGAGCATGCGCTGACGCCGCGGATGTGGGGTCGGTCGCTGCGGCGACCACGCAGCCGCAGGTGATAGCGTTCCGGCTTCGACGGCCGGCGGCGCGTCGCCGGGCCGGGTGATCGCAAACGTCCGCATAGCGAAAGGCGGGCTATGGAGTACCGAACACTGGGCGGGACGGGCCTGAGCGTCAGCACGCACTGCCTGGGGACGATGATGTTCGGGAGCTGGGGCAACCCGGACGTCGACGACTGCGTCCGGATGATCCACGCGGCGATCGACGGCGGTGTCAACTTCGTCGACTCTGCGGACGTGTACTCGGCCGGCGAGTCCGAGGAGTTCGTCGGGCGGGCGCTGAAGGGCCGCCGCGAGCAAGTCGTCCTGGCGACCAAGGTCCACGGCGACATGGGGCCGGGCCGGAACGAGCGGGGCAACTCCCGGGTCTGGATCGCGCGCGAGGTGGAGAACAGCCTCCGGCGCCTGGGCACGGACCACATCGACCTGTACCAGATCCACCGACCCGAGCCGGACACGGACGTCGAGGAGACCCTCGGTGCGCTGACCGACCTCCAGCGTCTGGGCAAGATCCGTTACTTCGGGTCGTCGACCTTCCCCGGATGGCAGATGGTCGAGTCACAGTGGGCCTCCGAGCGACGGGCGCTCTCGAGGTTCCGGACGGAGCAGCCGCCGTACTCCATCTTCGTCCGACACATCGAGCATGACGTGCTCCCGGTCGCCCAGCGCTACGGCATGGGCGTCCTCATATGGAGTCCACTATGCCGCGGCTGGCTGACCGGACGCTACCGACGGGACAGCTTCGACCACTCGCCGGAGTCGCGGGCGACCCGCGGCGCCCAGCGGGCAGATTGGCTCGCTGCGCTATACGACGAGTCGCGTCATGAGGTCGCGCACAAGCTTGACCTCGTCGAGGAGCTGCTGAAGATCGCCGCCGACGCCGATATCTCGCTCACGCGGATGGCGATAGCGTTCACGCTTGCCCACCCCGCGGTCACATCGGCGATCATCGGGCCGCGGACGATGGACCAGCTCGACGACCTCCTCTCGGCGACCGACCTTCGGCTGGACCAAGCGACGCTGGACGCGATCGACGCCGTCGTTCCGCCCGGGACTGTCGTCGACCCTGGGGATCGGGGCTTCGACCCGTGGTGGTTCGAGACGGCCGCACGACGTCGGGTGTGAGCGGAGCGGACGGCGCAGGGATTCGGTCGGCACGCACCAGGTCCGAGGAGGCGTGATGGAGACGAGGCGGCTGGGACGGCTGGGCCACATGAGCTCGGTGCTGATCTACGGCGGGGCTGCGCTCATCGAGGTGCCCGACGAGGTCGCTGATCGATCGATCGAGCTCGCGCTCGAGGCGGGCATCAACCACTTCGATACGGCCGCCGACTATGGGGACTCGGAGTTGCACCTCGGCCGGTGGATGTCTCGGATCAGGGATGGGATATTCCTTGCCACCAAGACCGGCGATCGAACGGCGGCCGGCGCGTACGACAGCATCAGGCGCTCGATCGAGCGGCTCCGCGTCGACCGCGTCGACCTGATCCAGCTGCACGCCATCGGCGACGTCGAGGATCTCGGCCGGGCGACGAGACCGGGCGGGGCGATCGAGGGTGCCGCCAGGGCCAGGGACGAGGGCCTGGTCGGCGCGATCGGAATCACCGGCCACGGGATGAGCGCCCCCGCCACGCACCTAGAGGCGCTGCGTCGGTTCCCCTTCGACACCGTGATCACGCCATACAACTACCGGCTTTCGAAGGAGGAGGCATACCGTCGCGACTTCGACGCCCTCGCCGAGGCCATCGTCGAGCAGGACGTCGGCCTGCGGCTGATCAAGGCCGTCGCCCGCAATCTGTGGAAGACGTCGGAGGGGGCTCGCTACTCGACGTGGTACGAGCCGCTGGATGAGCAGCGACACGTCGACGCGGCAGTGGCGTTCGCCCTTGCCCGATCCGAGGCGACCGGTCTCTGCACGGCCGGCGACGTCCGGCTCCTGCCGCTGATGATCGAGGCCGAGCGTCGGTGGCGCTCGCTCTCGGAGGAGGAGGTGCGGGCGGAGCTATCCTCCGTCGAGGACTACGAGCCGCCGTTCGTCCGCGTGGAGGGCCGCGAGATTCCGGACTGGCTCGAGCCGCTCGTCCCCGGCTGAACACGGGACCGCGGAGTCGCACGACCGCCCACCTCACCCGGTCGGTAGTGCTGTAGCCCGGTCGCCTCCCCTGCCGGCGCAGGATCCTCAGCTGATGGCGCAGCACGGCGATCTCCAGGTCCCGATCATCGACACCCGCTCGGACGAGCAGGCGGAGCAGGCCGCTCAGGACGCGATACAGGAGGAATGCGAGCACGGGGGCAGTCTGACGGGCTCCCAGGCGTCACGGCAACGCCGCCCGTCAATGGCCCGATCGAATTTGTTTACCCCACAGGCCCCCTCTGAGACGCCTGACGAGGAACAGCTTCTTTCTGCGACTGCTTCTTCTGCGACAGCGCGTCGTAGACGTCCTCGATGCAGCGTGGGCAGGGCAGAGGGAAGTACGGAGGGCTGAGTCCTTAGTCGGAACGGCTAAGAACGGCTTCAGATTGCCTTGTTTCCGAAGAAGTGGCGCGGGGGGTTCGTTTCCGATCTCGGGCGAGCCTCGCCGATCCAGCGATGGTTCACGCGCGTCCTCCCTAGCGAGGGCCGAATCTGCAACACAGCCCTGCTCGACCGGCTGATTCCCGGCTTGCGCCTCGAAAGAGAACCGCCCCCCCGAGCGGGGGTCGGTTCTTCTATCGAACGCCTCGGGACGGAGCCTAGTGCCTGTGCCTCCGCACGGGTGACGTGGCGCCCAAACAGATATCGGCTCCCGCGTTCAGGATGACCCTCGGGGCCTTGGCCCGATACCTGCCGGGCTTGTCCGGGATCCGCTTCCTGTAGATCCCCGTCGAGGTGGTGGTGGTGCGCCCGACCGTCTTCCAGTGCCCCGACACGCGACGCTGAACCTTGACGGGGACGCTCGCCACACACGCCGCCATCGTGTCCGCAACGCTGACGACTCCGCGCGCGACCAGGTGCCTCCGTAGCCTCAGGGTCACGCTCCTTGCATGCGTGGTGCTGACCGTGAAGTTGCTCGTGCTGGTCACCGAACCGGCAGGGGTTGTCACCTTGATCGGGCCGGTCGTCGCACCAGCAGGGACGGTCGCCGTGATCTTGGTTGACTTGACCACCTTGAACGTCGCGGCGGTGCCGTTGAAGGTCACGCCCGTCGCCCCGGTGAAGTTGGTCCCGGTGATCGTGACGGTCGTTCCGACCGGCCCGAAGGTCGGCGAGAACGAGGTGATCGTCGGGGCCCCGGCGGTCGATGTGACCTTGAAGCCCTGGGAGCTGCAGTCTCTTCCGCCAGGCGTCGTCACGCAGATCTTCCCCGTCGTCGCGCCGCTTGGGACCGTCGCCGTGATCTTCGTCGAGGACTTCACGGTGAACGTCGCGGAAACGCCGTGGAACGTCACCTTGGTCGCCCCGGTCAAGTTCGTCCCGGTGATCGTGACGGTCGTTCCGACCGGCCCAGAGGTGGGCGAGAAGGAGGTGATCGTCGGCGGTGCGGCGGCCGTGACGGTGAAGTTCTGGGAGCTGGTCGCCGTCCCTTCGGGGGTGGTCACGCTGATCGGCCCCGTGGTCGCCCCGGAGGGAACCGTCGTAGTGATACTCGTGTTCGAGTTCGCGGTGAACGTGGCGGACACCCCGTTGAACGTCACGCTCGTCGCTGCCATGAGGTCGGTTCCGGTGATCGTCACCGACGTGCCCACCGGGCCGCTGGTGGGCGAGAACGAGGAGATCGTGGGCGCTGCGGCCCAGGACGCGGGTGCGATCGCCATCGCGGCGACCATGACCCCGGTGACGATTGCGGCTCGGCTGAAGGTTGCGTTGCTCGCACGAGACATGGCTGCCTCCCTCAACGACCTTCACCCAAAGTGTCCCAGGATCGTTCGGACCGCGCAATAGCTCTTTGGCCCGCGAAATCGGGTGGGACGGCAGGCGGCAGAGGGCATCGTAGGCGTCCAGGTATACGCGCGAATCCTGTGGCAGGCGGCGTGCTCGACCCGGAGTGCGGACGGCAGTCAGCCGAGAGGTGGTTCCTCAAGCCACGTGATGTGGGTGAGCTCCTCGTCGAGCCCGGAGATGTGAACGCTGTCGACAGGTCCCACGTAGTCGAGCTTCAGGGCCCCGGCTTCGCGCAACGCCGCTGAGGGTGTCGAGGTCGTGCTCACCCCCTACCGGACCCCCCAGGCCAACGGTCACATCGAGCGGCTGATCGGAGACTTGCGGCGGGACGTCCTGGATCACGTGTTGATCCTTCATCGAAAAACACCTGGTGGACGTGTTGCGTGAGTACGCCGCGCATCACAACTCGCATCGACCGCGTCGTGGGCTGGGTCTTCGACGTCCGAACGATGTCCGCCGGCGGATCCCAGGCCCGGGGCCCGCTCGGCCCGAGGCGATCAAGCGTCGCGAGATCCTCGGTGGGCTGATCCACGAGTACGATGCCCGCGCGGCATGAACGAGGGCCCCGTGACCTGCGTAGATGACTCCCCGGTGAACGACCATGCTCAATCGAGCAGCCCTAATCCTTCGCTACGAACAACCTTCGTCGATTGGATCAACGCCGCCGACCCCTCCCCCACCTCGCACACCCTGACCTTGGCCGAGGTCAACCTCGACTAGTCCCGGCCGAACAGGCCTGCGTTCTTCAGCTGCATTCGGACCTCCCCCTGCGACCCGACCACCGACAGCGGTGTGCCGAGAACCGACGCCTTGCCCAAGGGCCGATCCAACGAGCGCGCTGGCCGTGGGCACCATCAGCGGTTTGTGTCCACTTCAGGCAACTTGGACGCGCCGTTCTCAGGCCCGGCTGGAATGCCCTCTCTTGGTCAGTGTCGATTTTCGACAGTGCGTGCTCCAGGTGCCGGCTCATCTCCTCGGAACCAGCCGGCCATTGGTTGAGCGCCCATCCCGTGCCGTGCTGGACACGCGGCACCGACGAACCGAACCGCGAGGCTCCTTGACTGGTTCAGCCCACGGTCAGAGAATCGTAGGCAGTCGTCGACTGCGGAGGAGTCGATGCGTATGGCTTGGCCCTGATGACTCCCTGACGTAATTGCGAGGGCTCGGTCTCCGCCTAGGAACCGAGCCTTTGCATTTCCCCGCGCAAGCGAGGTCGCCAAGCCGGAACCGGCGCCCGAATCCGGGCGGCGGGCCGGCGTTTTCGGTTACGGAGTGCCCTTGACTCGCAGGTGCCGGACCCGTGGGGTAAAGCAGTCCATGGCGGCATGATCTGAACAAATGCACCCTCCACGTGAGGCGACACTCAGCACGACGGACTGACGCACCGACGGGCATCAGGACGCGATCACGTATCTGATCCCGTGTCTGAGACGATCGACGGACGCTCTTCGAGCATCCCGGCGCACACCCCGAATTGCCACAGCTCCGTGCAGATCGCAGCCTCGCGGTCGAACGCCCCGATCTCACCCCGTGCCAGGGAGTCCCAGCACGCCCGGTCGGTCAGCTCCAACCCCCGCACCGCCACGGAGGCCAAGGCCGTGAAGGGCGCTGTCTCCGCCTGTAGGGGTCAGAAACTCCGATCACCCTTGTAACCTGTCGCTTCGCCCGAGCTGGCCGCCGGTCAAATAGGCGCTAATCAGCCCTCTCGAGGGCCCGCGTGGAGCACCTCCCGCCCCAACCGGATTGGATGAGATCTGAGTCCGACGGACTCAAGTCCTGCCCGGGGCGGCTCCGCATGCACTCAAGGCTTCGTCCCCAGGGGCAACGGGTATCGAAGGCCGATTGCCCGCTTCCCGGGCATTCGAAAGAGCGCTCGCTCGTCTTCGTCGCGCGTCGCGAATCCGCAGGTCAAGCAGATGATCGGAGTTTCTGACCCCCACACCCTTCCAGCCGGCCACCCACCGCCAAGTTCCGGGCTTGCTGGGTAACCCACGCTGAGTCCGGGTTCCGCGTGACACCCGCGACGTGCACCCTACGGGACCGGAGCTCGATCGCGAACAGGACGTAGATCGTCCGGAGCCAGAGCGTCTCGGTGGTGAAGAAGTCGAGCGCAAGGATCCCCCTCCGCCTGGGCCCTAAGGAACTCGCTCCAGGTCGGGCCGGATCGCCGGGGAGCCGGGCCGAGGCCGTTCGTTCGAAGGAGCGTACGGATCTTGGTCGCAGAGACACGGACACCGAGTTTGGCGAGCTCGCCCTTGATCCGGATGCACCCCCACCGGGGGTTCTCCCTTCCCATGCGCAGGACCAGCTCCTTGAGCTCCTCGCTCATCCGCGGTCTGCCACCGGGCGAGCGCCGTGCGTAGGTCCATTTCCTTCGCACCAGCTCCCCCGTGCCAGCGAAGGAGCGTCTGAGGGCTGACAAGGAAGGATGACCACCGGAACCGAGGGAGATTCCGGCTCATCGCGGCCATGAAGAGCCGGTCGCGACGGCGAAGGCGGGGTGTGTCAACCCGGCGCTTCAGCACCTTCAGCTGGTGGCGAAGGACCACCAGCTCGACATCCTTGCTCAGATCGGTGGAGGAGCCAGCGACGAGTTGGAGCACACGGCGCAGCAGCAGGTACGCGAACGCGAAGAGCACGGACCGAACCTCCCACGAGAAGGAGGCCGATGGTACGAAACGCGCTGGTTGCGGCGACGATCAGGGGTTTGTGTGCCCTTCAGGAAGCCCATATCCGCGAACGGACTCGATCGTGGCTTCGACCCCAGCCGTCGCGCGCGTCTTTCGAAGGCGCTGACGGCTGAGGCGCACCCGTTCGACATCTCAGAGCTAGCCTATTCCGCCCGGCTCCGTCACCTCGGCGAAGGTTCGTGCGTCTACCGGGCTCGTCGCAGAGGAGGCCAGCATGGCGAGTTCGTGCAGCAATTGCCCAATTTGAATCTGAGCGCCATGACGCGGACCGAGGCTCGACCTGGAATCAGGAGCTCAGGGGCGGCGTAGTGCTGGTGCTCTCCCCGAGAGCGGCCGTGGCGGCCTCGACTACTACGGAAGGCTGGAGGCTTGGGCCCAGAACGCTGAACTGAACGCCGTTCTTGACAACCTCAACCATGGAACGACTCAGGTCTTCGCTCGAGGTAAGAAGGGCCATCTCCCCTGCGATGCTGACAATGGAGGCGCTCCCAAACGCTTGCGGAAGCTTCGATTGGGCGACTTGGTTACTGAAGCTTTGCGCTCTCATCGTCGGATCCGGTATGTCTGGTAGGGCCTCCACGATTACGAGTCTCCCGTAGGTCGGGCTGTCGTAGATGAAGGCGATGGCGTCTCCATTCGGGCTGAGGTAGCGCGCCGCGGTCGCGTCAATGCTTTGCGGTTCGACGGGCGTGAAGGGCAGCGTCGTGGGAAGAGACGCGTTGGCAGAGAGCGCGGTGGCGCTGGGGAACCAATGATCCCAGTCCAGCTGCGGCTCATCCCGGGTCGGCTCGAATGCAGCAGGGGTCGCCGATGAGAGCATCGCCAACATGAGCAGGGCCGGAGGAGCGAGAATCACAAGGCTCAGAGTGATTGCCCGCCAGAGGCTCCGACGATGGTTGCTAGCACGGCGACGCACACGAGACGATCTCATACTCTCTCGCCCCCACGTGAGACCACTTCCACCCGTCCATGTTGTCGTACCCGTAGTTCCCGCCCATAGGGTCTAGGTTGTCTTCCCAGCCTTGCCAGCCAGAGGACTTGTACTCAAGGTTATTGAAGTGATCCCTCGCCCCGGTTCCGCTGTTGGTGCCAGCCGGGTAGCGACCTGTCTCGGCAAATACGTAGCTTTGAGAGAACCCGAAGTCCCAGTCGTAGAAGCCTCCCGGAGCCCATTGCATCTCGCTGTAGCTACCATTCGCGTCCTCAGCCCACCACCAATTCCAGAGCGTCGTCCCTGCGTTGTTGTTAATCCTGAACTTGTCCCAGGTTCCGACGTCGCTTCCCGGAATCGACCAACCCTGGTTGAATCCGCCGAAGCCTTGGCCAGATGCGGACATGCCCTCCATAAATCCCCGCCACTTCTTCGTGCGCGGATTGCATGTGTAGCAGTCCCATTTCTCAACCCAGCCGCCCTCAACCCATCGAGTGAAGGATATGTTGTGGATGTTGACGGTTGAAAACGCGGCGGAGCCTGAACAGTTGACCCCAAGATCGCGGTCACGAACGTAGAGCCAACCCGCATCGCCCTTGCCGAGCGTTGCCTTCGGCTTCATCTGGGTAATGACCTGATCCTCAACTGAGCAATCGATTGCCTGGGCGGGCTGAGCGGGGAACAGAACAAGGAAGATCAGGACCTCCGTGATTAAAAGAGCCCCAGCCCTTCCTCTTGCGCCCATTGTTCCCCCTCGGCCTAAACTCCTGGGCCCAGACTGACACTTAATCGTTCGGACGGCACATTGTCAAGTCAGCGCAACGCCTTGTTACGCCGAGAGGGAAGACCTATTCTGTCGCCATGAGAGGACCGGCGATCGCAGCGGCGATCGTCGTCCTAGTGGCAATCAGCATTACGTTGCTCATTCCTCACCGGCAGACCTGCCCTCCTGGCGAGACTCTCACGACGACGGGATGGAACGAAGCCGTACCTCGCTGCTACACGAACCCGATTGCTCAACTTGAGCGCGGAACAGCACCTCTGGAGCAGCCCCGTGTCGATATTCAGGTCATCATTGTTGGCGCCGGCGTAATCCTTGCCGTCGTCATCATTGCCATCGGTAGGGTGAGCAGTCGGTCGGGGAGTCAGGGTCCGCACATGAAGGCCCTCTGAGCGGAAGTCCACCGGTATCGTCCCGGCATGTGGGTAACCTACCTGACTATCCGCTTCGCCGTGCGGATTTCAGAACCCACTTCCGGGCTGCATCGTGGGTCAAGCCGACCAAGGCCGAGTCGCTCGGAGCCGACTCCGGACCCATGTGCGACGATATTGCCGGAATGGAAAGACGATTCCTGGCGGAAGCTCTGGTCGTTCTCGTCGCTGCGAGTGCTTGCAGTCGCTCCCCGTCGGCCTCGCCATTCGGCAGCTATTGTCGAGACTTGCCTGCGGTGGGTCGTGCGATCGCCTTGCACAGCGATGTCTACGTCGACATCAAGGGGAAGGGAACACGGGCCGAGGCTCGCCAGCTTCGACAGGCAAGTGTGGCAGTCATCGACGTTGCGAACAAGGCTGCAGAGATCGCGCCAGCGGACGTGCGTTCGGCGTGGAAGGATGTCGCCGCGATCTACGCGTGGATGGCTCGATCGCTCTCCCGGACTCGTCTGCCCGGTAAGGTGCTGCTTCGTCTGGAGAACTCGCCTGTCGAATGGTCTGCAGCTCAGTACGAGGCTG
>Ga0137375_10006965_pt1 | contig 13421 bp, 10 predicted proteins | sample SagtaG_24_FD_104936 | JGI IMG/M metagenome (GOLD analysis project Ga0137375, IMG submission 104936) | Vadose zone soil microbial communities from Sagehorn Ranch, Mendocino, California, USA - Sage1_R_113_16 metaG | ecosystem: Environmental > Terrestrial > Soil > Vadose zone | place: USA... | reverse complement strand
TGTGCGCCGACACCATCGCCGAAGTTGCCGATGTGGCCGAAGACGGCCTCGATCGCGTTGGAAGCGACGCCTCACTCTGCTTCGCGTTCCTCCGCCACACGGGTCTCCGCTTATGACTCGATGAAGCCGGCAATTACACGATTGTCTTTAAGTCGCGCGTATTCCCGCACGGTATGCAGGAACTGAAACCGACTCTCGTGGTCATCCGGCTCGTCCACGACGACAAACTCCTTAGCGACGCCGATCGTTCGCGCCCCCAAGTCACGCTACAAAGGCGCACGCTTCGTCACGAGTAGCTGGCTGCCGCGCCAATAGCAGCGCATCGGGCTCGGGTCGCGCGCTGCTCGAGTGCTGATGTTCTCGTTAGAGCCGAGCACGCGGGTGAGCGACCACGAGGAGGAGGCCTCCTCGCCGGCATTTCGGCAGCGGCCGCGGTTGCCAGCGTCACACATAAGTTCGACCTCAACGAACGAGGGACGCGTCGCAAGACGTATCCGAGCCGTTTCCTGCGTTGCGTTGTGGCGACGAGGTCTGGATTGCTTTAACGAGTGAGGGCGCCTCGCCGAGAGGCGCCCTCATTCGGTTGGACGGACTTAGGCCGCGGCTACGAGGCGGCGAATGAGAAGTCGCAGGGCTTTGTCTGCACGAAGTTCTTGTTGTTATTGGCGTCGTCCAGAGCGTTTTTCAACGCTTCTTGGTAGGCTCGGGACGCGTTGCCACTCGGTGTGTAGCCGTGCGCGCCCAACTCGCTATTTGCGGCCGCGATCAGATCATTGATACTGATAAAGCCTAGCGGGGTCTCACCAGCTACGTTGTAGCTCTTCAACGCTGGCGCATACACCAGGCTCGTACCAGTGACACGGCCGTTTAGCACGTTCAGATCCGTAGCCGCCAGTTGCGCGGAGAGCATGTACGCCATGTTCACGGCGTCGGCGCCCAGGATCCAGGTGCGGAACGCGGTGTAACTCCCGGGATCGAAGTTCGCGCCGGCGGCGTCCCGCAGATTGAGCGACACCATCGCACTCAGGTTGTTCGGTTTGCTGTTGAAGACCGTCTGGCCGTTCTTGTTGCTCCAGAAGCCGAGCGTCAGACCGCCACCCTCACCCAGGCAAACGTTTCCGAATTTGACCGTCGTCGCGCCGCCCGCCGGCACGGTCACGCCCGTGACCGGGTTCTGCGTTGTTGAGACCCAGTTTGTCTCGACGGGAGACGATTCCGTTACCGTGTACGGCACGATCGAATCAACACCGACACTCACCGGCGTCAAACGTACGAGGTGGATGCCGTCGTCGATGCTGACTTGCCAGCCATCCAGGGCGTTGAAGGCGCCGTCGTCGTCCAGACCATTCGCATTGGCGTCGTAGTACTTAAGAACGTTCAGCGTCCCGGTAGTCGCGTTGTCCCTAACCTTGAAGTTGTCGGTCTTGCACAGGCTCGGCGTGAAGTTAGCGTCCTGACATACCCACACCTTGTACTCGCCGCCGGGATTGGGCGTGTTGTCATAGCCGGGCAGCGAATCGCTGATCTGTCGCAAGATGCTGGTGAGCTGATAACACGCGGCAAAGTCGCCACCGGCGGTGACCGTCACGGGTGTGTCGCCGAAGGGGCCCAACACGCTCGTACCAAGTACCTGGCCCGTGGGATCGTTCGCCGATGGCGCCGTGACCCGCACGTAGTAGTTCCCTGGTGGGAGCCCAGCGGCACCAGGTCGGGCTGGCCCGCCATTGATGTAGACATCGGATTTGGCCGCGTAAATATTGCGATTGACTGCTTGATCGCAAGGCAGAATCGTGGTGAAAATCGCTCCCGAAATCGGTGTCGGGTCTGCATAGGTTACGGCTACCGAGCCAGGTATCAAACCCAGCACCAGCAGTGCGGCCGAAACCACGCGAGTAGTTACAGATCGCTTCATCAGCGAACCTCCGGTGTGAAATTCGAAGCACACACAAACGTCTGCGCTGTGGCGGGCGAACGGGGGCTACATCCGTTGCCCGCGATTGGGCACGTTCGCGTATCCGGCGCTTATGGCGTTCAGAACGCCGCCTGCGCCGCCTTTATTTGACTCAAACTCCCTCAGGGCGTTGATTGAAACGCCCACACTCCCCGTGTTGCGTGTCCAACTGTCATCAGCTGACCATGCCGACTCGGTTGGCCAGTATCGAGTTGCCTCCTTCGGTCGATCCGTAGGTTCATCGCAAAGCGCAGGCGGATTTGCGCTCGAGCGCGCACACAATAGGCTCGTCCTCGGTGTTCCGCTATCCTGCATTCGAAGGATTGTGGGCGCCGGTTGGGCGCGTTTTGGCGCGGATCTCAACCGCCGCTTTACCGCAATGTCATCACGCCTGACGGTGCGCTAACCCGCCGCGCGTACCCTGTCGGCTGAGTTCGCCATGCACATTTATTCCGGCGCGCGAAGGAGGGAGCGATGGCGAACGGTTGTAAGCGACGTCGATACGCCCGAATCCGCACTCCGACCCGGCCGCTATATCGCGTTGTGGCTGCTGCTGGCGCTGATCAGCGCGATCCTTGTGACGGTTCCTGAGCTGCCCGTAGCCATCTACGAGCCACACCTGAGCGCGGCGGTCGGAGCCGTCGCGGGTGTGATCGGGCTCGCGTTGCTGCAGCTTGGGCTTCTTCGGTTCAGACTCTTACACCGAACGCTCGACCTGCATGCCGGCCTGGCGTTCGGCGTTCTTGCCCTCGGCAATTTGTTTGACGTTTGGGCGAGCGGTCCGACGGAGGCGGGCAAACTGCGGCTCGATACTTCGATTTATTTATTGTTGCTGAGCCGCGCGACGGCCGCCGTGCTCTTCCTGACGGGTTTCACATTAACCATCGCTGGCAGGCCGACGGCCGGCTCGGCAGCGGCTGTCATTAGGTGGCTGGCAGCCGGCTGCGCGCTCGTGGTTTGGATGATCATTGCCTTCGGCGCCCACCTCCCACCCTTGCTCGATCAGCAGGCGCTGGAGCTGCTGAATGAAACGCGGCCGATTACGGATTTGCTCCCTGGGCAAGCGCCAGGGCTGATCGCAGCCAATTCGGCGATTGCCGCGGCGCTGGCGATCGCAGCGGTGGGCTACGCGGTTGCCGCGCGCAAGCTACTCGATCCGTACTTCGGCGCACTCGCGACAGCGCTGGCGATGCTTGTCTTCGCTCAGCTTCAGGCCGTCCTGATACCCGCGATGGCGAGCGACTACGTCGTCAGCGGTGATGCCTTTCGGCTCGCGGCGTACGGACTGCTTCTCTCGAATCTCATCTGGCGTACCGTCGCCGATATCGCGGACCGCACGGTCCATCAGGAGCGCCTGCGGCTCTCGCGCGAGCTTCATGACGGACTCGCACAGCAGTTGGCTCTCCTGCACTTGCGCATCGGACGCGCTGCCGAGTTCGACCGTCCTGTTAATGAGGTGGCTCGCGACCTGCAGATCGCGCAACGGCTGGTTGAAACGGCGTCGCTGGAAGCACGTCAGGCAATCGTCGCACTGCGTTCCGAGCGCGTCAGCTGGGATGCTATGACTCAAGTGCTCGCCACATTCGGTGACGAGTTCGAGCAGAACCACGGCGTCGACATCTCCGTCGCGGTCGAATCCGACAATGGGCTCGCCAGTGTTGACAGTGTGCTCCAGGGCGAATTGTTGCAGATCCTGCATGAGGCGTTTTCAAATGCGATTCGCCACGGCGGTGCGCAGCGTGTGCGCGTTAACGTTGCGGCGCAACACCGCATGCTGAACTTGATGATTCGCGACGATGGTCGTGGATTCGACATAGCCCAAACGACGCACGGATTAGGCTTGCGTTCGATGTCGGAGCGCGTGGTACAGCGGGGCGGTGCGATCACGCTAGACACGTCACCAGGACTCGGCACCACGATCTACGTTTCCTTGCCGATCGAGACGTCCGAAAGCGGTAAATTACCAGCTCGGCTCATCCGAGTGCGTTCGCAACGATGAGCGACGCCGCACGGCCAACCCGCATCTTGGTCGCAGACGATTACGAGCCGTTCCGGCGCGAGTTGATCGACACGCTGCGCGGCCACCCCGAACTCCACATCGTCGCCGAAGCGGCGACTGGAGCGGAGGCTGTTCAGCTCGCGAACACGCTGCGGCCGGATCGCCTCGACCTGGTGCTTATGGACATCGAGATGCCGGACATGGACGGACTAGCGGCGACGGCAATGATCGGCGCTGTCGACCCTGATCTGCCCGTTGTGATGCTGACCGTCTCCAGGCTCGACGCGGATCTCTTCGAAGCTCTGCGCGCAGGCGCGGTGGGGTTCTTGAGCAAGAATGTCGTCCCGAGCGTTTTGTTGCGAACGTTGCGCGACTATCAGACCCACGGTGCCCTACCTATGTCTCGCCAGATGGCGGCGAAGATGCTCGCGTACTTCCGCGAGCAAGGCAGTACCGCGCGCACGTCAAAAATGCCTGATACTGCTGCCCGCTTGTCCGATCGAGAAACGCAGGTGCTGGCGATGATCGCCACCGGAGCCCACGACCGGGAGATCGCCGCGGCACTCCTGGTGGCCGAGACGACGGTCAAGACGCACGTTCAGAATGTGCTGCGGAAACTCCATGCGCGCAACCGCGCCGAGGCGGCAGCGCTGTTTCGTCCAGCGGATCACTGGTAAGCCCGAAGAGGTATCGGGTGGCTCCGCGGCCGGATAGACCGTCCGCGGCTCGGCGCCGAGGAGGCTCGTGATGCCGAGTGTCAACAGCACTAAAACCGTCTGAAAACCGGGACAAAGGTCGGTTTTGCCGGTACGATGGCCGGTGTCTGACCTCGCGGCGACCCTACCTGACCGACCTGACGGATGGCGAGGTCACGCGACTGGAGCCGCTGTTAGTGCCGCCCAAGAGCGGCGGCCGACCTCGCCTGCACCCCGTGCGCGAGATCTTGAATGCCATCTTCTACGTTGTTCGGAGTGGCTGCGCATGGCGGTTGCTCCCGCACGAGTTCGCACCTTGGCAGACTGCCTATCACTATTTCCGTGTGTGGCGTTTGGACGGTACCTGGGAGCACCTGAATACGGTCCTGCGTGAGCAGCTCCGTGCCACGGCGGTCCGTCATCGATTCCGGGGCTGGCATCATCGACAGCCAATCCGTGAGGACGACGGGTGTCGGCGGTGTTCGTGGCTACGACGGCGCGAAACGCGTCAATGGCCGTAAGCGCCACGTACTGGTAGATAGTGGGGCCTGGTGCTGCGTGCCCAAGGTGCACACTGCGGATATTCAAGATCGGGCAGGCGTGCCCTTGCTCTTGGAGGGGGCTGACGGGCAATTCCCTCGTGTCGAGCATTTATGGGTAGATCAGGGCTACACAGGTAGCGGTAAGACGTGGATCGAACAGAATCTCGGCTGGCGAGTGGAGGTCGTTCGACATCCTCCTCAACCACGTGGTGAATGGGTGCCACATGGCGACGTACAAGACTGGCGCACCGTATGGTTCTCCTGGCAACGATTACCGCCCGCCCCAAAAGTCTTCCGTGTGTGCTGCCCCGACGGTGGTAGTGGAGCGGACGTTCGCATGGCTCTGTCAGAACCGGAGGTTCAGTCGAGACGACGAGCGACTGTGCACCACCAGCGAGGCTCTCATCTACGCGGCGATGGGCCGTCTCATGCTCCGCAGGTTGGCCCATAACTGACTTTTCAGACAGTTTTTAGGTCGGCGCCGAACAAACCGACGGTCGTCAGGACGTGCACCGTCAGGAGCAATTTTCGCCAGGCTGGCAGGAGCCGGACGCCGGTGTCCAGCTGTCGTGTGACCACGGCAAGCCGTCACGCACCTTCCTGTTCGACATGGAGGCTGGCAACGTCTGCCTGCCAGGCATGTGCAGTCGAGTTCCCTACCGCTCGTTCGAGATCAAAGCGTGGACCACAATTAGAGCGATACGGAGCGGCACGGAAGGCACCCCGGCGATCAATTCTGAGGGAGTCGGCGGTTCGAATCCGCCATGCTCCACCCGCCATTTCCGAGTTCAGAATTAGCACTCAGACGCGAGGAGTGCCAGGCCCAGGAGGCGAGAGCGACACTCTTCAAGTTCGAAGCGACCCCCTGCCCGCGAAGCAAGTGGTCGGCGAAAACTGCGGTAGAAGTGATCTCGGGCGTGCACCACGCGTGCGGCGTACCGCATTTGGTACCGCGGCGGTGGGCCCCGCACGACCTGCGTGTGCCCTTATTCGTGGCAACGACACCATTGCGACGTGGCCACACGCGTACTTGAAGTACGTGGGATCGAACTGGGAGTTGCGAGGGCCACTATGTCCGTCTGAGGCGCCCAGAGCACTTCTGCTGTGCGCATGTTGGTGGCGACAACCGTAAATCGGCGCGGCGAGCACCAGTGCAGCGGGTGTGTGCCACTGCATGCAAGAATTCAGAGCCTTGCGGCGGTGGTGTGCGGAGCAGCTGCCCGCGGGCGCGCCGCAGCGGGTGAGCAGGCGCACGGAGGCGACGATTGCCGTCGCAGGTCTGGCGGACCCCTCGTCAGCAATGACATCGGCAGCAATCGTGTGGGGGACTGATCCGGGCGTAGCGAAGCCACGCGTGTGGAGGGTGCGCGTAGCTCACGCCCCGCCAGGTGACCAGGTGCCGGCTCGGTCGCCTGGTGGGGGCCGGACACGTGCGAGCGCGTCTATGCTGGCCGGTGGTGGACAAGTCTGCAGGACACCACCGGGTGGGGAACTTCTTGGATCATGGCTGAGCCTCGTCGATCTCGACACACTGCGCCACTGCATACCAGCGCCGGACCAACGCACCGGTTCGTCGTGTCGGCAGCTGCTCCGCTGCACAAGCTCGGGACGGTGGCCCTCACGGAGTGGCCGACCAGCGCTCCGCGCCACAATCTGCCGGCCCAGCCCAACCAGATCATCGGACGCGAACAGGATCTCGCGGCTGCTCGGCAGCGCCTCCTGCGCACCAGTGTGCGACTGCTCACACTGACGGGTCCGCCCGGTGTTGGCAAAACGCGCCTGGCCGTGGAGCTGGCCGCCAGCGTGGCGCCGGACTTCAACGATGGTGTGTGGTTTGTCGACTTGTCGCCCGTCGCCGATGCGCGTCTGGTGATGGATAGGATCTCGCGCGAACTTGGACTTGCTGACTTCAGCCGCCGCGCACCCGCTGAAGTCGTCGAGGAATTCCTGCGCGACAGGTCGCTGCTCCTGGTGCTGGACAATTTCGAGCAGGTGCTCGATGCCGCCGCCGACATCGGCCGGCTGCTCGCGGCATGCGCGGATCTCAAAGTGCTGGTCACCAGCCGCGCTCCACTTCACCTGCGCTGGGAGGCCGGGCTGCCCGTACCAGCGCTGCGGTTGCCACTGCTGGATGGTCGGCCCGCAAGTGAGGCCGTGGCGGCCTCACCGGCCGGCCAACTGTTCCTGGAGCGGGCGCGCACGGTCGTGCCCAGCCTCGAGCTGACCGAAGCGGATGCCGTGGCGGTGGCCGATATCTGCATGCACCTGGATGGATTGCCACTCGGCATCGAGCTGGCGGCCGCCAGAACCAGGCTGTTCCCGCCACGCGCTCTCCTACGGCGACTCGTATCCGCTGAATACGGCGAAGGTCGCGACGAGATGCCGTTGCGGCTGCTGGCCAGCGAAGCCCCCGACCTACCCGCGCGCCAGCAGACGCTACTCCAGGCAGTCGCCTGGAGTTACGACCTGCTCGATGCGGAAGAGCAGGCGGTGTTCCGCCGACTGTCCGTGTTCGTCGGCGGCTGCACGCTCGAAGCCGCTGAGGCCGTCGCGGGCGCAGGAGTCGACGTGATCGCATCGCTCGTCGACAAGAACCTGCTCTGGCGGGACGAGCAAGCTGATGGTGAACCGCGGCTGCGCATGCTCGAGATCATTCGCGTGTTTGCGCGAGCGCAACTGAGCCTGAGTGAGGAAGCCGGCGCGATCCTGGTGCGGCACGCCGATTACTTCGTGGACCTGGCGGAGCTTTCGGAACCTCACCTTGTCGCGCCCGACCAGCACACGTGGTTTGCGCGACTGGAACGCGAGCGCGGCAACCTCCTGGCGGTCGAGCGTTGGGCCCAGGCGCAGGCGAACGCGGACATCAACTTGAGGTTGGCCGCTGCGCTGTGGCCCGTATGGATGGCTCGCGGCGACGCTGTTGAGGCGCGCGACCGGTTGCAGCCGATCCTGCCACTGGTCGACGAGGCGCCAGCGTCGCTAACTCTGGCGCGCGGTCTTCACGCGGCAGGCGTGCTGGCCGAGCGGCTCGGCGACTACTCCCGTTGTCGGTCTCTACTCGAGCGCAGCCTCTCGGTAGCGCGGCAAGTTGAGGACGCCCAGACGCTGGCTACGGCGCTGGACAGCCTGGGTCGCCAGCACTTCGTAGAAGGTCGTTACGCTGAAGCGCGAACGCTGCTGGACGAGAGCCACGTTCTGTTCCGCGCGCTCAACGACCGCGTTGGTCTGGCACGAGTACTCAGCCATCTTGGCTTTCTCGAGTACCTGGAAGGTCGCATCGACACCGCACGGGCCATCTTCTCTGAAGGACTGGCGATTGCACGGGAAATCGACGAGCACCACCGCGTCGCCGAGTTCATGGACAACCTGGGCAATACGTTCCAGGTCCAGGGCGAGTATGAGAACGCGGCGCGCATGTTCGAGGATGCGGTTGCGAAGTTTCGGGCGCTAGGACATGCGCCGTGGCTGGCCATGGCGCTGTACAACCTGGGCGAGGCGCAGATTGGTCTGGGCAAGCTCGACCTGGCGCACCGCCATCTTTCGGAGTCGCTCAGCATGTCACGCAAGCAGGGGGATCGCCGACGGCTCGCCTACACGCTGTCGGCTGTCGCGACGCTTGCCGCGGTGGAGGGGGACGGTGAACGTGCCGCGCGTCTGGAGGCCATCGCGACGATCGCAATCGCGCAGATCGGAGCCAGAACGGCTCGGCGCCCGTACGCGCGACAGCTTCTGCCCGCCCGTATCGCGGCGCGCGCGGTTGAGCTGCGGAGTGCGAGCGCCCCAGCTCAGCTTCCCACTCTGGAGGGTGCGGCGGACGAGTGCCTGGCGTGGTTGGCCACTCCCCAACAGCTGCGGAGGTCATCTGCTCCGGACAGTTCCTCGCCGACGACATTCGAAAGACTGACGCGTCGCGAGCGTGATGTTGTCGCATTGCTTGCCCGCGGGTTCACCAACCGCCAGATCGCAGCCGCGCTCGTACTCACCGAGGGTTCGGCGGAGAACTACGTCCAGCGCGTACTGAGCAAGCTCGGGTTCAACAATCGTGCGCAGGTTGCAGCCTGGGCTGTGGAGCAGGGACTCGGTCAAGCCGCTCAGGCTGCTGCCTGAGCGGCGCAGACACCCTCTACGTCCCGACGTCGTAGCGTAGCCCGCTGGCGCTTTCGCCGCGACCGGTCTCCTTGCGTCGACCGCGCCAGACGTGGGTCGAGCCATCGATCCAGCGCGCATACTCGTAGGCAGCACTGATGCGCGCGCCGCTGCGCGGCACCTCTTCGTCGAACAGCAACAGCGGTCCGGGGGTACTCATGATCCGACCCTGTGGTCGCGCGGGACCCTGCGGACCTGGCCGTGCCAGCGCACCGCGCTGGAGGCGAATGCCGTTCTCGTTCGGCTGCCGTACCGGGACCAGCGGGATCCAGTAGTCGGGCACCTCGGTCGTGAGTCGGTACGAGCTGGGGGGCGCCCCTTCCTCGTGTCGTCGATAGCCATCGCGTCGATCGACGGGCGCACCGACGCGGTTCTCGACGACGCGCTCGATAGCCCAGGCGAGGTTGGCCATCTCATCGCGCATCAGCAGAACTTCTTCGACGCCCTGGCCCTGCAAGGTTGGCCCAAGCGCTGGTGGCAGGAACAGGTAATCGCGGGCGAGGGCGCTACTGGCGGCCTGACGCGGGTCGGTGGACAGCGAGAACATGCGCCACGGCGGCCATGCGGTAGCGGCCGTCTCGAGGCCATGCCAGATCTCCAACCTGATGGTTGCGGGCTGCTTGAGCGCCACCCGGACCGACGCCAACTTCGGCTCGACCCGCCGCACGATCGGGCCCGCCAGGACCAGCGGCCAGTTACTCGCCTGCACCCTGCGCAGAGTAGGCCTGGACTGGTGGCGTGTCTGCTGGGGAAGTGCACCAAAATTGGGTTCCGCCGCCGTAGCTCGCGGTTTCGACGAATTGATGCACTTGCCTAGCAGACGACTGCCCGGCGCAAGCCTAGTCTGAGGGCCCGATCACACGTAGATCGCCCGAAAGGAAGACTATGAAGCGCCTACTCTCCGTCATCCCCGCCCTGGTGGCCCTCGCTCTGAGCTCGACCTCGCCGGCTCTGGCCATCGATGATCAGTCCAAGCTCCCTTCCGAACTCAGGGTTCCGGACGGCTATAACCGCGTTCTGCAGAGCGTTGGACGCGGTGTTCAGATCTACGACTGTGTGGATGCTGCCTGGAAGTTCCGCGAGCCCGCGGCCGGGATTTTCGACGAACGAGGTGAAATCGTCGCGCTCCACTACGTCGGTCCGACCTGGCAGTCGATCCGCGACGGGAGCAAGGTCGTTGCGGCCGTGCAGGCCCGCCGCGATGCCCCGAATCCGCAGCGCGACATTCCCTGGCTCCTGCTGCAAGCGACGAGCAACGCCGGTCCGGGGGAATTTGCGAATGTGCAGTACGTCCAGCGCCTGAATACCGCGGGTGGCGTGGCACCGGCCGGAGCGTGCCTCACGGGCCAGTCAGTGAGCGTCCCCTACAAAGCAACGTACCAGTTCTGGGCGCCGGCGCAATAAATCGTTTTCACCAACACAACAGGAGAATTCTTATGAAATGGCACACCCCGCGCGTGAGTAATTCCGCGCGGCTCATTTCGGCAATCACACTCGCTTCAGCGTTGAGCGTCGGGTTCGCGGCTCCAGCCGCCGCGCAATCCGTACGCGCGCCGGAGCTGACACAACCCACGGGTCGGCCTCGGGGGCTCACACTCGAGCAAGCATTGGGTGCCGTACGCGCCGCGGATCAGTCTCGCACAGTTGCCGGCACGACGACCGTGACCCTCGCCAGCACCGCTGTGAGCGCCGTGTTCATCCCGACCTCCGGCATCCTGGCGGTCCTCGGCAACGACAGCGACAACGCCCTCACCGTGAGCCGCGATGCAGCCGGGCTGCTCCTGGTCAACAACGGCGCGGTGACTGTTCGCGGTCCGCAACCGACGATTACCAACACGGTACTGGTCCAGATGTTCGGCCGTGGTGGCAACGACGCTCTGAGAATGGACCAGGCCAACGGCGCGTTGCCGGCGGCCGACCTGTTCGGCGGCGCGGGCAACGACACCATCGTCGGCGGCGCCGGTGCGGACCAGCTGTTTGGTGAAGCGGGCCAGGACATCCTTCTCGGCCAGGGTGGCAACGACTTCCTGTTTGGTGGCGCCGACAATGACACGCTGACGGGCGGCGACGGCGACGATCAGGTGTTCGGCGAAGCCGGCAACGACCGCATCGTCTGGAATCCTGGAGACGACACCGACCTGAACGAGGGCGGCCCCGATACCGATACCATCGAGGTCAACGGCGGCAATGGCGCCGAGGCTTTTACCGCCACGGCCAACGGAACGCGCGTACGTTTTGACCGTCTCACTCCGGCGCCGTTCAGCCTGGACATCGGCAGCGCCGAGAAACTCTTCGTGAACATGAACGGCGGCGACGACTCGTTCAGCGCGGCGGGCAATCTGGCTGCGCTCATCCAGATCACCGTGGATGGTGGTGCAGGAAGCGACACCATCCTGGGCAGCAATGGCGCGGACTTGCTCCTGGGTGGCGATGGCAACGACACCATCGACGGCCAGCAGGGCAACGACGTGGTATTCATGGGCGCCGGTGACGATGTGTTCATCTGGGATCCGGGCGACGGCAGCGACACCGTCGAAGGCCAGGATGGGCTTGACACGATGCGCTTCAACGGCAGCAATACGGGTGAACTGTTCGACATCTCCGCAAACGGCAGCCGTGTCCGCTTCACGCGCAACGTAGGCAGCATCGTGATGGATCTGGACGATGTCGAGCGGATCGAGGTCAACGCACTTGGCGCCGCCGATCAGACGACGCTCAATGATGTCAATGGCACCGATCTCACTCAGGTCGTGGTCAATCTGGCAAACGCCATTGGGGCAGGCGACGCTGCTATCGACATCGTCGTGGTCAATGGCAGCAACAGTGACAACGTCGTCATTGTGGCTGGTGGCCCGGCGGGAGTGACGGTCTTTAGCGACGCGGGCGCCGTGCTGGACGTCACGGGCGCCGAGGTCCAGGATGTGCTCAGCCTGCAGCTGTTCGCTGGCGACGACGTACTCGATGGGTCAGGTGTCGCAGCGGGTGCGATCAGCCTCTTAGCCGATGGCGGCGACGGGAATGACGTGCTCATCGGCGGCGCAGGCAATGACACCCTGCTTGGTGGAGCGGGCGATGACGTGCTGATTGGCAATGAGGGGCTGGACGTGCTCGACGGCGGCGTTGGCAATAACCTCGTGATCCACTAGCGCTTTTCAAAAGCAGTTCTAAAACAGCGGCAGCCCGGCTGCCGCTGCTTTTCGTGCTACCGCGGTTGGAAGCTAGTGGGCCGCCGCCGCGGAGCGCCGTGCGACGAACCGAGCGCCGCCGACCCACTACCACTCGGCGTCTCGGGCTGCCGGACGTGACACAGGTGATTCTGTCTGGCAGGCGAGGGCCGTTGGCGGGTCGAATCCGCCCTGCTCAACTACGATGGCAGCTTGAATTTGGGGAGACGCCATCCACCGTCCGTGGAAGCCAGTGACGCATGCGCGTGCCCCGGACGAGAACAGTCACAGTCCATCGAGCATCTTCGGCACGTGCAGGTGTTGGAGCAAATGGCAACGAGCGTGGTGAACCTGTACACCTAACTGTTCCTCGTGGTACGCCGCTCAAGTTCTTAGAGCGCGTCGGGGAACCTGCCGCTGAGCGCGTGTGCGGACAAGGTGGAGGATGGAGAACCCTGTCAGCACGCGTGCGAGTCCCGATGAGCGCACGATCAAATGCTTCGAAGTCGTCCACAATGGAACTCGTGCCGCCGATAGCAAGCAAGACGGGCAAGGCAGCGTGGCGCACCTGAACCCACTTCCATCGGTATGCCGCGCGAATGCGCTCGACCGAGTCGTCGAACCCCGTGACTGGTGGTCCAACGTTGAAGGGACGGCGATGCGCCAACTCGCTGGTGCAGCCGCACGAATCACGTCAACGAGCGGGTTTGCCGGTTCACAATCGCCCACCGGTCGATCACGGGCGACACCCAGCTGGTGGCGGAGGGCTCGGAACACCGGTGCTTCCGACTCGTCGGGTAGGCGCGGCGAGGTTTTTGTTCAGGACGCGTGGCAACTTGGCAGCACGCCGCAGCGTTGATCGTCGAGCCAGTCGTGGCAAAGCGCAGCAGCCCTGGCTCGAGCACTAGAACGATCGACGCCGTC
>Ga0137375_10006956_pt1 | contig 13430 bp, 13 predicted proteins | sample SagtaG_24_FD_104936 | JGI IMG/M metagenome (GOLD analysis project Ga0137375, IMG submission 104936) | Vadose zone soil microbial communities from Sagehorn Ranch, Mendocino, California, USA - Sage1_R_113_16 metaG | ecosystem: Environmental > Terrestrial > Soil > Vadose zone | place: USA... | reverse complement strand
TGGCGTCGAGATCGTCAACGCCACCGTCGCCGGCGGCGCGGCACCAACGCCAAAGCGGTGCTCCAGGATCGGCTGGCCGGCCGGCAACCGGCCGACCGCTGGGAAGGTCACGCCCGCCGCGAGACGCTCTCCTACATCGAGCAGCTCGAGCCGCTGACCGACTTCTTCAAGCAGCAGGGCTTCGACAAGGTGATGCCCAAGCTGCTGCTCGATCAGCTGAACATCAATGGCCAGATCTACACCGTGCCGGTCAACATCCACCGCTCGAACATGCTCTGGTACAACCCCAAGATCTTCAAGGACAACAACCTGACCCCGCCCAAGACCCTGGACGATTTCTTCAAGGTCGCCGAGGCGCTCAAGGCCAAGGGCATCACCCCGCTGGCCGTGGGCGGCAAGGATAAGTTCGAGGCCGCGCACCTGTTCGAGAGCGTGCTGCTGGCGACCTTCGGGCCGGAGGACTACACCAAGCTCTGGAGCGGCGACGTCGCCGCCTGGGCCGACCCGCGGGTCGCCACCGCGGTCGATACGCTGGGCAAGATGCTCGGCTACGCCAACCAGGACCGCTCGGCCCTTGGCTGGGCCGACGCGGCCCAGCTGGTCATCGACGGCAAGGCCGGCATGACGATCATGGGCGACTGGGCCGAGGGCTACTTCCTCAGCAAGGGCGCCAAGCCCAACGAGAACTTCGGCTGGGCGGCCGCCCCCGGCACCGACGGGGTGTTCATGTGGCTCAGCGACAGCTTTGGCCTGGCCAAAGGCGCGCCGCACCGCGACAACGCGCTGGCCTGGCTGAAGGTCTGTGGCTCCAAAGAAGGCCAGGACGCCTTCAACCCGCTCAAGGGCTCGATCCCGGCCCGCACCGACGCCGACAAGAGCAAGTACGACGAGTACCTCAAGTTCTCGATCGACGAGTTTGCCAAGGATAAGCTCGCGCCAAGCGCCACGCACGGCGCGTCCACAACCAACACGTACCAGACGGCCTGGACGAATGCGCTGGAGGTCTTCTCCAGCGACCCGACGGATACCAAGACGCTGATCCAGGCGCTGACCGACGCCGCATCGAGCCTGACCAAGTAACCACCGATCGCCAGCCATCAGTCGCCGGCCCCCACATCCGTGGCGCCTGGCGACTGATGGCTGAACCGAAGAGGACCCATGGAACAGGTCAAAACCCAGGAGATCGCGGCTCCCGGCCACGTGCATCGCCGCCGCTGGCTCACGCGCGACCGGCTCACCGCGCTGCTGATGATCGCGCCGTCGGCGATCGCGATCGCTGTCTTCGTCTACGGGTTTATCGGCTGGACCGGGTACATCTCGCTGACGAAATGGGCCAGCATCACGCCGGATTACACCTTTGTCGGCTTCAAGAACTATGTCGACATCTTCAACACCGGCCGCTTCCAGACCGACATCCGTAACACGATTGTCTTTACCGCCTTCTTCCTGGTGGGCTGCCTGGCCCTGGGTCTGCTGCTGGCGATGCTGATCGACTCGCACGTCAAGGGCGAGGCGATCTTCCGCTCAATCTATATCTTTCCCATGTCGCTCTCGTTTATCGTGACGGGCGTGGCGTGGCTCTGGATCTTCACGCCCGGCAACTACCCGACCGACCCGACCGGCATTAACCTGCTGCTCCATCGGATCGGGCTGGATTTCCTGCAGTCAGCATTCATCACCGACACGCGTGTCGTGCCGGGATGGTACCCCGACTGGGCACGGACCAAGATTGGCGTCCCACTCGCGATGATCCCGGTGGTGATCGCCGCGATCTGGCAGATGTCCGGCTTCACGATGGCGATGTACCTGGCCGGGCTGCGCGGTATCTCCGAAGAGATCAAGGAGGCTGCCCGCGTCGACGGGGCCTCGGAGTGGCAGGTGTTTCGCCACGTTATCCTGCCGCTGCTCCAGCCGGTCACGCTGAGCGCGGTGATCATCCTGGGACACATCTCTCTTAAGATTTTCGACCTGATCCTGACCATGACCCACGGCGGCCCCGGCAATGCCACCGACGTGCCCGGCACCTTTATGTACGAGATCACCTTCAAGGCCAACCAGATCGCGCGGGGCGCTGCGGTCGCGATCGTGATGCTGCTGCTCGTCGCGGTGCTGATCGTCCCCTACCTGATCTACAACGCGCGCACGGAGGTTGAACAATGACCACGATCGCTTCCTCGCGACCGGCCGGCCATCAGCGCCCGCGCGTGCTGCTGTATGCCCTTATGATCGCCATCGCGGCCTTCTACCTGCTGCCGGTCTACCTGCTGGTGATCACCAGCCTTAAGAGCTTTGAAGAGGTGAGCCTGAGCCGCATGTGGGATCTCCCGAGCGGCCTGTACTTTCAGAGCTTCCAGCGCGCCTGGGAGGTGATGGGCCGCAGCTTTCTCAACAGCGTTCAGCTGGTCATCCCGGCGACGGTGATCTCGTGCCTGCTCGGCTCGATGAACGGCTATATCCTGTCGAAGTGGCGCTTCCCCGGCTCCGAGGTGCTCTTCACCCTGATCCTGTTCGGCATGTTCATCCCCTACCAGAGCGTCCTGATCCCGCTGGTGCGCGTGCTGAGCACGATCGGGCTGTATGGCTCGATCGGCGGCCTGGTGCTCACGCACGTGGTGTACGGCATCCCGATCACCACGCTGATCTTCCGCAACTACTACGTCGGCGTGCCCACCGAGCTGGTCGAGGCGGGCAAGATCGACGGCGCCGACTTCTTCGGGATCTACCAGCACATTATGTTCCCGCTCTCGATCCCTGGCTTCGTGGTCGTGGCGATCTGGCAGTTCACGTCGATCTGGAACGAGTTCCTGTTCGGCCTGATCATCACCAATGCGCCCGAGAAGGTGCCGGTCACCGTCGCGCTGCAGAACCTCTCGGGCAGCCAGTACACCCAGTGGAATGTCCAGATGGCCGGCGCGCTGCTGGTCGCGCTGCCGACGCTGCTGGTCTATATCTTTCTGGGGCGCTATTTCCTGCGCGGGCTGCTGGCCGGCTCGCTCAAGGGCTGAGCGTGGAACAACCGATCATCGTCGTCGGCGGCGGGCTCGGCGGCCTGGCCGCCGCGATTCACCTGGCCGCGCGCGGCCGGCGCATCCTGCTGATCGAGAAGAACGAGCGCGTCGGCGGCAAGCTGAACATCGTCGAGGAGTGCGGCTATACCTTCGACACCGGCCCGTCGCTGCTGACCATGCCCTGGGTGCTGCGCGGGCTGTACGAGGCCGCCGCCGCGCGACTGGAAGACGATCTGGCGCTGCTCCCGGTCGAGCCGACCTGCCGCTACCGCTGGTCCGACGGCACACGTTTCGACGCCTTCCAGGGTCTGCCGCCCCTGATGGAAGAGGTCGGGCGGCTCGCTCCGGCCGATGTCGCCGGCCTGCTGCGCTTCATGGCCTACGGCGCGCGGATCTACCAGGCCGTCGCCGGACCATTCCTGCTGCACCCGTTCGACGGGCTGCGCGACCTGGCCACGCCGGCGCTGCTGCGCGACGCGTGGAAGATCGACTCGCTGCGCACGGTCGACCAGGCGGTGCGCTCCTTCTTCCGCAGCCCCTACCTGCGCCAGGTCTTCAACCGCTACGCGACCTACAACGGCTCCTCGCCCTACCGCGCCCCGGCGACCTTCAACCTGATCGCCTACGTCGAGCTCGTCGAGGGCGGCTGGTACGTGCGCGGCGGCATGTATGCGCTCGCGCGCGCCCTGGAGCGGCTGGCGCGCCGGCTCGGCGTGGAGATCCGCACGTGCAGCCCGGTCGCGCAGGTGCTGGCGCGCGGCGGCGCCGCGCGCGGCGTGATGCTCGACGGCGGCGAAAAGCTCGACGCGGCCGCGGTGGTCGTCAACGCCGACCCACGCTACGCCTACGCGGCGCTGCTGCCCGAGCAGCGCCGCACCGCGGCGCGGCTGGCGCGGCTGGAGCCATCGTGCAGCGGCTTCATCCTGCTGCTCGGCGTCGACCGCACCTACCCCGGCCTGGCGCACCACAATATCTTCTTCGCCGACGACTACCAGCGCGAGTTCGCGGCGATCTTCGACAAGCGCGTGCCCGCGCCCGACCCGACCGTGTACGTCTGCGCGACCTCGCTCAACGACCCCGCGCACGCGCCGCCGGGCCACACCAACATGTTCGTGCTGATCAACGCGCCGGCGCTCGGGCCACGCGTCGACTGGGCCCGCGAGGCGCAGGGCTATCGCGACACGATCGTCCGCAAGCTGGAGCGCATGGGGCTGGAGCGCCTCGACCAGCATATCGCCTACCAGCGCATCATCACCCCCGCCGATTTGCAGGCGCGCTACAATGCGCTCGGCGGCGCGATCTACGGCCTGGCCTCCAACCAGCTCTGGACCGCGTTCCTGCGCCCGCCGCTGCGCGCCCGCGAGCTGCGGCGGCTCTATTTCGTCGGCGGAGGGACGCACCCCGGCGGCGGGATTCCGCTGGTGCTGCTGTCGGGGCGGGCCGTGGCGGAGAGGGTGATCGCGGATTGCTCTGTATTGGGCAAGTGATAAGTGGCGACATGTCATTTCACATCGAAATCGCTGAAGAAGCGGAACAAGATCTGATCGAGATAAAGCCCTTCCATTGCCCGTGCCGCTCGACCAGTACCGCGCGTGGATGGAAGCAGCCCGCGCGCTGCATCCCTACGACGAGTCGATCGACGTCATGTGGCAGGTCATGCTCTGCGAGTCGTCCGGCGACGCCGGCGAAGTGTCCGAGAGCTACTACGGACTGTTTCAGTATGACGGCGACACGTGGGCCGGCGACTGGAACCCCTACCGCGACCAGCCGATCCTCGACCCGCACGCGCAGATCTTCGCTACCGCCAAGGCCTGGCATGATGGCAATCAACACTGGTGGGGTTGCCACCAGTAATCATACTACTCAATGTAATCTCTTTTCACTCGCGCCAATGTGCACGATGAATTTCATGCCAGTTTAATCGGGCGCGGCAAAAAAAAGCTCACGTTGCGTCGCCGGAAATCGTTAATTTTCGATAGAGAGGGTCTTGACTCCCGCGCCTCGCCAGTGCTATCATGATTGCGAAGCCTCAAGAGAACATCGCAATCAAAGCCGTACCTAGACAGCCGAATGACGATCGTGGAGTAGGCGAGCGGCGCATCCCCATCGGTGTCAAGATGACGGGGGGCGGCCGTAAGTCAGCGGAAATGGCGCAAGCCCGACGCGGGATCGCCAGGGAGGCTGACAAGCAAGCGCCGGGATGCTGATGGAGCATCTGGATGCTGTGCTAGGCCGAAACAGGGTTCTTCGCAGTAAAGCTCTCACTGTGGAAGCTGTAGTGCTTGTAGCCACGGATGAATGAGAGCAATGCCTGAGCGTAAAAGCTGGCACAGCGGCGACGCTGAATGTCGGGCGACGCGTAGGAAGCTGGGAAGTAGGTCGGCCAACAGGGAAAGGTTCCGCGATGTTCTCCTGAGGCATCGCTATGCCTGAGAATGTTAGCACGTTGGCAGGTTGGAACGTTCGAACGTTCTAACCTTCGAACGTTTCAACCTGCCAACGCCGCTAGGCCATCCGCCAGCCGCCATCCACCGCCAGCGTTTGCCCGGTGATGTAGGAGGCCAGCGGCGACGCCAGAAAGACGGCCGCAGCGGCCGCCTCTTCCGGCTGGCCCACGCGGCGCAACGCGATCACTCGCTCACCCCAGGTCCGCTCGTCTTCCGGCAGCACGCCGAGCATCTCGGTCGCGACCAGGCCGGGGGCGACCGCATTCACCGTGATGTTCCAGGCCGCCACTTCGCGCGCGAGCGCCCGCGTAAGCCCCAGTGCCCCGCCGGTCGCCGCGGAGTAGTCGGCCTGGCCCGGCGCGCCGCCGGCGCCGTGCAGCGCCGCAACGTTGACGATCCGCCCGTAACGCCGCCGCATCATCGGCCGCAGCACGGCCTTGCAGGTATGGTAGAGGCCGTCGAGATTGGTCGCCAGAATCGCGCGCCACTGCGAGCTGGTCACGTCGACAAGCGGCGCGTAGGCGGCCAGCCCAGCGCAGTTCACCAGGATGTCGATCTGCCCCCAGCGCTCGATCGTCGCCGCAATCAGCGTCTCGGCCGACTCGCGCGAGCGCACGTCCACCTGCTGCGCAACCGCCGCGCCGCGCAGGCCCGCGCAGTCCGCCACGCTCGCCGCGGCCCCGTCGGCGCGCTCGTGGTAGCCAGCCACGACGCGAGCCCCGCGCTCGGCCAGCATTCGCACGACCGCCCGCCCAATCCCGCGCGAGCCGCCGGTGACGATCGCAACCTGCTCCGAAAAATCCATAGCTCAGCGCCCACGAGTCAGGAGTCAGGAGTCAGAATGTGCCGGGCTATTCTGACTCCTGACTCCTGACTCCTGGCTCCCGAATGCTCAAAGAACGCATGCGCGCTCGCCAGATCGCTCACATTCACCAGCCGCGCGTCCGGCGTGATCCGCTTGATCAGCCCGGTCAGCACCGCGCCGGGGCCGGCCTCGACAAACGTGTCAACGCCCGCCGCGATCATGCGTTCCACCGACTCGATCCAGCGCACCGGCGCCGTCACCTGCGCGACCAGCTCGCGCCGAATAGCCGCGGCTTCCACCAGCGGCTCGGCGGTGACGTTCGAGATCACCGGCACGCGCGCGTCGACGACTGACGCCCTGGCGACCGCCGCCGCCAGCCCATCGGCGGCCGCGTGCATCAGTGGCGAGTGGAACGCCGCGCTGACCTTGAGCGGCAGCGCGCGCCTGGCCCCATGCCCCTTCGCCTGCGCGCTGGCCCGTGCGACCGCGGTGGCCGAGCCGCTGATGACAAACTGCCCCGGCGAGTTGTAGTTGGCGATCACCACCGGCCGGCCTTCGGCCGACACCGCCCGGCAGATCTCTTCGAGCGGCTCCGCGTCCATACCGATGATCGCGGCCATACCGCCCTCGTGCGCCGCCGCCATCAGCTCGCCGCGACGCCGCACCAGCCGCAGCGCGGTGGGAAAATCGAGCGCGCCCGCCGCCACCAGCGCCGAGTACTCGCCCAGGCTGTGCCCGGCGACATGAGACACCGAGACACGGAGACGGGGAGACCAGGAGACCGGCCCCCTATCTCCGTGTCTCCGTGTCTCGATGTCTCCGTATCTCTCGGCCAGCGCCGCCAGCAGCGCCACACACGTCGTCAGCAGCGCCGGCTGCGCGTTCTCGGTCGACGTCAGCGTCTCGTCGGGCCCCGCGAAGCACAGGCGCGACAGTGCAAAGCGAAGCGTCGCGTCGGCCTGGTCGAAGATCGCCCGCGCCGCCGGCGACGACTCGTACAGATCGCGGCCCATGCCCACCACCTGCGAGCCCTGGCCGGGGAAAACAAACGCAATCGCCATGATCAATCCCTCAGCATAGACAAGGAGACAAGGAGACAAGGAGATAGTTTCACTCCAGGTCTCCTTGTCTCCCAGTCTTGTTGTCTCCCGGTCAGGGTCGGCCCCAGCGAATCACCGACGATGCCCACGTCAGCCCGCCGCCGAACGCCGTCAGCAGCACATAGTCGCCCTGTTTCAGACGCCCGTGGTCGGCCGCCTCGGCCAGTGCGATCGGGATGGTCGCAGCCGAGGTGTTGCCGTAGCGATCGAGGTTGACGAACACCCGCTCCATCGGCACGCCGAGCCGCTTCGCGGTGGCCTCGACGATCCGCAGGTTCGCCTGGTGGGGCACGACCAGCGCGATGTCCGAGGTGCTCAGGCCGGCCTCGGCAAGCGCCTGGAGCGACGACTCGCCCATACCGCGCACCGCCAGCTTGAAGATCTCGCGGCCGTTCATGTAGACGTACTGGCGCCCCTGCTCGAGCAGCTCGGCCGTGGCCGGCATGCGCGTCCCGCCCGCTTCGACAGCCATCAGATCCTCGTCCTTGCCGGAGGCGCCGAGCACGCTGGAGAGCTGGCCATAGCGCTCCTCGGTCGGCTGGAGCACGACCGCGCCGGCGCCGTCGCCGAATAGCACGCAGGTGTTGCGATCATTCCAGTTGACGTAGTGGGTGAACACGTCGGCCGCGATGAACAGGATATTGCGGGCCGCGCCGCCGCGAATCATGCTGGTAGCGACGCTCAGGCCATACACGAAGCCGCTGCACGCCGCCGCGATGTCAAACGCCGCCGCGCGTGGGATGCCCAGGTTGGCCTGCACCGTGCAGGCCGTGGCCGGGAACGGCCGGTCGGGCGTGCAGGTGGCGAGGATGATCATATCGATCGCGGACGGATCAAGCCCCGCCTGCGCGATCGCCCGTCGCCCGGCCTCGCTCGACAGCGTGGAGGTGCTCTCGCCTGGGCCGACGACCCGCCGCTCGCGGATGCCAGTGCGCGTTTGAATCCACTCGTCCGACGTGTTGACCATCTGCTCGAGCTCGGCGTTGGTCATCACTCGCTCGGGTACCGCCATACCCCAGCCGGTGATCGCGGCATACGTGGCCATATGTGTCCCTTAAACGATAGAAGGATGAAGAATGAACAATGAATTCATCCTTCATCGTTCATCCTTCATCCTTCAAGGAGGCGCCGTGCCTCATGCTACTCGTTCTCCGACTGATCACCTAGCTCGATCACCTGGCGCCCGCGATAGCTGCCGCAACTCTTACAGACGCGATGCGCGCGCATCAGCTGATTGCACTGCGGGCAGACCACCAGCGTCGGCGCATCCAGGCGCTGGTGCTGGCGGCGGTTGCCACGGCGGTGGCGCGAAACTTTTGATTTCGGTACGGCACCCATATAGAGCCTGCGATCCTTTCCTTACAAGTATATCAAAACGTCAGAACGTTGGAAGGTTTGAAGGTTAGAACGTTCCAACGTTCCAACGTTCTAACCTTCGAACAATGCATCTGCGACTTCTAGTCCTTTAGCAAATCCTTGAGAACAGCAAATCGGTCGTCGTCCTCGTCGTGCTCGCAGCCACACTCGCCGGCGTTCAGGTCGGCCCCACAGATCGGGCACAGGCCCTTGCAGTCGGGCGTGCAGAGCGGCTGCATCGGCAGCTCCAGCAGCGCATACTCGCGCAGCGCCTCGCCGAGATCGACCAGGTGGCTTTCGTCGATGTAGAACGGGTCTTCCTCGTCGGGCTGAGGCAGCGGCGCGCCGGTGTTGACCTCGATCTTGGAATGGAACTCATCCCGAAAGTGCAGATCAACCTGCTGCAGTGAGGGGTTAAGGCAGCGAATGCACGGCATCTCGACTACCCCGTGGGCGTCGACGTCCGCCAGCACACCGGTGGCGGTGCGCGTAAAACGGACTTTACCGTCTAGCTGCCGCAGTGTCGTCTCGTCGTCCAGCGGGAGTGAGTCTTCGACGAACGTATAGTTTCGCCGGCCGCCCACATCCTCGCGGAGCAACTGCGCGACATTGAACTTCAGGTCGGTCATCGGTTTGTCTATGTGCATAATGTGCACGCTCCTGCGCGCTCACAGAAGCTGCATTATAGGCGAGCCCCGCCGCTCTGTCAAGCCACAAACGCCGCACTTTGCTCTGAGTGCGCCTACTTTGTGCCTGCCTGAAACCTGAAACGTGAAACATCATTTCTCCGCCTCATGCCTCACGCCTCACGCCTCACGATCGCTCTGCACACATTCGATGCCAGCGGTGGCGGACTCAGTGTCAGCGCGCGCCGGCGTCGTCGGCTGGCTGCAGCTCGCGCAGACCGTTCTGCACGCTCGCTACCAGCCTGGTCAAGCGCTGCTCCAGATCTTCCAGTACCTGCCGCGCGTACTCGTCGGCGCCGGCGCGCACGGCCGCCGCGTCGCGCTCGGCCAGATCGAGCAGGCGAACGCGCTCGGCCTCGACCGCCGCGAGCAAGCCCTGCTCCTCCAGCACCTGCCGCACGTGCGACTGCGCCTCGCCGATCAGGCGCTCCTGCTCCGAGATCACCCGGCGGGCCTGCTTGAGCTCCTCGGGCACCGCCACACGCATCCGGTCGATGATATCAAGGATCCGCTCCTCGTCAACCAGCAACCGGCCACTGAAAAAGACCCGCCGCCCTTCCGCCAGCGCATCTTCCAGCTCATCAATCAACTGATCTAGCTCGATTGGAACTCACCCCCTATCCATTGGGGCTTGGGACGTGGGGCTTGGGACTCGCGATGCTCTGCTAGTCCCTAGTCCCTAGTCCTAGTCCCTGGTCCCTATGCTGCCCATACGCGTGCTTGAGCGCCACGACCACGTGCGGTGGCACCAGCCACGATACGTCTCCGCCCAACGATGCGATCTCGCGCACATTGCTGGAGCTGAAGAACGTGTACTCGTGGCCGGCCATGAAGAACACGATATCGATCTCCGGCGCGAGCGTGTGGTTGATCTGGGCCTGGTGGAACTCGTTGTCGAAGTCGCGCGGGTCGCGCAGGCCCCGCACGATCAGCGATGCGCCCACATTCCGCACATAGTCGACCGTCAAGATTGAGTACGTATCCACCTTCACGCGCGGCAGATCGCGGATCGCCTCCTTGAGCAGCGCGACTCGCTCCGCCGTGTCGAACAGCAGATTCTTGTTCGGCCGGTCGTAGACTGCCATGATCACGGTGTCGAACAGCCGCGACGCGCGCGCCGCGATCTCGAGATGCCCGTTGGTGACCGGGTCGAAGCTGCCAGGATAGACGGCTATTGTCACGACTCGCTCCTTCGTCGAGCCTCAAGCAACGGCGCTCATGGCCCTGCGGCCACGTGCTCTGCGCTCGCTGTCGGTTGGTCGGCTACTTCATAGATCGAAAAGCAGGAGTCACCCAGGCGGCGGAACTTGCGGCGGCGGATGAGGTCGTAGCTATCGGCGAGCGGCACGCGCGGCGAGTGCCCGACTATCAGCAGCCCATCGTCAGCGAGCAGTCCCGACGCACTCACGGCGCGGATCGTGTCTTCAATCGCGGGATCGGCATAGGGCGGGTCCATCACGATTATATCATATTTTTCTGCCGGGCGAGCCGCCGCCAGATAGCGCCCCACCGGCATCTGGTGCACGCGCGCGCGCGCGTCGAAGTGCGTGTGCTCCAGATTCTCGCGGATGATCTTGCAGACGTGCGCGCGCTGCTCGACGAAATCGGCCCACGCCGCCCCCCGCGACAGGCACTCGATCCCCAGCGAGCCGGTGCCGGCGTATAGGTCGAGCACACGCCCGCGGATCGGCCCATACCCCTCCAGCACCGAGAACAGCGCCTCTTTCACCCGATCCAGCATCGGCCGGGTGGTCATGCCTTTCGGCGCCTTGAGCCGATGCCCCTTCGCCGATCCCGTGATCACTCGCATCACATCCCCGGTTAACAGTTATGAGTTTTGAGTTTTGAGTTTCGGCTGACAACAACTCATAACTCATAACTCATAACTCTTGAAAGCGCCGCCTCGATCACATCCAGCGCCGCGCGCACGGTCCGGCCGCCGACATCTTTGCCAGGGTTGACGGCGGTAAGCGCCAGCGCCTTGAGATTGCCAAGCCCAACAATCTGCTGCACGATCGTCTGCAGCTGTGCCAGGCGCAAGCCGCCCGCGGCCGGGTAGTCGACACCCGGCGCCTCGCTCGGATCGAGCACGTCGATATCCACGTGCAGGTACAGGTTCGGCAGCGAGCCAAGCGCGTGCAGTGTCCGATCGAGGACAGCCGGATCGCTACCCAGATCGTCCGCACGTATCTGCATCACCGACGAGGCGGCCAGCGCGCGCTCCTCGGGCGGGTCCAGGTCGCGCGTGCCGATCAGGGCAACGTTGCGCTCAGGCACCGGCGCGGCGAGCGTGCTCCGCTCGCGCAGCTCATCCAGCCCGCGCCCGACCGCGCACGCCAGCGGCATGCCGCCCAGGTACCCGCTGATCGTCGTCTCCGGCGTGTTGAAGTCGCCGTGCGCGTCGAGCCAGACGACGCCGGTGTTCGGCGGGTCGAGCAGGCCGGCCAGCGCGCCCAGCGCCACCAGGCAGTCGCCACCGAGAATCAGCGGAAAGAAGCCCGCCGCCCGCGAGCGCGCGACCTCATAGCCGACCCGCGCGAGCAGGTGCCCGAGCCGCGTCTCGCACGGCTCGTCGGAGGCGGGGATGTCGATCAGATCGGCCCGGACCGTCGCGCCGCCAATCGCACCAAGCCGCCGCACCAGACCGGCCTCCAGCAGCGCATCCGGCGCGTTGCCCTTGTCGGTATACGGCTGGTCGAGGTCATACGGAACGCCGATAACGGTGATGTTCATAGCTCTCCCCAGCCTGTGGGAATAGCACACGGATCGGACGAATTCCACGCCTATCCGCATTCCATTGCAATGTCGTCCAGAGTCGCCGCGAACGCCGCCACCGTGGCGTCGACATCGGCCGCGCCGTGCGCGGCCGAGAGAAACCCGCTGCGGCCGCGCATCAGGTCCACGCCGTGGTTGTTGAGCCCAAGCCGCAGCAGCCCGAGCAGGCGCTGATCGCCGCCGCTCTTCAGCTCGGCATCCGGCACATCCGGCGCAAGCTCGCCGGGCGCAAACTCGACGCAGCTGCCGGCCAGCAGGTGAAAGATCGACCCATCGCCATAGGCCGCCCAGCCGGCCAGCTCGTGCTCGCGCAGCACGCCGTTCAAGCCGTCGATCAGCCACCGGCCGAGCGCCGCCGCCCGCGCCCCCGGCTCGCCCGTCGCCACGAGCTCAAGCGTCGCAACGCCCGCCGCGGCCGAGAGCGGGTTGGCGTTGTACGTGCCGTTGTGGCGGATCTTGTGCTCGTGGTTCCAGACCTCATCCTCAAAGGCCAGGTGCCGCAGGATCTCCGCGCGCCCGCCCACGGCGCCGCCGGGCAGGCCACCGGCCAGCACCTTCGCCAGCGCCGTCAGATCGGCCTGAACGCCGGCGCGCTGCTGCACCCCGCCGGGCGCGACGCGGAAGCCGGTCACGACCTCATCGCAGATCAGCAGCACATTGTGGGCCAGCGTCAGCCGGCGCAGCTCGCGCACGAAATCGTCCCGCTGCGGCAGCGCGCCGTAGGACGCGCCGGTCGGCTCCAGGATGACCGCCGCGACGTCGTCGCGGCCTGCCAGCGCCGCCGCGACCAGGTCGAGGTCGGCCGGCAGCACGATCGTCGCGTCGCGCAGACCATCGTACACGCCGGGCGGGGTGGCTGCGCCGGCCGAGTCGCGCGCCAGCAGATCGTGCCAACCGTGGTAGTGGCCCGCCAGCCGGATCACGACCGGCCGGCCGGTGTAGGCGCGCGCCAGCCGCAGCCCCAGCATCGTCGCCTCGGTGCCGGATGCGGTGAAGCGCAGCCGCTCGATGCTTGGAAACAGTTGCTGGACCAGCGCGGCCCAGCGCAGCCCCAGCTCGTGCTCGGCGCCGTAGTGCGTGCCGCGGGCCACCTGCGCGGTGACAGCCGCGACGACCGCGGGGTGTGCGTGGCCGAGCAGCAGCGCGCCGTGCCCGGTCCAGTAGTCGATCAGCCGGTTGCCGTCGGCATCCCACTTATGCGCGCCCTGGCTCCGCTCGACAAACAGCGGAAACGGCTCGGCGTAGCGCCCGTC
>Ga0137375_10006946_pt1 | contig 13438 bp, 13 predicted proteins | sample SagtaG_24_FD_104936 | JGI IMG/M metagenome (GOLD analysis project Ga0137375, IMG submission 104936) | Vadose zone soil microbial communities from Sagehorn Ranch, Mendocino, California, USA - Sage1_R_113_16 metaG | ecosystem: Environmental > Terrestrial > Soil > Vadose zone | place: USA... | reverse complement strand
TGTTTCGCCGCTGCAGCCATCTCGATCGCCTCCATCGTCGCCCAACAGGACGACGACGTCTTCGATCGAGAACAGCCGGTCCCTGCTACCGGAAACGAACTAACCGGAGCGACCACTAGTAGTAGTTCCGCCCGACGAGTGACACGCCCGTCGTTCTTGTGGTGCATTGCGGGGAGGACGGCCGCATCGCCCTCCCCGCGGCCTCGGGCCTACAGGCCGATGTGGATCTGCCTCGTGTCGCTGTCACACGGGCCCGCGCAGGCGGCCACGCTTGCGGATGCGTCGCCCAGGAGCCACGTTCCGCCGAACGTGTAGACGGCCACGGCGACTTTCTGCTGTTGGCCTGTGCACTGCCCGAACGTCCAACCGCCGCCGAACAGCGTGAAGCCCCAGCTCTGCGGCTGCACGACCGTGACGTTGACGGAATAGCCGTAACCGGCGGTACAGCTCAGAGTCACCTGCGTGTTGAGCTCGCCCGGCGTCGCGAACTGGGCACTTTGCGAGATCTTGACGCTCGTCGGAACGGGGTCGGCGCTCGCCATGCCCGGGAGCACGAGCGAAGCCGCCACCGCGGCCAAAGCGAGAAGCGACCGGCCGATGATCGACGTGGACATGATTCCCCACCTCCCATGGAGTAAGGACTGGTTCCGCGTCCGACGCTACGACCGGCCGCTCACGAATCGCTCACGCGTCGCGTGGGTGAGCGCCCTCTGGTAATCGTGTACCGCCTTAGACTGTCCAGTCCGCGTTCCCGGCAATCAGGCGGAGGGAGAGAGGTGCGGGTCGGGGTCTTCATCGTCGCGTACAACGCAGTCACAACCCTCGCGTCGGTTCTCGAACGCATCCCGGACTCGTTCCGGCCCTCGATCGAGGTCGTCCTCGTGAGCGACGACTTCTCCACGGACGACACGTACCAGGTCGGGGTCGCGTACCAGCGCGAGGACCGGGACCTGCCGATTACCGTTGTCCGGCAGCGCCGGAACCTCGGCTACGGCGGCAACCAGAAGTTCGGCTACCGCTGGCTCATCGACCACGGCATCGACGTCGCCGTCCTCCTGCACGGCGACGGCCAGTATGCACCCGAGCGGCTGCCCGAGCTGGTCGCGCCGATCCTCGAGGGCCGGGCGGACGTAGTCCTGGGCTCCCGGATGCTGAGCGCAGGCGCGCGCGCCGGCGGGATGCCCCTCTACAAGTACGTCGGGAACAAGATCTTGACGCGGTTTCAGAACCGCGTCTCCGGGCTGCACCTCTCCGAGTGGCACTCGGGGTACCGAGCCTTCTCGCTCGCCGAGCTCGCCAAGATCCCCTTCGAGGAGAACGCCGATGGCTTCCATTTCGACACGGAGGTGCTCCTCCAGCTCTACGACGCCGGCTCGCGCATCGTCGAGGTGCCGATCCCGACCTACTACGGCGACGAGATCTGCCGCGTCAACGGCCTCGCCTACGCCAAGGACGTCAGCACCGACGTGATCCGCTATCGGCTCGCCCGACTCGGCTTCGGCGCCTCGCACCTTGCACGTTGGTCTACGGCGTACGCCTGGAAGGACGCGCCGGATGCGAGCCACAGGGTCGCGCTGGGAATGATCCCCGGCCGACTGCCCGGTCGGGTGCTCGACCTCGGCTGCGGCAGCGGCCTCGTGGCGGCTGAGTTGAGGAAGCAGGGCCACTTCGTGGTCGGGGTGGACGCCGCGCCCGAGCCGGAGACGGCGGCGCGCGTGGACAGGCTCGTCACTGCCGACCTCGACGCTGGCCTCCCCGCCGAAGCACTGCAGGAGGCGCCGTTCGACATCGTCCTCGCGGCCGACGTGCTCGAGCATCTACGGGCTCCCGACCGGCTCCTGCGGGAGCTACACGACGTCTGCACGCCCGAGACGATCCTCGTCGCGAGCGTCCCGAACATCGGCCACTGGTATCCGCGCCTGCGCATCGGGCTTGGGCGCTTCGATTACGACCATCGCGGGATCCTCGACGCGACGCACATGCGGTTCTTCACGTGGCGCAGCTTCGTCGGCCTCGCGTATCGAGCGGGCTGGCGCGTCGAGCAGCGCCGCTTCACGGGCTTGCCGCTCGAGATCCTCGAGCGCGACGGAGGGCCGGATATGCGGCCGTCGGTCGGAAACCTGGTTCGCCTCGTGGATCGGGGAGCGCGCGCGGTATGGCCGTCGCTCCTTGCGTACCAGTACGTGGCCGTGCTCTCCCGCGATCCAGCTCGCGTGCCCGCCGAGGAGCCGGAGCGAGAAGCGCCTGCCGTCGCCTCGTCGGGCTGACGGCGCACCCCGTCGAACACATGCCACAACGGAAGGTGCTACCGGTTCTCCTCGCGGTCGTGCTCGCGATCGCGATGACGTGGCCGCTAGTACTCCACCTGGGGAGCGAGGCCCAACTCGTAGACGACTGGGGCGACCCGCTCTATTTGACCTGGCAGGTCGCCTGGATCGGCCACGCGCTTCTGCACGCGCCCTTGCACATTCTGCAGTCGAACTTCTACTGGCCGATCGAAAACAACCTCACGTTCACGGACGTGCTCTTCGGCTACGCGCCCGCCGGCTTGGTCGGCTCGCAGGGGCCACATGCTGCGCTCGTCGTCCACAACGTGATCTTCATCTTCACGTTCGTGCTGGCGTTCCTCGGGGCATTTCTCCTCGCACGCGAGCTCGGCGCGGGCGCGTGGGGCGGAGCCGCCGCCGGCGCCGCGTTCGCCTATGCGCCGTGGAAGCTCGCTCAGGCGGGTCACCTCCACGTCCTGTCCAGCGGTGGAATTCCGCTCGCCCTGTACCTGTTGGTCCGCGGCTACCGGCGAGGCCACAGCCGTTTGATCGTCGCCGGGTGGCTTGTCGCCGCCTGGCAGATGACTCTCGGCTTCAACCTCGGTCTTCAGTTCGCGTACCTGCTATTGGTCCTCGGCGCGGTCGTCATCGCTCGTTGGATCGTCCAGGGCAGACCCCGTCTGGGCAGCACCGCGTTGCGGGCGAGCGCTCTCGGCATTGCCGTGTTCGTCATCGTGACTGCGCTCGTTGCCGCACCGTACGTCCATGTGCAACGGACATATCCCGAAGCGAAGATGAAGACGGCCGAGGTCGCATTCTTTTCACCGCCGCCGCGCGCCTTCCTCACCGCCCCCAGCTACAGCCTGGTCTGGGGCGCCGCGACCGGCCACAGACGTACGACGCTCCGCTCGAATGTCGAGCAAACCCTCTTTCCGGGCGTCACGACGCTCCTGTTCGCACTGTTCGGCCTGCTGAGCACTGCGTACTCGCTCCGGCTCCGCATCGGGTTGGCGGCGGGGACGCTGGCCTCGTTCGCATTGTCGCTCGGTCTACCGAGTGCCGACCATCCCGACCAGGGATTCACACCGTTTCGCTTCCTCTACGACTTCGCACCGGGATGGGACGGCGTCCGCACGCCCGGACGGCTCAACAACTTGACATCGCTCGGGCTCGCGCTGCTGGCCGCCGCAGGAGTCGCGCTGGCCATCCGCTGGGTCGGCCGCTTCACGTACCGCAGCGCAAGCGCGGTCGTCCCGGCCGCAGTCGTCGCGGCGATCCTCGTGGAAGGCTTCGGCCCGATGCCCCACGTGCGCGTGCCGGCGCGCCCCCCGGCGGAGCTCGCCGCGCCGGCGCCTCAGCTCCATCTCCCGATGATCGTCGGGCTCGACGGGATCTACGCGTACTGGGCGATCGGCCCCTATCCGAGGATGGCGAACGCCGCGTCTAGCTTCGAGCCACAAGTGGTGGCCGTCGTCCGCGCCGCCGCGAAGGTCTTTCCGGACGCTTCGTCCGTGCAGTTCCTCCGGCACATCGGCGTCCGGAGCGTCATCGTCCACCGCGACCTCGCCGTCGACACACCGTGGCAGAACGTGTCCGAACGCTCGATCGCAGGACTCGGGATCACGCGCCGCAACGAAGGCGAGCTCGTCATCTACGACCTCGGGGGATAGATCGTCGCATGACACTCAAGGTCTGGGCCGCGCTCGTCACTGCCGCCGTCTGCGTCTTCCTCGGGTGCTGGTCGCTTCTGCACCACGGCAGTCTCGGCCGCGGGCAGATCAAGGACACCGTCGTCTACGTGAAATACGGGCACAAGGTCGTCCAGGGGAAGGTCCCCTACCGCGACTTCTCGCTCGAATACCCGCCGGCCGCCTTGCCGGTGATCATCCTGCCCGCCTTGATCGCGGACCGTCGCCCTGCGTACGACCACTGGTTCGACCGGGAGATGGCGCTCTGCGGCTGCCTCGCGCTCATCGGCTCCGCGCTCTGCCTGCTGCGGCTCGGTGCCGGGGTGCGTCGTACCGCGGCCGCGCTCGGGTTGATCGCGGTATCCCCGCTGCTGCTCGGGTCGGTCGTCCTAACGCGCTTCGACTCGTGGCCGACAGCGCTCGCGGTGTTCGCACTCGCGGCCCTGCTCTGGGAGCGCCGCACCACCGCCGCCGTGCTGCTCGGCGCCGCGATCGGGGCCAAGCTGTGGCCGGCCGTCATCCTGCCGCTTGGGTTCATCTGGCTTGCGCGCAGGCACGGCTTGCGAGCAGCGGCCGTGTTCGCAGGCGTCACGGTGGTTGTCGTAGCCGCGATCTTCCTCCCGTTCACCGTGCTCAGCCCCCACGGCATCGGCCACAGCTTCTATCGGCAATTCGCCCGACCGCTCCAGATCGAGAGCCTCGGCGCTTCGGTGCTGGTCGCGCTGCACTACTTCGCCCACATCAACATCGGAACCCCGTTCGGGTTTGGCTCCCGGAACCTCGGCGGCACCGCCGTGCACGAGACCGAACTTGCAACGTCGGTGCTCGGCGCCGTCGGCCTGGTTGCGGTGTGGGCGCTCTTCGCGCGCGGCCCAGCGACGCGCGCGCGCCTGGTGATATTCGCGGCGGCGGCGATCGCGACACTTCTCGCGTTCGGAAAGGTCTTCTCGCCTCAGTTCATGATCTGGCTCGTGCCGTTCGTCGTCCTCGTTGCCGGACGCCGCGGGATCGCGGCAGGTGCGCTCACAGCCGCGGCCCTCGGGCTGACGCACCTGTGGTTCCCACACCACTACGAGGTGCTCGCCAGCTTCTATGCAAAGCCGTCGTTCGAGGTCCTGCTGCGCAATTTGACGGTCGTCGCGCTGGCCGCGGTGCTCGTGTGGCCGCGCTCGGAGCAACGCTCTTCGGGAGACGCCGCTTTTGCAGCGAAGCGTTCGAGCTAGACGCCGGGGGCGTGAGCCTTCGCGACGTCGCCGATGATCCCGGCGAGCTCCCGGGGGCGCGACCACATCGGCCAGTGGCTCGTCGGCAGGTCGAGCCAGGTGACGTCACGCAGCTCTGCGAGACCACCGAGCCACGCAGGGTTGTGCTCCTTGGCATAGGCCTTGACCTGCTCGGAGGTGAACCCCGTGCAGATGAGCGTGGTGGGTACGTCGCGGCGCGCGTCGTTCTGGAGGACCGCGCCTTCGCGCATGACGCCACCCGGCTGCGGCACCGCTCGTCGCCGGAAGGTCTCGAGCTGCTCCTCGCTGAGCCCGTCGACGTTCTCCTCCTCTACGAGCTCCTCCCAGACCAGCGGCAGCTCCACGCTGTCGAAGACGGGGTCGGGCGCGCCGATCCCGGGGGCGGAGTCGACGTACACCATGGCCGCGATGCGCTCGGTCACCCGATCACTCGCACCATAACCGGCGAACCCGGTTCCGCTGTGCACGGCGAGCACGACGGGGGCGTCCGCCGCCCGGACCGCGTTGACGATCGCGTCGACGTGGTCGGACATCGTGACTCCGGATCGGTCGGCGCCGGCCGACTCGAGACCGGGCAGCGTCAGCGCAGTGACGTCGTGGCCGTCGGCACGCAACACGGCGGCGACCTCGTCCCACGCCCACGCACCGAGCCAGAACCCGGGCACCAGGACAATCGGTGCGCTGGTCACTCCTCGATCCTAAGGGCGGGTCCGGGCCTAATCCAAAGCAGCAGCTCCCCGGGTTGGACTCGAACCAACAACCCTCCGGTTAACAGCCGGATGCTCTGCCAATTGAGCTACCGGGGATCGGCGGGCAGATTGTAGCCGTGTCCTAAGCGAATTCGCGGATCGCCGTCCGCACCTCGGCGAGGCGCTGCTGGAGCTCGAGCATGTGATCGGGCTTCGCTTCCGAGAGCTGGCGCTGGAGCCGCCGCTCCCGGAGGCGGAGCAGGAGCTGCTCGGCAGTCTCCTCGGTCAGGTCTTCCCGCTCGGCCAGCGCGTAGAGCTCGGCGAGGAGCGGCGTCAGCTCGCCGTCGGTCGGCTCCTGCCCGAGCAGGTGAGCGCGCGCGCGGCGGTGGAGCTCCTGGTCGAAGTGGTCGGGCCCGAGCTCCTCGAGGTAGCGGTTGAGCTTCGGGTGCGCCGCGACGCCGGCGAGCGCGCTGCGCTCGAGGCGCTGGCCGGCGTCGAGTAGCCGCGGCGAGATCACCGCCGACGCACTCGAGCGTCCTCGAGGAGCCAGCGCTGCCTGTGTCTCGGGCGGCAAGTCGAGGAGATCGGTCGCGAGACGCCGCGCCTCGAGGTGCTCGGGCGAATCGGGCAGTGACTTGAGAAACCCCTCGATCGACGCGAACGCAGCATTCTTGTCGAGAGCTCGCTCGTGCAGCAAGCGCACGCGATGCACCGGATAGCTGACGGGCTCGTGCAAGCGCCTCTCAAAGGCGGCTGGATCGTCGGCCGGATCAGTCCCCTTTGGGAGTACGACGATCTGCACGTCGAAGCCCTGCGCGACCGCGAGCTCCATCCCGCGGAGCGTCGCGTCCTGTCCTGCCGCGTCGGCGTCGAAGCAGAGGAAGAGCCGCTTCGTCAGGCGGTTCAGCTCGCGCAGCTGCCGCTCGGTCAGCGCCGTGCCCATCGACGCGACGACGGGCTCGAAGCCCGCCTGCCGAAGTGCGAGCACGTCGGTGTTCCCCTCGACGACGACGGCGCGGTCCTGCTTCGCGATCGCCTGGCGCGCCGTATCGAGCCCGTAGAGCAGGTCGCCCTTCTTGAAGACGTCGCTCTCCGGCGAGTTGACGTACTTCGCCTGCAGCGGATCGTCATCGTGGAGCTTTCGCGCCTGGAAGCCGCGCACGTTCCCGCGCGCGTCGGCGAGCGGAAACAGCAGCCGACGGTTGAAGTAGTCGTTGCCGCGGCGGTTCGCAAGCCCGGCCGCGAGCAGCTCGTCGCCTTCGAAGCCCTCCTGCGCGGCACGTCGCGTGAGCGTCGGCCCGCCGGGTGCGTAGCCGAGCCTGAACTGGCGGCACACCTCGTCCCCGAGCGCGCGCGATGCCAGGTACTCGCGCACGAAGGCTGCCTGGTCGCTCTCCCAGAGTAGACGCTCGTAGAACGCCGTCGCACGCTCGAGGAGCTGGCCGAGCCGCTCCTTCTGGCGCCGGGCGCGATCCGCCTCCGGGGAGATCTCCTCGTACTCGATCTCGACGCCGAAGCGCTTGGCGAGATGCTCGATCGCGCCGACGAAGTCGACGTTCTCGAGCTTCTCGACGAAGCTGATCGCGTCGCCGCCCTCGCCGCATCCGAAGCACTTGAAGGTGCCGCGAGCAGGCGTGACCGTGAAGCTCGGAGTTCTCTCCTGGTGAAAGGGGCAGAGGCCCTTGTACGTCCCGCCGGCCTTGCGGAGGCGGACGTAGTCCTCGACGAGCGGGAGGATCTCCGCCGCCGACTTCACCGCATCGACCGAGCTGTCCTTGATGCGGGACATCAGGCGAGCTGCTCCGCAAAGGAGAGCGCAAAGCGATCGGTCATGCCGGCGAGATAGTCGGTCGCCTGCTCGGGGTCGTCGCCGCGCTCGTCCACGAGGTGCCCGTAGATGCGCCGGATCGTCGCGCGGACGCGCGCGTGCTCCTCGGGCGAGTGCGGCCCGAGGTAGACGCGGTCGAACATGAACGCGCGCAACGAAAGCATCGCGTCGCCGACCTCCTCGCTCTGGATGATGTCGCCGGCCTGCGCAGAGGACTCGACGAGATCGTGCACGAGTGTGTCGATGCGTCGCGAGCCGGTCCGGCCGAGGATGCGAAGCTCCTCCTGCGGCAGGTCTTCCACTGCGAGCATCCCCGCGCGGATCGCGTCGTCGATGTCGTGATTGATATACGCGACGCGGTCGACGATGCGCACGATCTTTCCCTCGAGCGTTTCGGGCTCGATCGGGCCGGTGTGCTTGAGGATGCCGTCTCGCACCTCCCATGTGAGATTGAGACCGCGACCGTCCCGCTCGAGCCGCTCGACGACGCGGAGGGAGTGCTCGTTGTGACGGAAGCCGGCGCCGCCGCGCTCGCGCAGCAGCTCGTCGAGGGCCTGCTCGCCCGCGTGACCGAACGGCGGATGTCCGAGGTCGTGCCCGAGCCCGACCGCCTCGACGAGATCCTCGTTCAGACGCAGCGCTCTCGCGACACCGCGAGCGATGCCGGCCGTTTCGAGCGTGTGCGTCAGCCGGGTGCGGAAGTGGTCGCCCTCGGGGTCGACGAAGACCTGGGTTTTGAGGCGGAGCCGGCGGAACGCCTTCGAGTGGACGATCCGGTCGCGGTCCCGCTGAAAGGGCGTGCGGAGGCGACATTCCTCCTCGGGGAGGTTGCGGCCTCGGGACTGGTACGAGCGGACGGCGAGCGGCGACAGCCAGCGCTCCTCCTGCTCCCGCACGAGGCTCTCGAAGGCGTCAGCAACCCGACCGGCCAGCTCCGGCATCCTCCGGCCAATCTAGTCGGTGAGGCGGCCACCGGGTAAGACGGTTTCGAAGCGGGAACCACTCCAAAATGAAGATGCCGACCGTCATCATGGCCGCCGTCGCGGCCGCGTCCGTAGCTCTTGGCGCCACGCCCTCCCCACCGCCCGCGTCCGAGTTCTCCGCACGTGTCGACAACCCGTGGTTCCCCCTCCAGCCGGGCACACGGTATGTGTCGGTGGGCGTAAGGGACGGTCAGCCGGCGCGGGACGTCATGACGGTTACGCACAGGACAACGACGATCGACGGCGTCCCCTGCGTCGTGGTCGCCGATCGCCTCTACCTGCGCGGCCGGCTCGCGGAGCGCACGACCGACTGGTACTCGCAAGACAAGGCGGGGAACGTGTGGTACTTCGGCGAGGACACCGCAGAGCTCGACAAGAACGGCAAGGTCACGAGCACGTCGGGGACATGGCAGGCCGGCGCGAACGGCGCGCGTCCCGGCATCTTCATCTCCGCGCATCCAAAGGTCGGGCAGTCCTTCCAGCAGGAGTTCGCGAAGGGCGAAGCGGAAGATCACTTCAAGGTCGTCGCCGTTCTCGGCGCGAACGCCGTGCGCACGCGGGAGTGGACGCCGCTCGAGCCCGGAACGCTCGACAGCAAGACCTACGTGCGCGGAGTCGGGACGGTCCTCGAGCTGACCGTCAAGGGTGGCGACGAGCGGCTCGAGCTCGTGTCGATGACGAAGGGTTAGAGGATGATCGGGACCGTTCCGCCGTCGGCGCTCCAGGCCGCGCCGGTGACGTAGCTCGCGCGCGACGAGCAGAGGAACGCGATCACCGACGCGATCTCCTCGGGCCGAGCAAGACGGCCAAGCGGACGCCCCGCGCCGACCGACGCGAACACTTCGTCCCGGGACTTGCCTGTTCTCGCGGCCTGCTGGTCGGCTAACCCACCTTCGCCGAGCCACGCCTCCGTCGCGGTCGGTCCGGGCGTGACGGCGTTGCAGCGAATCCCGTCCTTCGCATAGACGTCGGCGACGAGCCGCGAGAGCGACAGCACGGCCGCCTTCGTGACCGAGTAGTCCGGCATCGAAGCCGACGGCCGCTTCCCCGCCGTCGACGAGACGTTGACGATCACGCCGCCAGCGCGCTCCTTCATCCCCGGGAGCACGGCGCGGATCGCGCGAACGTAGCTCATTACGTTCACCTGCCACACCTCGTCCCACTGCTCGTCGGTCACCTCTTCGAACGAACGCTGGTACGCGACACCGACGTTGTTCACGAGCACGTCGACTCGGCCGAGCCGCTGGTCGACCTCGCGGACGACGCGCTCCGCCTCGCCCGGCTGTGCGAGATCGGCGGCGACGTGCAGCGTCTCGCCGATACCCGGCGCTCTGTCGCGCCGGCCCGTGGTGACGACCGGCGCGCCTTCCGCCGCGAGCAGACGCGCGGTCTCGAGGCCGATGCCGCCCGTCGAGCCGGTGACGATGCACACGGTGTCGCGCAGTGCGAGATCCACGGCTGGCTAGCCTAGCCGTGGATGGCAACGCTGATTCTCGTTCGCCACGGCGAGACGGACTGGAACGCCGCAGGCCGGCTACAGGGGCACACCGACCGGCCGCTCAACGAGTACGGACGAACGCAGGCGAAGCGCCTCGCCGAGCAGCTCGCCGGCGACGGCATCGCGGCGATCTATGCCAGCGACCTCGTCCGAGCCCGCGAGACGGCCGAGATCCTCGGCGAGCGGCTCGGCCTCCCCGTGCTCGTCGACCCCGACCTCCGCGAGAAGAACTGGGGCACTTGGGAGGGGCTGACTTCGGACGAGCGGCTCGACGTCGAGTTCGAGGGCGAGGCCACGGAGGCGCACCGCGAGCGCGTCCTCCGGGCGGTCCGACGGATCGCCGAGCGGCATCCCGGCCAGCGAATCGTCGTCGTGACGCACGGTGGCTCGCTGCGGCGGATCCAGGCGGCCGCCTCCGGGATCGCCCTGCCGGTGGTCGACAACTGCGGCACCTGGGCCGTGGCCCACGAGGACGGCACCTTCAGCCCGATAGACTGAGTCGCCCGGTGGAGGACTACACAGGCAAGTACAAAGGTGAGCAGGTCGAGGTCGCCCTCTTCGGGGGCGAGTACCAGGAGGGCGTGCTCACCGCGTACTGCTACGTCGACGAGGTGGCGCACATCGAGCTGAACGGGCACATCCTCGTTCCGCTCCAGAACATCGCGTCGCTGCATTGCTCGAGCCGCTGCGACGCGCAGGCGAACGAGGACTGGCCGCCGCGCGGACTGCTAGACGACGACGGCCCGAACGGCAGAGGGCCGACGGACTCGGACGACTCCTAATGCACCGCCTCATCGCCGTTCGCAACGTCGCGAAGGCGTGGGCGCTGCTGATCGGCGTGTGCGGGGTGCTCGCGTTCGCCGGCTGGTCGATCGGGGGGCTGCGGCTCCTCTCGATCTTCGTGTTCGCCGCGCTGCTGCTCGCCGTCGGCGCGTACTGGACGTTCGATCGCGTCGTGCTCGGCATGGTTCACGCGAGAGAGCTTCCGGTTGCAGAGGCGCCGCTCCTCCACTCCACCGTCGAGCGGCTCTCGGCGCGCGCCGGCGTCGTGAAGCCGAAGCTGCACCTCATCCCGGACGGGATGCCGCTTTCGCTCGCAACCGGGCGCGGACCCGCCTATTCCGCGCTCGCGGTCAGCTCCGGCTTGCTCTCCGCGTGCCCGCCGGCGGAGCTCGAGGGCGTGCTCGCACACGAGCTCGCCCACGTGAAGCACCGCGACGTTGCGCTGCAGACCGCGGTTGTCGTTCTGGCCGCGTCGATGATCGAGCTGAGCCGCCTCGGCGGCTGGCTCCAGCGGGCGATGCTCTTCGTCCTCGGACCGATCGCCGCGGCGTGCGTCCACGCGCTGCTCTCGCCGAAGCGCGAGTTCGAAGCTGACCGCCGCGCCGCCGAGCTCTGTGAATCGCCGCACGGGCTCGCGGATGCGTTACTCCGCCTGGACCATGCCTCGGAGCTCGTGGAGTTCAAGGCCAGCCCCGCGACGGAGCCGCTCTGGCCGTTCAACCCGTTCCTGGAGGAAGGGCTCGCTGCGCTCTTCGTGACGCATCCGAAGCTCGAGGAACGGGTGCGGCGGCTACGCGGGCTCGATCCCGACTGGCGCGAGAAGGTCGCCGCTTGAGGATCTCTGCGGACGAGCTCGCGGCACGACGCGCAGCGTTAGCCGGACGGCTCGAGGAGCACGGCCTCGCCGGCGCAGCGCTCTTCGACACGCACTACGTGCACTACTACACGGGATTCTTCTTCATCCCGACCGAGCGCCCGGTCGCATTCGTGCTCGCCGCCGACGGGCGCGGCGGGATGCTCGTCCCCCGGCTCGAGGTCGAGCATGCGCAGGCGAACGCCGCGATCTCGGAGGTCGCGCACTACGACGAGTACCCGGGCGAGCGCCACCCGATGGAGGCGTTGCGCGAGTTGCTCGACGCGCTCGGCGTGCGGGAGCGGCTCGGCGCCGACCACGACGGCTATCCCTGGGTGTTCGGCTACCGCGGCCCTTCGCTCGGCGACCTCACCGGATCGGCGCCGACGCCAATCGCAGGGCTCGTCGAGGATCAGATGGCGATCAAGTCCGAGCCGGAGCTCGCGCTGCTCCGCGAAAGCTGTAAGTGGGCGAACCTCGCGCACACATTGCTGCAGCGATACACGCGGCCCGGTGTTTCCGAGACGGAGGTCACGACGCGCGCGTCGACCGAGGCTACGTCCGCGATGCTCGACGCGCTCGGGCCGATCTATCGCGCGCAGAGCCTGTGGTTTAGCGGCGCCGAGGCCGGCTACCGCGGCCAGATCGGGCGCAACGCAGCGATCCCGCATGCGCTGCCGAACAACATCGTCTTCCAAGCCGGCGACGTGCTGGTCACCGGCGCAACGGCTCCGGTGTGGGGATACCACTCGGAGCTCGAGCGGACGATGGTGATCGGGGATCCGAGTGACGAGCAGAAGCGGATGTTCGACCACATGGTCGCGCTCCAGGATCTCGCGATCGGCGCGATCCGGCCGGGTGTCCCGTGCGCGGAGGTCGACCGGCGTGTGCGCGCCTACTACGAGGAGCATGCGCTCTGGGAGAACTGGCGGCACCACGTCGGGCACGCGATCGGGCTCCGCTATCACGAGGGGCCCTTCCTCGACCGCGGTGACGAGACCGAGATCCGTCCCGGCATGGTCTTCACGGTCGAGCCGGGGCTCTACGCGCCCGCGCTCGGCGGGTTCCGCCACTCGGACACCGTTGCCGTGAATGGCAAGGGCGTCGAGTGGCTGACGTACTACCCGCGCGACCTCGACTCCCTGACGCTGCCGGCCTAAAAGGAAGAGCCGCCTCGCGGCGGCTCTTCAAAGAATCGGCGGCGACCTACTCTCCCGGGAGGTTGCCCTCCGAGTACCATCGGCCCTGGCGAGCTTAACTTCTCTGTTCGGAATGGGAAGAGGTGTTTCCCCGCCGGTATGACCGCCGAACTGTCAAAGGCGTAGCTGCCCGCTACACCCTCAAAACTCCATAGCGACTCCGTCCGGTGTTCAAATCAAGACCTCGGGCAATTAGTACGGCTCAGCTGAACACATTGCTGTGCTTGCACCGGCCGCCTATCAAGGTCGTAGTCTCCGACCGCCCTTACTCCCTCGAGGGGATGGGAGCTCTCATCTCGAGGTGGGCTTCCCGCTTAGATGCTTTCAGCGGTTATCCCATCCAGACGTGGCTAATCAGCAGCGCCGTTGGCACGACGACTGATACACCAGAGGTCTGTTCGTCTCG
>Ga0137375_10006939_pt1 | contig 13441 bp, 7 predicted proteins | sample SagtaG_24_FD_104936 | JGI IMG/M metagenome (GOLD analysis project Ga0137375, IMG submission 104936) | Vadose zone soil microbial communities from Sagehorn Ranch, Mendocino, California, USA - Sage1_R_113_16 metaG | ecosystem: Environmental > Terrestrial > Soil > Vadose zone | place: USA... | reverse complement strand
TCCTCGCCACCGAAGTTAGCCCGGTCCAGCAGTGCTTCCAGGTCCGCCTGGTCGTTGGCGACGGCGCGGGCGAACAGACGTTCCCCGTCGTTATCGAGGACATCGGCGAAGTGCTCCGCTTGCCTGACCAACCTCGATGCCAGGCAAGCCCAGCGGGCTGTGACCCTACTTGCGCGGGCGTCCTCCGATGCCAGCGCGTCGCTGCGGGCGCAGACGCGGTCCAGTTCGGCGGCCAGTTCGGCGATCACCCGGCCGGTGGCCGCCTCGGCCGGAACCGTGATGTCCTGGGCAGCCAGGGCGGCGGTCACGGCGGCGGTGATCTTGCCGGCCAGCTGCGGGAACGGGCCCTGATCACCCGCTCGATCCGGGTTTTCCCGGCAGTGCGCAGCTCCTGCCGGGCAGCGGTTAGGTGGCCGTCATCGAGACACGCGTGCATCTCGTACAGGCCAAGTTCGGCGCGCGAAGCGCAGGAAGTGCGCTGACCCGGATGTCAGAGTGGCCAAGTATCTCTTGGGGGTTTCTAGCGGTCGTCGCAACACTCGACAGGTTCGGGGGTTGCGATGGGACGGCGGGGACCGGGAGCGCTGCCGCAGGCCGAGAAGCGGGAGCAGTATGCGCGGCTGATCGCGCAGGCCTGTAGCAACTCGGAGGCGTGCCGGATCGTCGGGATCAACCGGCGGACCGGGAAACGGTGGCGACACGGCCGCACGCGTTGCTTCTCCGGTACCGGGTTTGGGGTGATCCCGGCAGGCTCGCTCGCGCGGGGGAACAGGGCACGTTCCGCTGACGTTTGACATAAGAGACGTTTCTGCTGGCGAGAGAATAGCTGATGGCGCAGTGCATTACGTGCGGTACTACCTTGCATCCCGAAAGAGCGCAGAAGTATAACTACTGCCTGGCTCGTGAGTGCCAGGAGAAAAACGCAAAGGGCCTGACTATGGTGGCCGTGGGGATGAACAAGGCGGCTGATGAGCTCCTGATCTTGGATGAGCGCACCCGCGAGGACTTGGCCACCGGTAAGTACCGTGATCAACGGCGCGGCTCCTTCGGCACTTCCGCCCTGGCACCCGCGCCTCAGGCCGCTCCCCGCGCCACTGGGCCCTCCGGACGGTCAGCTCGCCGCGCCCAGCCGCAGCCGCTCCGGCGTTCGCCTGCCCCCGCAGCCCGCCGCCCGTGGACCCAACGGCAGGAAAAGCTCGCACTCATCTACAACGAGCAAGGACTTCGGCCAGCCGAGATAGCACACAAGCTCGGCGTGAGCGCCTATACAGCGACCCAGATCATCCTCGCCGCCAGGAACCGCGCGAAGGGCTGACCGCCGCTGACGCGCCCAGCGGCATGAGCGCGCACGGCATCGCCCTGCCAGTGGCAGACGCACCGGGCGTTACACTAACGGCAATTCGTACATTGACCGGTGATGGCCCCGGTGCGCCGCGAAGCACCTGCCGATGAGCAACACCGAATTCTGTTTCCCCGCCGTGGAGTGTGTTCTTGGCCGGTGAGCGGCCCGATGATCTGTCTCCGGAGCCGCAGGGATCTTGCCCGCCAGCGACGGTCCCGCAGCCACGCGTGCTGGGATCACATAATTGCGGCACCGCTGTGGCCGCAGCACGGGGCCAACCTTGGAACGCTCCTGCGTACCTGCGACGCGGTCGGCGCCTGCCTGGCCGTGCCACACCTGCCGTGGGTGCCCGAAGCACTGGCCCGCGGGAACACGCTGCGTCGCCCGGCCTGTGTGCACTGGACCGGCCGCGACGCCTGCCGGTGGCTGCAGGAACAGCGGTCAGCGGGTACGCGCGTCGTCGGGATCGAACTCGCCGACGAAGCACTCCGGCTGGCTGAGCTGCCCGCCGCCCGCCAGCGCACTATCGCCGTGCTCGGGCACGAGCAGACCGGCATCCCACCCGAGGCAATCGACCTGCTCGATGTAGCCGTGGAAATCCCAATGATCGGAACTGGCGCCAGCCTGAACGTCGCGGTCGCTGGATCCTTGGTGCTTTATCGGCTTGCCGGGTTTATCTGACCCAACGACACCCGCAAACGTCAGCGGCATCAATGGCCGCCGGATCGCCCGTGCAGCGCGCTCTGCGCCAAGACAGTGGGTCGAGCTGATTCGCTCTTTCGGCTACGCCCGGATGCCAGCCGTTCCGAGGGCTCAGCTTTCCCGGGCGCGCGTGAACCCGCCCAGATGATGCGGGTAGATGCTCAGCGGAATCCCCGATCCTGCCTGCTGTCTGAGTGCCTCGCTCATGACAGCGTCGATGAAGGCCACACACGCGACTAGGCAAGACCCGAGCATCGACGCGCCGCTACACCGGGTTCCGGCGGGTGCCGAGGAATGCTACTGACGCAGCCGGGCAGCGCGTTGCGAGCCCGGCGTGGTCGCTCGGCCGCATATCGCCTGCTCTAGAAGGCTCGGCCAGGTCGTGCAGACTGTGGCCGACCCGTTCGGGTGAAAGGATGCCGTCGACCGACCACCGGCGGAAGGGGAGGCCGATGACCGAGGGACCGGTGGGCCACGGTCCGCTGCAGGCCGGGAGCCCGCTGCGGACGCCCCGGGCGGCGGCGGTCGCCGGGATCGTCTTTTCTGTGCTCCTGATCTCGGCGCTCGTGCTGCTCAGGCTCTCTGTCCCGGCCCATCCCGGCGTGGCAGGCGCGTGGCTGACCGATCCGGGCCGACGGGCCGCGGTGGCGATCGCGCTGAACCTCGTCCCGTTCGCCGGCATCGCCATCCTGTGGTTCATCGGCGTGCTCCGGGACCGGATCGGCGAGCGGGAGGACCGGTTTTTCGCGACGGTGTTCCTGGGCAGCGGCCTGTTGTTCGTGGGCATGCTGTTCGTGGCCGCAGCGGTCGCCGACGGGCTCATCGCGGCGGCGTCGCGGCCGTCCGGCCCCCCGGGGGCGGACACTTTGGCACTGGGCCGCGACGTCAGCGCGATCCTGGTGAATGTTTACTCGATGCGGATGGCAGCGGTGTTCACGCTCACCACTGTGACCATTGCTCGCCGCACCGAGATCGTGTCCAGGTGGCTCACGGTTGCCGGGATCGTGGCCGCGGTGGTGCTGCTGGTCGGCGTCGGCATCTCAGCCTGGGTGGAGTTGCTGTTTCCGGCGTGGATCCTGGCGTTGAGCATCGACATCCTCGCGGCCGGTCTCAGAGTCTCCACGGGAGGCACGGGAACGGTTCCCCAGGGCTGATCGCCCGTGCAGTGCTGGAGGCAGCGCAACGGGCCCGCGCAAAATGCTCTTACCGCGCCGCGGGCCGCAGCCCGGCCGTGCCCGCTGCGCCGGGCCCTAGCCCGCCGACCCACAGCCGCACGCCACCGCTGCCGCAAACCCTGCCGACGGTTCGACGTGACCACCGAGCACCACACAGTCACCCACTGGGGGGTGCGGGCGCCGGTTGCGGGTGGTCTGCCGATCAGTTCGATAAGGCCGAGCACGAGCAGCAGCAGGACGGCGATCACGATCGTTACCGCGGCTGTCGGGCGGCCCCAGAATACGAAGATCAGGGCGGCTAGCGCCACTGCCCCGATGCGCAGCGCGTGCCGGTGCGCATAGGTCCACCTGCCGACCGGGCCGGTGGACAGGCCTGCGGATTCGCCGCCGCGGCGTAGCCGGAGCCTGCTTGAAAACCCCCGATCCGGCTCGCGTGCCCCCGCATCCCGGCTGGCTGCGTTCTCGCCCTCGACGTGCCTTCCAGGCACGCCTTCGGGCTGCGGCCTTGCCAGCTGGGCGCGGATGACCCGCTTACTGATCGAACCGGGGTTTTCAAGCAGGCTCTAAGATCTTGGTGGTGGCTTGGGCCTTGCCGTCCTTCACCGCTTCTTGCAGCGTGGCATAGTCGCGTTCGTTCTGGTCGGCGTAGGTTTCGGCGAAATCGGCCGTCGCGGTCTCCGGAGCGGGCGTGCGCCCGCACCTTGGTGAAGACCTCTTTGACGGGGACGATCAGCGGCGGGTCAGAGATGATCCGCCGCCGCCCGCCGGCCACCTTGTTCCGAGGCTCACCCTTGCTAGGTGATGCGCAGTGGAATGGGCCGCTGTCAGATAAGCGCGGGACGTTGGGGCTGAGGGCGACAGCATTATCGCTACGTCGCGCCCCTGTGGCGTGGAAGGCACGTATGCGACGGGATGTACCTCCGAGGCCGCAGGCGAGCCGCGTGGATAGCGCTAAGGCGGCCTTCCTTCGGTGACGTCACGTCCAATGCGGAACCAGTCACGTCTTCGGGCGAAGGAGCGGTGAAGTGAGCGAGCAGTTCAAGGGAACCATCAACGTCGATATTCGGGACTCGGTGCCCGACTGGACGCCGTTCGAGCCGCCGAAGGCACCCGACGGGGCGCCCAACGTCGTGTATATCGTGCTGGATGACGTCGGGTTTTCGGCGATGTCGTGTTATGGCGGGCCGATCGAGACGCCAAACATCGACCGGATCGCCGCCGACGGGATCCGCTACACCCAGTGGCACACCACGGCGCTGTGCTCGCCAACCCGCTCGTGCCTGCTGACCGGCCGCAACCATACCCGCAACTCGATGGCCTGCATCACCGAGGCGGCGGTCGGGTTCCCCAACGCGAGCGGGACGATCCCGCCGGAGAACGGCATGATCTCCGAGATCCTCGGCGAGCGCGGCTGGAACACCTACATGGTGGGCAAATGGCACCTGTGCCCGACCGTCGAGATGAACGTCGCCTCGACCCGGCGGAACTGGCCGTCCGGCCGGGGGTTCGAGCGCTGGTACGGGTTCCTGGGCGCCGAGACCAACCAGTGGTACCCGGACCTGGTCTACGACAACCACCCGGTGGACCAGCCGAAGTCGCCGCAGGAGGGCTACCACCTCACCGAGGACCTCACCGACAAGGCGCTCGAATTCGTCAAGGACGCGAAAGTGATCGCGCCGGACAAGCCGTTCTTCCTGTACTATGCGCCCGGCGCCGCCCATGCCCCGCACCACGCGCCCAAGGAGTGGATCGCCAAGTTCAAGGGCCGCTTCGACATGGGCTACGAGGCGATCCGCGAGCAGACCCTGGCCCGGCAGAAGCAGATGGGCATCGTCCCAGCCGACACCGAACTGCCGCCGCTCAACCCGATCGGCACGCCCGAGACCCGGGAGGGGCCCAAGGGCCAGCCGTTCCCGCCGCTCGACGTCACCAGGCCGTGGGACTCGCTTTCGGATGAGGAGAAGCGGCTGTTTGCGCGGATGGCCGAGGTGTACGCGGGGTTCCTGGCGCACGCCGACCACCACATCGGCCGCCTCCTGGACTACCTGGCAGAGTCCGGCCAGCGCGAGAACACCATGGTCATCCTGGTGTCGGACAACGGGGCCAGCGGTGAGGGCGGGCCGAACGGGTCGGTCAACGAGAACAAGCTGTTCAACGGCATGCCCGACGACTTGCAGGACAACCTCGCGATGCTCGACGAACTGGGCGGGACGAAGACCTACAACCACTATCCCAACGGGTGGGCGATGGCGTTCAACACCCCGTTCAAGATGTGGAAGCGGTATGAGTTCAATGGCGGCACCGCCGACCCGTGCATCATCTCCTGGCCCTCGGCCACAGCCGGCGCCGCGGCCGGCCAGGGCGAGCTGCGGCACCAGTACCACCACGCGATCGATATCGTGCCGACCATCCTGGACAGCCTGGGCGTGGCAGCCCCGGCCGTGATCAAGGGCCACGTGCAGAGCCGCTTCGACGGAGTCAGCATGCGCTACAGCGCCGAGATGGCTTCGGCGCCGTCGGCCCGCAAGACGCAGTTCTACTCCATGCTCGGCTCCCGCGGCATCTGGCACGACGGCTGGAAAGCCGTCACCACGCACCCCACGATCAGCGGCTGGAGCGACTTCAACAGCGACACCTGGGAGCTGTACCACATCGGCACCGATCGCGCCGAGCTGCACGACCTGGCCGCCGAGCACCCGGACAAGCTGCGTGAGCTGGTCAATCTGTGGTTCGCCGAGGCGGGGGCGAACGATGCCTTCCCGCTGGACGACCGGTCGCCGCTGGAGATCATCTTGACGCCGCGCCCGCAACTGGCCTCGCCCCGCGACCGCTATGTCTACTTCCCCGATACCGCCGAGGTGCCGGAAGCACAGGCGGTGAACGTTAGGAACCGGTCGTACACGATCGGGGCGCTGGTGGACATCCCCGCTCCCGGCGCGCAGGGCGTGCTGTTCGCGCAGGGGGCGCGGTTCGGCGGGCATGCCCTCTACCTGAAGGACAACCGGCTGCACTACGTCAACAACTTCGTCGGCATCGCGGAGCAGAAGATCGACGGGACCGAAGAGGTGCCCGTGGGGGAGAACCTGATCCTTTCGGCCTCGTTCGACAAGGACGGCGAGGATCCCCCCGGCGTGTCCACCGGGATCCTGTCCCTCTACCACGGCGACAAGAAGGTCGGCGAAGGCCGGATCAAGACTCAGCCAGGGATGTTCTCGGTCGCGGGCGAGGGCCTGTGCGTCGGCCGGGACAGCGGCGAGCCGGTCACAGGCGACTACCCAGGCGATCACCCGCACATATTCACCGGCGGCACGATCAAGCGCGTCGCCGTCGACGTCAGCGGCGATCCCTACATCGACCTTGAGCGCGAGGCCGCAGCCATGCTCGCCCGCGAGTAGGTGATGGCTGGTCGATCCGCGGTACCGGTCATCCCGGCCGAGGGACCTTCGCGGGGTTCAGCCGCTTCGTCCTCGCCGTGTGTTCTAATGCGCGCCGGGACGGCCTCATCGAATGTCGATGGCGCTGTCGTCGCGGCCTGGCGCTGGCCCGAGCTTGTTGACCCGGCCAACCCAAGCTGTCCGGACCTGCCGCCCCAGGCCAGAGCGGGTTGGCCCTCCCGCCCGGGACCCAGGTCCCGTTCCCGGGCCGCCTCCCGGAGCCAGGCGTACCTCGGCAACCTGCGCACCAAAGGTCTCAAGCTGGGCTAGAAGCCGGTAGGGGGCCGCCTAGCCGCGACGCGCCACCGCACCCGCGATGAGTGGACTAGGTCGGTTTTGAAGCGGCGCCCGGACGTCGCGCCGCGGCACCGGTATGGCGGATGAGCTTGCGTACTGGCAGGTCGGGCTGTTCGGCATGAGCTTGGCCGCCCACGGCCGGGGCGAGCACCGCTGCGTAGCGGTCCGCCAGCGGCTCGGCGGTCGCACCGTGGGCGATCACGCTGAGCAACACCGTAATGCCGATCACGGTCACCGCGGGCCCCGCGGCCGTCTTGCCCAGTTCCTCCAGCGCAAGGAGAGCGAAGACCACCGATGCCAGGCCGCGGGGACCGAACCAGCCCACCAGCGCGACGGTTGGCCAGCCGAGCCGTGCGCCGGCCAGGGCGGCCGCCACCGGGACCATACGGATCACGGTGAGGCTGAGCACGGCGTACACGATGATCTGCCACGTCAGGCCGCTGAACGCCGACGCCACGGCGACTGCGCCGAACGCCAGCCAGACCAGCAGCGACGCCAGGGCACCCGCCTCCTCCACGAACGGCACGAGCGGCGCTCCGCGCCGGCCGCCGGTGGTGCCGAACGCGAGCCCGCCGGTGAACGCGGCGATGAAACCATTGCCGTGCAGCGCAAGTGCGCACGCGTACGCGCACAGCGCCAGCGCCAGCACCGCCGAACCGGCGAAGCCTTCGGCGGCCCAGCCACGCCGACGCGTGGCGTTCACCAGCACGCCACCCGCGCCGCCCACGGCCACGCCGATCACAATGCCAAGTGCGAGCTCCGCGGCGGCCACGGCTGGAGTTATGCCGACGACATGCTCGGCGGTTCCCGCGCCCGCCAGGGCGACCGACACGAACGGCGTGGCGATGCCGTCATTGAGCCCGCTCTCGACGTTGATCAGCCGACGAATCCTGGCGGGCACTACGGGGTTGGCCATCATTCCCGCGCCAAGCGCTGCGTCCGTGGGCGCCAAGGCCGCGCCCACGATCAGGGCGAACCAAATGTTGGTGATCCCGGTCAGCGCCAGTGCGAGCAGCGTTCCCAGGGCGATCGTGAGCGGAAGCCCGATCCCGAGCAGCCGCAGGTACAAGCCGAGGTCGGCCCGCAGCCCATGCAGCCCGACCCGGGACGCGTCGCAGAACAACACCAGCACGAGGGTGATCTCCGCCAGCGCCTTGATCATCTCACGACTTGGCTGGACCCCGAGGGGCGCCAACGGTCCATGGGTAAGAACCAGCCCCGCGCCCACGAACGTGATCGGCGCGGTAACTTCGAACCGTTCCAGCCGCGCCGACAGTGCACCCCAGGCGAATATCAGCGCCGCCACGATCGCCAGGTCAGAATCGCTCATGATCTCGCCCAGCGCATCTGTGCGCGTACGGAGAGCATGCAGCTCCCTTCATAGCGCTCGCATGGTCGCGGGTTCAGGCGGTGCCAGGCGATCTTCTTCCGAAAGTATCCCCGCCGCACACCTGCGTGCGCATCACCCCATGTGGAGGAGGCATAAGCCATTTGTGGAGGACGGCGATGAGGTCGATGACTTCGCGGAGGTCATCGGCCTGATCTTGATCCAGGACGAGGGTGGCGATCACCGGCCAGCGGGGTCATCGGCAGCAACTGCCGGACCAGGTCTGCCCTGGACCCCCCGAGGCTGATCAAGCACCGGAGTTCCTTATATGAACCGGCGCGCGGATCGGGCGTGGCAGAAGGCGGAGATCCATCTGGGCGAAGGGCACGTCGGTGACCCGGGTCGCGGGCGCCAGGCGTTCAGGAAGTACGTCGAGGAGCGGTGGCTGCCCAATCACATGCTGGAGCCGACGACCCGGGAGAAGCATACCTATTACCTCTACGCTCACATCATCCCTGAGCTGGGCCCGATACGGATGATCGACATCTTCCCTGAGCAGATCCGCGAGTGGATCTCCAAGATGCAGCGCAGCGGCCAATCAGCGTGGACCATCCAGTACTGCAAGAGCTCCATCCTCAACTCGATATTCACAACCGCCCTCAACGACCAGGTGACCTACATCCACCCGTGCCGTGGCGTGAAAACCCCCTCTGTCCCGGCCACGCCACGGACGATCGTCACCCCGGAGCAGTTCAACGCGATCTACCAGGCGTTACCGGACGCCGATACGCGGCTTCTGATCGAGACCGCGATCGAAAGCGGGCTCCGATGGGGCGAGCTGACCGAAATGCGGGTAAAGGATCTCGACTTCGCCACCAGGATGCTGACGGTGTGCCGCAAGGTCGCCGAACTCAACACGCAGTTTCACCCCGACGGCAAGCGGTTCCTGGTCAAGGACTACCCCAAGGACAAGGAAGTACCGGCGGCTGAAGCTCAGCCAGCAGATCGCCACCAAGCTCAAGGCTCACGTCGTTGCCAAGGCCCTGGGACCCGACGGGTTGCTGTTCGCGCGGCGGCAACTGGCGTCGCAACGCGGCCGGCTTGTTGTCGCCGATCCGGCGACGCTCGGGCTCACGGCGTCAAACGACTCCGGCCGAAAGTATCGGCATGGCACTCTCAGCGCCTACAACGCGGTCGCTGCCGGTGCGAGTACTGCAGGGGTGCGTTCGCCGAGTACCGCGCAAGACGCCGCGCGGCGGCCAATAACGCGCCCAGGCACGCGCGCGTGGCCGATGACGACGAGCACATTGGGCGCAACTGGTTCCGCCGCAGCGTCTGGTACCCCGCGTGCGCGGCTGCGGATCTCGGCATGGCGCCACGCGTCCACGACCTCCGGCATGCGCACGCTTCGTGGCTATTGGCTGGAGGTGCCGACCTCCAGGTGGTCAAGGAGCGCCTTGGCCACGCTTCGATTGTGACTACCCAGCGCTGTCCGGCTTTTCAATGATCGCGGGCTCGAGAAGCGCGACGGTGGTTTCCCCCGCCGCCCCCTGTTCACTCGCCTCGGGTGAGGCAGTGGCGGTACCTGTGGCGAACCATGGGATAAATCCAGCAGCAAACGCGAGCGCGGGAAACCGTACAAGCGATCTTGAGCAGAGACCGTCGGATGTCTCACGGTCGGGAGGGAGCATCGTGGCCCGCTATCCCAACATCAGCGATCACGGGTTGATCGGGGACCTGCAGACAGCTGCACTAGTGACGACAGACGGCACGGTGGACTGGCTGTGTCTTCCCCGGTTCGACTCGCCGAGCGTGTTCGCGTCGTTGCTCGATGCCGACCGCGGCGGCCACTTCCGGGTCGCTCCCGACCGGGACGACTACGTCAGCAAGCAGCTGTATTTCCCGGACACCGCCATCCTGATCACCAGGTTCATGACACCGGACGGGGTCGGTGAGGTCCACGACTTCATGCCGGTCGCCACGGGGGGAGCGACGGACCGGCACCGGCTGGTACGGCAATTTCGCGCGGTGCGCGGCACGATGCGTTTCGTGATGGAGGTTCAGCCGCGGTTCGACTACGCGCGCAAGCCGCACAAGGTGGAGTTGTCCGAGGACGGGGCGGTATTCCAGGCGGATGGCCTGGAGCTGACACTGCATTCGGTCGGCGCGCCGGGCACCTCGCTGCGGGACCAGGGGGCCACGCTTGAGCGCCATGGTGACGGCGTGCGTGCGGCCCGGACGCTGCGCGCGGGCCAGACCGGCGGGGTCGTGCTCGAATCGATGGGCGGCCCGCCCCGGCGGCTGCCGCCCGAGGAGGTGCAGCGCCTCGCCGGCGAGACCGTGCAATTCTGGCGCGATTGGCTGGACCGCTCGACCTACACAGGCCGCTGGCGGGAGATGGTGGCGCGGTCGGCGATGACGCTCAAGCTGATGACCTACGCACCGACCGGCGCCGTCGTCGCCGCGCCGACCACCGGGCTGCCCGAGCAGGCCGGCGGCGAGCGGAACTGGGACTACCGGTATACCTGGATCAGGGACGGTTCGTTCTCCATCTACGCGCTGCTCGGGCTTGGCTACGTGGAGGAGGCCGCTGCTTTTGGCGGCTGGCTGCGCGACCGGGCCGGCGAGTACACGGGCGACGGTCGCCCGCTGAAGATCATGTACCGGGTCGATGGCAGGTCCGATCTCACCGAGGAGACCCTGGACCATTTCGAGGGCTGGCGCGGCTCGCGGCCCGTCCGCGTCGGCAACGGCGCAGCCGACCAGTTGCAGCTTGACATCTACGGCGAGGCGCTGGACGCCATCTACCTCGCCGACACCCAGGGCCTGCAGGCCGCCCACCAGGGCTGGCTGGATGTCGCACGCATCATCGACTGGCTGTGCGACAACTGGGACCAGCCCGACGAGGGCATCTGGGAAACCCGCGGCGGCCGCAAGGACTTCACCTACGGCCGGTTCCAGGCCTGGGTGGCGCTCGACCGGGCCACCCGGATGGCAGCGCGCCGGGCCCGCCCGGCCAACGTGGCACGGTGGACCGCCGAACGCGACCGCGTCTACAACCAGATCATGGAACGGGGCTGGAACCCGAAGACCGGTGCCTTCACCCAGCACTACGGCACCGAGGTCTTGGACTCCTCACTGCTGATGATGCCGCTGCAGGGGTTCGTCGCCCCCCGCGATCCCATGTGGCTTTCGACCCTGGCGGCTATGGACCGTGAGCTTGTCTCCGACAGCCTGGTGTACCGCTACAACCCGGGCGCCTCACCAGATGGGCTGGCCGGCGATGAGGGCACGTTCACCCTGTGCACATTCTGGTATGTAGACGCGCTGGCCCGCGCCGGGCGGCTCGACGACGCGCGGCTCACCTTCGAGAAGATGCACACCTACGCCAACCACCTCGGCCTGTACTCAGAGGAAATCAGCAGCACCGGCGAACAGCTCGGGAATTTCCCGCAAGCCTTCAGCCACCTGGCCCTCATCAGCGCGGCGATCAACCTGGACTACCAGCTCGACCACGGCCCCGGCCGGGTCAGGGTGGTCAGGTGACATTCCGTTGCCGCCGGCGCGCTTGCCGATGGGGTGGCAGATGCGCTACGCGATCAAGGCGTCGGCTTCGCCCGCCCATGGCCTGCGGGGCGGCCCGGCCGCGCCGTCCTCGGCCCCGGACAACTCAGAGCTCCCCATCCGGCCATCTGAGGTTGCCCTGACCGAGGAACGCCAGGACGCGGAGACGCCAGCGTCTCATCCTGCGCGGGTGCTGCACGCACCGGCGCAGCACACGAACCATTGAGTAGATGCTGTTCGCGAGACCCGGCAGATTGGGGCAACGAGATGAAGACGGTGATTGTGGGAGGAGTTGCGGCCGGGGCTTCGACGGGGGCGCGCCTTCGGCGGCTCGACGAGTCAGCCGAGATCGTCGTGCTCGAGCGTGACCATTACGTCTCGTTCGCGAACTGCGGCTTGCCGTACCACATCGGTGGGGTAATCCCGGACCGGGACAGCCTGCTGCTGCAGACGCCGGAAAGTCTCGGCAAGAGCCTCGCGCTGGATGTGCGGACCGGGCAGGACGTGATCCGCATCGACCGCAGCGCCAAGGAAGTCGAGGTGCGCGACCTCGCGCAGGGGCGGACGTACCGGGAGCCCTACGACAAGCTCGTGCTGTGCCTGGGGGCCGAACCGGTCCGGCCGCCGATCCCGGGTGCCGACGACCCGCGAGTCGACGTGCTGCGCAACATCCCCGACATGGACCGGATCATCGCCCAGCTCGACAAGGACGCCACGAGCGCCGTCATCGTCGGCGGCAGCTACATCGGACTGGAACTCACCGAGGCCTTCCGGGCACGCGGGCTGCAGACCACCGTCGTCGAGCGGACCGAGCGGCTCATGCCGTGGCTCGACCCGGAGATGACCCGGATCCTGGACTACCACGTCGGCACCCATGATGTGGATCTGCGGCTCGGCACGTCCGCGCAGGCAGTTCGCCGGGCGGAGGACGGCGGGCTCGTGATCGATCTTTCCGACGGCACGTCACTGGAGGCTGACGTCGTCGTCATGGCGGCCGGGGCGCGTCCCAACGTCGGCCTCGCCCGCGGCGCTGGCCTGGAGATCGGGCCGCGCGGGGGCATCGTGGTCGACGCGCAGATGCGCACCTCGGCACCGGACATCCTCGCGGCCGGTGACGCGGTGGAGACCGCTCACTTTTTGACCGGCGAGCCCACGCTGTCGATGCTGGCCGGCCCCGCGAACCGGGAAGGCCGGATTGCCGCCGACACCATCGCCGGCCGCGACAGCGCGTACCGGGGTACCCAGGGCACCGCCGTGGTCCAGGTGTTCGACATGACCGCCGGTGGCACCGGCCTGACCGAGACCGAGCTGCGCGCCGCGGGCATAGATTACCGCAAGGTCTACACCCATCAGAACGGCCATGCGGCATACTACCCGGGGACCGCGCCCCTGTTCCTGAAGGTGCTGTTCGACCCGGCAGAGGGGAAGCTGCTGGGCGCGCAGGTGCTCGGCTGGGACGGCGTCGACAAGCGCATCGACGTTCTCGCGGTCGCCCTGCGCGCCGGGATGACGGTGTATGACCTGGAGCACCTAGAGTTCGCCTATGCCCCGCCCTACGGTGCGGCGAAGGACCCGGTCAACATGGCCGGTTTCCTGGGCG
>Ga0137375_10006933_pt1 | contig 13446 bp, 11 predicted proteins | sample SagtaG_24_FD_104936 | JGI IMG/M metagenome (GOLD analysis project Ga0137375, IMG submission 104936) | Vadose zone soil microbial communities from Sagehorn Ranch, Mendocino, California, USA - Sage1_R_113_16 metaG | ecosystem: Environmental > Terrestrial > Soil > Vadose zone | place: USA... | reverse complement strand
GATCTCCGAAAGATGAAGGAACTTGCCGAGATCGTCGGCGGTTCGCTGGATTATTGCGGACTGCCGAGCGTCGAGTTCCTGGACGTGGTGTGCTGGCAGGATGTGGTTAAGTCAGTCACGGCATTCGAGAACAACCCGGACGCCCTCGCTGACATGCAAATCGAGAGGGACCGGCTGCAATTCCCGTTCCCAGTCGAGATCAACCCGAATGAGCGGGATAACCTGCTCGACTATCTCATCAACGAGCAATACTGCTTCGGTCTCTACAACCTGGACTTCTTCGGCGGGCTCGTTTACCAGACCAAGGACATGGAGTGCAAGACGACGAACGCGCTGCGGCAGGTCTTCTCCCACCAGGCGCGGAGCAAGCAGTCGTTCATCCTGATCTGCACCTTCAATGTGCGTGACTGTGGCGCGACGGAATACCACCAGTTCCTGGACAGCGTCAGGGAGGGGCTCTCCGGCCGGCGTATGAGTGTCGAGAACATCCGGGCTCACGAACAGAATCAGACGACCCGGCTCAAGCTCTGCTTCCCCTACTTCTGCTGGCAGCAAGCCCATACTCTCGGTCTTGAGCAGATCATCTGCGAGGCCACGGTCTATCAGAGCAGCGCCACGATGGTGCATTTCTTCCAGGCTTTTCGCCACATAGGTGGTGCCTTGCCCCAGTTCGCGCCGGTCAGCAAGGTGATCGAGGTGGCAAACGCGCCGCTGTACGAGATGAAGGGGCAGGTCAGGCGGAAGCAGACCGAGTTCCCCCCGGTGCTATAGGAATAGGACCAGCAGGTCATTCGTCCTTGCCCAGCGATGGAGCAATCAAATGCCAAAGAAAATCTCCTGGCTGGACCTTGAACACCAGCAGCGGATAGAAGTTCTGCGGGACTTGTCGATCGACAAGATCCTCGCTCAGTATGAAGTGCCTGGCACGAGCGCCGAGGACTTCCGCGCCATCATCGTGAAACAGATCAGCCTTTGGGCGCCAAAAAACCTCGGCGCTTTCGTCATGGAGGGCGGGCCTCCGACCAAGGACGTCGTGTTGGGCGCTTGGCGGGACCTCGACAGGTCTGAGGCGCTGCTTGAACTGATCGACAACAGCATCGACGCCTGGAACCTCCGCAGAGACCGTTACCCCGCGAAGACGGCGAAGAATCTCATCATATACGTGCGGATCGACCCTGATACGCAACAGCTGACTTACGAAGACAACGCCGGCGGCGTTCCCAAGGAGAAGCTCACGAACCTCGTTGTGCCAGGCTACAGTGATACGACCGATCTAACGGCGACCATCGGAAGTTACCGGACCGGGGGGAAGAAGGCGATCTTCCGGCTTGCCACCGCGGCCAGTATCACGACGCGATACCTGAATCCGGCTGAGACCTCTGATGAGGCATGGTCCATTCAGCTCGACGAGGTGTGGCTCAAGGCCCCGCACGTCTACGAGTTCCCTTACGCGCCCCTCAAAGACAAGAGCGCTATCGAGCCAGGCCAGACCCGCTACACCTTCCAGCTCCGGGAAGAGCCGATCGGGGGGACGCCGTGGTATCTTGAGATGGATGACCTCCAAAAGGTGACGGACACCATCCGTCGCACCTATACATTGCTCCTTATCCGAAATCCTAACATCCAGATATATTTCCACGACCTCAAAACACCGATCAAGCCGCTCGAAGAGCTATACGATTTCAGCGGCACGAACAAGAACGGAACGGACCTCCGCCCTCAGCAGGTGCATTTCGTCTTTGACCTCCTGCATGAAGGCGTGCCGCATAAGGTGTCCGCGGAAATCATCCTCGGGTGCAGGAGGAGCAGCGGCGCGGGAGGGGCCGTCTCGGGCCCTGGCATCGATCTCTATGGCAACAACAGGCTCTTCGTTCTACGCGATCAGGGGACCTTCGCCCACCTGCTTCCCACGGGGGGCGCCCGCAACCTGGTTCGCGGGTTGGTGAACATCCACGGACCAAACGTCTTCATCCCCTGGGATACGCACAAGCGGCACCTCAACCCTGACCGTGAGATCATGAGGGCCCTCACCAAGAACAAGGTGATTACTGACTTCTTCGCCTGTTGGAACAAAGCGTACCAGGCGGTCGGTCGCGGCGACGTTTCCGACCTGATCGGCGACAAGCTGGAAGCGGTGATCGACAAGGCGAAGAAGGACTTGTTTATCCCAACTGAACTCACGGTGAAGGTGGACCTGAGCCGCAAGCGCGGCGTCAGCCTTCCCTCCTCCTTCGTGGCGCCGTCAGTGAATCGCAGCAGACCCGCGAGCGAGGTGGTCACGGTGAAATTCACCATCGACATCGACGAGGTGAGTTTCCTTTTCGGGAAGTACGGGATTGAGGGATCGTCTATCGAACCTTCTCCTGAGGCCATTCAGGAGCTGTGTGAGGCGATCCGCAACGATGTGCTGGAGCACGGCAAGAAGAAGCGGAGAAATTAGCGTATGGCGAAAGCCCCAGCCGCAAGGAGACTCTCGTATCCGGGGAACAAGTACGCGGCGTTCCATTTGCTTCTGTGCCGGTGGTTGCGGCACCACGCCCAGCCCACCTCGTACCAGTACGTTACGCTGGGCGGAACGGAGTTCCGGGATGCGGTTTCTCTCCACTTCGTCGATCCCGAGTTGCTCGGGCAGGCGCTTTCTTTCGAGGGGCACGGCGGCCGATTCACCATTGCCAGCGAAACAGCCGCCCGACTTCGGGAGGGTGGGATGCAGATTGAAGTGCGGCGCGGGAACATCTTAACGACGTTCACTCGGCAATCGGAAACGCCACACCTTTTCTTTATTGATTTGCTGGGGATCTGCGCCTTTGGAGATTACGTCGAGCGCTTTGGCGTCATGTTCCAGAATGAAACTATCCGCGAAAGGGATTGCCTGCTCATCACCAGCTATCTCCCCGCCCGGGTGGGCTGGCCGCGCGTGTATACCACTTTCGAGGGTGAGTTTCGCCTGCTCGGAGCCGGCACCGTCGCCGAGAAGAAGACCTGCTACACGAGGCATCACCCTTCCTTCACGCTGTACCGTGCCCTCCGACGGGTGGACCTTCAGGACACGCTTGCGCTCACTTGCTTCGGGGGTGTGGCGTACAGGGGTAAGTCGTCGATGGGCGTGTTTGGCTACACTGTAGAACCGGGCTCTACTCGGCTCGACACCTTCGCAAACAACAGCCCATGGCACACAGCAACCTACGGGTAACCAGGCAGACTACTCCGCGGCATACGTCATGAAGACCTTTCTGAACGCTTCGGAAACGCGCCCCTCACTTCCTAAGTTGAAGCTCTCGGAGCGCACCTTGGCGTTGATCCGCCACATCAGCCCTTCTAGGGCGTAGTAGTCGCGGACCGACAAGCCCTTGTACTTCCGTCGGTTGTAGTCGAGGAAGGGCAGGAGCTTGCCGTTGAGGTGGTGGAAGTCGAAGCCCTTCGATTCGATATAGTCGCGGTACATCTCGAACATCGGCGTGCTGGGTACCGGGGTGAATAGCATCGGGATGACCGATCCCACCCGGCTGGAGGCGAAAACCAGCGTGTCGTACACGGCCTGTAGATCCTCGTCCGGCAGGCCGAACAGCACGAAGCAGTTGATGTCCTGGCAGTGCAGCTTGTAGCCGGCCTGGACCGCGTTCTCCAGGGCGTAGAAGAACTTGTCCATGTTGGTGTGGGTGCGGTCCCACTTCTTCTGCATGTTGGTGTTGACCGTCTCCAGCGGCAGGTACAGCTTCTTGAATCCGGCTTTCCGCATCAGCTTCACGACGTGCGGATGCAGCAGCCTGACCTCGATTCCCTCCGGGGCGTGCAACTCGATGCCGTCCAGGTCGCGGTCGTCGGCGATTCGCTGGATCAGCTCGATGAAGTTGCTCTTGCCCAACAGCAGGTTGTCCTCGTAGAAGCAGAACTCCCGGATGCCGCGCTCGAACCAGTGCTTCACCTCCTCGTAGGCGTCGCCGAACTCGCGGACCCAGACCTTGCGGCCTTCGTTCAGTACGTTAGCCGCGCAGTACGAGCACTTGAACGGGCACCCGCGGCTCGTGGTCAGGATGGTGTATTGGGGCAGGTCACCGTCCGGCTCGGGCTCGCCTGTGCCGTCTTCACGGTACAGGTCAAGGTCCAGCGCCAAGGGGTTAGCGTCCGGGATTGTCGCAGAGACGATGATGTCCCGCCGCTTCTGGTCGGGGCTAAGCGGGTCCAGCTCGCGCCCCTGGAGGTGCAGCGGGTCACGGAGGCCCAGGTTGGTGATGGCATGCTCGGGGGCCAGCGTCGGGTAGATGCCGCCGACTCGGATCACGGCCTTGGGGAAAACCTCGCGGCAGACGGTGATGATGTCCCTGGTGCTCTCCCACCAGTAGGTCATGATCGAAGAAATCCAGATCTCGTCCGGTTCGGGGAAGGCATTGGTATCGAACAGTGACTCCCTCGCCGTCCGTGCCCGGGACTGAACCGCCTTCAACCGCTTCCGCAGGTCGTCGGGCGGCAGGCCGAAGCAATACTCGATCTTCTCGTCCTCGGCCGGCCGGAAACCGGACCACCGAGGCGGAACGTACTCCTCGGTGGAGCAGAGCTTGCGGACCTTGCGCATCTTCTTCGCGACCGTCCGCTTCTCGTTGTCCGCCCCCAGGCAGTCGATCAGCTTCAGGATGTAGCCCTTGGTGCGCAGCCAGGACGCGACACGAAGCAGCCCGTAAGGGAGGCTCCAGTGCGCCCAGTACTGGGTGTCGTACACGGGCGGGCTAATCAATAATGCGGAGCGGCGACGGTTCAAGTTTCCACACCTCTTTGCGCAGGCTCTCCCGCAGCATCCGTGCGCCCAGAGTCCCTTTCAGGAAGTCGAACGACCCGTCCCTGATTTTCTCGTTCAGGAACGCGGCCATGCGGTACAGGTCATGATACTCGCCGTGCGTGATTCCATTAAACTCGGCGAAAGGGAAGAAGTGCGGCGACCACTCCCGGTGCGGGATCGACGCCAGGTATGCCTCATTGCTCAGGTGCTCGGGGCTTCCGGGCGTTGGGGTGTAGGGCTTGAGGATCAGCCCCTCCAGGTGGTTGAGCACCTCAAAACTACGCAGCACAACCCGCTCAAATTGGTCCCCAGGCCGGCCGATCCAGACGAACCCGCTCAGGCGGTTGTTCGCCTCGACCAGCCCGGCCTCCCGCAGGTAGGCCCGCACTTTCTTGTATGCCTGCACGTCGAGTTCCGGCCCGCACTCGGCTTCCTCGAAGTGGGCCGCGGCGACTTGCTTGTCGGCCAGGACCGCGGCGATCGCCGGCGTGACTCTGGCCGGGTCCAGCCCGCAGATGAAGTGGTAGCGGAGGTGCTTGTGCAGGCCCTTCGTCTTGGAGAATAGCTCCAGCAGCGGCTCCCCTTCATCCCGGCAGACGTCCTCCTCGAAGAAGGTGACCTGTAGCACGCCACGCTCGACTGCCACTTGGACCTCGGCCACGGCGACCGCCGGGTTCAGCTGGAGCGCGACGAAGGGCGGGGGCCTGTCGCCGTACAGGTCGAAAGCGCCCGGCTCTCCGCTCAGATCAGGCGGCTTTGAGACGATGTAGTCAGCCGCGCAGGCCTCCGCGGCGTGTTTCGGCATCAGGCGGGCGTACTGGCCGAGCAGCGTGACCCGCGTATCGGGCAGGGTTTGCCGGATGATACGACACACCTCGGCCACGCTCTCATACCAGTAGCTGCACAGCGAACTGATCCAGATCTGGGTTGGCCTCTTCCTCCCGCCCTCTTCCTTCTGCATCGCCGTCAGCTGCTTGGTCAGCTCGCCGTAGGACGTGCCGAACCGCCGCATCGGATACCTCTCCCCCTTCACGCTGTAGTAGCGGCGGTCCCTGGGCAGCCAGTCCTCGGCCACCTTGCCGCTCTCGTCCGGCTTCATGCAGTCGAGCAACTCGACGCCGCACTCAACGTGCGACCGCAGCCGAGAAGCCAGCTTCAGCAGATCGAGGGGTTGGTTCCAGCGAACCCAGCTGTACCGGGTCTCTTCCACGGGCGGGTTCAAAAGGAGGACGCGATCACGGCGCGTGACGTGCTTCGAGAGCAGGGTGTTGGCGGTGACGATCTTAGCCATCGTTGTACGTGTTGAACGCCAGCAACCGAAGGGCCAGGTCCATCATGTGGCCCGAATCCTTGTTCGCCGCCTCCTTAGCCAGGACCCAGGCCAGGGCGGTCCGAAGAAAACTCCGCTCGTCCATCTGCAGCTTGACCGGGTGGCCCCAGTTGACCAGGATCTGGTTGGTCTTCAGGTTCATCTCGCCGATGGGCTGGTCGGGGTTCCCCTTCTTGTGGATCACCTCGAAGGTCCGGTCAAAGAGGAGCAGCGACCACCGCCACTCCTGGCGCGACGTGTCCAGCCGGATCTGCTCGGCGCAGTAGTCGATCTCGGCGGCCTCGGGAAGGTTGTCCGACGGCACCACGGCCAGCCCGCCGATCCGGGGCGGGAAGCCGAGTTCCATCGGCCGGGCCGAGGCCAGCCCGTTGACGTGAGACTGCCTCGACCGGAGCAGCTTCCGCAGCAGCTCTGCGGTCTTGTCGCCCCGGGCGATCAGGTAGGTCACCGCGGCCGACATGTCGTCCAGCGCCCGCCGACGGATGGAGGCCCGCCCGAGGACGTCGGCCAGGGCGGACCGCACCTGGCTTCGCCGGATCACGGCTGAGATGACGCGGCCGAGGTAGCCGCCGACCCGCTCGCCTTCCCCCACCAGGTGGCGCCGCAGGATCTTGTATTGTTCGCTCTCCTCGTAGAAACTCTCCCGGCCCGGGTTCAGCGTGTCCACCGCGTCCAGCCCGGAGAGCACGACGACTTCACCTGTGACCTGGCTCAGCGCCGCCTTCGCCGCCCCAGTCAGGAGCGACTCCGCGCCGAGGAAGCCGGGGTCGCCGATCGAGACGCCCCGGACCCGGATGGAGACGCCGCGGTACTCAGCCGGGAAGATGATGCCTTCGTACCCGGCCAGGAAGCCCGCCGCCTTCAGGCCTCCCTCGTCGATCTTGACCTCGACCAGCATGTCCGGCGGGACGACCGGGCTGCCGGTCTCCAGCGGGTAGATGGGACGGTGCAGCGCCCTGGACGTTTTTCCGTGGACCACTTCCAGGTGGGAGAGCGGAACCTGCGTCGGGAACGCCTGCAGCTTGGCGACGGCCGGGTTGGGGTTCTCGGCCGGCGTCGCGTAAGGGACCGGCGTGCAGCGCGATAGGAACCAGAGGAATTGCTCTAAGCCGCTGCGGCTGCTGATGTTGCGCACGAATCCCTTGCGGCGGTCCACCCTCAGCTCGCGGCAGACGAAAGGCTTCAGCTGCTCGGCGGTGATGACCGTCCCTGCCTTGGGCTCGTCCCGCTCGAACAGGTCGATGGAGGCGAAGTTATCCAGCTTTTCGAGGTCGGCGCTGTCCGCGAGACGGAGGAGCTTGTCGAAGTCGAGGTAGGCCCGGAACGCGAGACCTTTGCAATCAAAGCGGAGCTTCACGGTGACGGAGCCGATGTCCTTGCCGACCGAGAGCCGCGTACCCTTCCTGTTCCACTGGTAGTCTCGCCCCTCCTCCAGCATACCGCCGCGCTTGCCGGTCCGCCTGACCTCGCAGGATAGTCTCTCCTGCAGCAGTTCGGGCGGGATGGGCACGCCGAGGAACGGCAGCACGTCGAACGTGGCGGGCGTTTCAGGCAGCTCGGCCTGAGTCTCGAAGACCCGGTCGGCCCCGGACTCCACCTTGAGGCGGTCGCAGTAGCGGGCCAGGGCGAGGAACCCGATGCCTTTGCTTCCAATGCGGAGCCGACCTTTCCGTGTCCTGTCCCCGGCCCAGCGGCGGCTGCCTCCGCCGATGCGGGCGAAGTCGTTCCTGAATTCAAACGGATTCATTCCCTGGCCGTCGTCGCTGACGGTGACCGAGGAGAAGTCGTCGTCGAAGACGACCCGGACCACGTCGGCGTCGGCATCAAAAGCGTTGCTGACCAGCTCCTTGAAAGCCTTCACGAAGGGCTTGTAGACGCCCGACAGCTCCCGCAGTATGGAGGGGTCGATGCCCCCCAGGCGCATTCCAACCATCGGCGCCTCGCCATTAAAAGCAACCTTGGTTGTGTCTGAGGTACGGCCTGAGGTGCAGAAAGCGCTCCTCTGACATCGGTCGTCAAAGGCCGCAAACTTTACCCGTTTTCACAAGGCCGGACCCTGCGGCGGCTATTGAAAGCAACCGCGAAAATCACTGGTTGCCCGATTGTAAGGCCTGGCCGCCCCGCTAGTCAATCGCAATCGCGGTGCTTTCCGGGCGGTCCGGCGTGCAGCTGTTCTCGGGTGAACGAGTGTGCCACGCTCAGAGGCGGAAGTTCCACGGGATTAGGCAGTTACACCACCTCCTCTCCAACCGGGCGGCCCGGCACAACCGGACCCGGACCGGGTTGACCTTGCCGCCCCTGTCCCGGTACGAATAAAGTTGGGGATCCAGAAACGGGCTGGCCAACACGATTGCAGCGCTGTATTATAAACAGATGTTCAGTTGGCAAGCCCCATCACCAGGTCCAGGGCAGGAGCGGCACGCATGAGCCAGCACTCCGAGATCGAATGGACCGACGCGACCTGGAACCCTGTCCGGGGCTGCACGAAGATCACCCCTGGCTGCGCTCATTGCTACGCCGAGACGTTCGCCGAGCGCTTCCGCGGGGTGAAGGGCCACCCCTACGAGCAGGGATTTGACCTCCGGCTTGTCCCTGAGAAGCTCGCCGAGCCGCTGCGGTGGAAGACGCCGAAGATGATTTTTGTCAATAGCATGTCCGATTTGTTCCATAAGGACGTGCCCGACGACTACATCCTGAACGTCGTCCGCGTGATGCAGACCGCGAACTGGCACACCTACCAGGTGCTGACGAAGCGGTCCGAGTGGCTCAGGGACATGCTCCAGACCAGGCTCGCTACTGCAGCCGCCGAACCGCACATCTGGTGGGGCGTGTCGGTCGAGAACCGGAAGCACGGTCTGCCGCGGATCGACCACCTGCGAACGGCACCTGCCCGCGTGCGGTTCCTGTCTATCGAACCACTGCTGGAGGACCTCGGCGAGATCAACCTGGAGGGAATCCAATGGGTCATCGTCGGCGGGGAGAGCGGGGCCGGGGCCAGGCCGATGCAGAAGGGGTGGGTGATTTCTCTGCGCGATCAGTGCGAGCGGGCCAACGTGCCCTTCTTCTTCAAGCAGTGGGGTGGGGTTCGCAAGAGCGAGGCAGGCAGGGAACTCGACGGGAACAAGTACGACGGGCTGCCCAACCGTGTATCGCTGCCCGTGCTGGAGAACCCACGGCGACAGGCCGCGATCGCCGAGATCGAGGCGCTGTACAAGCCGGTCACCGCCGCGACGCAGCCATCGCTATTTGGAACTTCATAGGTACGTAAACGACAGTAGCCGCAAGTCAAGGACTTGTGGCTACCTCCGTTTAGCGAGGGCGTCGGGACTCGAACCCGCAACCATCGGATCGACAGCCTGGGGCTGCTGGCAGTGGCGGTCACCGGCACCGACGCCCACGATGTATGCCGACAGCGAGGACCGGGCGGGCGTGCTGCACAAGGAGGTCTTCGACGGGGCGCCGTTCCGGCTGGTGGTCATGTAGCGGCCGAAGTCGGCGCAGGGTTGGGTGCGGCTATTCCGGCCCTTCTCCCACCTACTCCGGTCTGCCCGGCTTTCGAAATGGGGTCTCGCGGAGGGCTGACCCGATCAAATCGGTAAGTGCGTCTTCGAACTCTGACAGGGCAATCGCCTCGCTGTTCGGCGGGCGAACCAGGCCACGGGCCTTCCTCGCCCGTTTAAGAAGGTGCTCTTCAGAGTGACGCAGGAGGGCAAGACAAGACCGTAGAAGGTGACTGAGCTTTACCCGCGTACCCAGCTCTCTGGCGAGACTTGCCACCAGCTGGTCAAGCTCTTCCCGTTCGCCGACCGGCAGGAGGACCCGTATCGGGGGGGAGTAACTCAACTTCTCGTGCCCTGCGGGGGAAGAATCCCGGCCCCTCGCCGGCTCAGGGATAACCTCCGGTCGCGACACCTCGGGGCCAGGCTCCGGGGCTGAAAGGAACGTTTGTCTCGGAGGAGGCGGTTCTTCGCCCCTCGGGCTGCTTTTCCGAGCCCCGGGGTCCAGCACCTCCCTTACAAGACTTAAGCCCAGCGGGTTGTAATCCGGCTCGTCGGCCGGGGCACGCTTAGCCATTTACCGCCTCCCCCGCCCGGCTGGCAGTTTGGTTGTTTTTCCTCTCGACGAATAGGGCGATGCGGGCTTCGACCTCCCGCGCCAGCTGGCGGTACTCCTCCGTTACCTTATGACCCGGCTCCATTTGGAATATGCTCTTCCCCTGCTGCTGGGACTGCGGGATGGCCACCGCCCGGCTAATCTCCGTGTCAAACTTGAGGGACCGCTCTCCCTCCGGGGTAAAGGTCCTTTGCACGTAACCGGTCAGGAGCTGTGCCGTCCTATACCGTTTGTTGACGCAAGAAAGCACGACCCCCAACAGTTCGAGGTTGCTGTTTCCCCTCCTCTGTGCGGTCCGGATGTCATCGAGGGCGGCTTTAAGGCCGTCGATTGCGAAGTGCTCCGGGACGGCGGCTAGAATGAAGTAGTCGGCGACTATGTAGGAGGCGATGGTCGGCGTGGTCGCGTGCGGGGCCGTGTCAAGGAAGATGTAGTCATAGATGCCCCGGAGTTCCTTCATCGGCTCGATGAGAATGTCGCGGGGGACGAAGAATTTGTCCGTTTCCCGGAGCACGGCGTCAATCCCCTCCAGGTTTCGCCTCGCCGGAATAAGATGCACGTTTCCGGGCAGGTTCACGTCGTCTTCCTCCCCGGTGATAATCACGTCCAGCGCCCTTTCCCGGCCCGCAAGGACTTCAAACGTGCCAAAGAACTTGGCCTCTTCTGGTATCCCGAAATGACGAGTAGACCCGCAGTTGGAGTCCAAATCCCAAATGAGGGATTTTTTCCCCAGCTCGGCCAGGGCCGTGGCCAGGTTGACACAGTTCGTCGTTTTCCCGACGCCCCCCTTCTGATTCCCCACGGCGATGACGTAAGTCGTCCGCCCAGTCGCGTTGCTTTTCATGATAATACCCTTCCTGGAAAATAACTTTCTCATGGCATCATGGCCATGATGCCATGTTGCCAATTGGCAATGATGCCAATTAGCGTTAACACCACTGATAGAACGTAAGCAGCCGTCGCGCAAGGGAAAAAGTTTTTCGGTCATGGCAAGGTGGCTACCTGGCATGATGGCCATGATGCCATAATGCCATTTTGCCTCCCTAGGAACGCTGGGTTAGTGGCTTTCAAAGCGATATTTCTTGTTGCTTGCGTATCGAGAATAGGCTATTTCTTCCCACGATAACGCCCTAAGTTCGGGCGGTAAAACTCGAATCAAGAGAGAGACAACTATCGAAGAAAAGGAATAAAGGCACGAAAAAAGCGACCACTCAGGGTCGCAGTTTTCGAGAGCAAGAAGCTCATCGTTGCGTTGAGGGAAAAACCTTTCACAGAGGTTAGGGCCCCTCGGTAAGGACACAAATATTCCTTACCGTAGCCCGTTCTTTCCTTCCTGTCAACGACAAACATTCTGTGCTCACGGGGGTTGTGTTGCCTTTTTCCAGGTTCTTCCGGGACGCGGAGCCCGCTATCTGTCCGCTAAGAGGGGGAAAAATGAATGACTTGAACGATGGTAGAGCTAAGCCGGAAGGGGGCTTTTGCCTCATTTCCGTGGCGGCACTTTTGCAGAGCTGGCGGGCGTACCAAGAGGGCAGTATCCAGTACCGCGACCTGCGCGTGTGGTTTGCGGCTCACGAGCTGGCCGCCCGTCGCTGCACGCTCGGTAAAGGCCGCACAGCGGCGTATCGCGTGGATGAACTGGCCGGGCTCCTTGGAGAAGGGGGGAAGCCATTTCTGGGCTCCTTGAAGCGTCTGGAGGCTTCTGGGCTCCTTTCCTGGGATACTTCGGCTCTCACGTTCCCCAAGGTCGAAAGCAGCACTCGACAAGAAAGGCGTCTAGTTCCTGTGCCGAGGCGGACGCTTAGGTTCCTTGCAGCATGCACACGGCCAGTCCTTGCGGCCACGGTTCTCGGCCACCTAATCCGGTGTCTTTATTACCGAAACGGGGAATGCCTGCCACGAGGAACCTGTAAAGCGTCCTTTGTCGCCGAGACGTTCGGGGTGAACCTCCGGGGCGTCAAGGCAGCAAGGAAGTACCTTGCCGAGATAGGATGGCTTCTGCCTGCGGAGTCCCCACACTGGCACCGGCAGCGTTGGGGAGCAACCGCCGTTATAAACCTCACGTGGCCTGGTCTCTCCAAAGAGGGGAAAGTCAGAACCAAATTGCCACCCCGGAAGGCACGTTCCATGCCCAAATTGCCACCTCCTGAATCAAACAAGGAACTTCCCTATCGGGAATCTAGAAACCAGAAACCCGACTCGTCCGAACGGCCTGGTGTCCAGATAGGGGAAGAAAATCGACCGTCGCTTGCCAACGTTCAGCTTGACGACCTGCTCAACTTTACCCGGACTGAGGAGCTTTACCGCCAAGCCGTTACTTGTCAGTGGATAAAACACTCAGAAAACCAAGCACTTAACTGGATAGGTGCAGCCGTTCGAGCAAAGACCGTCGCTGGGGATCCAGTGAGGGTGTTTGTAGCGATCGTCCGAAAAGGCCTTTGGCACCACATCACCCAGGAGCAGGAGGAGCGTGCCAGGACTGCGCTTCACCGCTACCGGGAGGCAAAACCTGATCTCTTCCGACTTACAGATCCCTTGTTCGCTTCTAGCGAGCAGGCAGCCAAGGTTTCTCGTTCAGGCCACGAGGTAGCTTGCTTCCCGACAATGTTCCACGCGCCGGCGGGATCGACTCGGGGAGTAGATATTTCCGAACGAAATCAGACAAGTAATAGAGAAAAAGGCCCCGGCTTAAAGTGTTCCACGGCCTTTCCCACAGCGAAGCAGAGTTGTTGTTTGGGTCAGCAGTGAGGGCCAGTTCGGGCATTCCGATGCAAGCTTACGGGAAACCTGGATCTAAACCGCCTCCTTGGTGTATCATAAGAGTCATGGAATCCCCGAATCTGCGCACCATTATCAACCAGGTGGAATCTCTCTCGTTAGAGCAACAAGAGGAGCTGTTTCGATTGCTTCGGACTAAGCTTGAGGCCGCAAAAAACGAACTGGCTCAGCGCCGGGAATGGATGAAAGCCCAAGAGCAGGCTTTTGCTTCGGCCTGGGATAACGACGCAGACGCAGTGTATGATTCCATGTAATCCCGGAGACGTTGTTCTTCTACCATTTCCTTTTACGAGCCTTACTTCTTCCAAGAAACGCCCGGCTGTTGTCCTACAGCGTCCCGCCTTTCTAAAGACACACTTGGCGACGGTGAGAGCCTAGAATAGAAGTATGAGGCCGAAAGGGACAGCAGCTGAACTGGAAAGGCGACGACGCCGTGCGGTGGCGTTGCTGG
>Ga0137375_10006920_pt1 | contig 13463 bp, 26 predicted proteins | sample SagtaG_24_FD_104936 | JGI IMG/M metagenome (GOLD analysis project Ga0137375, IMG submission 104936) | Vadose zone soil microbial communities from Sagehorn Ranch, Mendocino, California, USA - Sage1_R_113_16 metaG | ecosystem: Environmental > Terrestrial > Soil > Vadose zone | place: USA... | reverse complement strand
TAGCCATCCGATCAACACCTCGTCTTGGCTCTCAGGCAGAGCAAGGGCGCGCGTGAGCTCGTCGCCGTTTGCGAATCGCATCGTGAACGACCCATCGATGATGTCGAGCTGCCAAATGCTGGCATCTGAGCCGAAGAAGATGTCGCCGAAGAGCGAAGTGCACAGCGGATGCTTTCCACGACGGAAACATGACATTCGCCTCCAACCGACTCCTTCTGCTGTCGGCGGTGGCTTCTACAACCTGGACGGCGCGTTCGGTCCTCGCCTCAGACGTCCGGCTCGATAGGGAGTTCACGCCAGAACGGGTGCTCGGGCCTCTGGCGGATGTACGTCATCGGGACATGGAACGTGTTCACCAGCGCCTTCAGCACCGCGCGGATGTCCGCGCCTTTCATCGCGCTGGCGTTCTGCTTGAACATCAGGTGGTAAAACGCCGCCCACATCACCGCCGCGTCCCCGAATCCGACATCGCCTGCCGGACCGATGATCGAGTAACAACCGGTATCCGGTAACAGCGCCTCGGCGAGCGCCGGGTTCACAGCCTCACACGCCGAGACGAACACGCGGCGCCCTTTCAGGTGAGGTTGGAGCATTCGGCGCAGTTCTCGGAACGGGACCTCGTCGAGCGTGGTGAAGAGGGCACCGTCGTTTCCGTGACAAGAGAAGTGCAGATACCGCATTCCGGACTCAGCGAACTGCCCGACGACGGCCTCCAGCTCCTTCTTCGTCCGGATATAGCGGTACTCGGCGTCCTTACCAGAGAGACGCAGGATCTGCGTCAAGACGTCGCCTTCGAGCCGGCCGGCAGTCTCGTCGTCAAATTCAAGTGACTCGATGATGAAGACGGACGCGTATGTCCGTCGCCGGCGCCTCGCGACGGCCGTGCCTGACACCGTGGGCGCCGCCTCGACTTCCATCGGGCCAAGCGAATCACACCGGTGCGCCGGCGCTCAACCGTGAGGGGATGAGCCTTGCCGAGCCGGCTGCAGCCTCCGACGTCGCCACCTCAAGGGGGCCGACCGGGGCGCGATCCTGTCGGGGGCCTCCTCCAACAAACGGCGGAGGCAACAATCGGTGCGCCAACCGAGCCCTCTTGAAGCCCCTTTGAAGCCCGCAGACGCAGCTGATTAGCAGGCCTTTTCGCTCGCCGAGCCCTCGCCAGGCATTGCTTTGGGCTTCAAGGAGACCGAGCTTGCCTTTTGCCACTCACGGCGCAAGTACCTAAGGGGGCCGACGGGGGTCGCGCCGGCCCTACGCACGCGGAGCCACCACCGATGCCGCCGGCGGGGGCACCAAAGATGCTCGCCATGGAGCCGGTTTGGAGCCCTCGATGGAGCCCTCGAAACAACGCCATTTGCAGGACCTTCCGCGCTTAGGCTCCGTTCAGACGCATCCCTTTGGGCTCCATCGAGTACTCGGTTGCCTTTTAGCTTGCCTTGCGCGCCAGGAGTCCCAAGGGGGCCGGCGAGGTCGCGCGCACCTATACGCCTGCCGCCGGGTCAGCACCGCGTGCACGCAACCGACAGACCCGAACCGAGCCCCTGACGGTGCCCTGCGCGGTGTCCCCTGAAGTAGCCGATTTGCAGGACCTTCGCCCTAGCCCGGATCGTTCAGTAACGGGTGGGCTGCGCGGTCGTGTGATCGGGTGATGTCCGCCTGAGCAGGGAGGATCGAGGTTGTCGAGGCCTTGTCTCCCTGCTCAGGAGGATCACCATGCGGGTGAAGCGTTTGGGGCTGCTCGAGAGCGTACAAATCGTGGCGGACGCCGATCGGCTGACCTCGCGTGCGGGCACTGTGCTGCTGGTCGGTCTTGCGGACCGTGTCGGCTTGACCGGGGCGCTCTCGCAGGCGATGCGCGGCGTGCGCAGGCGCCGCTCGCGCCACGATCCCGGGCGGACGCTGCGCGACCTTGCCGTGATGGTCGCTGACGGCGGTGACTGTCTGGCCGATCTGAGCGCGCTGCGCGACCAGCCGAGCCTGTTCGGGGATGTGCCCTCGGACGCGACGGCGTGGCGGGCGCTGGCGGCCCTCGACGGCGCGCGGCTGGCGGCGGTGCGCGAGGCGCGCGCTCGCGCGCGGGCGCGCGTTTGGCAGTTGGCGGGGCCGCCGCGGCGGGTGATCCTCGACCTGGACGCGACGCTCGTGACCGCCCACACCGACAAGGAGCAGGCGGCCGGCACCTACAAGCACGGCTTCGGCTTCCACCCGCTGCTCTGCTATGAGGCGACGACCGAGGAGGCGCTGGCGGGGATCCTGCGGCCGGGAAACGCCGGCGCCAACACCGCCGCCGATCACGTCGAGCTGCTCGAGCTCGCGCTCGCGCAGCTACCGGAGGACGCGAAGCGGCCGGGCCTGCTCGTGCGGGCCGACTCGGGCGGCGCCACGCACGCCTTCCTCGACGACCTGGTCGAGCACGGCTTTCATTTCTCGGTCGGCTTCGACCTGACCGAGCCGGTCAGGCAGGCTGTCCTGGCCGTGCCTGAGGAGGCGTGGCGGCCGGCGCTGAACCAGGCGGGCGAGCCGCGCGAAGGGGCGGCTGTGGCCGAGCTTTCGCTCGACCTGTCCCGCTGGCCGCAGGGGACGCGTGCGATCTGTCGCCGCGAGCGGCCCCATCCCGGCGCGCAGCTCTCCTTCAGCGACGACAACGGCTACCGCTTCCAGGTCTTCATCACCAACCAGCAGGGCAGCCGGATCGCGCGGCTTGAGCAGCTGCACCGCCAACACGCCGTCGTCGAAGACCGGATCCGCTGCGGCAAAGACACCGGCCTGCGCAACCTTCCCTTCCGCGCCTTCCAGCCGAACGCCGCCTGGCTCGAGCTCGTGCTGATCGCCCAGGACCTGCTCGCCTGGACGCAGCGGCTGCTGCTCAGCGGCGAGCTCGCCCGCTGCGAACCGAAACGCCTCCGCTACCGGCTGCTGCACGTCGCCGGCCGGCTCACCCGCCACGCCCGCCAACTCCGCCTACACCTGCCGCGCGGCTGGGCGTGGGCCGAGCCGCTGCTTCAAGCGTTTGCGCGCCTGCGCGCGCTCCCGCAGGGCCCGTAGCTCGCAGCGAGTCGCGTCGCGCACTCGATCGCCAGGCCAACCGACCTTGGCATGCTCGTCAACGCCGCGCTCGGCCCGCTTCGCGCGCATCGAACCAAGCGAGCAGCACGGCTCGTCCCACTCGCAAGCGCCACCGCTCTCCTCGCGCGCAAAGCACGCCCGAACGGGGCCTCACCAAACTGTTGAACGATCCGGGCTAGGGCACCGTCAACGGCACCTCTTTGGGCACCGATGTGTCGTTCGGCTGTGCCGTGACCTCGCGTGCCTTCTGGAAAAGGAATAGGGGGTCGGACTCGCCTATCTCGGGTGGTCGCCACCGGTTGATAGCCAGATCCGTACTTCTCCCCTCATGTCAACGCCTCGGTTGACCGATGCCTACGGAGAACAGCCTCGGATCGGAGGACCCTTGCGTCTCAAGAGCATTCTTGTGTTGTCATTGGCCGTCGTCGCGCTGGCGATCCCCGCCGCTGCCTCGGCGAAGGTGAGGCTGCTCCACGTCACCTCGCCCGCGAGCCCCGGTTCGTACGCCACGCTGACTGTCTCCGTGTCGCCCGCGCGGACGTGCTCGATCACCGTCTTCTACAAGAGCGGCACGTCGGTGGCGAGAGGGCTCTATCCGAAGCGCACATCGGCCGCAGGGAGAGTGTCGTGGACGTGGATGGTAGGGACGCGCACGACGGGCGGGCGCTGGCCGATCGCGGTCGACTGCGGTAGCGCCGGACGGCTGCAGACCTCCTTCGTCGTTAGCCGCTAGCGATCAGCAGACGAGATGCCATGAACTCGAAGCGAGCGGTCATCGTGGCAGCAGCGATTGCGGGGACCATGCTCTTCGCTATCGGGTTGACCGCATTGGTGGCGGCGACGCGGACACACGCACAGGCGTCTGTAGCTCGGGACCGGGCGCTCGGCCGTGCTTCTCGCGTGCATGACCGGCTACTCCTCGCGATTTCTGAGAATCGATCGTTGCGTGCGCAGCTGCGTGCACAACGCGGACGCCTCGCGCACCTTGAGCGTGCGCAGCGGGAAGGCTTTGCTCCCGCTGTACAGATTGGGCGGTATCGCGGCGACCTCGCCGGTAGGCGCTCGGGGTATGCACAAGGCCACGACGACGGAGCACTGCAGCGGTCGAGCATCGAGAACGCCGGTTGGTACTACGTCGACGTCACGCTAGAGGGTGACCTTCCGGTGATCGCGTCGACGTACAACCTCGAGCCCGGAGACTCAGCGGCGTACTACGTCGAAGGCGGAAAGGCCTATCACCGGGATACGACGACGCCATGAGAATGCGTCATTTCGCACCCGGCGTTGCGGCTCTGTTGGCGATTGCTGGAGGGGTCTTCTTCGCGGTAGTTCCTTCCGTGCATACGCGTACCGGACTCGCGCGGGCCGCGACGAGCAGGGTGGACCGTCACCGAGTCGCGGACCTGGAGAAGCTGAGGGCAGAACTGCACGCGAATCGCCTGGTGCGGCGCCGTCTGCTCGATGTGAAAGCTCCTGCAGACGCGCTGGCAAGGGAGCAGTCAGCTACACAGCTTGTGGCTTTCCGCGCGGCTCGCGATACGGCGAAGCCTGTCGCTTACACCAGGGGCTACAGGGATGGCTTCCCGGTAGCGATCGATGCAGGTAGTGGCTGGTACATCGTCCACGCGACGACACACGGCCGATACAAGACCACATCCTGGACGGCGGGGGAGGGCCAGGAATACGTAATCCAGAACGGCACCGTCGCAACGTACGCGCCCAACTCCGCGCCGAACCCTTATCTGGTTGGTGACAACGGCAGTGGCTACAACGTTGGACCTGGCGATGTTCCTGGCTACTACAACTCGCAAGGAAACTGGGTTCCGAGTCCTTCGAGTGACCCAAACCTAAGTCCGAGTGGCGCGACCGCACTCTGCGGCGACGGCACGTATTCGTACTCGCAAACCGCTTCCGGCACGTGCTCGTGGCACGGAGGCGTTGCGGAGTGGAACCCGTAGACCCGCTCAAGTTGAGCTAGCACCACATCTCGCTCCGACCACTCGCGGCCGGGGTTCACGTAAACAACCGAGGAATGGATGTCATGAAGAAGATCCCGTGCACGGTCGCAGCTGTCGTTTGCGTGGCAGCAGGCGCGGGCTCGGCGGTAGCGGCGAGGCCGACTACTGCCGCCTCCAGTTCGCTTAGCTGCAGAGGCGCTGTTAGCTGGCAGCGCACGGCGGCGCTCGTGGGGCGGGTAGCCACCGTCACCGGCAGAGTGGCCGGCGCGACCTACGCGTCGTCTAGTAACGGCTCTCCGACGTTCCTCAATGTCGGCCACAACTATCCGAATCCGAGTCGCTTCACCGTCGTGATCTGGATCGAGAACCGTGCCGCATTTGGACGTCCCGAAGTGAAATATCGCGGTCGAACGATCTGCGTGCACGGTCTAGTTAGCAGCTACGCAGGGGTGCCGGAAATCGTGGCGCGCACGCCACTCCAGATCACGATCATTCGCTGACGATGGCACCCACGATCAATCAAGGCGGACCGTCTTCAGTTCGGCGGGTGCTCGCGTTAGCTGCCGTGCTCGCCTCGGCTCTTGTGGTTGTCTCGCCGGCGTCTCCTGCTCGCACGGGACAGACGTGCACGTACTTCGCGGGCAGTGGCTCGACTCGTATCGTCATCATCATCGCAGGCGCATCGCGAAGTCAGTGCACGGCGTTTGCGGGCGCGCTTCGTGCCCGCCCCTTCAACGGACACGTCAGCTGGCCAATGCGGTGTCAGCTGATCAGTCCGTCCACGTTGGCGGTCATGGGCGTGCTAACGCCGAACGCGAGCTGGGGCCGGGCGGTCTGCTCGCTTGCGCTAAGGAAGGGTTGGATCAGGTAGTCGCGGGGTGACCGAGTAGAAGATGCAAGCACTGCGACTCACATGGTGGGAGGTGGCGCTGCTCATCCCGTTCGGGCTCGTGGCGTTGCTTCTCATTCTTGCCGGTGAACTACTCGCCGCCCTCGTGCTGGTTGCAGTGCTCGTCGTCGTGTCCGCGTCTCGTGCAACGATCGTCGAACGGAACCGCTTGCCCACCACGACGCCACCCCAAGGGGGCCGACGGGGCCTCGTGCCGTGTCCCCGCGCCAGCAGCGGCCAAGGCGACAATCGGCGCGCCAACCGAGCCCTCTTGAAGCCCCCTTTTAAGCCCTCAGAAGCAGCTGATTAGCAGGCCTTTTCCCTTCGCCTCGCCCTCGCCAGGCATCGCTTTGGGCTTCAAGCAGACCGAGCTTGCCTTAGCCCCGGGGAAGTCATCGCCTGAAGGGGCCGGCGCGACGAGCCTACCTCGCGCCACGCACCAAGGTGGGCCGCCGCCCGAAGACGGCCGCGAACGCGACAGCGAACCCTGTTGCCGCAACGGTTAGGCCGATGTACTTCGCGGACATGCCGCTGGTATCGGCAGCAGCCGCGTCGCCCCTGAAGGGCGCGTTAGTTGCTGATGTGGCGGGGGCGAGCTGCTGTGGCGCAGGCAACATCTCGCTTCTCATCATCGCAGCGCCGGCTCATAGGCCAGGAGAGTCGCTCAGAAAGCTGTGACCGGGTCGACGTGAGCAGCACGTGAGCGAGCGGTGGGATACTCCAGCCTCTCCACTTCGAGTCGCCGACAAGCGTGTCGGAAGCCCAACAAGTGGGGCGCGCCACGGCGCGTCTCGAAGGGGGCACCATCATGCGCAACCTCGCGCATCCTGTTCGGACGACGACAATGGTCACGATCTTCGTGGTCGTGGCAGCGCTCGTTTCGGTGCTAGCGGGCGTGGGGGAAGCCGCTTCACCGCCACGTGATCGGCTATCGCCGACTAAGCCGACTGTCGACGTACCTCGCGAGACACCGGATCTGCGTCCGGTATTCCACTTCGGCGCACGGGACAACCGGACGCCTCCGTCCCAGATCCGCTTTCGGTGCGGCATCGATACTCCATTCCTCCACGCCTGCGCGCGCATCTACCAGCCGTTCTCGGCGCTCGCTTTCGGCCAGCATGAGCTACGTGTCCAAGCGATCGACCGCGCGGGCAACGCGAGTCGTCTTACGACGAGCGCCTTCGCCGTTGTCGGCACATGGGACGCTGCTGCGGACTTCCCTCGGGCGCCGCGACCGGAGAACCCAGGGCACGACCGGTACGGCAACACCACGTGGTTCTACCTGTACAGCGCTACCAAGATCCACGACCCAACGCTGTACCAGCCCCTTCCGGAATTTCACGTGTTCGATCCCAATACCCAGATCTGGAACCGCGGCTTGACGCCTGACGGATTCAACGTCACGCCGCTCGTCGGAGTTGCATCGGCCGAGATGGACTTCCACCCCGACCGCGACCATTTCGCGGTTCTTGGTTGGCGGAGCCCCTACACCGGCAAGGTCAGCCTTGAGATGGAACTCCGCTTCCCTGATCCAGTCGTGCAAGCGCCGAGTAACGGCGTCATCTGGTCGCTCGAGCACGACGGCTCGACGTTGCAAAGCGAATTGCTGACACCGGCGAACCAGGCACACGTCGCGATCACCCTCGACGTCAACACCGGCGACACGCTCTACCTCGTAATCGACAACAACGAAGACTCGAACTACGACACGACCTTCGGCGAATTCCGCCTGAAGACGGTCTACGGATAACCAATCTGCGGGCGCTGCGGCGAGCGGTTGGCGGTGAGCGTGCCGAAGGCCATAGCTTCGGTTTCCTTACGTTGTGGTGCGGTCGCGATCGACGGCGTCAGGATCGACGTCGACAGCTGCGTCCGACCAGGAGAGCTTAAGCAACAGCCAAGGTTCCGGCGGCGGACTGAAATAGCCGCGGTCATCCGAGCTCCTCATCGTCGCACTCAGGGCAGAACGCGACGGGCTCGTCGTCAACGTCGAGGCGAAGCGTCCAGCCCGGCTCGTCGCCGGGATCGGCACGGCCGCACTCGACGCAGACGAGAGCGTTGCCGCTCATAGCTTCTCGCAGGCGATCCCGTCCTTGTCGCGGTCGAGCCCCCGGTTGTAGCTCATCGCGATCCGGTAGAGCCGCGTGCTCCGCTTGAACGTCGTTACCGGCACGCCGCTCGTCTTGTCGTGGGCGCCGAGTTTGCCGACTCCGTGCGGATACCTCTTGTTGACCTGGGTGCAGTTCTTCCACTGTGCCGGTATCACCGCGTTGGCAGCACCGGCAATCGTGGGGGATGCGGCAGCGGCGAGAAACGCGGTCAGACGTTGGCCCATTCGCCAGTCGGGGCCGTACTTCGGGGCGGTTCGAGATCCGCGAACTCGGCCGCGCTCGTTCACCCAAAGTGTCCGGGGCCAGTTATCCATTCCGCTTCAACAATGCCGTCGAACTCACCGGTACTTGGCAGGACGCGCGTCACTTTGTAGGCCATCGACCCTGGGTCGAGGATGTCTCCCGGCTTCGGAGCCTCGTCCTGCTCGATCTCGAAACGGCTCACGTTGCCGACGCCAGGGTTCGGCACATGGACTTGGAAACGCATGACTTCAAACCTAGCGCGCCGTGCCCCACGAGAGGCTCCTCGAGTCGTCCGGCCGCACGATCCGTTTGCTTCGCGAGAGCCCGGGGCAGACGCCGTCCGTGACGGAGGTTCCAGAATCCCGCAGGTCGCGCGCCGGGCGCCACGGTCGCCAAACCGCCCTTTACCTTGCGGCAGCGCTTCTGACGACTGCGCTGGTGTTGCTCGTGATCCTCATCGTCCAGAACACCGGTCACGTTCGAGTCGGCTGGATCTTCGGCTACAGCCGGGTCTCCCTTGTCTTTCTGATCCTCTTCGCCTCGATTCTGGGCTGGATTGCCGGAATCGCGACGAGCATCGTTTCCGCCGTCGCACACGCCGCCCGTAGAGCGGCTGAAGGAACGCGGTAGGCTCCCGAGTCGCCCGGCCCCGATCGGAAAGACAGGATTGCCCCGCCCGCATAACGTCCACCGCTACCGACTGTTCAACGCCGACGGCAGCGACGCCGGTGAGGCCACCTACCCCGTCTCGGTCACACCGGGGGCGGAGATCATCGCGACCGACGGCCGACACTTACACGTGCTCGATCTCGTGCCGGTCGAGGAGGAGGGCTCGCCGTTCGTCGGGCTGCTGAGGGTCGAACCGGTCGCGTGAGGACAAACGCCCGTTGCCCTCACGGACCGCATCTCATCCTGAGCGCCTTTAGGATCGCCCGTTCCTGGCCGGATGGATACCACTTCGGCATCGCGCAGCCGACATTGGATGACCCCGAGCTGAAGACACGCCAGCCGCGCATTGGTGACGAGAAGAAGACCGCCAACGCCCTCTGATAACCGACGTCTTGACCGCTCGTATCGAAGCCGTGCGTTCCGATCACCGCGTACTTCGTGACGAGCCGTGAGCGGACGGGCGATGGCGGAAGCACCTCGACCCTGATTGATGTCAGATCGACTCGAGATAGCAGCGTGTTCGTGAAGTAGTAGTCGAAGACCGCCTGCTGTAGCGTCGCGCGCTCCTGGGGCGTCGGCCCCCGCACGATCAGTCCGGCGGAGGCGCTTATGCTCGACAACAGCGCAATGGCCGACACGAGGCTGGCGCATGCCCACATTCGCACGCACCGACGCTATCCGTGAGGTTGCCGTGTGTCTAGCCGCGGCGCAGCCGAAGATCTCGCAGGACTCGCCGTTCGTCGGGCTGCTGAGTCGAGGCGACCAAGACTTAGCTTGAGCGGCTATGGAGCCGACGCTCGCGGAACGGTCGAAGACGCGCACTCGTCGTGTACAGCATGAACCGAGATGGAAGCCGCGCGAAGCCCGAATCGAGCGTAACGATGGCATCGAGGCCTAGATGGTCTGCGGTGGCGGCGTGAACTGCGTCATAGGAGCCGAGCCCGTGAGCGGTCATTAACGCCGGCGCTTGATCGGCAACCTCGTGGATCTCTACGCGTAGATATCCGAACGCTGACAGGGCCTCTCCCCACGCGGCACGCGCCTCCTCCATCAAGCGTCCAGCGCGGCGCCGAGCGCGGCCGTCCTCGCGGGCCGTCTTGTAGCTCGAGTACCGTTCGCGTAGCGCGATCCGAAACGCAGCCTCCGCTAATTCGAGGTCGAGGAGGCGGCTGAAGTAGAGGACGGTCTCCGCCTCGACGAGCTGCAAGAGGAAGTTTGCGCATATCTCGTGCGAAGGCTGCGAGTCAATCAGCGCGTCGACCACAAAGCTTGTATCCAGTAGGACCTCGGTCGGCACGTCAAGGCGCAGATCCTCTATCGAGTAGATGGCTCGCGCCAGCGGCGGCCGGCCGACAGGAGTCACGCTGAGCCGAGAAGGCTAATCGCGGCGAACGGAGCGGACGAAGTCGATCGACTTCTTCGCCCGGACGCGGCTCGTCGCCTTACGAACCTTCGCGCGTCTCTTGGAGGCACTCCGAGTCGCCGGCGCGACGACCCGTGCTCGCCGGGCGGCTGCCTTAGTCGATGCGGGCTTTCTGCGGGTTGTGGGCTTTCTGGAGGCAGCCATCTTGGTCGCTCGAAGTATGACATGGGGCGTCGGCTGGGCCGGCGTGCAGCCGGCTGCCAACGGCTGGATGTTCCAGCGCGGCTTCGTATGGGAGCCACCACACATGATGCGCGTACCCTGTGGGGTGCGCAAATTCGGTTTCGCCTGCAAATCCCTAGATTCCCAGTTGCCGCTCCTGTGCGGATCGAGTTTGCGCACCCCACAGGCTGAGTAGCCGCGAGCGAGTTGAAGGCTGGATGGAGAGCCTGACGCGAGCGCCCCCGCCCAACGGCTGTAGACGCCGGAGGTGTCTCGTGTTCCGCCAAAGGGCGACGCCCCAACCTCACCCGGCTGCGAGTCCGACGATGGAGGAGATCGAGGCCTTCTCGACGCGGTTGCTTATCGCCGTCTACGGGGAGGCGTTCGCCCGGCGCGGATGTCGTGCCTGTCGAGCCAGTCCAGGTGTAGGCGGCTCGCGAATTGCCGAGGATGCCACCAAGCCGCGAACCATTGCCAGCCGCTCGCTTTCCTCCGCTTGACGCCTGAAACGTCCTGGAGGCTTTCTCCCTGCTGACGTTGTCGAGACGAGTGGACCTCTTTCTGCAGCTCCATCACTGCCGGCGGGACGGGTGTCTCGGCCAGCTGCTCGGGCGCGACGAGCGCGGCCACGAGGGAGCCGGGCCAGGGCTCGAACGGCTCGGCTATGCATTGCGCAAGGATCGCGTCCAACGAGGCGCCGAGCAGCCCGGCGCTTGCATCGGCGTGCGCTTTCCGCACGTCTAGGATCAGCTCGCCTACGGTTCGCCCGCTGAACACTTCGTCCGCCTTCTCGGTTCGAAGCCGGAGCGCGTTTCGTTCAGCGGGGGTCAGGGGGGTCATAGGTTCTCGCTTGGAAGCGTACTCCTACTAGTTCAGCCGCCCGACGATCGGGCGCTGGCTGATGCCGCGGAGAGCCGGCTCGCAGAATCGCGTCATTCGGACGCGAGCCTGAACCTCGGGATCCCCGACCAGCTCACCTCGGAAGAAGCCGGCTGGGATCGTCACCGCCGGCGGTACCCTGACCGACGAGAAGCCGCGTACGAGGAGCCGATTCAAGGCGGGAGACGGGGAGATGGAGACACTGACGCAGATGAAGTGCGTCGCGTGCCGCAAGGACGCAGCGACCGTGACGGATGCCGAGAGCGCCGAGTTTCATCGCCAAGTCTCTGACTGGGAGATCGTGGAGCTCGATGGAATCAAACGCCTGAGACGCGTCTTTTCGGTCGACGATTTTGCGCAGGCGTTGGAATTCACGAACAAGGTTGGCGAGCTTGCAGAGGAAGAGGGGCATCACCCGGCGCTGCTGACCGAATGGGGTAGGACGACCGTCACCTGGTGGACGCACAAAATCAAGGGCCTGCATCGCAACGATTTCATCATGGCGGCGAAGACGGACGAGCTGTATCAGCCATGAGCCGATCCTGGGGTTGGGGTTGACCCGATTTCGTTGACGTCCTGACACTCGGTTTGCGCGCGGGCGATAGTCACGAGCGCGCGCCGACCACGAATCGAAGACGTCGATTCGGCGCGCAGATGTCGCCCTTTGTTGGAAGTCGACAACCGGCAGAGATGGCCGCCGCTTCCGCCGCGCGTGACCCCACTGCCGCTCTCGCGTGCTGAGAGCTTCCGGCCAGGTACCGTCGGCGGCGTGGGCGTGTGGGGTGCGCAAACTCGGTCCGTGTGCCGTCAAGACGCTGGATCACTCGATTACTCCTGCCGCGTCTTTCGCCGTGAAGTCACCAAGGTTGTCGATCTGGCAAACGGAGGGCGACGCTCGAAGGCCATCCTCGGCCCCGACACGTTCCGCAGCTGCCCAGCAGTGCGCTCAGCCTCGCCGACAATGGACGACCAGCCACCGGTCGATCCTCCGGCCGCACCCGGTCGATTCGCGCTTCGACTCCGCGCCAGCTCGCTGTCGCTGTTCCAACAGGCAGCGACAGCGGCCCAGCTCGACAAGACGAGGTCGAGTCTCGCGCGCTCGTGTGCCGCCTGCAAGAAGGGTTTTCTCAGCGAGAAGGAGGCAGCGATGAGGACGCCGTACTTCATGTTTTTCCCCGGCGGGAAAGACCAGCAACGAGCTCGGTAGGCCGCGGCAGCAGCGGTTGCCGGATAGCATCGAGCCAGGGCACCGAACACGCCGGTCGAGGAGGATCAGATGGCGACGAAGAAACAGAAGCGACACGCAGCAGCAACCGGAACAGGCGCGACCACGAAGCCCAAGCCGAAGAAGAAGACCTCGCGCGGGAAATAGCACCGCGACCTGCGTGCGCTCGGCCAGCCCGCGTACCGGCCCGGAGACGCAGACTCCACGCTCGCTCGCTCGCTGCGTATTCGACGCTATTCGGGCGCTGCTAGGCAAGCGGCAGCGACCTTGGTCGGGTGATCGCAAGCGTCTTCGACGCCGCTCCGGGTAAGCGCTGGATCAAGGAGATGCTCACCGAACTCTCGCGACGGGACGACAGATGGACACTCACGAATCGCCGCTTTAGTGGCCCCTTGGGCGCGGAACGCAGGCACAGATGCCCGCTATTGGGCGGCTAGGCAGCGCGTTTGCGTTCGCTGCGCCCTCTGCCGGGAGCAGCTCGCCGAAGACGTGTCCCTGGCAAGGTCGCGCGAGATCCTCGATCGCCACCTCGCAGAGGCGCATCCAACGTTCAGGCCACCTCCACGGAAGCTCCGCTGATCACCTCGATGCGGCCAACCTTGCACACCGTTCCAGCACAGGTGGGTCGTGTCGTGGCTGGCCGCGACCGAGCCGTCGCTCGCCGTGACGTCGATCGTGGTGGTGAAAGTCGCGTTGCCGTTCGTCTCGTTCTGACTAGAGTCGTGGAATGAAGCGCCACCCCGCCCTGATCCCGCTCTCGCGCGACCATCACGATGGACTCGTGCAGGCAGTGCGGCTGCGCCGTGCTGCCGCGGACGGAGATGCTCCGGCTCGGCTC
>Ga0137375_10006916_pt1 | contig 13465 bp, 14 predicted proteins | sample SagtaG_24_FD_104936 | JGI IMG/M metagenome (GOLD analysis project Ga0137375, IMG submission 104936) | Vadose zone soil microbial communities from Sagehorn Ranch, Mendocino, California, USA - Sage1_R_113_16 metaG | ecosystem: Environmental > Terrestrial > Soil > Vadose zone | place: USA... | reverse complement strand
GGCGGTCGCGATCCGGGAAGGCGCCGGCTCTCCGGACGGGATGACCGTGGATGCCGACGGCTTCCTGTGGGTGGCGCTCTGGGACGGTTGGGCCGTGGAGCGCTATAGCCCGGACGGCCGGCTCGAGCGGCGCGTTGAGGTCCCCGCACAGCAGGCGAGCAGCTGTGCCTTCGGGGGGCCGGACCTGGACCTTCTGTTCATCACGACAGCCCAGGAAGGCTTCCCGCCGGGCGGCCTGGCTGACCAGCCGCACGCCGGAGGCCTGTTCGTGTGCCGGCCGGGCGTGCGGGGCCGGCCGCCGTTCCGCTTCGCGGGCTGACCGATCCGATGACCATGCGGCTCGCCCTGGGGCACATCGAGGGCCTCGACGACACGATCGTGGCGTTCGCCCAGCAGCTCGGCCTCAAGAGCGTCCAGTTCCACACCCCGAGCGACCTCGCCGGCGAGCGCGGCTACTGGGCCGTCGACGAGCTGCTCGATCTCCGCGCCCGCTGCGAGCGGGCCGGCCTCGTGGTCGAGGGGATCGAGAACGTTCCCTATGGTCACTGGGATCGGGTCCTGCGCGGGTTGCCCGGGCGCGACGAGCAGCTGGACAATTACCGGACCACGATCCGGAACATGGCAGCGGCTGGCATCACGGTCCTGGGTCATCACTTCCTGCCGACCTACGTCTGGCGAACGGATCTCCAGGCCCGCGGCCGGGGCGGCGCCCGCGTCACCGCGTTCGATGCGGCCGACGTGGACCGGGGCAATGCCCTGGCCGGATACAAGCTCACCCCCGACGAAACGTTCGACGAGCCGATCGATGCCGGGCGGATGTGGGAGAACTACCGGGTCTTCCTCGACGCCGTCCTGCCCGTGGCCGAGGAGGTGGGCGTCCGCCTGGCCGTCCACCCAGACGACCCACCGACCGACATCCCGCTGGGCGGCATCGCCCGCATCCTGTCGAGCCCGGAAGGGATGGAGCGGGCCTACGAGCTTTCAGGCGGCAGTCCGGCCTGGGGCCTGGACCTCTGCCTGGGGACCGTCTCGGAGATGGCCGGCCAGGCGAGCGTCAATCGCGTGATCGACTTCTTCGGACCGAAGGGCCGCATCTTCTACGTCCACTTCCGCGACGTGCAGGGCGTGGTGCCCCGGTTCCAGGAGTCCTTCCTGGGCGAGGGCAACTACGATCCGGCCGCGGTCCTGCGGCGGCTGGCGAGCGTCGGTTTCGACGGCTTCATCATCGACGACCACGTGCCGGCCATGGTCGGCGACGAGGACACCTGGGCGGACACCGCGACGGCCGCCTACTGCAGCCGAGGACGGGCGCACGCCATCGGCTATCTGCAGGGGCTGCTGAAGGCGCTCGAGCTGGGGTCCTGAGCGTGACGGAGGGGCGAGCCGGTCGGGCGCAGCGGGACGCCTCGATCGGCGACTGGGTCGGCCGCGTCGCGCTGGTGACCGGAGGATCGCAGGGGATCGGGCGGGCCGTCGCCGAGCTGCTCACGGCACGCGGCGCCGCGGTGGGCGTCTGCGGTGTGGAGGCCGGCACGGTCGAGGAGACCGTCCGGGCGGTCCGCGAAGCCGGCGGTGAGGCGCTCCCCCTCGTCGCCGACGTCTCGGACCGGAGCTCCATTGCGGCCGCGGTCACCGCCACGGTGGATGGGTACGGGCGGCTCGACACGCTCGTAACGTCGGCCGGCATCCAGCGCTACGGCACGGTGGTCGACACTGACGAGGCGACCTGGGACGAGGTCTTCGCGGTCAACGTGAAAGGTGTCTACCTCGCAGCGCAGGCGGCGCTGCCCCACCTCCGCCGGAGCGATCGGGGATCGATCGTGGTCGTCTCGTCCGTCCAGGCTCACACGACACAGACCGCCGTGGCGGCCTATGCGGCGAGCAAGGGAGCGCTCGATGCGCTCGTGCGGGCCATGGCCATCGACGAGGCGCAGACGGGCGTCCGTGTCAACGCCGTCTGCCCCGGCTCGGTGGACACCCCCATGCTGCGGGCCTCGGCTCGGCGATTCAGCGACGGCAGCGAGGCCGGCGTGCAGGCGCTCATCGAGGACTGGGGTCACGTCCATCCCATCGGCCGGGTGGCCCGCCCGCACGAGATCGCCGAGGTCGTCTGCTTCCTGGCGGGCCCCGGTGCGAGCTTCATCACGGGCGAGGATGTCCGCGTCGACGGCGGGCTCCTGGCGAGCATCCCGGTCGCGCTGCCCCGCTGATCGGCGGCGGCGCACCCGATCGCAGGGTCGCCAGCCGGACCGAACGCGCTTGACCAGAGGCTATGCTGGGGTGGCCATGGCGGTTTCTGAGGCGGCCGGAGGCGAAGGAGCGAGATGGGCGATTTCGAGAGCGAGTCCCTGACCGGTGATGCCGGTGGCGCTGAAGCCGGCAGACGGGATGAGGCGATCGATCCGGTCAAGGCTGCCGAGGCGGATGCCTGGCTCGCCCAGTTCCGGGCGGAGAACGCGGCCAAGGTCATGGAGCACAATTTTGAGGCTGGCGAGGACGCGCAAGCCGAGGTGAGGGCCGAGGCCGCCAAGCGCGACTACGAACTGTCGCAGGCGAAGAAGCTGGCCGACAACGCCGTCCAGCTGCGGGCGGAGGCGGCCGCCTTCGAGGAAAAGGCGGCGAAGGATGCGGCCCGGCACGACGAGTACGCGACCCAGGCCCAGATCGCCCGCCAGGAGGCCGAATCGGCGGACGGCCTCGCGGCGGAGGCACGAGCCGATGCTGCCGCGGCCGACGAGGCGGCCAAGCGCCAGGACGCCGAGGTCCGTGACCTGTACGAGATCTATCAGCAGAACGAGGGCGACTACCGGCTCATCCAGGAGCAGGCCGTCGCGGCGCAGCGGATCGCGGCCAACGAGGCGCGCCTCGAGCATCCGGGCGACCCAGTCCCGGGCGACGCCTCGAGCAGCTCATCGAGCGGCCCCGAGGGCGAGCCCAACCAACCCTGAGCAGCGGCGGTGGCCAGTGTGTCCATCAGCCGCTAACGTATGGGGCCCACCGTCGTTACTCCCCTTTGGAGCCAGCCAGGAGGGTCGTAGATGCTCGAGATCATTGCGCGCCTGCTGCTTGCCCTCGCGGTCGCGACGGGCGCCCAGGGCGTCGGCACGGCGAGCGACCACGCGTCCCCGGACGGCAACGCGAACGGAATCGCCGCGATCGAAGCGATCATTGCCCAGGTCTCAGCGGCACTCGAACAGGCTCAAGCCGCAGGGCCGCCCGACGCGACCGGCCTCGATCGAGCGACCGACGTGGCCGACGAGCATGCTGCCGACGGTCTCCAGAAGGCCGCCGATGCCACGGCCGGTCACCCAAGTGCTGACTCCGCCGCACCCGCCGACGCTCCCGATGTCGACGCTCCACCCGTGGACACCCCGCCGGTCGAGGTGCCGGTCGCCAGCGGGCCGCCCGCAGCCCTCCCGCCCGTTCCCGCTCCGCCCGTTCCGACGCCGCCGGTTGACGCTCCGGGTCAGGGCAACCGCCCGTAGGCCATCGTTCCGGACCTTTAGCCTCGAGCTCGCGATATGAATCGGATGCCCTGAACCGTCTCACCTGGTCGGAGAGAGCACCTCCCGTTGGCTACGCTCCGGCCTTGCGTCCCCTCCGCGAGCCTGCGGGGCCCGGGGCATATTCCAGCGGCAGTTCGGCGGCCAAGACGCCAGATCCTGCGTGTCGCTCGGATTCGTACTCGGCCAGCGCCGCGCCGAGATATCGGAACGTCCACTCCTCGGCGAGCGCCCGCGTCTCGAGGAAGACGATCGGGATCTCCGGATAGCGGACCTGGACGCGGGCAAGCATGTCCGGCAGGAAGCCGGCGGGGGCGTAGGCGTGCTTCAGCAGGTTCCCGTAGCGGTCCTCGACGACGACCGCCGCACGGGGCGTCTCGGCGAGCTTCGCCAGCTCGAAGACCAGCGTGCCGCTGTTGAGTGCGCCGGCGAGGTCGGCCAGGGCCTTCCGCTCGACCACCGCGACCGGCGTCCCGTCTGCCGACCGAACCGCGTAGTCGCCGGCGGCGAGCGCGGGCACGGACGGTCGTCGCCTGTTGACTCGAGAACCTGTAGGGGTAATGCTCGCGGCTATCGACGACGATCGCGAGCTCGGTGATGCCGCTCGCTCGTCGACCCGGGATGCGGGCGCCCGGCCGTGCGGTCGTCACGACCTTCCGCGTCTGCCAGAAGATGCCCTCGCGTCCTGAGGGCAGCGTCGTGAACACGAACTGCGAGCGGTTCTCCCGTCTCCGATCGAGCACCAGGTCGATGGCGATGCCTCTGCGCCGGCAGAGGGTTACGGGAATCTCCTCGACGATCTCGGCCTCCGGTGGCCAGCCTTCCTCGACTCGGGCGCAGAAGACGCGACTCGTCCGTGGCCAGATGTCGCGGACCTTGAGGATCAGGCCGCCGTCGATCGGAAGCCTGACGAGGTACGGCAGCCGCGAGTCCGGATCCGGGTTCCGGGCGACGACGAAGTTCACCGCGTCACCTCAATGATCAACCTGTCGTACGACCTCGGCCGGTCACGTCAGTCCGGCGAGGACGGCGCTCGGCCGGCGCCCGAGTCCACTCTTCAGCAGTGCATGGTCGAGGGTAGCGAGTTCCGCGCCCCGAGCTGACGCAACGGCGGCATAAGCCGCGTCGTAGATCGTCAGGCCATGCAGCTCGGCAAGGGTGGCTGCCTCGCGCAGCTCGCCGATTGTCGGCGAAACCTGCGGGCAGATGCCCGAAAGAGCCTCGAGGACGACCGCCACGCGGTCCGCCGTGACGCTCGCCCGTCCACGTAGAAGCGCGTTGCCAACTTCGTACGGGGTCAGGTCCAGAACCTGCAGCCCGATCACCTGTCGGCCGTATTGCTCGAGCAGTGCCCGTGCTGGTTCAACTTCTTCCTCGCCTTCGGCGTGGAACCACTTGAGCACGACGCTCGCGTCGCTAACGACGTCGATCGCGGGCATCGCGCTCCAGTCGTTGCTCGCGGATGAGGTCCGCCGACTCGAAGCTACCGACGCCTGCGAGCGCGTCGCGGCCCCGCTGCAGGGCGGCATCCAAGGCGGTGGGTGAAGGCCATCCCAGCTGGCGGCGCGCGGCCTCCTGGAGGAAGCGGCTCCGATTGCTTCCGCGCGCTTGTGCCTCACGGTCGATCCGTTCGAGCAGATCGTCGGGCATTGAGATGAGAACCTTGGCCATGCCATGGAGTATATCCCGGGTATATATCGCCCGCAAGATGTTGTACTGCGGGCCGCTGCCGGGGACGTGCGAGTCGTTCGCGCTTCTCAAAGTTGGATCACGTCACCATCCGTCGGGATCAGCACCTCGCCCTTGAACACTGCGGACGCTTGCTGATGAATCTGGTGCTCGTATCCCGCGGCCTCGGGCGGAAGGTGCACGAGGGCCAACGCGCGAACGCCAGCCCAGGCGGCTACCTGGCCGGCAAGAGCCCTATGTCGAGCTGCTGGCGCAGTTGACCCACGCGTTCCTGCCGTGCCTGTTTGAGCACGGGGCGGGGATGCTGGACCCGCGTGGCTTCCGGTTCACGTTCAACCCGGCGCTGGGTCCCTCGCCCTGGCGCGCCGTCGCCGCGCTACGGGAAGCTCTCGACGGCCTGGTGTCGTCCGGCGGCGCCTTCGTCCAGCCCGGCAAGGAGGCGACGTTGACGCTCTATCCGGTCGGCCCGACGACTGTCGCCCAGGTCGCCGCCGCAGCTGAAGACGCCGCCGCGCAGGCCGGCAGCACCTTCCGAGTGACGCAGAACATCCGCGGGGTCGAGCTGCGGCCGCCAGGGATCGACAAGGGTGCCGGGGCGCGCTGGCTGGCGGATCAGCTGGGCATCCCGCTCCGATCCTTTGCCGGTGTGGGCGACGCAGATGACGACCTGACGTTCCTGAGCGTGGTGGGCTACCCGGCCGCGCCCGCCAACGCTTCGCCGTCCGTTCGCTCGACGGCTCGGTATGTTGCCACCCGACCGTTCGGCGAGGGCCTCCTGGAGATCCTCGAGCACCTTCTCGACGTGAACCACCGGGCGGGCACGGAGCAATCGCAAAGCCCGACGTGAACCCGATCGGCTTCGGGGTGCAATCGACGTATCGACGACTACGGGCAGGCGCGACGTCGGCGATCTCAGGGCGTCGAGGCTCCGGGGGCATCCAGGTACGCCTGGTTCGCCACCTCGACGTAGAGCTTGGAGTGGTCCTCTGAGGACTCCGTGTAGGTCGCGACCTTGACCGCTCCGATCGTCGTCTCCGCGTAGGCATCCCCGAGATGGCCGGCCAGCCACGCAAGCAGCGTTGAGCCCTGATCTTCGCCGAGCATCGCCCCGAGGAACCCGGCCAGCGGATCCAGTGCATCGACCGGGGCCAGGAACGTCTCCGCGTCCTTGCCCTGAACGCTGGCGAACCCGTTGGCCAGACCGCCACTCGGATCGGTCACAACGCCGATCACGCGGGTGCGTCCTGCGTCATCGATCTTCTCGCAGGTCCGCAGGAAGAACCCGACAGCCTTCGTGCTCGGCTGCCGGGCGCGGCACGCATAGCCCTGGCTCTCGTAATACGCGACGACGTCCTCGGCCGCGAAGGCGAAGCCCGTCGTGTTGACCGTCGGGCTCGTCGATTCGGTCGACGCCGAATGCGCGGCGATCGCCGATGAGGACGGAGCGGTCGGCTCGAGACTCGGCGATGTCGAGCCGGCCGGGCTCGCTGTGGGCGGCGCGCACGCGGCGAGCATGAACGTCGCCGCCATGACGAGCGAAGCAACCGTTCGATCGGGACGCGACTGGGACAAGGGGACAGCTCCGACAGGCGGGATGCCGCGGCTATCATGACCGGTCCGGCGACCCGAGCGCCATCATCGAACCTTGGAGACGCTACTTCAGCGCATCGATGGTCCCGACGAATTGGATGCGATCGTCCACCCGTTCTCGAGACGATCCTGATCGCCGCGAACGAGGTTCGACGGTGCGCCTCGGCACCCTTGGTTTGGAATATGGACCATCGGGGCCTCGACATATCCGAACGAAATAGGGGATCCTTCGTTTACACAGACAGCAGGCCCTCTGTTGAATTCCTCGAGGCCATCCATGAAGCGCATCGCCTCCACGGTAGCTCTGCTGGTTTCGAGCGTAGCCCTCTCGGCTTCAGTCGTTCTCGCCGCACCGCCCGATGGCGCCACCGGTCACGGCGCCAAGGTTTCCGCGGTCGCCCACGCGGTCGACGCCGTCAGCGGCAGGGCCCACGGCGAAGCCGTTTCCGCGATCGCGAAGACCCACGGGGCCGCCGTCTCGGCAGCCGCCAGGGCGAAGGGTGCAGCGGCCAGCGCCCCCAAGGCAAAGGGTGCAGCGGCTGGCGCGGCTGGCAAGGCCAAAGGCGCAGCGGCGTCGGAGCCCGGCAGGCTCAAGAGTGCCGCCGGCCAGGCGGATCAGCCGTAACAGCCTGACAATCGACGCCGATACGTAAGGCCTCCCCTTCGGGAGGCCTTAACGCTGCCCGGCCTTGGCGAAGTCGACATTTTCCCGGCGGTGGCTGCTCGCCATGAGACCAACGTTGGGACGGCCGGCGCGCCCGCGGTTGACTCCCCGGTCGAGGGCGAAGTCGGCGGCGACTTCGCGCGATCAGGGACCTCGGAGGTGGAGCTTGAGGACCTAAGATCAAGCATCGCCACAGAGGAGATAAGTCATGCCATTCTATCTGACGCGGTTCAGCTACACGCCCGAGACATGGGCCCGGCTCATCAAGAAGCCGGAGGATCGGCGGGCTGCCGCGCAGGCGTACATCGAGTCGGTCGGCGGCAAGCTTCATGGCTTCTGGTACGCGTTCGGAGACCACGACGGCTACAGCCTTTGGGAGGCGCCCGACAACATGTCGATGGCCGCCGTCGCACTGGCGATCGGTGCGGGCGGAGCCCTGAGCTCGTTCCAGACAACCGTGCTGCTCACCGTCGAGGAAACACTCGCGGCGCTCGAGAAGGCTCAGCCGATCAAGTACAAGCGTCCCGGCGGCTAACGGGCTGCGGGTCGGGTTGCCGCTCCGGATCGCTCTCGATAAGCTTGGAGAGCACGGCGGAGTAGCTCAGTGGTAGAGCAGGGGACTCATAAGCCCGCCGACCTAACCGCTGTGCTTTCCCGAGTGGGACCCACGCACGAATCGGGTGACTTATAGGCTCTATCGGCGGCTAGACCTAGAGCACATAACTCCGATAGAGCACATACCTAGTTCGGCATCACAGCGCATCGGCATCGACGCTGCGCCAGACGAATGCCGGCCTTCGCATTTCTGAAGCGGGCGCAGGGTTAACCCGCTGCGAGGCGGGTGAAGCCGCCGAGGTGGCGAGGCTTGACGTTCACAGCCACCCCCGGGACCGCCATCTGTGTGTTCATTTCCCGGAAGCCCTCGGTTGGCGTCCCGAACACATTGATGCTCTCTACCCTCTCGAGGACGGGGTACCCCTCTAGGATCCTCGCGCCCGCCAACTTCATGTGGAACTCCATGGACTCCGCGTCGGGGTGGACCTGGATGGTGGTCGCCTCGGTGCCGTCCTCGCTGGCGTACGTGTTGAAGGCGAGCAAGCGGGGTTCGTTCGCCTGGACGAACTCCACGAGCCCTCGCCAGAGCTTCTCGTATTCTTCGAGCTTGCCCTCCTTGATCTTGTAGGTGGCGACGAAGATGAATGGCGCGGTCATGGCAAGGTCCTTTCAGGGTCTTTTCAGTTCATCCCATCACATAGGCGGATCGCCCTGCGAGTTCCGATCCCGTTTGATCACCTCCTGCCTCGTCACCGGTCGTCGTCTCTGACGGCCAGGGTTAGCGCCCGCCGACCTCCGGGGCATGTCTCCACCGCAGGAAGCTGCAGATCTGGACGGCGGCGGAGATGGCACATCCGGGAATGAATCCCACCTGATCGGTCAGGACGGCGTAGACGATCCACGGCGGTTGTACGGACGCGCCCAGCAGCCAACCCCAACGGTGCTCGGCACCCGCCGCCCACAGCGCCAGGACCTGGAGGCCCGTGAGGAGCCATGACCAGTACAGGGGCGCCCCGAGACGCGTCTCGGTTGCCGACGACGTAAAGACGAGGATGAGCGTAATGCCGATGCTGAGGCCGAGCGGTCCCATCACGAGCGGTCCCATCAACTGCCGTCGCCGGACGGTTGACGCCGTGCCGGTGGCGACGGGAGCGCTGGTCGCGCGGTTGGCCACGATTGTCATTTCTCATCACTCAGGCGTTGGCTGCTGGACGAGAAGAACCTGCGCGCGTCCGCTAACACATCGCTAACGACCAGTCGGTCCGGCCGCCGTAGTGGCCGGGCCGGGGTGATACCGTGCCTGGCGAGGTCAGTTCCGGAGAGCGTGGGTGGAATTCCGCATCCTGGGGCCGTTTGAGGTCCTCGGGGGTCGTCAACCCGTGTCCCTGCCCAGGGGAAAGGGCCGCAGTCTGCTTGCGATCCTCGCGCTCAGGGCCGGCGAGGTCGTCTCAGCCGACCGCCTGATCGATGATCTATGGGGTGAGACGCCGCCGGCCACGGCCACCAACGCCCTTCAGAATCTCGTGTCAAGGCTTCGCACGCGCCTGGAGCCGGCCCGGGCCGACGGCGTGCCTGCCAGTGTCCTCGAGACCCACCTGCCGGGTTATCGACTGGCGATCGACCCCGGGCAAGTGGACGCCAACCGATTCAGGCTCCTGCTTGCCGAGGCGAGAGAGGCGCCGGTTGGCGAGAATGCGGCGATGCTCCATCGGGCGCTCAGCCTGTGGCGGGGTCCGGCTCTGGCCGACTTCATCTACGAGCCCTTTGCCCAGGCGGAGATTGCCGAGCTCGAGGAGCTTCGGCTGACCGCCATCGAGGAGCGAATCGACGCTGATCTGGCGATCGGCCGACACGCCCAGGTGGTCGCGGAGCTGCAGGGATTGGCCTCCGAGCATCCCCTGCGGGAGCGCCTGGCGGAACAGCTGATGCTGGCCCTGTATCGCTCGGGTCGCCAAGCTGAGGCGCTCGAGGTCTACACCAACACCCGCCGGACACTGGTCGACGAATTGGGGATCGAGCCTCGATCGGCCCTTCGGCAGCTGGAAGGGTCGATCCTCCGCCAGGACGCGGAATTGGATCTGCAGCCCGCTCCGCGCGAGCCGACTTGGGAGCCTCCACGGCCGCCTTCCATAACGGCCCCGGAGCCGTGGCTTCCCGAGGAGCGCAGGACCGTCACCGTCATGTTCGTCGATGTCACGGTTTCGACAAGCTCGGGCCATGCACCGGATGCTGAGGCCGTGCGTCAGCTCGTGGCGCGGTTCGTCAGCACGGCGGCCTCGGTGCTGGTCGGGCACGGCGGAAGCGTTGAGGAGGTGGCTGGCGACGCCATCGTTGGTGTGTTCGGCTTTCCGAGGGCCCGCGAGGACGACGCGCTGCGGGCGGTGCGGGCCGCGATCGACCTTCGCCATGCCCTGTCCGCGCTGAACAGGGAGCTGGCGAGCGACGGGGAGGTCCGATTGGCGGCTCAGACCGGCATCAACACCGGCGAGGTTGTCGTCGGCGAGCGGGCGACGGGCAGGACAATGGCCTCGGGCGCGGCGGTGAAGGCCGCGGCGCGGCTTCAGCAGGCGGCTGCCGAGGGAGACATCCTCGTGGGTGAGGGGACCCGATGGCTCGTCCAGAACGCCGCAGCTCTGGAGGCCTTGGCGAGCGTTGCAGTCGCGGGCCTCGAGGCGCCGCCCACCGCGTGGAAGCTTCTGGACCTGGTACCGGGTGCCCCTTCCTTCGCCAGCCGCCTCGACGCGCCCATCGTCGGCCGGGCGGCCGAACTGTCTCTGATTCGAACCGCCTACGACCGGACAGTCAGAGAGCAGACGGCTCAGCGTTTCACCGTGCTGGGCGAAGCCGGCATCGGGAAGTCGCGGCTGGCCCGGGAGTTTCGGACCGAGCTGGGATCCGAGGCCTGGGTGCTGACAGGCCGTTGCCCCGCCTACGGGGACGGGATCACATTCTGGCCGCTTCGCGAGGTGGTCCTCGAGGCGGCTGGCAGCGTGCGGAGGGACGCGCTCCTGGACCTCCTGGCGTCCGTTCACGATGCCGACTCAATCGCCGACCAGGTAGCGGGCGCAATCGGCTCAGCCGAGACCGCCGGACGGCCCGACGCGCTGTTCCCGGCGCTGCGCCGCTTCTTTGAGGCTCTAGCTCGGGAGCGGCCCGTCGTCGTGATCCTCGAGGACGTCCACTGGGCGCAGCCAACCCTCCTCGATCTCGTGGACTATCTCGCCGATGGGACCTCGGCGCCCGTGTTCATCCTCTGCCTGGCGCGCCCAGAACTCCTCGAGCAACGCCGCGCCTGGACTGGAGAGCCCAGCGCTGCGTTGCTGGTCCTGGAGCCACTGGGGCCACGCGACAGCCAGAAGCTGATAGCCGACCGGCTCGGTGGCCGGCCGCTTCCGGCTGAGATCCTGGCGCACATCCTCCAAGCCGCTCAGGGAAACCCCCTGTTCGCGGAACAGATGCTGGCCTCGCTAGGTGAGGAAGGACCATTTTCGATCCCGGCCTCGGTGCAGGCATTGCTCGCCGCTCGCCTCGACCGACTCGGGCCTGCGGAGCGCGACCTCGTCCGCTCCGCATCGGTCCTGGGGATCGAGTTTTCGAGGGCCGCGCTCATGCCCCTGCTGCCCGACGAGGCTCGTGCCTTTGCCGTCAGGCACCTTGAAACGCTCGAACGAAAGGAGCTGATCCTTCGATCCCCAAGCTCCCCGCCGGGAGAGGAGACGTTCGGCTTCCGGCACGACCTCATCCGGCTCGCCGCGTATCGAAGCATGACCAAGGCAACGAGGGCCGAGCTGCACGAGCGGGTCGCTCACTGGTTGGAGGATGGTGCAGCCCATGGCAGATCGGAGTTCGAGGAGCTGATCGGCTATCACCTGGAGCAGGCGCACCACTTTCGACGTGAGCTGGGCAGGCACGACGCGCAGACACGCACGCTCGGCGTCCGGGCAGGCGAACAGCTGGCCAGCGCAGGACTACGCGCATTCGCCCGCTTCGATGCCGCGGCGGCCGAGAACCTGCTGTCACGGGCGAACGCGCTTCTGCCCCACGACCACCCGCTCGGGTCGAAGTTGGTGCGAAACCTCGCTGAGGCACACGCGGTGATGGGTCGGCACGAATATGCCGATGGTTTGCTGTCGGAGCTGCTCGTGAAGGTCCGCGTCTCCGAGGACAGTGCGCTCGAACACTTCATCCGTCTCGAACGCGCCAGGATCCTCCTGGCGACCGGCCCGGATCCGACGAGCCTCGAGGCGATTCGGGAGGAGGCGGAGCGGGCCCTGAAGATGTTCAAGGGCGACGGCAACGATGCAGGGCTGTCGCATGCCTGCCACGTCCTGGGACTCGTCCACATGCGTCTCGGGGAACTTCGCGAGATGGAGGAGGTCGCCCGCCGTGGGCTCGCTCACGCGGACCGGTCCGGCAACGCGCGCGAAGAGCTTGGCGCTCGGTGGACGGTATCTATGGCCCTCGTCGCGGGCGCGACGCCAGTCAAAGCGTGCATTCGCTCGTGCCTGGAGCTCGTGCGGTGGCGCGGGACGGAGAATCCCGGGGTCCTCGCCGATCTGGCGGTCCTGCGGTCGATGCTCGGCGAGGTCGACGAAGCGCGCCAGCTGATCGTCCAGGCCCGGCGACTGCTCGTGGAGAGGACGCGTGCGCGGCGGCCCCTCGGGGCAGTGGCACGGCGGGCCGCTGAAGTGGAGATCGTCGCAGGCGATCTCCACGCTGGCGAGGGCGAGCTCCGGGCGGCCCTCGAGATGGCCCGCGACATGGGAGAGCGGGATCAGATCTCCCAGATTGCGGCGAGCCTGTCGCGAACCCTGTCGGTGCGAGGCGCCACCGAGGAGGCGGCGGACCTTGCCTCGCTCAGCGCGGACGGGGCGCCTGCCGAGAGCGTCGCTGCGCAAGCCCTCTGGCGAGCGGCACGAGCCCGAGTTCTGGCGAGCCGCGGCGACTACCAGGAGGCCGAACGAATGGCTCGCGAAGCCATCCAGCTAGTACCGCTCGAGATGCTCAACCTCGGTGCGGAGCTTCGTATGGATCTGGCCGAGGTCCTGCGGGCCAGCGGACAGCGCGACGCGGCGCTGAAGGCAATCAGCGAGGCGATCGACCTCTACGGGCGAAAGGGGAACCTTGCCGCTGCCATCCAGGCGCGTTCGCTGGCGGAGTGAGCACTGGACTCGGATGCGACCAGCTGCCCTTCGGACGGACGACGAAGGGCGCCGCCAGTTATGTGCTGTGCAACAGTTATGTGCTCTTAGGACAGCGGTTGCCGCTCTGGATCACGCTCGATAAACTTCGCAGCCGCGGCGGAGTAGCTCAGTGGTAGAGCAGGGGACTCATAAGCCTTCCCATCGATCCGCTGTGCTTCCCCCAGTGGGACCCACGCACGAATCATGTGACTTATAGGCTCTATCAGGCGTCATGCGAAGAGGGCCGTGCCCCCTGGAGTGGTGGGAATTGAGCGGCCGTC
>Ga0137375_10006896_pt1 | contig 13484 bp, 10 predicted proteins | sample SagtaG_24_FD_104936 | JGI IMG/M metagenome (GOLD analysis project Ga0137375, IMG submission 104936) | Vadose zone soil microbial communities from Sagehorn Ranch, Mendocino, California, USA - Sage1_R_113_16 metaG | ecosystem: Environmental > Terrestrial > Soil > Vadose zone | place: USA... | reverse complement strand
CGGGGGCTAGTTTTGGCCTTACGGCGCGTCGGTTAGACGAGGCGGGGGTCAATTAACGCCCCGTCGGTGACGGGCAGGGGGTGGTGGGCAGGGCCCAGCCACGGGGCAACCGGCGGAGGGTTGGCTTGGCCAAGCGCATCGTGGTGTGGAGCTCGTGGGTCAAGGACTCGCTTGTCGCTGACTACGGCGTGCGGGCTGAACGTGTGAAGGTGATCCCGCCGGGCGTGGATCTGCGGGTCTGGCCTGCGTGGCCGCGCAACGGACGGCAGACCCTGCCGCGCGTCCTCTTCGTCGGCGGCGACTTCGAAAGGAAGGGCGGCCAGCTGCTGCTCAACTGGTTCCGCGAGCACGGTCGTGGCCGCTGTGAGCTCGACCTCGTGACGCGCGCTGCGGTCGCGCCCGAGCCAGGCGTACGCGTGCATCGCGGCATAGCCGGCAACACGCCCGAGGCGCGCCGCGTGTTCGCCGAAGCCGATATTTTCACCTTGCCCAGCCTGGGCGAGTGCTTCGGCATCGCCTCGGTCGAAGCCATGGCCGCTGGCCTACCCGTCATCACGACATCCGTTGGCGGCTCGCCCGACATCGTGCTCCCTGGCGAAACCGGCTTCTTGATTCGGCCCAACGATCCGTACGAACTCGCTCATGCGCTGGACACACTCGTCTCGGACAGGTCACTGCGCCTGCGCCAGGGTGCCGCGGGCCGAGCCCGAGCCGAACGCCTCTTCGACGGCGTCGCGAACGCCCGTGCCGTGGTCCAAACCGTCCAGGAAGCCGCCACCGTCTGAGTCGGGACGCACCGGCTAGTCGCCACCATCCGGCCAGCCAATGGGCGTTGTAGCGGAGGCGGCGCCGCAGGCGCATGGCCGTCCAGTCTCGCCTGCCTGACACCTCCCGCCGCAAGGCGGAACCCCCTGGGACTCGCACCAGGCGGCACTCGAGCAACGCCTCGTAACTCGTTTCGTGCATCGATTGGAGAACACGTAACCGTACCCTGCCGGATTGTCGGTCCGGGCCTTGCGCGTCACACGGTAGACACGCGCGACGTTCAAACGACGAACAACCGGGAGGCTCGACGTGCGTCTTCGTCTCCACACGAGCGGGCTCAGCCTGCTTACAGGCGCAGCTCTGTTCGCGACCCTGGTCCTGGCATCGGCCGATACCAGCACACCCGCCGAAGCACAGGCGGCGCTCCCGCCGCTGCCGCAAGGCTGGCCGAACACCATGCAATTGGGTATGGGCGACGGACCCGGCGGGGCCCCGACCATGCGCCAGACGGCGCCGTTCGGGTTCCGCTATCAGTACCTGTCGGGCGGCGTGAACCACAACCCGGAGCACGGCTGGGCAACCTGGAATGCCAACGGCGACTTCGCTACCTTCTATATCCAGGACTCGATCGCCAATGGCATCAAGCCTGTCTTCACCTACTACATGATCCGTCAGTCTGGCCCGAACGACGGCCAGAACGACGGCGACGCCGACTTCAACAACCTGCAGAACACGCAGACGATGCAGAAGTACTTCGCCGACGTTCGTCTCTTTTTCCAAAAGGCCGCCGCGTTCCCGAACACAATGGTCGTGTTGCATGTCGAACCCGATCTGTGGGGCTTCATGCAGCAGCGTGCATCCAACGACAACGCCGCCACAGTGCCTGCGCAGGTCGCCTCAACTGGCATGTCTGAATTGAGCAGCCTGCCGAACAACGTGGCCGGCGTAGCGCAAGCCATCAAGAGACTGCGCGACCAGTACGGGCGCAACGTCGTGCTGGCTTACCACGTCAGCGTGTGGGGCACCGGCAACGACATCCTGTACTCAGACCCGGATAACCAGACGGTATCGAACCTCGGCACCCGGGCCGGCAATTTCTATAACTCGCTCAACAGCGGCTTCGATATCGCGTTTGCCGAATTCGGCGACCGCGACGCCGACTTCAAGCGGTTGCAGTACGGCGACACCAACGCGTGGTGGCAGGCGGGGGACTTCAGCCGCAACCAACTGTTCATCAGTCGCTTTGTGAGCGTGGCTCAGAAGCGCGTGGCCTTCTGGCAGATCCCGATTGGCAATACGCGCATGCGCGCCGAGAACAACACCTGGGAGCACTACCAGGACAACAAGGTCGAGTGGCTGCTCGAGGATTCGAGCCGTACCAACCTGAACGGCTACGCCCAGGCTGGTGTGGTGGCGTTCCTGTTCGGTCGCGGCGCCGACGGCCCGACCTGCTTCTGCGACGCGGCGCGCGACGGCGTGACCAACCCGGCGCCGATCAACGGCAACGATCGCACGTCACTGAACGCCGACGACGACGGCGGCTTCTTTCGCGAGCAGGCGGCCAATTATTATCGGGTTGGCGCCATGGCCCTGCCGAGCAGTGGCGGCGTGTCGCCGACGAATACCCCAACCCGCACGCCAACCCCCGTGGCGACTGCTATACGCACAGCCACTCCGCCCGCACAAGCGGCCACCGCCACGCCTACGGCTGTCGCAGGCACGCAGGCCGTGACCTTCGATGATCTGGCCAACCCCAACCGCCCCTTCAGCGGCCAGTACCCGAGCGGTGTGATCGACTGGGGCACCAACGCCTGGTACCTGTCTGGTCCATTCGGCGCATTCAGGACGCAGAGCATCGGCTTCAACGGATCTGGGCCCACCAGTGCCGGTTTCCGCATCTTGGACGGTCGGAGGCTGGTATCCGTAGATGCCTACAACGGCGGGTCTAGCCCGTCGACGCTGACCGTAGCGTGCGCTGGACAGCCCACATTGAGCACGAGTCTGGGCGCCAGCCAGACGACGACGCTGCGCCCAGTGTGGAGCGCCGCGTGCGCGAGCGTGACGATCAGCAGCAGCAACGGTTGGAACACCAACTTCGACAGCGTCGTCCTTGGCACAACCGCCGCGCCGACGGCCACGCCCACGCCGACAACCGCCTCGGGCACCTCGCGCACCGTCACCTTCGACGATCTGGCCAACCCCAACCGACCCTTCAGCGGCCAGTACCCGAGCGGTGTGATCGACTGGGGCACCAACGCCTGGTACCTGTCTGGTCCATTCGGCGACTTCAGGACGCAGAGCGTCGGCTTCAACGGTTCTGGTCCGATCAGCGCCACGCTGCGCATCCTCAACGGGCAGCGCCTCGTGTCGGTGGACGCGTACAACGGCGGCTCGGGGCCGAGCACGCTCACCGTTGCCTGTGCCGGGCAGCCGACCTTGACCGTCAGCCTGGGCGCCGGTCAATCGACAACGCTACGGCCGGGCTGGAGTGCCGCGTGCGCGAACGTGACGATTGGCTCCAGCAACGGCTGGAATACGAATTTTGATAATTTGATCCTGCAATCGTAACCACGCATTGTTGCGTTGCGTTACAGGACCGATCGCCTCCGTAACCGGGATGTGCGAACAATCCGGCACCGTTCGGTACACCTTCTGCCTCTGAGTTGGCGACATTTTCTAGCTCACTCTGTTGAGCGGAGGTGCGACCATGACACGCGGACGGTTGCGTGCCTTGTGCGCGTGTTTGTTCGTGCTCATCGCGCTCACGGCCGTTGGGCAAGCGAATATTGCCATCGTCGCCGAGGCACAGCAGGCGTCATCAACGTGTACGCAGATCGTCGGTTTCAGCCAGACGATGCAGTGGTATTTCGCCGGATTTCAAAGCGCGACGGGCGCACCAGATCGCTGGGAGCTGCGCTGGGTCGGCGGCGGGAGCATCGGAAATTGGGCCGATCCCAATTACGAAGGCTGGTCCAACGACAGTAATCAGGTCGACGGCTGCGCCCAGAACTCGAGCGCGCCGGACCAGGCGCTGCTGAACATCAGCGGCGAGTTCAACAACGATCCGAACTACTGGGTACAGCAGACCCAGTCGGCCATGACGAACCTGCGCAACAAGTACCCAAGCGTGCGCACGATCATCTTGCAGCCGGTCGTCGGCGGACCGAACGGCAGCCAGTGCGCCTTCAACGGCAATGTCGTTCGGGCGACCTACAACTTCCCGTACATCAATACGGCCATCTCACGTATGGTCGGCGGAACGGTCGTCGCCGGCATCGCGCCGACGGTGCGCTCGTGCGACGATTACGCCGACGACATTGGCCATCTGACCGACCAGGCCAAGGGGCCAATTGGCATCACGATCGGCAGCTACTACGCCACCGCGGGCGGTGTCGGCGCGACCAACGCGCCCACGCCGACGCGCACGCCGACGCCGCAGGCCGCGGCGACCTCGACGCCGACGCGGACGCCCACGCCGACAGGACCCACGGCGACGCCGGTGCCCGATGTGGCCGCCGGACAGTCGCAGACGATCAACTTCGACAACCTGTCGAACCCGAACCGCGTGCTGAGCGGCCAGTATCCGTCTGGCGTGATCGACTGGGGCACCAATCAGTGGTACCTGTCCGGGCCGTACGGCTCGTTCCGCACGAACAGCATTGGCTTCAACGGCGGAAGCATGACCAGCGCGTCGTTCAGCTACTTCTCGCCGAAACGGCTGATCCAGGTCGACGCGTTCAACGGCGGCACAGCGGTCAGCACGGTGACGCTGCGCTGCAACGGTCAGAACGCGACGCAGGTCACGCTGCAGCCTGGCCAGACGCAAAGCATTCCGATGGGCTGGATCGGTGTCTGTAGCAACGTCACTTTTGTCAGCACCAATGGCTGGAACACCAATTTCGACAGCCTGATCATCGACAACGGCCCGCCAACGCCAACGCCGACCAACACGCCCGCGGCTGCGTCGACCAAGACGCCGACGCCTGTTCCGTCGGCAACGCCTCCAACGGCCTCCAGCTTCACCGTGACCTTCAACGATGCTTCGGCCCAGAATCGTGTCCTGAACGGCGAGTACCCGGCCGGCGTGATCGACTGGGGTACCAACAACTGGTATCTGTCGGGGCCGTTCGGCGCCTTCACGACCAACAGTGTTGGGTTCAATGGCGGTGGTCCGACGTCCGAGGCGTTCAACTTGCTGCGGCCACTGCGCCTCGTGCGACTCGATGCCTATAACGGCGGGTCGACGACGTCGACGGTGACCTTGACCTGCTCTGGTCAGGCGACTGTCACGGCCGCGGTGGCGCCGCGGCAAACGATGACCATCAACTCGAACTGGACGGGCACGTGTACCAGCATCGGCATCGGCAGCACCAACGGCTGGGACACCAACTTCGACAACATGGACTTCGATATCGGCCCGTCGCAGGGCTCCGGCTCGGCCATCAACTTCGACGACCTGTCGAATCCGAACCGACCGTTGAGCGGCCAGTATCCGACCGGCGCGATCGACTGGGGCACCTATCAGTGGTACCTGTCTGGGCCATATGGCGCGTTCCGAACGAACAGCATTGGCTTCAATGGTGCTGGCCCGACGTCCGCCTGGTTCACCTTGCCGACGCCAAGGCGGGTGGTGCAGATCGACGCCTATAACGGCGGCTCGACGACGAGCACGATAACACTGTCCTGCGCTGGCCTACCGACGGTCACCGTGAACGTCGCAGCGCGCACCCAGGTGACCATCGCCACTGGCTGGACCGGCACCTGTAGCAGCGTGACCGTCGGGAGCACCAACGGCTGGGACACCAACTTCGACAACTTGATGCTGCAATAACCGATCGGGGGTCGGGGGCCGGCGGGCCGCACACCGCTCGCCCTCCACCGATCCGCGGGGGCCGACATCCCCAGCCGTTCCCGCCGAAGGAGATCCGACTTCCGTGCGCGCCGCGCGAGCAGTGACGGCGGCCACTGGCTGACCACTGACCACTGACCACTGACCACTGAGGGCGCCTCAACCAGGACTCAACTGGGCGCCCACGGCGACCTGCCCTCATGCTGACGACACTCGTGAGCAAGTTCCGAGAGGAGAACGAAGTCCACGATGTCGTACGTGCTGGGCATCAACAGCTACCTGCACGATGCTTCGGCCGCGCTCATCAAAGACGGCCGGGTCATCTTCGCCACTGAAGAGGAGCGCCTGTCGCGCATCAAGAAGGACGCCCGTTTCCCACAGCTGTCGATCAAAGCAGCGCTGCAGCACGCCCAGATCGGCTTCGAAGATCTCGACGCAATCGCCTTCGGCTGGAACCCGGGTGGCCAGACGCCAGCCCATACGCTCAAGCAGGTGCTGACGGGCAAACTGCCGTTCAGCACCAAGCACGTAGCGGCCGGCATCCTGACCATCGGCCGCGAGCTCTACCAGCAGAACGGCAAGCGCTCGCTCGAACGCACCTTCGGCCCGCTCGGCAAGAAGCCAGTCATTTTCGTGGACCACCACGAATCGCACGCCTGGTCAGCCTACGCCCTGTCGGGCTACAAGGAGTCGCTCGTCCTGGTCATGGACGGTCGTGGCGCCAGCCAGGTGACGACGCTGTACCACGCCCGCGGCGACCAGATGATCGCGGTCAAGGTCTTCAAGTACCCGAACTCGCTGGGCGCTTTCTATGAGGCTTACACGGACCTGCTCGGCTTCGAGCGTGGCGCTGACGAATGGAAAGTCATGGGCCTGGCCGCCTACGGCGAACCGACGTACAACCTCGACGAAGCGCTGCAGATCACTCGAGGCGGCTACCGACTCAATGCCGAGCTGATCTGCGGCACCTGGTTCAACGACCTGTCGCGCATGATCGCCAGGTACGGCCCGAAGCGGAACCCGGAGGTCGAGATCACCGACGAGATGCGCAACCTGGCCGCGTCGGTCCAGCACCAGCTCGAGCGGGCCGTCTTCGAGATCGTCAAAGAGGGCGTGCGCCTGACTGGCTGCCGAAACCTGAGCCTGGCCGGCGGCGTGGCAATGAATTCGAAGGCCAACGGCCGCCTGCTGGCGAGCGGCATCATCGACGACATCTTCGTCCAGCCTGCCGCCACTGACGACGGCGCCGCGATCGGCGCGGCCATCGGCGCGCACAAGGTCATCGGCGCGCCAACACCGCGCTACCGCATGACCGACGCGTACCTCGGTCCGCAATTCAGCAACGACGAGATCGCCAGCGTCGTCAAGACCTACAAGCTGCCTGCGCACCACGTCGACAACGTCGAAGAGATTTCGGCGGGCCTGCTCGCCGAAGGCAAGATCCTGGGCTGGTTCCAGGGTCGCATGGAGTTTGGTCCGCGCGCATTGGGCAATCGGTCGATCCTGGCCGATCCGCGCACCGTCGAGATGCGCGACCGCGTCAATGAGTGCGTCAAGTTCCGCGAGGGCTGGCGCCCATTCGCGCCGTCCACCCTGGCCGAGGCTGCGCCCGAGTACTTCGAGGGCTGCACCGACGCGCCATTCATGATCCTGACCTTCGCCGTGCTGCCCGAAAAGCGCAGCGTCATCGCCGCGGTCACCCACGCCGACAACACGGCGCGGGTTCAGACTGTCACGCGGGACGCCAACCCGCGCTATCACAAACTGATCAGCGAGTTCGGCAAGCGCACCGGCGTGCCGGTGATCATGAACACGTCGTTCAACCTCAAGGGCGAGCCGATCGTGTGCGCCCCGAAGGACGCTGTGCGCACCTTCTACTCGTCGGGACTGGACTTCCTGGTGCTGGGCAACTACATCCTGGCCAAGGATCCCAACTGGAAGCCGACCCAGACCGTCGAGCAGGTGCCCGCGAGGGCCAGCACCAACGGCACTGTTACCGCCGCGGTGCGATAAGCAATGCTCGCCGTTTCGCGTGCGCGCGCTGCCCGCCCGTTCAGGGTGGGCAGCCCGCTACCCTTGCCGCGCATGATCGACGCGCCGGCCGCGCCGTTTCGACACATCGTCGATGCCCGACAGTTCACTCGCGAGTGGCTGGACACGGTGCTCTTCCCGTACACGGCCGAGCTACAGCAGATGCCCAGTGGGCGCCTGCCGAAGCCGTTGCGCGACAAGCGCTTGTTCTACTTGTTCTACGAACCGAGCACCCGCACGCGCGTGTCGTTCGAAATGGCTGCGTCGCTGCTGGGTGCGACGGTTACGGGCATGGACAGTTACGAGCACCGGGCCGAAGACGAGCGGCTCGAGGATCGCATCCGCGTCCTGAACGAGTACCCATACGACTTCCTGCTGCTGCGCTACCACGAGGAAGGCGGCGCCCAGCGCGCGGCCTCCGTGTCGCACGTCCCGGTCATCAACGCCGGCGACGGCCCGGGCCAGCACCCGACGCAAGCGCTGCTGGACGTGTACACCCTCTGGCGCGAGTTTGGCCGTTTAGATGGGCTACGCATCGCACTGGTTGGCGACCTGTCTTATCAGCGCTCGACCAACTCGTTGGCCTATTTGCTTACGCAATACAGTGGTGTGCAGGTGACCCTGGTCAGCCCGCAGTTGCTGCGCATGCGGCCTGAGGTGCGCCAGTACCTGACCGAGCATGGCGTTCACGTTGAGGAAGTACGCGACTTGCGCGCCATTGCGGGCGACGTCGACGTGGTGTACGTCACGCGCGCCCAGACACCGCGCATGGAGCACGCGCAGCGCTTCGAGGGCGATCAGCCGGGTTGGTACACCGTGGATCGCTCGGTCCTGGACCTGCTGCCGGCCTCGAGCCGGGTGTTGCATCCGCTGCCGCGCGGCTCGGAGCTGCCGACGGACGTCGACGGCGATCCACGCGTGGTGTGTTTCAACCAGGCGGGCAACGGTCTGTACGTGCGCATGGCGCTGCTGTCGCTGCTGGCTGGCCGGTGAGTCTGGCCAGCTTTGCGCTGGCGGCGCCGTCCGTGCTGCGCAAGGCTCAGCGCCGTATCCAGAGCGATGGCATCGTCAGCCACGTGCTCGGGCTGCTGATCGGCCTCAAGTTCCAGAAGGCCGGCCGGTTGATCGTCCATGGCGGCTGGCCGTTGCCCGCGGTGGACAACAAGGGCGGCCGCATCGAGATCGGCAATTGCGGTCTGTTCAACGGCGTCCGCTTCGAGTGCTGGCAGGGTGCGACGATCCGTGTCGGCGACGGAACCTACTTGAACCGCGGCGCCGAGATCGTCGCCGCCGAACGTGTGACCATCGGTCGCGACTGCAAGATCGCCCGTGACGTGATCATTATGGATACCGATCAGCACGAGCTGCCCGGCCAAGGCCTGCTCGTCGCGCCCGTGGTCATCGAGGACCGCGTGTGGATCGGTGCCCGCGCCATCATCCTCAAAGGTGTGACGGTCGGCCACGACGCCATCATCGCCGCCGGCGCCGTCGTGACCAAGGACGTTCCGCCACACACTGTCGTAGCCGGCGTCCCCGCCAAGTCCGTCAGCCGCACCGCTTCGCCACAGGCATAAGCCTCTGCCCAGTGGCCGCCCGGCTCAACCTTGTCTCAACCGCCCCCGAACGGGCAGTTCTCGGACCGAGAGCCAAACTACAGCCACAGACATGTTCGACTATTTGATCGTCGGCGCCGGCTTCGCGGGCAGCGTTCTCGCTGAGCGCCTGGCCTCACAGGCCAACAAAAAGGTGCTCCTGGTCGAGAAACGCAACCATATCGGCGGCAATGCCTACGACTGCTACGACGAGTCGGGCGTGCTCATCCACAAGTATGGGCCGCACATCTTCCACACCAACTCCACGGAAGTGTTCGGGTACCTGTCGCAGTTCACCCAGTGGCGCGCCTATGAGCACCGCGTCTTGGCTTCAGTCGACGGCCAGCTGGTACCGATTCCAATCAACCTGGACACGATCAATACGCTGTACGGAACGAGCTACACGAGCTTCGACCTCGAAAGCTTCTTCCAATCGGTGGCTGAACCAAGAGAAACGATTCGGACGTCAGAGGATGTCGTCGTGAGTCGCGTCGGCCGAGAGCTGTACGAGAAGTTCTTCAAGAACTACACCCGCAAACAGTGGGGCCTCGATCCATCAGAACTCGACGCCACCGTTACCGCCCGCGTTCCCGTCAGAACGAACCGCGACGACCGCTATTTCACGGATCGCTATCAGTCGATGCCACTGCACGGCTACACCAGGATGTTCGAGCGCATGCTCGATCACCCGAACATCAAAGTCATGCTGAACACGGACTTCCGCGAGGTGCGCGAGTTCATCCCGTACCGGGCGATGGTCTACACCGGTCCAATCGACGAGTTCTTCGACATGCGGTACGGCAAGCTGCCGTATCGCTCGCTCGATTTCCAGTTCGAGACGCGGCCACTCACCCAAGCCCAGCCGGCGGCAGTCATCAACTACCCGAACGACTATGCCTACACCCGCGTGACCGAGTTCAAGTACCTGACCGGTCAGGAACATGCCAAGACCACGCTGGTCTACGAGTTCCCGAAGGGCAAGGGCGACCCCTACTACCCGGTGCTGAATCCACAGACCGCCGAGGTCTACAAAGGCTACAAGTCGCTCGCCGATGCCACACCCGACGTGCACTTCGTCGGCCGTCTGGCCACGTACAAGTACTACAACATGGACCAGGTCGTGGCGCAGGCGCTCGCCGAGTTCGAGCGCATCATGGGCCGCAAGGCGCCCAACGGCACTGCTGCCGTGAGTAAGAACGGTCACAGCACCCTGAGCCCCAGCGCGACGAGCGCCCTGCTCGGTCTGAGCAGCCGCGCCTGAGCTATTCGCGCGGCGCGCCGGTAATGCGGCGGTTCAGTTCGTGCCAATGGGTGCGCGCGTGACGCGGGTGCTCGTAGTCGAAGACGATCCTGATATTCGCGAGGTGCTCGTCGAAGCACTGCGCGACGATGGCTCCACAGTCGACTGGGCCCACAATGGTCTCGACGGCTTGGCGTCGCCCAGAAACAGGTTGCCGATGCCTCCGATCAGAATCGGTGCACGCCCCGTCGCCAGTACGTGAAGCCACGATACACCGTGCGCGAGCGGCACGTGGGCCGCGTCTAGCGTCTAGACGGCGGCGACTTCGACGTCAGGGTGCGCTGGTGTGAGGTCGAATTCCTCGGCCAGCAGTCGCGCCGCCATGCGGCGCATGAACAGCAGGCCATCCACCGCGCGCTGATCGCGCGCCAGCATGGTGTGTCCTGGGCAGGGCGCGACGGTGCGCCCCTGGTCGACGTGGCAATCGCAGTGCTCGCGCAGCGCGTGCAAGAGCGCGAGCGCCTCGTCGGTTGTTCCTTTCCACGCGATTCGTCGAGCCATGGTGGCCGATCTCCGTTGACCGGTGATGTGCCCTTAACCCTACCGGCCCTATGTTGAGAGAACGTTGACGCGCTAGTCATTTGCACGTTGCGCTGCTCAACCTGGGCATCGACTCGCGCGCGGCATGGCCCCGGAGTTTGCAGCACCGCGCCGCCAGCGGAACGCCTCTGGCATTCAGATGCGCAAGCTAGCGCAGGCAGGCTCCGGCCCTCCGCCGTGCTCGTCATCCTGCGCCACACCACCGAAGGCGGAACCTCTGGGATTTGGACGCGCCCGTAGCGCGAGGCAGGCTCACACGCGGCCAACTCGCCGCTGAACGCTACGTTGAGGAGATCAGCTCGCCTTCCAGGAAGTCGGTGCGCGGGTTGAGCACCAGGTCAATCCCCTCGGCCAGGCCCTGGACGATCTCGACGTTCTTGCCATCCGTGACGCCCAGGTTTACTACCTGGCGGTGCACGCGGCTCTCCGTCACCGTGTAAACGATATTGACGGGCGGCGCCGATGGGTCAATCGCACCGACTTTCAGAACGGCATCCTTCGGCACAAGTAGAGCGGCCTGGCGCTGGCCGGTCTGCACGCCGAGTTGGGCAAACATACCCGGCCGCAGCTTGCCTTGCGGATCGGCGACCTCGATCGCCACCGCTACGCTCCGCGTGCGCGGATCCAGCACGGGCGCGATGCCCTTGATAGTCCCAGTAAAAGCGTCCTTGGGAAAACTCTCGACACTCAAGTTGGCCGATTGGCCGACCTGCAGCTGCGGCAGCAAGTTCTCATCGGCCTGAACCACGACCTGCATCTCCGGCGGAATGAGCGTCAAGATCGCGGCATTCGGACTCGCCACGGTGCCAACCGAAGCCTTGATCTCGGTGACCACGCCGTTGATCGGCGCAATCAAGGTCGCATCCCGCACCCGCGCCCGAGCAATCTCGGCCTGCGCATACGTCTGCTCGACACTCGTTTCGGCGGCGCGGATCTCTTCGGGTGTCGCGGCCGCGCTGGCCAACTTCACCTGCGCGTTGGCCACTTCGAGTAAGGCGCGCGCCTGATCCAGGTCGAATGCCGTCGTCGATAGCCGCACCAGCAGCCGGGCCTCCTCCGCGTCCTGCAGCTCGCGTCGCGCCTGTTCGACCGCGGCCTGCGTACCCGTGGGGGTGCGAGCGGCACTCAGCGCCTGTTCAGCTCGCTGAACGTCATTACGCGCCGTGTCGAGGGCAGGGCGGTCGTTCGCGCGCGCCGGGTCGTTCTGGATCTGACTCAAGCGGTTGCGCGCGGCGGTCAGCGCCGCATCCGCCGCGGACACCGCCTGCGCATCGGGCTGCAGCGCAGCCTGCGCCTGATCGAGTGCCGCCCGAGCATCTTGCACGCGTCTCTCCACCGTTGCCGCGTCGCCCGCCGAGCGGGCTGACTCGAGCGCGTTGACGCGCGCTTGGGATGCTTTCTGGTTGGCCTGCGCCTGGGCAAGCACTTCAGCCTTCGGACCAGCCTTGAGCTCGGCCAGTGTGTCCCCGGCGCGCACGCGTGCGCCCGCATCCACGAGGATGCGATCGACCCGCGCGGTCACGCGCGGCACGATGGCCATTTCGCCCTTGGCGCGCAACTGCGCGGTGAACGTGACGATACCGCTCAGATCACCGCGTACCGCCTTGCCGATGCGTATGGTGTTTGTAGCCGTCCGCGCCGGAGCTGGATCGACAACGGAGACAGGAACGGCACCCGGCAGCGTCGGCAGGCACGCGCTTGAACCGAGCAGGGCTGCCGCGGCGATGGCGCTCAGCAGAGCGCGCGACTGAGGTGTTGCAGTTGAAAGCATGGCGCCGGAGCGTGAACGTGGAGGTCCGCGGCGTCGGGGATGTTAGCCCCGTTGCGCGGGGAGCGGCAACGCTAGCGTTGGGCGGGCAGTGGCAGATTGGCAAAGGTTGGCGCATACGGCGCGTAGCCATTCGGCAGCGACTCGACTACGAGAAGGGGCTCACCACCAATGAAATACGTCTCCGGATAGCCAGGAATCGTGTTCGCCGTGGCACGCGGCAGTGTGATCGAAATGTGACCATCAGCGGCTACCCCGAGCCCACGCGTGCGGCCGAATTTGTCTAGCGCCTGCGCCGTATCCCCGAGTGCCACGAGGTCGATGACACGGTCGTACAGACTGGTGTTCCACAGCACCATAACTCGTCGCTCGAGTGCCGGCTGCTCGAGATACACGCGGTTAGCGACGCCCTCGTCGACAAGCTGCGCACGCGCGCAGTCCGCGAGCTCGCGGCGCAGCAACTGAAAGGTTCGAAAGATCGGCCGTGGTGAGAACTGCGCGCCGGCGCGGACCATACCAAAGGCTTGCTCGACGTTCTTGATGAGCGAGCCAGCCCACCTATGCCGGCCAGCCCGCCGAGGCCGCCGACCCCGCGGATCACCTCGCGGCGCAACATCTACCGTTCAAGGTCGGCTGGGG
>Ga0137375_10006890_pt1 | contig 13485 bp, 10 predicted proteins | sample SagtaG_24_FD_104936 | JGI IMG/M metagenome (GOLD analysis project Ga0137375, IMG submission 104936) | Vadose zone soil microbial communities from Sagehorn Ranch, Mendocino, California, USA - Sage1_R_113_16 metaG | ecosystem: Environmental > Terrestrial > Soil > Vadose zone | place: USA... | reverse complement strand
ATCAAGGATACACGACCTCCTGATTTGCTTTGATCGGCCGCTTGCGACAAAATTCCCTCTTCCCGCGCGGCTCTGTCGTCCGTGCGACCGGCACCAAGACCGGAGCCGGTGTTTCGCACGTTCGCCACCAACCACTGATGCGCAACACGACCCACTTTGCTGCCGGCCGCGCGCTGGACGTGATCTGCCTCGGCCGCTTCGCGGTCGACTTCTACGCCCAGCAGATCGGCGCGCGACTCGAGGACGTGCGGTCCTTTGCCAAGTACCTGGGCGGCTCGTCGGCAAATACCGCTTTCGGTTGCGCGCGCCTCGGGTTGAAGGCGGGCCTGATCTCGCGTATTGGCGACGACGCGCTCGGTCATTTCCTCGTCGAAACCATCGCCCGCGAGGGCTGCGACGTGTCGCACATCAGCACCGATCCCAGCCGTCTTACCGGCGCGGTGGTCCTCGGCATCACGGACCGCGACACCTTCCCGCTGATCTTCCTGCGCGAGAACTGCGCCGACATGGCGATCGCGGAAGCCGACGTCGAAGAGGCGTACATCGCGAAAGCCAAAGCGCTGCTGATCACCGGTACGCACCTGTCGACCGAATACATCAACCGCATCAGCACGCTCGCACTCGAACGCGCGCGGAAGAACGACGTGCGCACCGTGCTCGATATCGACTACCGGCCGGTGCTGTGGGGTCTCACGAAACGCGGCGACGGGGAAACGCGCTACGTGCGTTCTGACAATGTTACCGCGCATCTGCAGCGCATGCTTCCGAAGTTCGATCTAGTCATCGGCACCATCGAGGAATTCAACATCGCCGGCGGTAGCGGCGACATCATGACCTCGCTCGCCGCGATTCGCGCGTCGACGCGGGCCACGCTCGTCGTCAAGCGCGGACCGCTGGGGTGTGCGGTCATCGAGGGCGCGATTCCGCATTCGCTCGACGACGCGTTCAACGGCCGCGGCGTCGAGGTCGAAGTGCTGAACGTGCTCGGCGCCGGCGATGCCTTCTCCGCGGGATTCCTTTCGGGCTGGGTGCGCGGCGAGGATTACGAGCACTGCAGCCGCTACGCCAACGCCTGCGGCGCGCTCGTGGTGTCGCGCCACGGCTGCGCACCGGCGATGCCCACGCGGATCGAGCTCGATTATTACCTCGCCAACACGCGGACGATTCCGCGGCCCGATCAGGACGCGATGCTCACGCGCCTGCACCGCGTTACCGCGCCGCGCACGCCGCGCGATGAGGTCTTCTCGTTCGCCTTCGATCATCGCAACCAGTTCTTCGAGCTGGCGCAGACCGTCGGCGCCGACGAAGCGCGGCTGCCGAGGCTCAAACGCCTGTTCGTCGATGCGGTGGTCGAGACCGAGCACGCACTCGGGCTCGAAGGCAGGATCGGGCTCCTCTGCGACGATCGCTACGGACAGGACGCGCTCAACGCCGCCACGGGTCGCGGCTGGTGGATCGGCCGTCCCGTCGAGCTGCCCGGCTCGAATCCGCTCGAGTTCGATCGCGGCCGTTCGGTGGGCACGCATCTGATCTCGTGGCCGGCCGAGCACGTCGTCAAGTGTCTCGTCAGGTACCATCCCGATGACGCGATCGAGAATCGGCTCGAGAACGAAGCGCAGGTGCGCGCGCTCTACGACGCCGTGCAGGCGAGCGGCCACGAGCTGTTGCTCGAGGTCGTTCCGCCGGCGGAGGTGCCGCGCGCGCCGGATACCGTCCTGCGCGCGCTGAAGCGCTTCTACAACCTCGGCGTCTATCCGGAATGGTGGAAGCTCGAACCGATGGCGGCAGAACAGTGGCGCGCGATCGACGCGCTGATCGCGGAGCGCGACCCGTACTGCCGCGGCGTGCTGCTGCTGGGCTTGAGCGCGTCTGTAGAGAAGCTCGCCGCCGCATTCCGTGATGCCCGCGCAAGCGCCACGTGCCGCGGATTCGCCGTGGGCCGGTCGATCTTCCTCGAGCCCTCGCGGCACTGGCTCGCCGGCGAGATCGACGACGCGATCCTGGTCGAGCGCGTTCGCGCGACCTTCGAACGGCTGATCGGCGCGTGGCGCGAAGCGCGCAGCGTAGCGGCCAAGGAACGCGCCGCGTGATTCTGCGAGCCCACCCTCACCCCGGCCCTCTCCCGCCCAGGCGGGAGAGGGTGTTATTTACCTGTCCCCTCGCCCCGCTTGCGCGGAGAGGGTTAGGGTGAGGGGCCATTGCGATGAATGATCCTCGTCTCGCCGCCTCGCAGATGAATGCCGCGACCGGAACGGTCCGGTTGACGGCGGCGCAGGCGCTGGTGCGCTATCTCGCCGCGCTGCGCGCGGAGACAGGTCTTGCCGACGTCGGCGCTGCCCCGCTCTTCGGTGGCGTGTTCGCGATCTTCGGCCATGGCAATGTCGCGGGCGTCGGCGAGGCGCTGTATCGCCATCGCGCGGAGCTGCCCACCTATCGCGCGCACAACGAGCAGGCGATGGCGCACGCGGCGATCGCTTATGCGAAGGCGCACATGCGTCGCCGGATGATGGCGTGCACGACCTCGATCGGGCCCGGCGCGACCAACCTCGTCACCGCGGCTGCGCTCGCGCACGTCAATCGCTTGCCCGTGCTGTTCCTCCCCGGCGACGTGTTTGCGTCGCGTGCTCCGGATCCGGTGTTGCAGCAGGTCGAAGATTTCCACGACGGCGGCGTGTCGGCCAACGACTGCTTGAAGCCGGTGTCGCGCTACTTCGATCGCATCATGCACCCCGAGCAACTGCTGACCGCGCTGCCGCGGGCGATCGCGGTGCTCACCGATCCTGCCTTGTGCGGCCCGGTGACGCTCGCGCTGCCGCAGGACGTGCAGACGATGGCGTATGACTATCCGGAGGTCTTTTTCACGCCGCCGACCATCGAGTTTCGAGCGGCGCCTCCGGACGCGACTCAGCTCGCGCGCGCCGCCGCAGTGCTGCGCGACGCGAAGCGGCCGCTGCTGCTCGCCGGCGGCGGCGTGCTGTACGGCCTGGCGAGCGAAGCGCTGCGCGCGTTCGCCGAGACGCACGCCGTGCCCGTCGCCGAGACGCAGGCGGGCAAGGGCGCGCTGCCCTGGGATCATCCGTTGCAGCAGGGCGCGATCGGCGTCACCGGGTCGCCGGCGGCCAACGCATTGGCGCGCGAAGCCGATGTCGTCCTCGCCGTCGGCACGCGGCTCTCCGATTTCACGACCGGGTCGCACTCGCTGTTCGCGCAAGCCAAGCTCGTCAACCTCAACGTCAACGCCTTCGATGCGCTGAAGTGGCGCTCGGTCGAGCTTATCGCCGATGCAAAGGCGGGCCTCGCCGCACTGTCGCTTGCCGCCGGCGCGTGGAAAGCGACGACCGACTGGGAGGCGAAAGCGAAGAAGGGCGCGGATGCCTGGCGCGCCGATATCGCGCGCATCACGGGAAGACGCGAAGTCGCGCTGCCCTACGAGGGCGAGGTGATCGGGGCGGTGCAGCGCACCGCGCCCGACTCGGCGACGCGCGACATCGTGGTGTGCGCCGCCGGCACGCTCCCGGCCGATCTGCACAAGCTCTGGCGCACCGCCTCGCCCGGCGGCTATCACATGGAATACGGCTACTCGTGCATGGGCTACGAGATCGCCGGCGGACTCGGCGTGAAAATGGCCCGGCCCGATCGCGAAGTGATCGTCATCGTCGGCGACGGCAGCTATCTCATGCTCAATTCCGAGATCGCGACCTCACTGCTCCTCGATCAAAAGCTCGTCATCGTCGTGCTCGACAACCACGGCTACGGCTGCATCAACCGCCTGCAGCTGGCCTGCGGCGGGGCGCCGTTCAACAATCTGTTTGCCGACAGCGTGCAGGGCAGGAGCGGTGCGCCCAAGATCGACTTCGCTGCGCACGCGGCGGCCATGGGCGCGCTCGCCGAGAACGTGAAGACGATCCGGGAGCTGGAGGCAGCGTTGAAGCGCGCGCGCGCTGCGGATCGCACGTATGTCGTATGCATCGAGACCGATCCCAACCGGACGACTGAGGAGGGCGGCTGGTGGTGGGAAGTCGCTGTGCCGGAAGTCTCCGACCGCGAGAGCGTGCGCAAGGCGCGCACGGCGTATGAAGAAGGCAAGCGGCAGCAAAAATCGTAAGTCCGATGCCACGAAGAAAAATGTCTTTGAGGACGTCCCTGCCCTTCCACGGGAAAAGGCCGGCGCACGCCATTGAATCGCCGGCGCGCAACGCGACTTTCGACGTCAGGATCGGCATCAATCCGCTTTCCTGGACCAACGACGATTTGCCCTGGCTCGGCGGCGAGACCCCGCTCGAGGTCGCACTGTCCGAGGGCAAGGCCATCGGCTATCAGGGCTTCGAGCTGGGCAACAAATTCCCGCGCGAATCCTCGGCCTTGCGCGCGGTGCTGGCGAAACACGGCCTCGCGCTCGTCTCCGGCTGGTACTCGGGCGAGTTGGCGCGCCGGTCGGTGGAAGAAGAGATCGCAGCGGTCGGGCCACACTTGAAGCTCCTCGCCGACAATGGCGCCAAGGTGATGGTCTACGGCGAGGTCGCCGACGGCATTCAGGGCACACCGGTGCCGCTGTACAAGCGCCCGCGCTTCTCCCGCGACGAGCAGTGGGAAGCATACGCCGAGCGGCTCACGGCGTTCGCGCGGCATACGCTCGCGCGCGGCGTGCGCCTGGCGTATCACCATCACATGGGCTCGTACGTCGAGGCGCCGGCCGACGTCGACCGGCTGATGGCGCTGGTCGGCGACGAAGTCGGACTGCTGTTCGACAGCGGGCACATGACTTTCGCCGGCGGCGACGCCGTCGCGATGCTCACCAAGCACGTCGGGCGCGTGTGCCACGTCCACTGCAAGGATGTGCGGCCGCAGGTGATCGCGCTCGCGCGCAACCGCAATTGGAGCTTTCTCGAGGCCGTGATCAACGGTGCGTTTACCGTGCCAGGCGACGGCGCGGTCGACTTCGCGGCCTTGATCCGGCTGTTGCACGAGCACGGTTATCGCGGCTGGCTGGTAGTCGAGGCCGAGCAGGATCCCGCCGTGGCGCCGAGCTACGTCTACGCCGACAAAGGCTACCGGCATCTGCGCATGCTCGTCGATCGTGTGCGGGAGCCCATAACCACATGAGCCTCCTCGTCAAGGGCCGCCGCAGCGGCAAGGAAATCGTCAAGGTCACGCCGCAGTCGGCCGGCTGGAAGTACGTCGGCTTCGCCGCGTATCGACTCGCCGCGGGCGAGACGATCACCCTCGATGCCGATCAGCTCGAACGCTGCATCGTCGTCCTGCGTGGTACGGTCACCGTGCGCGCCGGTGACGATACCTGGACCGAGATCGGCGGGCGCAGCAGCGTGTTCGAGGATCGTTCACCCTACGCGGTTTACGTGCCTCGTGGCGTTGCGGCGTCGGTGATGGCGCACACCGACTCCGAGCTCGGCGTCGGCAGCGCGCCGGGCATAAGCGGGCGGACTGCGCGGCTTATCGAGCCCTCCGCCATGAAGCGGTTCTCGCGCGGCACCGGCGCGAATACGCGCTTCGTATGCGACATTCTGCCGGAAAGCGAACCGGCGGATCACCTGCTGGTCGTGGAGGTACTCACGCCGAGCGGACATTCGTCCTCGTACCCGCCGCACAAGCACGACACCGACAATCTTCCGGTCGAAAGCTCGCTGGAAGAAACCTATTACCACCGCGTCAACCCGGCGCAGGGCTTCGCGTTCCAGCGCGTGTACACCGACGATCGCTCGCTCGACGAGTCGCTCGCAGTCGAGGATCACGACGTCGTGATGGTGCCGCGCGGCTATCATCCGGTCGTCGTGCCCTACGGCTACGATTCGTATTACCTCAACGTGATGGCGGGACCGACGCGCGAATGGCATTTCAAGAACGATCCGGTGCACGAGTGGGTGCTCAAGAAGACGTAGCCCGGATTGAGTCGTAGCCCGGATTGAGTCGTAGCCCGGGTTGAGCCCGCAGGGCGTAGCCCGGGTTGAGCCCGTAGGGGCGAAGCCCGGGGCGGCGCTTCGCATGGAAGTGAGTCCCGGGCATCGCTTCGCTCAGCCCGGGCTACGCGTCCAAATGTAGCCCGGATTGAGTCGTAGCCCGGGTTGAGTCGTAGCCCGGGTTGAGCCCGCAGGGCGAAGCCCGGGGGACGCAATCCAATCGCAGTGGAGAACGCATGACTGACGTGGCCCTCTTCGGCGCCGGACGCATCGGCAAGATCCACGCCGGCAATATCGTCCGCCAGCCTGGCGTCAGGCTCAAGTACGTCGTCGACGTCAACGCGACGGCGGCAGCCGAGCTCGCGCAGAAATACGGCGCGCAGGTCGGCAGTGCCGAGCAGGTTTTCGGCGATGCGGTCGTCAAGGCGGTGGTCATCGGCTCGTCGACCGATACGCACGCCGAGCTCATCCAGCGCGCGGCGGCGGCGAAGAAGGCGATCTTCTGCGAAAAACCCGTGGATCTGTCGCTCGCGCGCGCTCGCGACTGTGCGCAGGCGGTCGCAAAAGCTGGCGTCACCTGCCTGATCGGCTTCCAGCGCCGCTACGATCCCACCTTCGCCGCGCTGAAAGATCGGCTTGCCGCCGGCGAGATCGGCGAGCCGCAGATGCTCCTGGTCACCAGCCGCGATCCCGGTCCGCCGCCAGTCGATTACATCAAGGTCTCCGGCGGCATCTTCAAGGACATGCTGATTCACGACTTCGATATTTTCCGCTGGATCTTGGGCGACGAAGCCGCGACCGTCCACGCGACAGGAAGCTGCCTCACCGATCCGGCGATCGCGACCGCAGGTGACATCGACGCGGCGGCCGTCACGATCCGCACACGGCGCGGGCGATTGGCGCAGATCAACACCAGCCGCCGCGCGGCGTATGGCTACGATCAGCGCTTCGAAGTTCTCGGCAGCAAGGGCATGCTGCAGGCCGGCAATCACAAGCCGACCGAAGTCACGGCCGCGACGGCGCAGAGCGTCAGCCTCGACAAACCGGAGCATTTCTTTCTCGAGCGCTATCGGGTCGCGTATGCCAATGAGATGGCGCACTTCTTCGACGCTCTCGCCAAGGGCGCGCCCGTCAAGACGACGATCGAGGATGGGGTGAAGGCGCTCGAGCTCGCCGAAGCGGCGACGACCTCGTGGCGCGAAAAGCGCATCGTCGAGCTGTAGACTCCCTCTCCCGCCTGGGCGGGACAACAAGCCCGCGAAGCGGGCGCCGTTGCGGCGGAGGCTAACATGAGCGAAGCGAATGTTAAGCGAGCGCGAGCGAGCGGCCGGAGGCAAAAAGGCCGGGGTGAGGGTGGGAATCTCGTTCGTTAGCGAACGTCAAATTCGGAACGCTGCACCATGCTCGCGAAAGACACCCCTCACCCCGACCCTCTCCCCGCAAGCGGGGCGAGGGAGCAAACCTCCCATTCCCCCCTGCGCATCGGCATCGTCGGCCTCGGCCGCCTCGGCCGCCGCCACGCGCAGAACCTTGCGCAGCGCGTGCCCTCCGCCGAGCTTGTCGCCGCGTGCAGTCCGGTCGCCGACGAGCTCGCGTGGGCGAACGACACGCTGGGAGTGCGCAATCTTTACGCTGATTACGCCGCGCTGCTTGGCGAGGCCAAAGTCGACGCAGTGTTCCTGGTCACGCCGACGTCGCTGCATGCCGAGCACATCGTCCAGGCGCTGCGGGCCGGCAAGCACGTGTTCTGCGAAAAGCCGCTCGCGCTCGATCTTGGCCAATGCCGGAGCGTCGAAGCCGAGGCGGCGCAGCATCCACGGCTCAAGGTGATGATCGGCTACGGCCGCCGCTTTGACCCAAGCTACAGCGACGCGCACGACAAGATCCGCTCCGGCCTGATTGGCACGCCATTCCTGGTGCGCTCGCAAAACCTCGACATGAACGACCCTTCCGGCTTTTTTGTGCGCTTCGCGCCGACCAGCGGCGGAATCTTTCTCGACTGCAGCGTGCACGACATCGACCTCGCACGCTGGTTCCTGGGTCGGCCAAAGCCGCTGCGCGTATTCGCCGCGGGCACGATCGCGATCCACGAGGGCTTGCGGGAGTTTGGCGACGTCGACAACGGCGTTGCCACCTGCGAATTCGAGGGTGGCAAGCTCGCCTGTTTCTACGCCTCGCGCACGATGGCGCACGGACACGAAAGCTCGACCGAGATCTTCGGCACCAAGGGCCGGCTTGCGATCGGCGAGAACCCGCGCTTGAACCGCGTCGAGATCTCCGACGCCCACGGCGTGCGCAACGAGTGCACACCGACGTTCTACGAGCGCTTCGAGGAGGCGTTCCTGCGCGAAACGATGGAATTCGTACAGGCCGTGCAGGACGATCGGCCGCCGGCGCTCACGCTGAGCGACGCGACCGAAGCAACCCGCATCGGCGTCGCGCTGCGCGAATCGCTGCAGACGCGGCGCGCGATTGACCTTTGAGCGCCAAGGCGCAGCTCGTCGCGCGCGATCTCGCGCTCATCCTCTCCGTCGTCGCGCTCTTTGGCTTCTCCTTCGTCGCGATCAAGGTCGGCTTGCGCGAGATTCCGCCGTTTGCGCTCGCAGCGCTGCGCTTTTGCCTCGCCGCCGTGCCGCTGGTGTTTTTCATCAAACGCCCCCGCATGCCGTGGAGCTACATCGCCGGCTACGGCTTCGCCATCGGCGTCGTTCAATTCGGGCTTCTGTTCTTGGGCATGAAGCTGGGCATGCCCGCGGGCTTGTCCTCGCTCGTGATCCAGGTCCAGATCTTCTTCACCGTCGGGCTCGCGATCGCCTTTCTCGGCGATCGCCTGCACAAGGAGGACCTGATCGGCGCCGCGATTGCGACGGTCGGCGTCGTCCTGCTCGGCGTGTACAAGCTGCAATCCGGCATGACCGCGACGCTGATCGGGTTCCTGCTCGTGATCGCCTGCGCGCTTGCGTGGGCCGTGGGCAACGTGGTCGCGAAGCGGGCCGCGAAGTACGACGACGACATGTTCGCGCTGGTCGTCTGGTCGAGCCTCGTGCCGCCGCTGCCCTTGGCGCTGTTGTCCTACGTATTCGAAGGCGGCTCCGCGGTGTGGACCGCGATCGCGTCGGCGAGCGCGCTCGCCTGGGGCTCTGTGCTCCTGCTCGCATGGGGCGCGACGCTGTTCGGCTTTGCCTCCTGGGCGCGATTGCTGCACAAATACCCCACCGCGCTCATCTCGCCTTTCGGGCTGCTCATCCCGGTATCGGGGCTCGCGAGCGGCGCGATTTTCTTAAGCGAAGGCCTGGCGCCGTTGCAGCTGGTCGGTGTCGCGCTCGTGCTCGCCGGGCTGGCGGAAAACGTGTTCGGCGCGCGATTGCGTAATTGGCTTGGCCGATTGACGTAGCCTGGGTTGAGTCGTAGCCTGGGCTGAGCCCGAAGGGCGAAGCCCGGGGCGGCGCTTCGCATCGACGCGGTTCCCGGGCATCGCTTCGCTCGGCCCGGGCTACGGCCGTATGCTTGCAATCCAGCTTCGACGGCCGCATTGTTTGATTATCTCCTCCGCGATTGCGCGGGGCGCAGCGCACGGATCCTTCGATGACGAACCAAACCGCCTCCCGCATGCCGGCGATTTTTTTCGGGCACGGCAGCCCGATGAATACGCTCGAGCGCAACCGCTACACCGATGCGTGGCGGCAGCTCGGTGCGCTGGCCGGCAAGCCGAAGGCAATCCTCGCGATCTCCGCGCACTGGTACACGCCCGGCGCCGCAGTCACGGCTATGGAGCAGCCGAAGACGATCCACGATTTCTACGGCTTTCCACAGGCGTTGTTCGACGTGCAGTATCCTGCGCCCGGCGACCCTGCACTCGCCGCTCGCGTGCGCGAGCTCCTCGCGCCGGTCGACGTCGGCCTCGATCAATCCTGGGGGCTGGACCACGGCACCTGGTCGGTGCTCAAGCATGCATTTCCGAAGGCGGACGTGCCGGTCGTGCAGCTCGCGATCGACGCGACGCAACCTGCGGCGTTTCATCACGCGCTCGGCGCGCATCTCGCACCGCTGCGCGACGAAGGGGTGCTGATCGTCGGCAGCGGCAACGTCGTTCACAACTTGCGCCTGATCGGCTGGGGCGGCGGCGCGGCGTACGACTGGGCGACGCGCTTCAACGACCACGTGCGCGACGCGATTGCGACCAAGCAATACGATCGGCTGATCGATTACCATCGGGCCGGCCCGGATGCGCGCCTTGCGGTCCCGACGCCGGAGCATTACCTGCCGCTGCTCTATGTGCTGGGGACACAGCGCGACGGCGAATCCGTGCACGTCGCGATTGACGGCATCGAAATCCGTTCGATCGGCATGTTGAGTCTGTGGATCGACGGAGCTGAGCGCCCGATCGCCTGAGCGCGTCGCCCACCAGGCCGGGGCGACAACGTCGCGAATCGCGCGAGCAGCGACGCTGGCTGTGCAGCACAACAGACGCGATGCGCAGATCGCTTGCGTCCACTCCGCAAACCGCCGGCGCCCTCTGAAAATGGAGCGAGCTACGACGGTTCGCACACGTCTCTGTGGCAGTGGGCGCGCCGGCTTTGCGACTCTATGTACTGTACGCGCGAGGCAACCCATGCTATTTTCGGTTTGGGGAGCAAGGTAGGGGCGAAGGGGGACGCGAGCAACGGAGAGACCCGACTCATGATGCCGCTATTGAGGAAGTACCTGCACGGCGCCAATAAGGCGCGAGCGGCTTCACTATCGGCGGCGATCGCCGCCGTGCAAAGCACTAATCCATCGAAAGCGACTTGCCATTCCAGCCGGCGCCTGTCGGGGGCTGGATGAACGACTTCGAGCAGGTCGAAATACTCCTGGCCGAGGATAGCGACGCCGACGCCGAGATGACGATCCGGGCTCTGCGGCGCAACAACCTTGCCAACCGTCTCGTCTGGGTGAAGGACGGCGCCGAAGCGCTCGATTTCATTTTCCGGCGCGGCGAGTATGCGTCGCGGCCTGCGGGCGCGCCGAAGCTCGTGCTGCTCGACCTGAAGATGCCGAAGGTCGACGGCATCGAGGTGCTGCGGCAGGTCAAGTCGAACGAAGAAACCAAGGCGATACCGGTGGTGATGTTGACCTCCAGCGCCGAGGAGCGCGACATCGTCGCCAGCTATTCGCTGGGCGTGAACAGCTACGTCGTCAAACCCGTCGACTTCGCGAAGTTTGTCGACGAAGTCGCCAAAGCCGGGTGTTACTGGGTGCTCGTCAATCGCCTTCCCGGCGCGGCTCTGGACAACGCGCGATGACGGAACCCATGGGCGCGCTCAAGATCCTGATGGTCGAGGACGTGTCCTCGGACGCCGAGATCACGCTGCGCGAGCTCAAGCGCGCCGGCCTGGAATTCGAGCACCGCCTAGTGGAGACCGAAGCCGAGCTCATGCGCGAATGCATCGAGTTCGCGCCCGACATCGTCCTGTCCGACTTCGCCCTGCCGCATTTCGACGGCTTGTCGGCGCTCGGTGTCGTGCGCCGGATGCGGCCCGACCTTCCCTTCATCTTCGTGTCGGGAACGATCGGCGAGGAAACGGCGATCGAGTCGCTGCGGGGCGGCGCCAACGACTACGTGCTCAAGACCAACCTGCCGCGGCTGCCAAGCGCGGTCCGCCGCGCGCTGAAGGATGCCGCCGAACGGGTAGTGCTGCGCGAGACCGAAGAGGCGTTACGCCTGCGCGACCGCGCCGTCGAAGCGAGCGTGAACGCGATCATGATCGTGAGTGCGGCCGATCCGGATATGCCGCTGGTGTACGTCAATCGCGCTTTCGAGCAAGTCACTGGATACAGCCGCGCCGAAGCGATCGGTCGCAACTGCCGCTTTCTCCAAGGCGCGGACCGCGATCAACCCGAGCTCGAAAAAATCCGCCGCGCCATCGCCGAACGACACGACGCGCAGGCGCTGCTGCGCAACTATCGCAAGGACGGCAGCCTGTTCTGGAATATGCTCTACGTGACGCCCGTACACGATCCTCGCTCCGGCACGGTCACGCACTTCGTCGGCGTGCAGTACGACATCACCGAGATCAAGCGCTACCAGGACGAGCTCGAGCATCAGGCGAATCACGATGCGCTTACCGGGCTCGCCAACCGCAACCTGTTGCGGGACCGATTGCAGCAGTCGCTCGCGCTGGCGCACCGCTACGAGCGACCGTTCAGCCTGGCGTTCATCGATCTCGACAACTTCAAGCTGGTCAACGACAGCCTTGGGCACGACATCGGCGACCGCCTCCTGAAGATCGTAGCGGACCGACTCGTAGCCTGCGTTCGCGAGGGCGATACCGTAGCGCGGCTGGGCGGCGATGAATTCGTGCTTCTGGTGACCGAGCAGGAGCGCGATGACAGCGTCTATCACATCGTACAGCGAGTCATGGCGGCGATCTCGCAGCCGTTCCTGATCGACAAGCGGGAGTTCAAGGTGACCTGCTCCGTCGGGATCGCGAGCTTTCCGCGCGACGGCGAGGACGCCGACACGCTGCTCCGCAACGCCGACACGGCGATGTATCGGGCAAAGGATCTCGGCCGCAACACCTTCCAGCTCTACTCGTCCGAGATGAATGCGAACTTCGGCGAGCGCCTGACGCTGGAAACGGATCTATGGAATGCGCTCGAGCGCGACGAGTTCGTGCTTCACTATCAGCCGAAAGTCGAGCTCAAGACCGGGCGCATCATCGGCATGGAAGCGTTGCTGCGCTGGCGGCATCCGGTAAGCGGAATGATCCCGCCGGGAAAATTCATCCCGGTCGCCGAGGAAAGCAGCTTGATCGTGCAGATCGGCAAGTGGGTCCTCCGCGAGGCGTGCAGGCAGAACCAGGCGTGGCAGGACGATGGGCTGCGATACGTGCCGATCGCCGTCAACATCTCGGCGCGGCAGCTGCACGACAAGGATCTGGTCGAGACCGTGCGCACCACGCTCAAGTCCACGCGTCTCCGGGCGGAATACCTCGAGATCGAGCTCACCGAGAGCGCGGTCATGTTGAACGCGGACGAGACGATCAATACCATGGCCGTGTTGCGCGGGATGGATGTGCGAATCTCGCTCGACGATTTCGGCACCGGGTATTCGAGCCTGAGCTACCTCAAGCGCTTCCCCGTTACCGGGCTCAAGATCGATCAATCCTTCGTCCGCGACATCGCCTCTGATCCGGACGACGCGGCCATCGTCCGCGCAATCATCGTGGTCGCGCAGGCGCTGATGCTCGACGTGACCGCCGAGGGCGTCGAGACGGTCGAGCAGCTCGAATTTCTCAAGGCGCACGGCTGCGGCGAGGCGCAGGGCTATTATTTCGCGCGTCCCGTGCCCGCGAGCGAGATGCGGGCGCTGCTCGAGCGCGGCAGCTTGCCGGCAGCTTGAGCAGCAGGAAGGAAGGAGTATGGCGCGCGAGCTGACGGACGAGCGCCCGATATTCCTGTCGACGCTGCCGGCGGGTCGCCGCGAGCGGCGGCTCGTGCTGGTCGTCGTGGTGCTTTCCGCGGCAATCTTTGTTGCGGCCGTCCCGTTCGCGAAAGTGCCGCTCACGCCGGTCTGGGCCTTCATCCCGGT
>Ga0137375_10006882_pt1 | contig 13490 bp, 14 predicted proteins | sample SagtaG_24_FD_104936 | JGI IMG/M metagenome (GOLD analysis project Ga0137375, IMG submission 104936) | Vadose zone soil microbial communities from Sagehorn Ranch, Mendocino, California, USA - Sage1_R_113_16 metaG | ecosystem: Environmental > Terrestrial > Soil > Vadose zone | place: USA... | reverse complement strand
GCTCGCCGAGATGTTCGCGGGCCAGGCGCCGGCGCCGGGCGGAACGTTCGCGCAGGCGGCGTTCGACCAGACCGACTACGGGCCGAGGCTGAGCGACGTGACCACCTGGGCGTGGGTGAGCCTGACCGGGCGCCGCGACGTGGGGTGGTCCGCGGAGGTCAGCTGCCGGCTCGACCGGCTCGAGATCGGCGAGGAGCACGAGCCACTCATCCACCGGCGTGGGCGCTACCTGGCCCAGTAGGGTGCCGACCATGAGCGAGAGCACGGGGGAGCAGCCGATCCGGGTGATGGTGGTCGACGACCACCCCATGTGGCGCGACGCGGTCGAGCGCGACCTGGCCGGCGCCGGCTTCGACGTGGTGGCGGTGGCCGCCAACGGCAGCGAGGCGCTGGCCCGCTTCCCGGCGGCCCGGCCCGACGTACTCGTGCTCGACCTGCAGATCCCCGCACCCAACGGCGTCGAGGTGACAGCGGAGGTGGTCCGCCAGCAGCCGGGGCTGCGGGTCCTGATCCTGTCGGCGTCCGGCGAGCAGCACGACGTCTTGGAGGCGGTGAAGGCGGGCGCGACCGGCTACCTGGTCAAGTCGGCCTCGCGCGAGGAGCTGCTCGACGCGGTGGGCCGGGTCGCCCGCGGCGACACGGTCTTCACGCCGGGGCTGGCGGGGCTGGTGCTGGGGGAGTACCGCCGGCTGCTCGAGGCGCCGGCCGCCGAGCCGGGCGCGCCGGAGCTGACCGAGCGGGAGACCGAGGTGCTGCGGCTGGTGGCCAAGGGGCTGAGCTACAAGCAGATCGCCGAGCGGCTGTTCCTGTCCCACCGGACCGTCCAGAACCACGTGCAGAACACCCTCCGCAAGCTGCAGCTCCACAACCGTGTCGAGCTGACCCGCTACGCCATCGCGCAGGGGCTCGACGACGACGATGAGTGACCTGACGACCAGGCTGGCGGCGTACCTCCGCAGGCTCGGGTACGACGCGCCGCCACCGCCGACTCTCGACACCCTCGTCGAGCTGCACCGGCGCCACCTCGAGCAGATCCCCTACGACAACCTCTCGATCCAGCTCGGCCGCCCCGACCCTGTCGACCCGGCGTCCTGCGTGGAGCTGGTCGCAAGAACCGGCCGGCTCGGCTACTGCTTCCACCAGAACGGCGCCCTCGAGCAGCTGCTGCGCTCGCTTGGCTTCGCGGTGACGCGGCGCCACGGCCACGTCTGGAGCAAACCCGAGGATCAGCTGGACGGCTCCCTCAACCACCTCGTCCTGGTCGTGTCCGGGCTGCCCACGGAGGCGTGCCCAGGCGGGCACTGGTGGGTCGACGTCGGCCTCGGTGACGGCTTCGCCGAGCCGCTGCCGATCATGCGCGGCGAGCACCTCGACGCGGGCTTCCGCTACGAGCTGTACGCCGGCTTCGGCGCGACCGCCGCCGGGCGGCCGCACGGGCCGGCCGCCTGGACCTTCGCCCACGACCCGCTCGGAACCTTCACTGGGATCGTGGTGACCGAGCGGCCGACGGACGCAGCAGCCGTCGGGCTCGCGCACACGAAGCTCTCGACCGACCCGTCGTCGGGCTTCCTCAAGTGCCTGGTCGTCGCGCGTCGAGATGCCACCGGCGTCGACGTACTCCGCGGGTGCGGCCTGTCGAGGGTCGAGCCGAGCCGGACCGAGACGCGCGACCTCACGGCGTACGACGAGTGGCGGGCGGCGCTCACCGACGGGGTGGGCCTGCCCGTCGACGACATACCGGCCGACAACCTGCGGGCGCTGTTCGGCCGCAACGTGGCCGCCCACCACGACTGGGACGCGGCCGGCCGGCCCTGACATCGGCTACTCGGGCTCTAGAGTCGTCCCTGTGTCGTCCAAGGATCTGCTCGACCTCGCCGACCAGCTCTACGCCCTGCCCCTGAGTGAGTTCACCGTGCGCCGTGACGCCCGCGCCAAGGAGCTGAAGGCCAGCGACAAGGAGCTCGCGGCGCAGGTCAAGGCGCTCAAGAAGCCGTCGATCGCGGCGTGGGTGGTCAACCTGCTGGTACGACGCGAGTCCGCCCAGGTCGAGCAGGTGCTCGGCGTGGGCGCGGCACTTCGCGAGGCCCAGGCCAACCTCGACGGCGACGAGCTGCGCGCCCTGACCCGGCAGCGGCGTCAGCTGACCGCGGCGGTGACGACCCGGGCCCGCGGGTTGGCTGCCGAGGAGGGGCACCGGATCACCGAGTCGGTGGCCGAGCAGGTCGAGGCGACCCTGACGGCGGCGATGGTCGACGAGAACGCCGCGAAGGCGGTGCGCAGCGGGCTGCTGGTGGCCGCGCTGAGCGCGACCGGGGTCGACGACGTCGAGGTGCAGGTCGCCTGCCCGGAGGCGCTCGGCTTCTATGCCAGCCCGACCGAGGCCGAGGAGCCGCATCCGCCGGAGCTGCACGTCGTACCCGACCCCGACGCGGAGGCGAAGGCGATCGCGGCGGCCGAGGAACGGCTGGCGCAGGCGGATGCCGAGGTGGTCCGCACGACGGAGGCATTGGAGGCGGCGGCCGCGGAGGCGTCCGACCTCGAAGCCAGGTCGCTGCAGCTGCAGGCCGAGATCGAGGAGCTGCGGCGGCGCCTCGACGACCTCGAGAGCAGGAGCGAGGAGGTTGACGACGAGCTGTCCGACGCCGAGGACGTGAAGGCTGAGGCGGAGCGGGCCGTGCGTGAGGCGAACCGGGCGCGCGAGTCGGCCGCGGCCGCACTGGCCCGGCTCACAGACTGATCGGGACGTCCAGGCCCAGGAACGCGGCCGGGTCGGTGCGCCCCACCCGCTCGCCGTCGGGCAGCACGTCCGGCAGCGCCTCGTCGGGCGCCGGCAAGGCACCGAGCAGCTCCGCGGTCGAGACGGAGGTGGCGTGCCAGACGCCGCGGGTCATCCGGGCGAGCACGTAGGAGTCGAGCGGACCGACGGCGTACCGTCCGGTCTCGACGTGTGCCCACGTGTGCGGGTCGGTCTCGGCCAGCTCGCCGAGCGCGACCGCGTCGATCAGCCCCGTGGGGGAGCCCAGGGTCTCGAGGTCCCAGAGCGCCAAGCGGCCCGTGATGCAGGTGAGCGCGACCCTGTTGGCGGAGTGGACCGCGGTCGCCTCGGCGGTGGCGGTCAGGACGGCCTTCCAGACCTGGTCGGCGACGTCGTCGTACGACGCGGACGCAGCGGTGTCACCGACCGTCGCGGTGACCCCGTGGTCACCGAGGACGATGCTGAGTACGACGGCCCGTCCGCTCATGCCTCTCGCAGGATCGCCAGGATCCTCGCGTCGATCCACGACGCGTCGGGGGCGACCCTCATCTCGTAGTTCTCGGTCCCGACCCAGGCGTGGAAGTCGCTCGCGCCGAGGGCCTTGGCCTTGGTCTCGATCTCCTCGCGGAGCTCGGGGGTGACCTCGACCTTCTCTTCGTCGGTCGACGCGGTCAGGTAGAGGTCGTTGAGGTCGAGCAGCCGGCCCAGCTCCGTGCAGGGCGCGGCGTGGTCGTCGACCCGGAGGTCGACGGCGATGTCGTCCAGACCGCCGTACCCGGCGCCCTCCTTGACCACCAGCAGGGCCGCGGACTGCCGGCCGCGGCGGTCACCGCCGGCCCCGTCGCCGGCCCGGAGCACGGCCAACAACCGGCGCGCGAGCGACGGCTCGTCGGCCGACTCCAGCCAGACCCGCTCCATCTCCTCGACGACGTGGGAGCCGGCCAGGATGTTGCCCTGGATCGCGTAGCCCTCGCCGGTCAGGCTGCCCGCCCAGTCGAGGCACGCCGGTCCTGTGTGGCTGGCCGAGCCGCCGTCGGCGTCGACGATGCCGACCTGGCGGTGGTCGCGGCCCTCGTCCTCCTCGAGCAGCCGGTGCAGGGCGACGCCCGCGGTCGCGCCCTCGTCGAGGTGGGCGAGGGCGAGCCCCTTGTAGGCGACGTTGGCGTCGGCCTGGGTCGCGATCGCGCCGACCTGTGCGACCGCCGCCGGCACCGCCGAGCCCACCGCCAGGAACTTCGAGGCCACCGCGACGCCCCAGGACTCGCCGTCGGCCGACCTGGCCACGATCGAAAAGGTCATGGGTCGAGCGTAGTACCCCGGCGTCGCGCCTCAACCGCCTCGAGCCGTCCGATAACCGCTTGCCCTCACGTGCACTTGAAGTCGCAGAATGGCCGGGTGCTCGACAGACTCGGTTTCCCCTCCATCGGCAGCCACGGCAGGTTCGTCACCGCGATCGCGGTCGACGCGGTCGGCAGCGGCGTCTTCATGCCGGTCGCGATGCTCTACTTCATCGCGACCACCGACCTGAGCCTGGTGCAGGTGGGAGCCGCGATCTCGATCGCCTCCGCCGTGTCGCTGCCGGCGGGTCCGATCCTCGGCTCGATGGTCGACCTGTACGGCGCCAAGCGGATGCTGCTGGTCGGCAACGCGCTGCAGGCGACCGGCATGGCGGTGTACCTGGTCACGCAGTCGTTCGCCAGCGTGCTGTTCTGGACGATCGTGGTCACGATCGGGCGCACGGCGTTCTGGGGCTCCTACGGCAACATCGTGGCCGCCATCGCGGCGCCCGGCGAGCGGGAGAAGTGGTTCGGCTTCCTGGGTGCGCTGCGCAACGTCGGCTTCGCGGTTGGCGGCCTGCTCAGCGGTGTGGCGGTCACGATCGGCACCCGGCTGGCCTACCAGCTCGTGGTGGCGGCCAACGCGGCGTCGTACGCCCTGGCCTTCGTGCTGCTGCTCGCGGTGCCGGCGATCGCGGGCGGCGGACACGGACGGCAGCCGGGCAGCTGGGGGACCGTGCTGCGCGACCGGCCGTACCGGCTGCTCTGGGCCACCCAGCTGACCTTCTCGATGGCGATGATGGTGCTCAACTTCGCCATGCCCGTGTACGCCGCCACGGTGCTCGGCCTGCCCGGCTGGGTGGTCGGCGCGGTGTTCACGATCAACACCGTGATCGTCGGGTTCGGGCAGGGACTCGCCGTACGCGCGATGACCGGCGCCGTCCGCTGGCGGATGATCGCGCTGGCCAACCTGGTGTTCGTCGGGTCGTACGTCGTCATGCTCGGCGCCAGCTGGCTGTCGGTGGCGTTGGCCTCGGCGGTCATCCTGTTCGGCTCCGCCTTCTACACGCTCGGCGAGGTGACCGGTGGCCCGGTGCTCAGCGCGCTCGGCGCGGAGGCGGCGCCCGAGCACCTGCGGGGTCGCTACCTCTCGCTGATCCAGCTGGCCTGGAACATCGCGGGCTCGATCGCCCCGATCTCGTTCGCCTGGCTGCTCGAACGCGGCCCGTCGCCCACCTGGATCGCGCTGATGGCGATGAGCACGCTGGGTGCGCTGCTGGCGCTCCGGCTCGGCGCGGTGCTGCCCAAGGCCGCCGAGCGGATCACCAACAAGGCCGAGGAGCCGGCCCCGGCCTGAGCGCCGTCTCGTCGGCTGCCGAGCCGCCGACACTCGGGGGAAACTGTCACCCCAACTCGCCCAGTGCCTGGTCCGGCTCGCCACCTGACCGGCTTCGTGGGAGGCTGTGACCTCCGTCATATGAACGATCCAAACCAGGAGGAGCCCATGCGCGTCGGAGTGCTGACCGGAGGCGGTGACTGCCCCGGCCTGAACGCCGTCATTCGCGCCGTCGTACGCCGCGGAGTCAAGGAGTACGGCTTCGAGTTCGTCGGCTACCGCGACGGCTGGCGAGGCCCGCTGGAGCAGCTGACCACCGAGCTCGGCGTCGCCCAGTGTCGAGGCATCCTGCCGCGCGGCGGCACCATCCTCGGCTCGAGCCGGACCAACCCGTTCAAGGTCGACGGCGGCGTCGAGCGGATCATCGACAACCTCGCCGCCGACGGCGTCGACGCGCTGGTCGCGATCGGCGGCGAGGACACCCTCGGCGTGGCCACCAGGCTCGCCGAGCTCGGCGTCAACGTCGTCGGCGTACCCAAGACCATCGACAACGACCTGTCCGGCACCGACTTCACCTTCGGCTTCGACACGGCGGTCAACATCGCGATGGAGGCGATCGACCGGCTGCACACCACCGCGGAGTCGCACCACCGGGTGCTCGTGGTCGAGGTGATGGGGCGGCACGCCGGCTGGATCGCGCTGCACTCCGGGCTCGCCGGAGGCGCCAACATCGTGCTGATCCCCGAGCAGCCGTTCGACATCGACGAGGTGTGTGCGCTGGTCGAGAGCCGGTTCGAGTCGAAGTACTCACCGATCCTGGTCGTCGCCGAGGGCGCGGTCCCGGTCGAGGGCGGCGGCATGAGCGTGGTCTCCGGCGAGCTCGACGCCTTCGGGCACGTCCGGCTCGGCGGCATCGGCGACCGGCTGGCCAAGGAGATCGAGGCGCGCACGGGCGAGGAGGCGCGGGCCGTCGTACTCGGGCACATCCAGCGCGGCGGTACGCCGACCGCCTTCGATCGCTGGCTCGCGACCCGGTTCGGGCTACATGCGATCGCCGCGGTCAAGGACGGCGAGTTCGGCACGATGATGGCGCTGCGCGGTACCGAGATCGTGCGGGTGCCGCTGATCGAGGGCACCGGCGAGCTGAAGCTGGTCAGCCCCGAGGAGTACGCCGAGGCCAAGGTCTTCTTCGGCTGAGTCCCAGCGGCACGCGCACGGCGCTAATCCCGGGGCGTAGTGCCTCAGGTCAAGATGCCCGCGAAACCGTGACCGTGCCTCAACTAGGAATGCCCGCGAAACGGGGGTTGGTCAGGAGGCCTTGATCCGGATGCCCTTGCGGACGTCGGGCAGCGCCGTGGGGAAGCTGGCGAGGTAGAGCTGCTCGGTCTTGTCCTTGGCCAGCTTGAGCAGGACGGCTTGCAGTTCGGCGATCGCCCGGCTGATGGCTGCGGGGTTCAACGATTCGCGGTACACGATCAGCTCGGCCTCCTGAGCCGGCGAGAGCACCTTGGCTGCGAGGAGCCGGTCCAGCGGCGTGGCGGGCTTGTCGTAGATCCGGGTGCGGCGGCCGTTGCGGTCGCTGCCATACCCCTCGGGCTTCTTGGTTGGAGTCAGGTAGTTGAGCCGGTCGTCGACCAGCCGCCAGAGCCGGTTCAACGCGACGCGTTCCTCGCTGGTGTCGTAGCGGTAGTAGAAGCCGTACTTGCGGACCAGGTGGTTGTTCTTCGACTCGATCGTGGCCTGGTCGTTCTTCTTGTAGGGCCGCGACCTGGTGAAGAAGATCTCCAGATCGGCCGCCCACTTGATCACGGCGTGGTTGAGGAACTCGCTGCCGTTGTCGAAGTCCAGCCCGGTCACCGCGAACGGCACCTCATCCACGCCGACCTTCAGGGCGCCGAGGATGTGGATGTGGGCGTTGTTCCGCACGCTGCGGGTGAACACCCAGCCGGTGTGGACATCGGTGAGGTTCACCGTCCGGGCGAACTCGCCCTTCAACGACGGCCCGCAATGCGCCACCGTGTCGCCCTCGAAGAACCCCGGCTCGGCCTCGACCTCGTCACCAGCCTTACGGATCTTGATCGAAGACCGCAGCAACGGCGAGGGCTTCGTCGTGGACACACCCCGGATCTGGTCGGTGGCCTTGGCCGGCGCCAAGTACCGGTCGATCGACGCGGCGCTCATCGACAGCAACTCCTCACGCACGCCCGGGCTGTACCGGGCGGCTCCGTCGACGAGCTCGCCATGGCGTTCCAGCCCGTCCAGCTGGATCCGCATCGACGCGGCGAGGTACTTCCCGCACTGGCCACCGGAGGCAGCCCACACCTTCTGCAAGATCTTGAGCGCGTCGTAGGAGTACTTCGACGACCGCTGCCTCCGCAGCGGCTTGGCGACCTGCCGCCCGGGCCCAGGAGGCCGTTTCGCCGCCGCGACCAGTCGACGACGGGCGTTGTCACGCGACCAGCCCGTGACCTCGACGACCTGGTCCAGGACCCGGCCCTTGTCCTTCTTCGAAGCCTTCGCATACGCCTTGGCGTACCTCGTAGTGACCTCGGCACGAGACTGCATCGACAACCCACTCCTCATGCCCCACCACGCTCACCGTTTCGCGGGCATTCCTACGTGAGGCACGGCGAGCGTTTCGCGGGCAGTTTTCGTGAGTCTCGTCGCGGCGTTGACCTCGAGGGCTTACGGCAGCATCCTCGAAGGAGGAGGTCGTAATGAAGCCCTCGACAGTTCCCGATTGCATGCCGGTCCTCTCACGCGGGCGCCATCGAACACCACGACGTGGCGCGTGCTTCATGGAGTTCGCATCGCTGCTCGCCGGTGAGCGGTGGAGCGACCACCCCTCATGCACCCACCCCTTGCTCGCGCAACTGGCTCGGCACGTCAACGACTACACCAGCGACGCGGGCCGCCAGCAGCTGACGCCGCTCATCCCATCGGTCGTCGGCCGCCGCGGAAACGACCGCACCTGGCTCACGCTGGGGGTAGCGGTCGCGGCGAGCCCGATCCTCGATGTGCCGGAGAGGACGCAGCGCGTGCTCGCTGCCGGCCTGTTGTGTGCCGAGCGAGTGTGCGCCCAGGCGGGGCCCGATCTCGCCGCGACCGGGCGGGCGGCCCGGATCGCGCTCGAGCTCGTCCCCGGCGGCGTCGCCTGGGCCGAGCGACTCGGAGTGCACGACCGAGCCAACGAGAAGACCTTCGCCGAACGGTGCGCCCCGACGATCGTCCGGTGCGCCGTAGAAGGCATTGTGAACTCGGAAAGCCCCGACATCGACCGGCGACTGCGCGACCTGCTCGAGGTGGGAATCGCCCACGTTTCCCTGGACCCGCAAGGCGAGACGAACGTCACGCTCCATCGGACCCGAGACGGTGCTGATCCGACACTTCGACCTGCGATCCTTGGTTCATGGCGAGACGGTCTCGCTGATACCGAAGGAACTGATCGAGCATGTCGTACATCACCCCCGCCACGTCCAGCGCCCGGATCTCGAAGGTCACGCGCTTGACGTCGGCTGTGCGCAAGACCTGGACTGACGCTCGCTACGCGGACCGCCAGCTCATGGAGATGCGCACCAACCTCAGCCGCCACTCCGGCTGACCCGCGCTCACGCGCTCACCGGGTCGTCATCGCGAATGACGAGAGGCACTCTGGTGTCTCCCGCTAGACCTGTCATCTGACACTCCCAGCGCGGACGTTCGGCCCTGCCCGGCCACGTCGCCGTCCCGAAGAGTGTGCTCTGAAGACTGGCGACGAGGAGTCCGGCGTGACCATGAGACAGAACATCGCCGCTGCCATGGGCGGCTGGAGCGTGCGGCACCGGGTGATCGCCATTGTCGGCTGGGTGGCCTTCGTGGCGGTCGCCGTCGCGATCGGCTCGGCTTCGGGGCAGCAGCAGATGACCACGGACCAGTACGCGCAGGGCGACTCGGCAAGAGCACTCCGGATCCTCGACGACGCTGGTCTGAGCACGCCCGCCGGGGAGATGTTCCTGGTGAGCACCGAGGCCCCCGTAACCTCTCCGGCCGCGCGGGCCACGGTGACCGACCTGATCGACCGGCTGACGGCGACCGGAGCCGTAACCGCGGTTGTGGACCCCTACACCAACGGGCTGATCTCGGCAGACCGTCACTCGGCGCTGGTGCGCGCCTCCATGACCGGAGACCCGATCACCGCTGCCGACCGAGTCCAGCCCATCATCGACGCGGCTGCCGCCACCCGCGCCGCACATCCGGGAGTGCGGATCGATGAGTTCGGCGACGGCTCCGCCAACCAGTGGTTCAACGACACGATCGGCAAGGACTTCCAGCGCGCTGAGTGGACCGCAGTGCCGCTCGCACTCGGCATCCTGCTCGTGGCGTTCGGCGCGTTCCTCGCCGCCGTACTCCCGGTCGGTCTCGCGCTCACCTCGTTCCTGGCCGCCAACGGGCTGTTGGTAGTGATCAGCCAGCGGATGCCCCTGGACAGCTCGACCAGCTCGGTGATGCTGCTGGTCGGCCTGGCCGTCGGCGTCGACTACTGCATGTTCTACCTGCGGCGCGAACGTGAGGAGCGGGTGCGGGGCAGGGATCCGCAGACGGCGCTCCGCATCGCGGCCGCCACCTCGGGTCGCTCCGTGCTGATCTCCGGGCTGACCGTCGTGGTCGCGATGTCGGGCATGTTCCTTTCCGGGATGCTGCTCTTCGACGGGTTCGGTACGGCCGCGATCCTCGTGGTCCTCGTGGCGGTGCTCGGCTCGGTGACCGTGCTGCCGGCGCTGTTGTCGCTGCTCGGTGATCGCGTCGACTTCGGCCGCATCCCCGGGCTGGCCCGGATGCGGCGGCCCGGCGACGGGAGCAAGGCCTGGGGCGCCATCCTCGGCCGGGTGCTGAAGCGGCCCGGTGTCTCGGTGCTGGCCGCGGTCGTGTTCCTGCTCGCGCTCGCCGCCCCGGCGGTCGGCATCCGCACCGAGCAGCTGAGCCTCGACAAGCTTCTGCCCGCCGACGCGACCATCATGCAGAGCTACCACCGCATCACCGAGGCCTTTCCCGGCGGGCCGAGCCCGGCCGACGTGGTGGTGAAGGCGACCGACGTACGCAGCGCTGACCTGACCGCCGCCGTGGCCGACTTCGAGTCGCGCGCGCTGGCCACCGGTCTGGTGCACGAGCCGATCATCGTCTCGGTGCACCCCGACGCGAACGTGGTCGAGCTGAAGGTGCCGCTGGCCGGCGACGGGTCCGACGCCACGTCGGTGCGGGCGCTGAACACCCTGCGGAGCGACGTGGTCCCGGCGACGTTCGGCCGCGTGCCCGGCACCGAGGCGTACGTCGCGGGCAACCTGGCCTTCTCCGAGGACTTCAACGCCCATCTGCAGAGCTCCATCGTGCCGGTCGTCCTCTTCGTACTCGTGCTGGCCTTCCTGCTGATGCTGGTCGCCTTCCGGTCGGTGACCATCGCGGCCGTCTCCGTGCTGCTCAACGTGCTGTCGATGGCGGCCGCGTTCGGGGTGATGGTGGCGGTCTTCCAGCACGGCTGGGGCGCCGGGCTGGTCGGGGCGCAGGGGGTCGGCGCCATCGAGTCGTGGATCCCACTGTTCTCGTTCGTGATCCTGTTCGGCCTGTCGATGGACTACCACGTGTTCGTGGTGTCCCGGATCCGGGAGGCCTACGACCGGGGCCTGTCCACGCCCGAGGCCGTGGCGCACGGGATCCGGATCTCGGCAGGCGTCGTGACCAGCGCGGCCGCGATCATGGTCGCCGTCTTCGCGGTCTTCGCCACCTTGTCCATGACCACGTTCGAGCAGCTTGGCGTTGGCCTCGCGGTCGCCATCCTGCTCGACGCCACCGTCGTCCGCGCCGTACTGCTGCCGTCACTGCTGTCGCTCCTCGGCGACAGGACCTGGTGGCTCCCGGCCTGGCTCTCCTTCCTGCCCGACCACTCCAGCACCCAGCCGGCACCAACCCCGCCAACGCCCAGCCCGGTAGGGGCCCCGCGCTAGAAGTTGGTCGATGCGCCGCTAGCCGCGCGGTCAAAGGTCGGTCGACCGCGTCTCCTCCAAGTCCAGCAGGTACCGCGTCCATCTCCTTCCGGGTAGCCGGCGTCGACTTCCCCTTGCTGGCCTTCTCTTCGGACGCGGAGCTCAGGATGCTCTCGGCGCGTTGGAGCCGGTCCGCAAACTCCCGTCGCAGCCACTCGATGGAGGTCGTCGAGTCGGGCTCGAGATCCCGGACCACCGGGCCGAGCGTCAGTCCTTGGACGACCAGCGTGATCGCGATTGTCAAGGGACGTTGGTTTCTGCCCGGAGGCGGTCACGAAACATGCCCGCTGACGGCCAGGAGATCCGGCCCAGTGGTGGCCACCGAACTACCCACAGCTGGCCACCACCGGCGCTCGGTCAGGCCAGCGGGCTCACCCGTGACCGGCCAGTGCCTGCGCACATTCGGCGATGGTCCGGCTCAGCGGTTCGTGCGTTGCAGGAGCGTGAGGGTGGTACGCCGACGTTCAAGCTCAAAGCGTTCGAAGGAAGGGCTCAACGCCGCCCGCTCGCCGGATCCCTCGGACCACCTTGGCGCGGTCCTTCTTCAGCTCGGCGATCAGAACGGCAGGCGCTCCGGTGTGCGGGTCGTACCTGGCGCTCCATAGCATCATTTCGAGCAGCACCGGGATGAGGTCCTGGCCCTTTCTGGTGACTACGTAAGCCTGTTTCCCGCTCCGTGGCTCCTCGTCGGTCTTACTGATCAGACCTGCGGCCTCCAAACGCGAGAGCCGGTCGGCGAGGATGTTGGTCGCAATGCGCTCCTCGGATGCCAGGAACTCGCGGTAGTGGGCCTTCTCTCGAAACAGGATGTCGCGCATCACCAACAGTGACCATTTGTCACCGAAGAGATCCAGGGCGTAGCTGATCGGACAGTCGGATCTGCGCTGGGGTTCTCTCATCCGGCGACGAATTCTCGTGCGGCGAAGGACAGTTGGGACCAGCGATCGCTGGCCACTGAGTCGACCGCTGCCCACGTCTTGCTCGTACGGCCATGGCCGGGGTCGAAGAGTTCGCCCTCCCCCGAGGCCACGAGCTCTTCGACCACATCTGCCGGGAGTTTCAGGACCAGCGCATCCTTCCAGGGGAACATGAAGACCTTTCCGCCAATGCACAAGGCGGTCGTGCCGAACATCTTCCTTTCGGTGATGTCGGGGTCCACGAGCAAGGCTGCGCGCTGGGCGTCGTAGAACAAGACCGCCGGGCTTTCTGACGTCATGCTGGGCGACCTCTCAGCCCTCTACACGCTCTTGCAGGCCGCGCAGGATCGCCCGCTGCGTCTGGTGGAACTTGCGGCGAACCATCGGCATCATCAGACGCACGACCCAGCGCTTGGGCTCGAACAGGCTCTGTGCGGTCACACGCGTGGCACCGTGGCTCTCTGGCTCGATGCTGAAGCCGGCCTGCCAGTCCGACACCATTCGGGAGAAGCCGGCACTGTCTTGTTCGATCGACCACGTGATCCGGTGTGGCTCCTCGCACACGATGCATCGCTCTTCGGTGACCCCTGACTTCTTCCCGATCACCACATCGCACTTACGTGTCTGCCCAAGGGCATGCTTGCCGGCGATCTTGGTGATCATCGGGTGCCATGACGCGTGTTCTGCCGGGTCCTGGATCGCCTTCCAGACGCGGTCCGACGGAGCGCGTACGACCATCTCGTCCCTGATCTGCTCCATGGCGGCTTCTCCCATCACTCAGTCCGATCATGAACCCGCCTACTGGCAAATTGCAAGCGCGCGGCCGCAAGGACCCGGGCGGGCGTCCTGCCTGGCTCGAGTCGACGTACTTGCTCAAGCCGCCGGCTTCGCGGCAGAGCGGCTGAGGGCGGCGCTGCTGCGCGCCTCGGCCGCTCCCGCCGAGGGCCTGAAGTTGTCGACGTCGTGTCGGGCAGATCCCCTGACCCCCAGCGACGCGACGAAGATGGTCGACGCGGCCACCAGGCCGACGGCCAGGACCAGCGGCGCGATCGCGTTGACGCACCCGCGGTACCACAGCGTGGCTGAAATCTTCTTCGGAGCCTTCGCCCGCGGCCCTTCGGGCGCGACAATGCCGTGAGGGGTGAAGCGTTCGTTCGCATCCCCTCAGGAGATGCCGTGGCTAGGAAG
>Ga0137375_10006875_pt1 | contig 13498 bp, 7 predicted proteins | sample SagtaG_24_FD_104936 | JGI IMG/M metagenome (GOLD analysis project Ga0137375, IMG submission 104936) | Vadose zone soil microbial communities from Sagehorn Ranch, Mendocino, California, USA - Sage1_R_113_16 metaG | ecosystem: Environmental > Terrestrial > Soil > Vadose zone | place: USA... | reverse complement strand
TCTGCAGAGTTAGAAACCTCTGAGATCATTCGGCGGCGCCTGTTCGAATGGGACCCCAAAGCGGTCAGCCGGGAAGGAAAAGTCTTGCTGCCACGTGACGCCGTCGCGGCTTGCAACGACTATGCACACTGGCTGAGTGAGAATCGGGCACAGGTCCCGGCCTGGTTTCCCGTCGATCATGCCCGAGTGGCCTTTGAGGCAACCTATCCCTTCCATCCCATGGTGTGGTCTGTCTTCGAGCGCAAATGGTAGGAGTTGCCACGTTTCCAGCAGACGCGCGGCATGCTCCGTCTGCTGGCGCTGTGGGTCTCGCATGCCTACCAGCAGGGGTTCAAAGGCGCCAGGCAGGAGCCACTGATTGACCTGGGGTCCGCCCCCCTGGAAGATCCACAGTTCCGGTCGGCCGTGTTCGAACAGCTTGGCGAATCCCGTCTGGAAGGGGCGGTGACCACCGACATCTGCGGCAAGATCGAGGCCCATGCGGTACGGCTGGACGCTGAGGCCGTGCAGACGATCAAGAAAGCCTCCCTCCACAAGAAAATTGCCACCACCATCTTCTTCGAATCGAACGGTGGACAGACCAGGAACGAGGCCAGCCTGCCGGAAATCCGCCTGGCGGCGGCGGGACCAGAGATGGACCTTGGCAATGTCGAAACGGCTCTGGAGGGCTTGACCGACGCCTGTTACTACCTGATCACGGAACGGAACCGCTACCGTTTCAGTTTGAAGGAGAACCTGAATAAACGCTTCGCGGATCGCCGGGCTGGCATGAAAGACGACGACATTGACCAACGCGTCCGCGAGGAGATCCAAAAAGTCTTCCCTGCTGGCGAAGGCGTAGACCGGATTTTCTTTCCGGAGAAGAGCAGCCAGATCTCCGATCGCCCGGCGCTCACCTTGATCATCATGGGACCCGACCAGTCAGTGCAGGAGACGCCCGAGATGCCGCGCCAGATCGAGGCCATGACCCGAGAGTACGGGCAATCTGCGCGGACGTACAAGAGCGCGCTGCTGTGGGTGGTGCCGGATACCGCTGGGCACTTGCGGGAGGAGGCCCGCAAACTGCTGGCCTGGGAGGACATCCACGACGAAGGTCTCCCCCTAGATGAGACGCAGCAGAAACAATTGGACACCAACATCAAGAAGGCTAGACGTGACCTGACGGAGAGCGTGTGGCGTACCTATAAACATGTCATGTTGCTGGGCAAGGATAATACGATCAAGACGGTCGACCTCGGGCTGGTGACGTCGAGTGCCGCCGAGACCATGACCAAACTGATTCTCTCCCGGTTGCGTCAGAGCGGTGAGGTGGAAAAAGCGGTCAGCCCGCGCTTTTTGGTCCGGAACTGGCCGCCTGCCTTCACTGCCTGGAGTACCAAAGCGGTGCGCGATGCCTTTTATGCATCCCCACAGTTTCCGCGCCTCCTCTCTCCCGAGGCCATGAAGGAGACCATCGCCCGAGGCGTCAGCGAGGGCGCGGTCGCGTACGTCGGGAAATCTTCGCAAGGCCAGTATGCGCCGTTCCTCTACAAGACAGCCCTGACCGCTGCGGATGTCGAAATCTCGGAGGATATGTTCATCCTCACGGCGGAAGAGGCGGAGAAGTACATCGAACCACCCCGCTTGGCGCAGTTAGTGGTCGTACCATCCCAGATCCAATGCCAGCCAGGGGTCAAGCAGAGCTTCGCCGTGGAGGGACGAGATCAGTTTGGCCACGTAATAGACCTGCGGGAGATGCAGTGGAGCGCCACCGGCGGCACCATCGGGGCAGACGGGTTGTTTATTACAGGGGAAGAAGAGGGTAACTTTCTCGTTACCGCCACAGTCCAGGGCAACATGGGCACGGCAAGGGTGACAGTAATCAGAGCAGTGAGACCGGGGCAAGACCCAGGACCAACACTGTCCCACATCGCCACGAAGTTGACCTGGAGCGGAGAGGTGGCGCCGCAGAAATGGACCAACATGTACATGAAAGTCTTGACAAAGCTGGTGTCCAGCGGTGAACTCAAGCTGCGCGTGAGTATTGAAGCCACACCAAAGGGTGGCCTTTCGGATCAGCAGATCGAAGAAACTAAGGCCGCTTTCCGGGGGCTCGGGTTGGACGATAACATCCGGACGGAGTGAGAAAGCGTGGAATAACCCTACAACGACACTTCTACCCGAGCAGCCGTGAAAACCTTGTAAGCACGCCAGGAACGTGTGAGATTGCATCGCGTGCGTCACCTGACCAGTCAAGCTCCACTATTCATGGATGTCTAAATCACGCTTGATCCGCTGAACCAGCTGCCGCCATGTTTCCTGCTTGTCTTGTTCCACTCGGTGCGTGTCAGTCTCGTTTTCTCTCAGCATCTGCATGCACTGAGAGAATACTCCTCTATCTCTCGCATCGTCGTTCAAGGGTGGGTGGGCAACAACAAGCAGGTGGAAATTCTCATATGGTAGCACTAAAATAAAATTTTCTCTCTTAAGGTGGCGTTAAGGCTCCCCCTCTACACTGTCTATCAGAAAAAGCGTGGTGTTGTCCTGAGTAACCACTAAGCAAGGAGAAAAATATGAAATACCAGACCATTGTTGCAGGTTGCGTGCTGGCTGGACTCGTCGCGCTAGGCGGTGTGGGCACTACGACAGGCGGATTCCCTTGGGTGCGCCATGCCCGCGCCACGACGCAGACACAGGAGCCCGCCAGCACGCCAGGTCCCCTGGGTCAGCGTGAGCTGCCAGACTTCACGGCGTTGGTGGAGCAGAACGGTCCGGCGGTCGTGCACATCAGTGTTACGCGTGCCATGCAGCCGGCTACCGATCGGCGTGACATCCCAGGGTTTCCAGAGAACGACCCGTTTTTTGAGTTCTTCCGGCGTTTTCAGGTACCGAACCCACGCCGTGAGTCTACGCCCATGCATGGGCTAGGGTCAGGTTTCCTCATCAGCCCGGATGGCACCATTCTCACCAATGCGCACGTCGTGGCGGAGGCGTCTGAGGTCACGGTGAAACTCACCGACCAGCGGGAATTCCCGGCCAAGGTGGTGGGTATAGATCGCCGCACCGACGTGGCGGTGTTGAAGATCGACGCCACTAATCTGCCCACGGTCAAGCTGGGGGATCCGCGTCAGGTCAAGGTTGGCGAATGGGTGGTGGCGATTGGGGCGCCCTTTGGCTTTGACAATAGCGTCACTGCGGGTATTGTGAGTGCGAAGGGACGTGCTTTGCCGGATGAGAACTATGTCCCATTCATTCAGACTGACGTCGCCGTCAATCCAGGGAACTCCGGTGGACCGCTGTTTAACATGCGCGGGGAAGTGATCGGCATCAACGCGCAGATTTACAGCCAGACTGGTGGATATATGGGGCTGTCCTTCGCAGTACCCATCGATGTGGCGGTCGCCGTCAAAGATCAGCTCATGCAGAATGGCAAGGTCACCCGTGGGCGCCTGGGAGTGACCATCCAAGAGGTCACCCAACCGTTGGCCAATGCCTTTGGATTGCCGAAACCCGCTGGAGCGTTGGTGAACTCGGTAGAAAAGAACAGCCCGGCGGACCGGGCGGGGCTGCACGTCGGTGATGTGATCCTCAAGGTGGATGGGCAGGACGTTGATCGCCCTATGGCTTTGCCGGCCGAGATTGCCAGACGCAAGCCCGGTACGACGGTGCAGCTTGAGGTGTGGCGTCACGGCATTACCAGGGAGGCCGCGGTTACCGTCGGCACGTTGACAGAAACCCAAGACGTGACCTCTGATGCACGCCCCGCAACGTCCACTGGCCGTTTGGGTCTCGCCCTGCGCGCCTTACGTCCAGAGGAAAAACGCGCCGCCCAGACCGATGGCGCACTCGTGGTGGAGGCGGTCAACGGGCTAGCAGCGCGGGCCGGGATCCGGCCTGGCGATGTGATTCTCCGGCTGAATGACACCCCCGTGTCGAGCATTGAACAACTACGCCAACTGACTGAGAAAACGGGCCAGCATGTGGCGCTGCTCATTCAGCGCGATAATACCACCCTCTACCTCCCGATCCCCCTCGGCTAAGAGGCGTACGCAGCCGGGCGCGGCGCATACCTATGCGCCCGCGCCCTCATGCCTATGGCAGATCTCACGCGTGCAAGGTATGCTCTGTGCACGGCTAGTGGGCACCTCTTCTTCCTATGCGCCTTCAATCAGACCACACGACATTGGCATACTCATAGCATACGCCAGTATGTCGTAGCCGCGTATGTAGGTTGTCAAATGTACGACTCTCATGTGGACTGATTGAGGCTCGGTTGCTCTCGCCTTGTGGAACTTGCATCCCAGGATCATGTTCTAGGTAACAGGAGGACACATGACACTGTACCTGTGGTTGCTCCCCGTTGGCGTGCTTATCGGTGCATTTGGCACGCTTATTGGGGCGGGTGGGGGCTTTGTCCTTACTCCCATGCTGTTATTGGTCTATCCCCATGAAAACCCTGAGATCATCACGAGCATCTCCCTCGCCGTTGTGTTCCTCAATGCTTTCTCCGGCTCCGTGGCCTATGCACGGATGCAGCGCATTGACTATCAGTCAGGAGGACTCTTTGCCCTGGTGTCGATTCCCGGCGCCGTGGTGGGGGCGCTGACCACCACGTATATGCCACGACGGGCCTTTGACCTCGTCTTTGGTCTGTTTATGATTCTCGCCGCCCTCTTTTTGCTCTTACGCCGGGAGACGCCTTTTGCCCCCGAGGCACAGCCGCAGAAACCCCATGATGTCACACGCCAAGTACGCGAGGCAGATGGGACGCTCCACACGTTCTCCTATAACCGCAATGTAGGGATAGGCCTGAGTGTGGCTGTGGGCTATTTTTCTAGCCTTTTGGGCATTGGTGGTGGCATTATCCATGTGCCGGCCATGGCCCACGTGCTCCATTTCCCCGTGCATATTGCCACGGCCACGTCTCACTTTACCCTGGCGGTAATGGCGCTGACCGGCACGCTGGTACACATTGTGACCGGATCGTTTCACCACGGCGTCCGGCGGACCATCGCACTCGGCCTGGGGGTACTCATCGGCGCCCAGTTCGGGGCGCGTTTCTCGCACCATGTGCACGGGCAATGGATCTTACGATCGTTGGCGGTAGCCTTGGGGTTAGTCGGGGTCCGAATTCTCGTGCTCGCGTTTGTCTAATGGTGCACGTGCGTGGCCATGGATAGGTAAAAAGCCGCGCCCGCATCTGCTATAATAAGCGCACCGGCTCAGGTTCTCCCCGTACACAGACGACTGTCATGATGCACAGAGAAGGGATACACGACTTTTATGGAAAACGTCTTTGATGCATTGCAGGCACGCGGCTTTGTGCAACAGGTCTCCCATCCCGAGGTGCTGCGTCAGCGCCTCAGCACTGAGCGCCTTACCTTTTATATTGGTTATGACCCCACGGCCCGGAGCCTGCATATCGGCAACCTCCTCACCATCATGGCCATGGTACATATGCAGCGCGCTGGCCATCGGCCGCTGGTCATCGTCGGTGGTGGCACGGCCATGGTTGGGGACCCCAGCGGTAAGACGGAGATGCGCCAGATGTTGTCGCAGGATACGATTGCGCAGAACGTCCAGGCCCTGCGCGGGCAGTTGCAACGCTACCTGGCACTCGAAGGCGACAATGGCGCCATCGTCATGAACAATGCCGACTGGCTGGCAGAGCTCAAGTATATTGATTTTTTACGCGATATCGGCCGTCATTTCAGCGTCAATCGCATGTTGGCGTTCGAGGCCTACAAGCAGCGCATGGAAACGGGGCTGTCGTTTCTCGAATTCAACTACCAACTGTTGCAGTCGTATGATTTTCTGGTGCTATTCCAGCGCTATGGCTGTGTGCTCCAGATGGGTGGGGACGATCAGTGGGGTAACATGGTCGCCGGGGTCGAACTCATCCGCCGCGTAGCCGATGGCGAAGCCTTCGCCATGACCTTTCCGCTGCTCACGACAGCGAGCGGGCAGAAAATGGGGAAAAGCGCGGCCGGAGCGGTCTGGCTGGACGCTGAGCTGACTTCACCGTATGAGTTTTATCAATTCTGGATCAACGTCGATGACCGGGATGTGCAGCGCTTCCTCAAGTACTACACGTTGCTGCCGCTAGAAGAGATTACGCGTTTGGGAGCCTTGCAGGGCGCTGAACTACGCCAGGCAAAAGAGGCGTTAGCCTTTGAGGTCACGGCCTTAACGCACGGCGTCGACGCGGCTCGCGCGGCACAAAACACCGCCCATGCCCTGTTTGATGGGGAAGGTGAGCTCGAAGGGGTACCAGAAACCGCCATTCCCCAGGTACGCCTGGTGACTGGGGTGCCGGTCGTCGATCTGTTGGTCGAAACCGGCCTGGCCGCCTCAAAGAGTGCAGCCCGCCGCCTCATCCAGCAAGGTGGAGCTAGCTTGAATGGCGCGCGCGTGGCAAACCTGGAAGCCATCGTGACGAGCGCAGAGCTGCACGATGGCGCCTTGCTCTTACGGGCCGGCAAAAAACATTACCATCGTGTCGTGGTAGGCTGAGAGTAGGACATTGGCCTGTCGTCAGTCTGCCACGCGCAGGTTACCCTGCGGTGCCAGGGCGACCGCTAGGACCTCGTCCATTGTGCGCGCGAACACAAAGCGCAAACCACGGCGGAGCTTGGGGGGAATATCTGTCACATCCTGGCGATTCCCCTCCGGCAGCACCACGCACTGCACCCCAGCGCGCTTGGCTGCCAACATCTTCTCTTTCACCCCCCCCACCGGTAGTACCTGCCCGCGCAGGGTAATTTCGCCACTCATCGCCACTGTGTGACACACCGGTGTGGCAGTGAGCGCCGAAATGAGCGCAACGGCCAGGGTAATTCCCGCCGAGGGGCCGTCTTTGGGGATTGCCCCAGCCGGCACGTGAATGTGCAGATCACATTCCCGGAAGACCGTCGGCGCAATGCCTAAGTCACGCGCTCGCGCTCGTGTATAACTCAGCGCTGCCTGCGCCGACTCTTTCATCACTTCCCCCAGATGGCCGGTGAGCAGCAGCTGGCCCGTGCCGTCCATGACGGTTGCTTCCGCATGCATCATGACACCCCCAGCCTCTGTCCAGGCCAGACTCGTGGCCACACCAATCTCATCACGCTGCTGCTCAACCTCGGGCAGATACTTGCGCATGCCCAGCACGCGATGCACATTGCTGGTATGGACGTGGAAGATCTGTGCCTGCCCCTCCGCTACCTTGCGTGCGATCTTCCGGCAAATGGTAGCGAGTTCGCGTTCGAGATTCCGCACCCCTGCCTCACGGGTGTAGGCGGTGATAATGTGGGCAATGGCCGCCTCCGAGAGACGTATATGCCGCGGTGTGAGCCCATGCTCGCGGAGCTGACGTGGCAACAAATAGCGCCGGGCAATGTGCAACTTTTCAGCGTCAGAGTAGCCCGCGAGCGCAATGACTTCCATGCGGTCGCGCAAAGCCCCAGGAATGGGATCGGCGAGGTTGGCGGTGGTGATAAACATGGCACGCGATAAATCAAAAGGCACGCCCAGATAGTGATCGCTAAAGGCGTGATTCTGCTCGTGGTCGAGCACCTCGAGGAGCGCCGCCGCCGGGTCGCCACGGAAATCAGCACCCAGTTTGTCTACCTCGTCGAGCATGAACACCGGGTTGGCCGATCCTGCCTGGCGCATACCCTGCAGAATTCTCCCGGGCAGCGACCCAACGTAGGTGCGTCGGTGGCCACGAATTTCTGCCTCGTCCCGGAGGCCACCCAGGGACAGACGCACAAATTTCCGCCCCAGGGCCCGCGCAATCGACTGGCCCAGGGAGGTCTTGCCCACTCCCGGCGGCCCCACAAAACAGAGAATAGGCCCCTTCATCTGCTCCTTGAGCTTGCACACCCCAAGATATTCGAGAATACGCTCCTTGACTTGCTCCAGACCGTAGTGGTCCTCGTCCAGGACGCGCCGGGCCTCGTACAAATCGAGATGATCCGTCGTGGTGACGGTCCACGGCAGCTCCATGAGCCACTCGAGATAGTGGCGTACCATACTCGCTTCGGCCGCCTCAGGATGCAGGCGCTCCAGGCGTGCCAAATGTTTCCGGCATTCCTGTTCAACCATAGTTGGTAGGTCAGTCTCGTTGATACCATTCCTGAGAGCCAGCAGGTCAGCAGCCGGAACGTCCATCTCCCCGAGCTCTTTTTGAATCGCCTTGAGCTGCTCGCGCAGGAAATACTCGTGCTGGGTCTTGCTGATTTCCTCTTGCACTTCAGACTGGATTTTGCGCTGCATCGCCATCATTTCCAGCTCTTTGTGCAACAGCTCGCCGACGCGCCGGAGCCGCCGGACCGGATCTGGCAATTCCAAGAGCGCCTGGGCCTCCTCAACGCCTAGCCCCAAGTTGGCGAGAATGACGTCAGCCAGACGGCCAGGCGCTTGTACATTGTCCGCGAGGATGAGCATGTCAGGCGGGATCAGCTTGCCCATGGAGAGCAACTGCTCAAGCTGCTCGCGCGTATGCTGTACGAGCGCCTCGAGCTCCAGCGCCGATCCCGCTACATGGCTACTCTCTTCCAGGGTCTCATAGCGCACACGCCAATAGGGCTGGAGCTGCATGTAGACGTGAACGCGCACTTTGAGGCGCCCCTGCACCAGGAGTTTGAGGCGCCCATCAGGCATCTTCAGCATACGCAAGATCGAGGCCACTGTCCCCACCCGGTACAGGTCGTCGGGTCCGGGCTCTTCGACGGCCCCTTGACGTTGCGTCACCAGCACGAGCTGGCGGTCTGCATTGAAGGCGCTCTCGACGGCCCGCACTGAGGCATCACGGCCTACGGGCAACGGCACCACCATGTAGGGAAAGACAACAATATCCCGCACCGGTAGCAGTGGTAATCCGATGTCCATGGGCTGCGGCTGACGCCGTCCTACCGATCTCCGTTGCGTGCCTGTCATGCGCCTCCTATCCTCTCTATCAATAACCTCGCACGGTTCTCACTCTACTTTCCAGGGCGATCTATGGGCAGGATACGTGGTGTGCCCCTAGATGTCAAGCACTCACCCCTCTTGACAACTATCGCAGAGATTTGTCACAGTGTCAGCATGCAATGGACGAGCACCGAGACACCAGCAGTACAACGTGTAATGGGTCTGATGTCAGGCACTTCCGCTGATGGGGTGGATGCGGCTCTGGTGGAACTCCAGGGCTACGGCCTGGCGACTCAGGTCCGCGTCCTGGCCCACGCCACCTATCCGTATGATGCGGCCTTACGGGCGCAGATTCTGGCGGCGTCTTATCCGGAAAGTAGTAGTGTTGATCTCATCTGCCATTTGAATGTTGCCCTGGGCGAATGCTTTGCTGAGGCGGCCATGGCCGTCGCCCGCACGGCTGGTGTCCCTCTCAACCAGATTGATCTGATTGGCTCACACGGGCAAACTATTTATCACATCCCAGAGGCGTCCACGACACCGCCGCGGCGCCCCTCCACTCTGCAGATTGGTGAGCCCTGCGTCATTGCCGAGCGCACGGGGATTACCACCGTGGCGGATTTTCGTCCGCGTGACATGGCCGCAGGGGGTCTTGGGGCCCCCCTCGCACCCTATGGACACTATCTGCTCTTTGCTGATCCACAACGTCCCAAGCTCGTGCAAAACATCGGCGGTATCGCCAATGTCACCGTCCTGGCTGAGCCCGACATACACGGCCTGCTGGCGTTCGATACGGGACCCGGGAATATGCTGATTGATGAAGCGTTACGCCACTTCAGCGGTGGCCAGCAGCACTACGATGCCGGGGGGCAGATGGCGGCGCAGGGACGCGTGCACCAGGAGCTGCTCAACACGTTACTCGTCCATCCTTTTATCACACAGCCTCCCCCCAAAGCGACCGGGCGTGAGGTGTTTGGCCAGGCGCTGTTCCGCGTGGTGCTGGAGCAGGCCAATGTTTTCGGGTTGGCACCCGCCGATGTCGTGCGCACCTGCACGGCCTTCACTGCCGCCTCCATCCTTGACAACTATCAACGCTTCATCTGGCCACGCTGGACCATTGCCGAGGTGATTGTCTGTGGTGGGGGTATCTACAATGCCGAGTTGATGCGCCTGCTGCGTGAAGGTGTCCAACCGTGTCCAGTGACAACTCCAGAAACCTATGGCTATCCCAACGAGGCCCTGGAGGCCATCTTGTTTGCCTTGCTCGCGCACGCCACGGTGCATGGCCGGCCAGCGAATGTTCCCGGTGCGACAGGCGCACAGCAAGCCGTGGTCCTGGGGAAGATCGTGCCAGCGTAAGGGACAGGAGGAGGAGAGCGGGAGAAAAATATGGGGCGGGTAAATGGGATTGTCTGGGCGGGCATGCTGCTATGGGTGAGTTTAGGGGTGAGCGCAGCAGTAGACTCAGTGCCGTATGAGCAACGACTGGTGCAGGCGCTGGAGCTCATGCAGCAAGAAGCCTGGCAAGAGGTAGTGGAGGCCATTGGGGAGTTGCCTAAGGACGCCGCTCTGACCCCAGGGTTGGCACGGCTGTGGTTTGTGCGTGGCACGCTGGCGCAAAAACTGCAGGATCCTGAAACAGCGCGGCAGGCCTTTGAACGGGTGTGGCAGGGCTATCCACCCCTGGCAGACTATGCCGCCTGGGAGATGGTGCAATACGATGCGGCGCACGACCTGTTACCAACCCTGCAAAAAACCGTCACGACCCTGGCCGAGCGTTACCCGTTCAGCCTTCTGCTCCCTGAGAGCCACCTCGTGCTGGCCCGCGCCCAGCATCGTATGGGGCAATCTGCTCCAGCACGCGCCACGCTTGAGCATCTGCTGCGTGATACCGCTGACCATCCTATTCTTCCCGAAGCGCTGGCTTTCCTCGGCCAGGTGTATGAAGATCGCGGTGAGCTCGACCTCGCGACCCAGACCCTGCAGCGCCTGGGCGAGACCTATCCTCGGGAGCCACGGGCAGGAGCGGCCCTGCGTCATAGTCGCGAGCTCTTTGCCCGTCTTCCAGAGACCCAGCGCCCCCCACCAGATCCAGAGCAACTCCTCGCCAGTATTGATCGCCTGGCGGAAGGACAACTCTGGCAGGAAATTGAGGCCCGCCTGACCACGCTTGATACACTGTCACTCCCCGAGACACTGGTGACCAACGTGCTCGTGAAACGCGGCGTGGTGGAAGTCCGCCGCGAGCGCCTGACGGAAGCGAGCGCTGTCCTGCAGGACGTGCTGCGGCGTTACCCGCACGGGGCGCATCTGGCAGAAGTGTATTATTGGCTGGGGACAGTGTATCAACGCCAGAACCAACCGGCCAAGAGCATCCAGGCGTACGAGATGGAGCTGGCGCAGCCCCCTACTGCCCCGTGGACGGCTCAAACTCTCTGGGCGCTGGCCCGCCTCCAGGAAGAGCGGCAAGAGCTGTCCAGAGCGATTGAGCTGTACCAACGCCTCGGACAGGATTTCCCTACCCATGCCCAGGCCGAGACCAGTCTGTGGCAGGCGGGCTGGCTGCAGTATCGCCAGCGTCACTACCAGGCTGCCGTGACACTCTGGCAGGGTTTCTCCCAGCGCTTTCCGCGCTCGATATTGCTTCCCCGGGTGCTCTACTGGCAAGCACGGGCGGCCCAGCAGGGAGGGCATCAGGAGGTCGCGCTACGCCTCTATCAACGGGTGATAGCTGATTACCCCGCGCACTATTACAGCGCCCAGGCACACGCTAGCCTGCGGGAGGCTGGCGTACGCCCCATACCGGTAGCTGTGAAGACACTCCCAACCGCCCCTGTTCTCCTCCATGATTCCACCTGGCTCCGGGAAGCGGCCCAGGAGCAGCCCAGCAAGGCACGCTTTCACCTCATCCACGTGCAGGAGTTACAACAGTTGCAGATGTATCAATTGGCAGGGCAAGAAATCCGTGCTCTCGCTGCGGCCGTGCCCACCACGCCAGCGGCACAGTACTTGCTCGCCTCCCTGTATGTGGACAACCAGCAACGTGCGGCGGCCTTCCGCGTACTCAACAGTGTGGTTGAGGCCTTGAGCCCGGCAGAAGTGCGAGGGTTACCACAGGATTTCTGGACCGCCCTCTATCCCCAAGCGTTCTGGCCAGAGATTAACCAGCAAGCCCAGACCACAGGCCTCGACCCCTACCTGGTGCTGAGCATCATCCGCCAGGAAAGCGCCTTTTATCCCGCTGCCATCTCGTCCTCAGGGGCGCGCGGCTTGATGCAGTTGATGCCCGCGACAGCGCAGGAAGTGCTTACCAAGCTGAAGCTCCCGCAGGAATCCACCTCGCGGTTACACGATCCGCAGCTCAACATTACCCTGGGCACGCACTACCTGGCTGGTCTTATGCAGCGCTATCAGGGCAACGTGGTGCTGGCGCTGGCGGGATACAATGCTGGCCCAGGACGGGTGTCACGTTGGCGCGAGCAATGGTCCGGTATCCCCACGGACGAGTTTGTCGAGTGCATTCCACTGGACGAGACGCGTAATTATGTAAAGCTGATACTCCGCAACTTGATGCTCTACGAGCGCCTGTACAAGGCACTGTAGTCCAACACCACTCCTTTCAGACCCTCTTGGACTGTCCGGCTCGTGCTCCGGCTCCTTTAGGCTGTCGCCAACGCTACCAGTTCCGGGGCGTCTTCCCACCAGTGGATCGGGCTGGGCCGGAGCACAGTACTCTTCGGCAGGCGATACCAGAAATCTTCTTTCATCACGCCGATGACGCGCGACAGCAAAAAGGCGAGGAATCCTGCTTCCACCTGGTCGGGTACCATACGAATGAGGCCGATCATCACTTTGGTGGCCCAGGAATAGGCGTCCACGTTGGCCTCTTGAAAGCCCATATTGGGATGCCGTTCCAGGATCTCATGCACCCCAACACGATAGTGGACGCGCGCAAAACGCAGCAGTGGATGCCCGTTGTTGGGGAACTCCTGATCCAGGGCATCGAGGAGACCGAGGGTACGCGGGTCGCCTTCGGGGCTACGCAACACGCGATGGCCAATGGCCATCGCCGCATCGTAGGTATCGAGCCAGCGGTTCCACCAGGTGCTGAGCCGCTGCTCATCAGCGTCGATGCCTAGATCGGTCATAGCGCTGAGCATCTGACCACCGGCAAAAGGTGCCGCCCCACCGTGGTCCCTCCCCCACAGACCAGAGGCTGCAGAGGCATACACGTGCCAGGGCGACACCGCACTCGAACCAACCACCACACCAGCAAACGTGCTGATATTGCCCGGATCGTGATAGGTCATATTGTTCAGCAGCCGGTTGACGATGCGCAGTTGGCGCTCCCGGTCCACGCTCCCAGTATAGGTGCCTAAGGCATCCACAAAGGCCGTCACAAAATCCGTGTCGGCAACCGGAGCAATGAAATCCTTGTTCAGATACTTCCTGCGGAAGTAGGCCGCCAGGAACACCGACGTTTCGGCAAAGATTTTCAGCCAGTCAGCCATCACGTCAAAGGGCGTGACGCCACCCGGTCGCCAGTCTCTATAGATGCGCTCGACATTGGAGCCATTCGAGCGCACCATCAAAAAGGCATTGAGCGCCGAGGGCATCGACATCTGCG
>Ga0137375_10006873_pt1 | contig 13500 bp, 7 predicted proteins | sample SagtaG_24_FD_104936 | JGI IMG/M metagenome (GOLD analysis project Ga0137375, IMG submission 104936) | Vadose zone soil microbial communities from Sagehorn Ranch, Mendocino, California, USA - Sage1_R_113_16 metaG | ecosystem: Environmental > Terrestrial > Soil > Vadose zone | place: USA... | reverse complement strand
GTGAGTGGGGTGGTTCATCCGCAGGGTGTCTCGGAGGTCGGTAGGGGCGCCGGCAGAAGGGCTATTGTAGCGGCATGGACAAAGAGGACGAGGACGGACTGTCCACCGATTCCGAAAGGATGTTACCGGCCTTCGCCGAGCAGGTGCCGTAAGAGGTCGAACAACTCCCCCGGATCGATCGGCTTGTCGATGCAACCGGCGGCGCCAAGGGTCTCGGCGTGTAACAGTCCGTCCCCGGCGCCTGTGCAGATGACCACGGGAATCGCGGCCCAGGCAGGTTCACGTGTCAGCGCGCGGTGGAACTGCCAACCATCCATCACCGGCATCATCAGGTCGAGCAGGATCAGGTCCGGCGGGCGGATCGTGGTGCGCAGTCGTTCAAGGGCTGCCTGACCGTTCTCGGCCTCGAAGGCGGCGTAGCCGACCCTGGATAAGATCGTCACCAGCGCCTCGCGGGCCAGGCCGTCGTCCTCGATCACCAGAACTGATGGGACAGCTTTTGCGTTCATGATGTGAGTCTACCAGAGGAAGCCGGACGCGCCGACGCGGCACGGCTTCCTATCAAGGAATAACCCATTCGAGTGCTTTCCTGCGCCATTCGGCCAGCGCAACCTGGCCGCGCAGGCCCCGAAGCCCATCAGGCGAGGCGGTCGCTCAGCAGGGCCAGGTAGGCGGCCTGACTGGTGATCAGGGGAGCGTTATCCTGAGAGATGTCGAGCGCGCTGCGATAATTCAGGGGCCGCGGGGGTTTGCAAAAGGCGCAGCGCCACCGCAGCAGGCCAGCGCTGGACGCCGGAGCGACCAGCCACAGCCGATACTGATAGCCTTGTTCCTCCATCAGGTTGAGCAAGGACGAGGTGGTGTTGGGGTCGGAAGAGAAAGGCGACGCGCTGCCCTCCAGGCCGAGGAGTTCGGCGAGGCAGGTGTCGAGAGCCGTTCCTTTCGGCAGCCCCAGGGCGTTTCCATTAGACATGGGCGCTCCGTTGCGCTGATGAGCCTTCCCGCGCAGGGCAGGGAGGGGGCGACCTCAGTGCCGCCCCTCCTCCATTCAGGAGAAACCGACTCGCCGTGCCCAGTACGCCATGGTGCTTTCCGTCGATGAGGTGGGGAGTTGTAGCATTCGGGCCGAGAGTTCCGGGCAACCGAGTTGTGGGGATCTTGCGAAGGGGACGGCGCCGGCCGTCCAGGGTCAGGCGTCTGGAGCGAATGCTGGCCGGGGCGCTGCGCCATTCCTTGACAGGAGTGGCGGGATCTGGCAAGACTTGAATGTATGCGGGCAGCGCTCGCCAGTCAGGTCACGCCGTTTTCCGAGGGAGTGTCAAAACCATGTCAATCATCAAACGAGGCGTTGGGATGCTGCTGCTGACGGCGGGCCTGCTGGCTGCTGGCACGGTTCTGACCGCGCGCGCCGACGAAGGAGAGTACATCGTACCCGAGTGTGAAATGACAGGGGGACGGCTCGCGAGCGTCACGACCTGGGATCCGCTCGCCTTCGAGAAGTTGACCAAGGACTTCACCGTCGAGAGTGCCCGCTACTCACCGGCGGACCGGCGCATTACCTGGACGCTGCGGACGAAGAAGCAATACCGCACGGGCAAGGGCGAGCCGGAGGAAGTCGGCGTCGCCGAAGGCAAGCTCACCAAAGACCTGGAGAAACTCGTCGAGAATACCTACTATTGCGGGCTTTTCTACGACGCCGAGCGCCGCAAGGTCGGCAGCAGTGAGATCTATTTCACGCCCGGGGAGCGCGACGCCGACGATCGTTTTGTCGTCTTTGCCGATCTCAATGTGGCGAATATCGAGGCTTTCACGGCGAAGGTGGTGGTGACGCTGTGCGAGCGGCCGCCCGATTACGTGTACGAGTTGTACATGGCTCAGGGCGAGAGATACATGCGGATGGGGCGCTTCATCGACGCGGCCGCCGCATTCCGGCAGGCCCTGCAAGCGCGGCCGGGCGACGCCACCGCGACCACCCGACTGAAACAGGCCCAGGCGGGCAGCAAGCAGCCCTGATCCGGCGTGGGCTATACTCGACGCAGGGCACCTTGACACAAACCCGAAGCGCGAGCGAGGGACAGTCCCTCCCTCCCTCCCTCCCTCGCTCGCGCTTCGGGTTTGTGTCAAACTCAACCGGCGTCGAGGATCGCTTCTCTGTGTCTCTGTGGTTCCATCGCGCAACCTGTGTTCCGTCGAAACGACCTTGAGGCTATGATGGCCGCCGTCGTGGGAGTGATGTCCGAACTCCAGCAGGGACGCGACCATGAAGCGCAGGGAAGTTCTCTCCATAGGGCAAGCGGCAACCGCGGGCAGGCCGTGGTTGGCGGCCGCGTTGTGGACACTTTTCCTCGGCCTCCTCTTCTTTCTGGTTTACGGCACCTGCAACTATCTCACTTCCCTGCGCGTGGATGTCGGCACCTGCTATCTCGCCTGGGAGCGCGCAATTCCCTTTGTGCCGATCTTCATTATCCCCTATATGTCCCTCGACCTCTTCTTCGCGGCCGCACCCTTCCTGTGCCGCGACAGGTCGGAGATTCACTTACTCGCCAAACGGATCGCCCTCGCCATCGGTATCTCGGCGTGCTGCTTCCTGCTTTTTCCGCTGCGGTATGGCTGGGCACGTCCGCCGGTGGACGGTCTGCTTGGGCCGGTCTTCGGCTTCCTGACGGAGCTGGATCAGCCATACAACCTGGCGCCGTCGCTGCACATCAGTTTGCGCTCGATTGTGTGGGCGGTCTACGGCCTCCATCTGCGCGGTGCTGTCCGCAGGGTGACCGGGTGCTGGTTCGTCCTGATCGGTGTCTCGACCCTCCTCGTTTACCAGCATCACGTCATTGACGTCCTCGGCGGTTACGTCGTCGCGGTCCTCTGTTTCTATGTCGTCCCGGCGCGAGCGGCAGCAGCCTCCTCGGTGGGGTCGTACCGACGCGGTCTCAGGCAGGCAGGCATCTACGGGTCTCTGGCACTCGTGTGTGGAGTGTTAGCCTGGGTGGCCTGGCCGTGGGGGGCAATCTTGCTCTGGCCTGCGGCGGCGCTGACGGTCGTGGCCCTCGGCTATGGCTACCTCGGCCCGGCGATTTTCCGCAAATCGGGCGGCCGACTGCCCTGGAGCGCACGCCTCTTGCTGGGGCCGTATCTCCTCGGCGCGTACCTCTCGTCTCTCGGCTATCGCGGTCGCCTGCGGTTGTACGACGAGATCGTCCCGGGACTCTTGCTGGGTTGCCGGCTGAATGATACAGAGGCGCGGGCTGCGGTCGCACGGGGCGTGTGCGCGGTGCTGGACCTGACCGCGGAATACTCGGAGCCGGCCGCATTTCTGGCGCTGCCGTACCGCAACGTGCAGATCCTCGACCTGACAGCGCCGACGGTCGAACAACTCCACGAGGCGGTCAGCTTTGTGAGGGAACGCGCCTGGGCGGGCAAGGTGTATGTGCATTGCGCCCTGGGGCGCTCGCGGAGCGCCGTGGTCGTGGCCGCCTACTGCCTGGCGCTGGGCGTCGCTCCGACCGTGGCCGCCGCGGTCGCCCTGGTCCGTCGCGCCAGGCCGCAAGTCGTCTTCCGCGACGACATGCTCGCCGTCCTCGAAGCCTACCGCGAGTCGCTGGCCGCGCACCGGATCCCGCTTGCGGGGTAGCACTCCTTTGCTGAGAGCGGTTTCAACACTAACCCGAAGCGTCAGCGAGGATTCCTGCTGCGACTGTCCCTCGCTGACGCTTCGGGTTGGTAACAGAGCTTCTAACCCGCGAGCGGCTTCCGAGCGACGGAGACGGTGAAAATGCCGTAAGCGTCGATCTCCATTGTCTCTTTCTCGAAACCCGCCGCCTGCACCAGTTCGTCCATCTCCGCCTGCGTCCGCCGCCGCATGATCCACGGTTCGCCGTCGCGATTGGGCAGCACGCGCGCGATGAACTCCACCTGCGGATGCCACGGCTGATTCGTGTAAAGGAGATAACCACCCTCTTCAATGGCGTCAGCCAGGCCGCGCAGCGAGTTCAGCACGCGCTCGTTGTCCGGAAACAATTCAAAGAGGCCGGACACGATGGCGATGGTCGGCCGCGGCGTCACGGCGGCCAGCGATTGCCGGTCGAAAGCGTCACCCTCGGCGTAGGTCACGTTCGTCAGGTTCAGCGTGCGCGCCAGTTCGCGGCCCGCCTCCAATCCGTCCGGGCTGCGATCGCGCAGCAAGGCGGTCGTCGGGATGTGCTCCATCTGTCGCAGGGTGTCGAGCAGGTAGCGCCCTGGCCCGGAGGCGATGTCGAGCAACCGCACCGGCCGCCCGGCGGCGTGGACCTTCTCGATCACCGCCCGTAGCAGCGTTTCCAGGTTCGCCTTGCGCTGACGGATGCCGCGCCAGCCGATGCTGTTCAAATAGAACCGGTCGATCAGCCACCCCAGCGGAGTCCAGCCGCGGGCCTTGTTCGCGTAGACGTGATCGAGCGACACGCCCGAATCGAAGCCGCTGTGCCAGCCAATACGGATGCCTTTACTCCACTTCCCGACGGTCTGCAGCATGAGCCGGTTGAGCGCGTAGCCCCAGCGCCGCGGCGACCAGAACGGCAGCGGCCTGCTGAGGCGATCGTACTCGGCCTTCGTGTAACCCTCGCGGTCCGCCTGCAGCAACGAATCGCTCCCCCGCGACCGCTCGAACGCGGCGCCGAGGAACTCTCGCACCTTGGCAATGGGCAAATGGCGATCCTTTTCGTGGAAAATCGAGTGGTAGAAGCCGGGGTAGACGTGCATCTCCTTCACGGGGGAGCCGAGTCGCTCGAAGAAACGCCGTTGCGCCGACACTTTGACGACCCAGTCGGAGCCGGCCGCCAGCAGCAGCGTCGGCACGCGGATCGCGCCGGCGTCGTCGATGAGCCGCGTCGCAACGTCGTGCAGGTCGAGGAGGACGTTGACGGCGATGTTGCGCGCGATGAGCGGATCGTCGCGGTACTCCTGGGCCTTGACCGGATCGTGCGTGAGCATGCCGGGCCGGACGTAGCTCTTGACAAACGACTTGCGTTTGACGGCCCGCAGCAAGCGCAGCCCGGGAATGGCAACCGGGACGTACAACTTCACGCGCAGGGCGGGCGTCGCGAGGACGAGCGCACGGATCGGCGGGGCGTAATCATGAACCCAGGCACCGAGGACCACCGCCCCGACACTGTGAGCCAGCACGACCATGTTTGGGATCGGGATGTCGTACTCGGTGCCGATGTGGCGGACGAAGGCATCGACGTCCTTCACCAGACAGCCGAAGTTCTCCGCATAGCCGCGCTCGCCCGGCGAGTGCCCGTGGCCGCGCTGGTCCCAGGCAAAGATGTTCACGTCGTCCGGGCCGAGTTCGTCCACCAACTCCTGGAAGCGGCCGGAGTGTTCGTGCCCGCGATGGAAGAGGAGCAACGCCTTGTCGCTGGGAACGCGAGCCGGCCAGACACGATAGAAGAGTTCCGTACCGTCCCACGTCTTCATGACGTGTTCGGTCAGCTCGCGCGTGTCGGGGTGGAGAGTCAGCATGGTCACATCCTGCTTGGGGAAAAGGAACGAACAGCTCAGACGCCAGGATGACAGGCACGGAAGGTGGGAGCAGTATAACGAGTCGGTGCCGACTTCCCCAACAGCAAGATCCGGCACCTCAGGACCGCTGCGCGGCAAGGGAATGGTACACGGAGAACGAACTTGTAACCGCCGTCTTCCTCCACGATCTCACCAAAAGCGTGCAGTACGCGCCGGTGGAGAACTACGCCTGGAGCAAGGTGACCATGATTGCGAACCAGGGGTCGCACCGTCAACCAGGGCTCCAGCATGACCAGAGGCTGTTCAACGCGGTTCAAACTCGAATTGTAACTTCTGGGGTCGCCGCTTCGGCGTGAGCAAATCCATGTCGAACGGTCGCGAAGGCGTGTTGCCAGCGACATCCTCCAGGTCCGGGCTTACGCTCACCTGGTGCGAACCCGTCCGCCACGGCTGGGTCGGCGTGAAGTGCCAGCTCGTTTCGTCCTTGCCGATCACGATCGCGCCGGCAATGCTCTGGCCCTTGGCGTTCCTGACCGTCAGGCCCGTTTGCAACGAGCGGTAATCGACGCTCTTGGAAAGGGTCAGCACCACAGCGTCGCACGTGCCTGCAGTCGGCGCCGTCAGTTTCCAGTCGCTCAGTTCGATGCGAACGCGGTCTTCGGGAGTCGTGCGAAATTTCTTGATCGTGTCCTTGCCGATCTTGTTGCCTTCCAGATCGGTCCATTCGCCGCGGACGACCAGCGCGTAGGATCGCTTTTCGTACAGGACCGGGCCCATTAACTCGCGTAGCTCGACGCCCCATTTGATACGGCCGGGATGGATGTAGAGGATCAAGCAGTTGTTCTCCTCGTCCCAGATTTCATCAATGAGCCACGGCTCGTCGATTTCCTTCCCTTTCTCGTCGAGGATAGCCAGGTGTTTGAAGAGTTCCGTGCCGCCGCGCATGGGTCGGTCGAAATAGATGTAGAAGCGCAGGTGATTGGCGGGCAGAACAGCCGCCGTCGGATAGATCTTGACAACCCTGGGCGGCGCCTTGGCCGCGGGCATTGGCATGCGGTAGTCCAGCGACGTTGTGCTCCCCGCGGCGCGGAGGCTGGCACGATAAGTCGCACCCGCACTGAGCGGAAAGCGGGGCGTGAACGTCAACGCGTTGCCGGTACGCTCGTACTTGCCGAACATGCTCGGGCCGGGCGTCTTGGTGTTGTCCGCCAGCAGCGCCAGGGTCAGGACCGCTTCGCCTTGCTGTTGCGTCAACGGGCCGGCGGGCAACTTGCCGGCAACCTCGACGGGCAGGCGTGCGACGACCTGCCGGCCAGCGGGGGTTGCCTCGAAACGCAGCGGCGCGTCGGTGCCTTGCACGGAGAGCAGCAGGGCGGTGCAGAGGAGGAATCGCATGGCGCACCTGGGAGTAGAAAAGTGCCCCGGGAATCAGGGTTTCCGCACACTAACCCGAAGCGTCAGCGAGGGATGGCCCTCGCTGACGCTTCGGGTTGGTATGGCCTGATCCCGGGCTTGAAGGATAGACACGTTACGGCAACTGCAAGGCGCGGAGGCTGAGTCCGCCCTTGGTCTCCGCGATCACCAGGGCTCGGGTCGCATCCAGCCGGTCCATCTGTTGAACGCCGAAGTAATCCTTGGCCACTTCAACGCGATCGCCGACCAGATTCTTGCCACCGACGCGCCACGGCGCCTTCTCGTTGATGTTCGTCGTTTCCTTGAGCAAGTCGGCATCCACGCGGGCAACCCAGTAGGCGCTCGGGAAGCCGAACGCCGGCTTCTTGTTGTTGCGACCGACGCTGATGAGGATGAACTTCTTGCCGCCGCGCTCATAGGTGAACATGCTGCGCGGCGTGTTGCCCGTGCCGAGTTCGACGACGCTGCGGCCGGTAACCTGGTCATCGTTCTTGGCATCCTCGAGGTCGTACCGCACGATCGGCGTGCAGGTGAACGAGCCGACCACGCTGGTCTTGCCGCTTTCAATGATGGGCATCAGGACGCGGAGGGGGGCGTGCGTTTCCCACTTGTTGTGGCCGACATGGAAGGTCTTGGTGCTGATCTGGGTGGGTGAGCCATCCTTGGCAGCCGGGTTGATCGTGAAGACGCGCGACGCGGTGAACTTGTCGGTCGCCTGCGTGGCCACAACGATCTTGCCGCCCGCCCAGGCGATGTCCGTGACCTTGGTGATGGCCACCTTGGGCGCCGCCAGGGTGTAGGCAGTGTACTTGACGTTGTCGAGCGGGAATTCCGCGATGTTGCCCGTCCCGTCAATGGTCAAGATGACGCTGGCTTTCGTTTTGAGCGATTGCAACGCGACGTAGGCCTTGCGCGACGCCGGGTTGACGGCGAGCTTGCGCACCTCGATGTCCTTCGCTTGCAAACCGAGTTTGCCCGCGAGGAGTTGATCGATGTTGGCAATCTCCGTCTTGGACCAGGTGGAGGGCGTGGTGTCGCCGGTCTCGACGCTGACGACCTGGGTGCCGCCGCCGATCAGCAACAGGCCGTTGGGCCCGAACGCGATGGCTTCGATCGCCTCGATCTTGGGATTGCCCTGGTCGGCCCGGACGGGGTTCGACAGGCCAAGGAGCAGCAGGCACGCGAGAGAGAGGGCACGCTTCATTCGAGAGTCCTCCGATCAGGAACGGGGGTTGCCATGCCGACATGCTACCGCGCGAAGCCGGCGAGTCCAGCGCGAAGCGGGATAGTGGGCTGGCAGAGGCCGCGCCCAGCCGCGCCAATTCGTGGGAGTGCGTCGCGGACAGCGCCCGGCAGCCGACCGCGTCCTGCAGGTACTCGGTGACGGCCCAGGCCAGCGCCACGCCGTCGCAGGTGCTCGCGCCCAGAATGATGTTGACGCCGTCATTCGGCCGGGGGACGATGATATCGGCAACGGTATTGTTGTCCTTGCGCTGTGGGACGGCCTGTTGCCGTGGCCTCCAAGCGCGAAGTCGAACCCATCAGCCAGGAAACAAGCGAAGCGAACTCCAGCGACTTGCCAGCCGCCGCTCCCGAGTACACGACGGCCCCAGGGCCCGAACTCGTTGGAGCGCGATTCGAAAACGAACCGCACGGAGACGCCCCATGCCGACGGACCTTGGTATCTCAGTCCACGACGTCCCCTCCACGCTCGACACGGTCGCGCTGCCGCCGTTGCAACTCCCCGGCGACCTGAGCCGCGGCCCGAATGTCGGCTTTCGGCCCGGCGTGCATGCATGCAAGCTCCCCGCGGCTCTCGCTCACGACCTGGCAGAGCCGTCCGAAGACTTCCAGCCAAGGTTCCTTGCGGCCCTGCAAGCCCTCCTGCACCGCTATACGCAGCAACGGGAAATCCCCGTACGCCTCGCCCAGAGCGGCGGCGAGCCGTGCGGTACTCCGCTGGGCGAGCCGCCGCGAAACGCCCCTGACTGCGCCCCCGACGGCTCGTCCTGGCTCCTGGGTGATGTGCAACCCGAAGATCGCGTGACCGATCTGCTCGACCGGACTCGGCACGGACGCCGCCGGCTCGTTGGCTCGACGGCCCCGAAGGACGATGGCGGCGTGGCCATCACGTTCGTTCCGGCCAAGAACGGCGAGGCCCCTCCGACGAACTCCCCCAGAGCGGCGGCGGGAACCGGTGGAGTACCACCGGCCGTGCCGCCGCGAAACGCCACAGAGGGCAGCCCCGACCTTCACTTGCTCGTCGAGAAGGGGGAAGGCGGTCTCGCGGTCGCGTTTCACTACAACGCGCAGCGGTTCGACCTCGTCGCGATCGAGCGCATCGCGCACCACTTCGTGCGGGTGCTCGAGGCGGTCACCCGCGCCCCGACGACTCCCGTCCACGCGCTCCCCCTCATGACCGACGACGAGCGCCGCCGGTTGCTGGCGCTCTGCGATGGCGGGAACTCGGACGTTCCCCTGCACCTGATGCATCGGCAATTCGAGCGGTTCGCGGCCGAATTTCCGGATGCCATCGCGGCCACGTACCAGGGGGAATCGATCTCTTACGCGACCTTAAATCGGCGGTCCAACCAGCTGGCCCACGAACTGCTGAGCCGGGGCCTGCGGCCCGGGACGCGGGTCGCGGTCTGCGTCCCGCCGTCCCCCCACATCCTGACGGCCATCCTCGCTGTCTTCAAGGCCGGCGGGGTCTACGTGCCGCTCGATCCAACGCACCCTCCGCAGCGACTGAGCGCGCTGCTCGAAGACACCCAGCCCCTGGTTCTCTTGATGGTGTCGTCCCTCGCGCCGCTGTTCCCTGCTGCCGAGGGACAAAACCCCTCCCCCCCACCCCCTCCCCGCAGCGGAGAGGGGGAGAAGAACAACACTCCGTCTTGCTCCCCCTCTCCGCTGCGGGGAGGGGGTGGGGGGGAGGGGTTCCGTCCGCCAGTCCTTTGTTTCGATACGGATTGGCACGAGGTCGAACGACGTCCGGACACGACGCCTCGCATCGATCCAGATCCCCAAGCAACCGCCTACATCTTCTACACGTCGGGGACCACGGGCAAGCCGAAGGGGGTGGAAGCCACGCACGCCAACCTGGCCCACTACCTGTCGGTCGCGCGCGCGCGTTACCGCTTCGCTCCGACCGACGTCTTTTGCTCGATCGCCCGCTTCACGTTCAGTATCAGCATGTTCGAGTTGCTGTCGCCGCTCACGTGTGGCGGCCGTCTCGTCATCCTGGACCGCGACCACATCCTGGACCCGTCACGGCTCGCCCAGACGCTACGCGAGATCACGGTGCTGCACGCCGGCCCAAGTCTCCTGCGGGCCTTGCTCCGCCACATCCAGGGCCTTCCCACTTCGCTGGAAGGCGCCTTCCCGACGATGCGTCATGCGTCCTCGGGAGGAGACCTGGTCCCGCCCGACGTGCTTGAGACCATGAAGGAAGTCTTCCCCAACGCGGAGTTGTATGTCATCTATGGCTGCACGGAGATCAGCTGCATGGGATGCACCTACCCCGTGCCGCGGCACCTCCGGGTTCGCAAAACCCTCGTGGGCCGCCCCTTTGCAGACGTTTCGATTCGCCTGGTCGATCCGGCGGACAACCTCGTCCCCATCGGCGTGGTCGGAGAGATTCTGATCGGGGGCAAGGGCGTCACGGCGGGTTATCTCGGACAGGCCGAACGCACAGAGGGCGGGGAGCCGTGCGGTACTCCGCTGGGCGAACCGCCCGAAACACCACAGAAGGAGCGATTCTTCGCCGACGACGGCCGACGCTACTACCGGACCGGGGACATGGGCAGGCTCGACACCGAGGGCAACGTCGAGATCCTGGGACGGCAGGACTTCCAGATCCAACTGCACGGCATTCGCATCGAGTTGGGGGAGGTGGAAGCCACGCTGCGAGCGGCTCCTGGCGTACGCGAGGCCGTGGTATCGACCAGCGAGCAACGCGTCGGAGAGAAGCTCCTGGTCGGCTACGTCGTGCCCGAACCGAGCCGCGAGATCGACCTCGCGGCGGTCCGTGCCCATCTGCGCGAGCGCCTGCCCGATTACGAGGTGCCGAGCGTGTTTGTGGTCCTCGAGCGCATGCCGCTCAACCACAACCTCAAGGTGGACCGCCGCGCGCTGCCGGCGCCGACCCGGCGCGACCTCTTCCGCTCGCAGGCCTTCGTGGCCCCGGCGACGGCGTCGGAGCAACGCCTGGCCAAGATCTGTCAAGAAGTCCTCGGCATCGATCAGGTGGGGGTGGACGACGACCTGGCCGCCATCGGCGCAAACTCCCTCCTGGCGCTCAGCCTCAACAGCCGCCTGCGCGACCAAACGGGCTTCGCGTTCCCCCTGGCTTCGCTGTTCGCGGGCAAGACCTTGCGGGAGCTGGCGGCGGAACTCGACACGCTGACACCCGCTGGCGCCGCTTCGAGGTTTCCCATTGTGTCTGCGGGCGCCAGGCCGCGCCTCAGCTACGCGCAAGCCCGCATCTGGTACGCCCAGGAAGTCGGAGGAGAAGGGCTCGCCTACAGCGTCCCGCAGGTCTTCGATCTGCAGAGCGACGTCGATGCGGACCGCCTGGAGCGAGCGCTCAACCGCGTTGTGCGGCGTCATGCCACGCTGCGCATGTCCGTGACCGTGGAGGGAGGAGAGCCGTGGCCACGCTTCGCGGACACGTTGCACGTCCCGCTCGAACGCGTCGCGCTCGCCCAGAGCGACGAGGGCCGACGAGTGGTCCGACCATCGACGATTGACGGGGAGGCGGGGTCGCAAGTCGTAGGACGGATTGCCAATCCGTCCCACAGCACCCCTCCGTCGAAGGTTGACGACCCACTCGCGACGCTGATCCGGGAACGCCTGCTCGAGCCGTTCGACCTCTCCCGGGCGCCGCTTCTGCGGGCGACGTTGTTTCACGGACTTGCGGACCGCGCAATCCTGCTCCTCAATATTCACCACATTGTCTACGACGCGTTCTCCGCGCGCACGCTCCAACGTGAGCTGGCCGGGTTCTACGACGCGGACCAACCTGACACAAGCCCGAAGCGCCAGCGCCGGGACCGCACGGGACAGGATCCGGACAGCCTGTTTCCACCGCTGCCGATCGCATTCGTCGATTATGCCTGGAGCGAGCGCCTGGCCCACGAGGGAGGCCAGTTCGCGGCGGATGTCGCGTACTGGCGCGACGCGTTCACGCCCCCGCCCGCACCGCTGGACCTGCCGCTCGACCGCCCGCGGCCTCTGAAGCGCGCGTGTGTCGGGGACGCCGTGCATGCACTCGTGACCACCGACACGGTCACGTCCCTTGAGGCGCTCGCGTCCGAACAGTCCGCATCGCTCTTCATGCTGCTCGTCGCGTCCTGGGCAGCGATGCTGCACCGCCTTAGCGGACAGGCGGACGTCGTCGTCGGCACGGCCGTCGCGAACCGGCTGACGGCGGACAGCGAGGCCCTCATCGGCTGCTTCATCAACATGGTTCCGCTCCGCAACCGCGTGGAAAGCGAGGAGCCCTTCACGGCGCTGCTCGGCCGAGTTCGTCAGACCTGCCTGGAGGCTCTGGAGCACAGCCACGTTCCGTTTGAGGACATCGTCCGAGCCGCGGCGCCGCCCCGAGACTCCGCGCGCACGCCGCTGTTCCAGGCCGTGTTCATCTACGAGGACGCGCGCGGGACCAGTCCGGACGGGTCGCTGGGGTTGGTCCCGCGGCCTCAGTCGCTCTACGGCGCGCTCACGGACGTCACCCTTTGGGCCCGGCGCGTGGCCGACGGGCTTGAGTTAATGGTCAGTTACGACGTCTCCCTGCTCGACGGCGGCACCATGCAAGCCCTGCTCGATCAGGTCGTCGCGGAGCTGGCATCCGTTGCCGCGAACGCGAGCGTTCGCGTGGGAGACATTGATGTGTTGAGCGCCAGCGCGGTTCAGCAACTACGGTCCTTCAATGCAACCGCGCTCGTGCTCCCCGACGGGCCGACATTCGTCGATCGGGTCGAGGAGCGGGTACGCGCCCTGCCCCACCAGACGGTGGTACGCGACGCGCGTGGGTTCTGGTCCTATGCCGAACTGGATGCGCGCGTCAACCGGATCGCCCATTGTCTGGTCGGCCGGGGTGCCGGGCGCGGCGCCCTAGTCGGGATCTGCATGCCTCGGGGCCGCGAGCTGCTGGTGTCGGTGCTCGCCGTCCTCAAGGCGGGCGCCGGCTACGTTCCGCTCGACCCGAGCTACCCCAGGGATCGCCTCGAACACATGGTGCGCGACTCGGGGTTGCGGCATGTTCTGTGTACCACCGCGACTCGTGGCGTCCTGTCCGACATATCGGGCGATGGAGCGGTCGCCGGGTGGAGCCTGCTCTGCCTCGACGACATGACGGACGAGCTTGCGACGGCGCCCGCGACACCGCCGGCGCGCGCGGTGGGTCCGCGGGATGTCGCCTACGTCATCTACACGTCCGGCTCGACGGGCCTGCCCAAGGGGGTGGCCGTCCCGTACGGCGCCGTCTCGAACCTCCTGGCCGCCATGGAACGAGCACCGGGGCTTGGGCCGGGGGATCGTTTAGTCGCCGTGACGACGCTCAGTTTCGACATCTCGGTCCTGGAACTG
>Ga0137375_10006866_pt1 | contig 13506 bp, 16 predicted proteins | sample SagtaG_24_FD_104936 | JGI IMG/M metagenome (GOLD analysis project Ga0137375, IMG submission 104936) | Vadose zone soil microbial communities from Sagehorn Ranch, Mendocino, California, USA - Sage1_R_113_16 metaG | ecosystem: Environmental > Terrestrial > Soil > Vadose zone | place: USA... | reverse complement strand
GCGTCCGAGAGCTCGGCTGCGGCGAGCAGCTCCCGCAGACGGGCACTCTCCTCGCCTCCGTGATCGAGCCCTGCCGCGACGGGAAGCGAGACCTTCCTTTGGCGAAGGTCGTTTCCGACGGGCTTGCCCGTCACCTCGGGCCTGCCCCAGATCCCCAGCAGGTCGTCGACGGCCTGGAAGGCGATCCCGAGGTGCTTCCCAAAGGCGGCCAGTGCATCCACTACGCGAGGGTCGGCTCCGGCAAGGACGGCTCCGACCGCGCTCGAGCAGGAGAGGAGCGCCGCCGTCTTTCCTTCGATCATCTCCAGGCACTCGGCGACAGTGGCGTCGGTGCGTCCCTCGAGCGCCAGGTCGCGCGACTGGCCGGCGATCATGCTTGCCGTCGCATCGGCGACGAGGGCTACCGCGCGGACTCGCTCCTCGCCGGGCTTGATCATGAGCACGTCGATGGAGAGCGTCGAGAGAGCGTCGCCGGCGAGGATCGCCCGCGACTCGCCGAAGACGCTCCACGCGGCAGGCCGGTGATGCCGCTCCTGGTCGCGGTCCATCACATCGTCGTGGAGGAGCGAGAAGTTGTGGACGAGCTCCACCGACACCGCGCCGTCGACGCCGACGTCGGGCGGGGCTCCCGCGGCCTCCGCGGAGAGCAGCGCCAGCGCCGGGCGGAGGGCCTTGCCCGTGATCGCCTCGTCGAGACCGAGGTGGTACTCCACCACCTCGCGGATGCCGGGCTCGAGCCCCTCTACGGCCTTCTTGAGCGCGGGCACGACGAGCTCGCGGGCACGAGCTACGGGATCCGGAAGCGTCCTCGTCACGTTGCCACCTCATCTCCCACGAAGCATCGGAGGGGGGAGCTTGAGGGGGGAACGATCCGTTCCCCCCTCGAAAAAGCAGCGGCGCGGCGTGTACGCGCCGCTGCGGTCACACTGCGGGTCATGCGGCGGCCTCGAGCACAGGGGCCGGAATTCGCTCGAGCACTTCGCGCGCCGCCGCCAGGCCGCTGCGGACTGCGCCTTCCATCGTCGCCGGCCAGCCCGTGTCCGTCCAGGCGCCGGCGAGGACGAGACCCGGAAGAGCCGTTCGAGGGCCGGGGCGCAGCGCCCGCGTGCCGGGCGCCTGGCGGAACGTCGCCCGCTGCTCACGCGTGACGAAGAAGTACTCCACCCGCGCGGACCGTGCGGGAGGGAACAGGCGCTCGAGCGCAGGAAGGAACTCTGCGCGCAACTCGTCAACGCGCTTTCCGATGTAGGGGGCTGCTCCTGAGAGCGAGATCGCCAGGCACTGGCCGTCCTCGACCCCGGCGGACCGAGTCCGGTCGAACACCCATTGAACGGGGCTGCGATGGCCCGCGGCGAACGGAAGCTCGGTCACCCGGCGGTCGTAGACGACGTGCAGATTGAGGATGGGGGAGGCGCCGAGGCTTCGCAAGGCGTCCGGATCGAGTCCCGAGCCGTCCGGGAGCAGCTCCGCAGCCTCGTCGTGGGGAACGGCAAGGACGACGGCGTCTGCTCGTAGATCCGAGCCGTCCGCGCTCACCTCGAAGGCGGATCCGGCCCGGGCAATCGACTCGACCCGCGTCCGCAGCCGGACCGTGACGCCCGCAACCTCCAGCGCGCGCAGTCCCGAGTCGCCGTGAAGCTGCTGCAGCGGAACTCTTGCGTAGCCGATGTCGCCGGAATCGGAGGACTGCAGAAGTCCCGTCTGGAAGACCTTGGCCGCGAGAGCGAGGGACGCTTCCTTCGCGGGGAGGTTCACGGTCGGCAAAGTGATGAGGTCCCAGAGAGCCTCGACGGTGGCCTGTGACTGGCGCTGCTCGGCCAGCCAGTCGCCGAACGTTCGCTTGTCGAGCTCGGGATCCCCGAGGTCGAGCTGCGAGATGCGGCGGGCGGCGCGCGCTATCCCGAGCCGGTCGGACGTGGAGAGGTCGGGGAAGCGGGCGATTGCGGCCGTGAGATGAAGCGGCGCCGGAAGGTTCCTGCGCCGCAGGCGAAAGACGCTGCCGTCCTCCGAGACGATCGGGATCGTCAGACGGTCCTGGAGCACGACGTCTGCCTCGACTCCGAGGCGCCCCAGCAGCCGGCGGTAGGCCGTGCAGCAGCGCAGGTACACGTGCTGGCCGTTGTCCATCCAGAGGTCGTCCCGCCGGATCGAGAAAGTCGCACCCCCCAGTCGCGGGCGCGCCTCGAGCAACGCGACGTCCGCGCCTGCGTCCGCACACTCGAGAGCGGCCGTCAGCCCCGCCAGGCCGCCTCCCACCACGACGATCGTGCTCATGTCGCGGCGGTCAGGCTCCGGACGGCGACCCAGCCCTTCTCCCACGTCGGGAGCGAGACACGGCCTCTGAGCACGAGCTCTGGACGGCGTTCGATCCGCCCGAGCAACCGCCGGTAGATGCCGGCCATCGCTCCGACGCATGCTGCGCTCTGGCGGTCGAGCAAGGGCAGGAGCCGCAGGCCTGCGTCGAACCAGGCCGAGGCCCGGTCGGCCTCGAAGCGAATCAGCTCGGGAAGGGGGCCGGTCTGGGCGTCGGGGTCGAGCGTGCATCCGAACCGCTCGATGTCCTCCGCGGGCAGGTAGACGCGCCCGCGGGCGAGATCCTCGCGGACGTCGCGCAGGATGTTGGTGAGCTGGAAGGCGACGCCCAGGTCGTCCGCGAGCACAGAGGCGGACTCTCGGTCGGTCGCCTCGAAGACCCCGAGAGAGAGCCGGCCGATCGAGCCCGCGACCCTTCTGCAGTAGGGAAGCAGGTCGGCAAAGGTCTCGTAGCTCGTTCCGCGGACGTCCATCGCGACGCCGTCGATCAAGTCGCCGAACGCGTCCAGCGGAATCGGGTAGCGCGACGAAGCGTCGCGCAGGGCGACGAGGACGGGATCGTCGTAGACCGTCCCGATCGACGCGAGCCGGTCACGTTCCCACTCGAGCCGGCGATGCTTCTCCTCCGTCGGAAATGTTCCGTCGCCGATGTCGTCGATGCGCCGGGCGAGCGCGTAGATCGCGCAGAGCGCCCCACGCCGCTCGCGTGGAAGCAGGCGGATTCCGTAGTAGAAGTTCGCGGCCTCCTTCCGCGTGACCTCGCGGCAGTAGGCATAGGCCCATTCCGTCGGTTTCACAGAGAGCCCCCAAGCTCGCGGCCATACGCGGCTGCCCGGGAAACGCGAGTCGCCTTCGGCGGCTCTCCCAGCACCTCGAAGCTGTTGCGCTCGATCGCGGCGAGAGCTGCTTTACCGCCGGCGACGTAGCCGGCGACCGCGAGTCGTGCCCAACCGCCGAGCGAGCGCACGAGCTCACCACCCTGTTCGAGCAGCCCGCGTGCCCGCGCGACCTCGAATGCCATCAGCCGCCTGAAGCGTTCGCTGGGGGAGACGGCCCCGAGGTCCTCTTCGGGAACGCCGAAGGCGGTGAGATCCTCCTGCGGCAAATAGACGCGGCCACGGCGAAAGTCCTCGCCGACGTCCTGCCAGTGCTCGGCGAGCTGGAGCCCTGTGCAGACCGCGTCCGACAGGCGAACGCGTTCTGCGCTCGCGGCACGGAACACATGGAGAACGAGCTCGCCCACGGGATTTGCGGAGAGCTCGCAATACGCGGCGAGGTCGGCATAGGTCTCGTAGCGCGAGACCTTCTGGTCCTGGCGGTTCGCCTCGATCAGGCGCAAGAACGGTCGCCTCGGCAGGCCGAGCTCCCGCACCGAGGGCGCGAGGCGCCGCAGCAGCGGATGGATCGGCTCACCGTCGTACATGCGCCCGACGTCGGACTCGAGCCAGTCGAGGAGCGCGGAGCGATCGCCTTCCGCCTCGTCGCCGATGTCGTCGGTCAGGCGTGCGAACCCGTAGATGCCGAGGAGCGGCCGCCGCAGCGAGGGGGGGAGGAGGAGGGACGCCACCGGAAAGTTCTCATGCGCGGCCTTCGCCGTAACGGCGGTCGTGCCCGGCATTCCCATGGTGGGGCCGGAGATCTTCGGCGCCGTCTGCGTAGGAGCGGCGGCGCGGGTGGCCATCACTTACTCACCCAGTACTTGAATGAACACCTTCCGAGGCTTCGCACGGTCGAGCTCGCAGAAGAAGATGCTCTGGTACCGGCCGAGCAGGAGCTTGCCGTCGATGATCGGAACGGTCTGGGAGGCGGAGCCGATCAGCGCGGCACGGCAGTGAGAGTGCCCGTTGGGGAACTCGTGAGGGTCGTCCTCGAGGCCCTCGGTACGAATCGACAGGTCGTCGTGGCGGTAGTAGGGGCCTTCCTTTGGGATCAGGTCTTCCAGCATCTCTCGGAAGTCCTCCATGAACCCACTCTCGCGCTCGTTGATGACGACCGCGCACGTGGTGTGAGGCGAGTAGACCAGGGCCATGCCGTTGTCGACCCCGCTCCTCTCGACCGCACCGAGGACGTCGTCGGTGACGTCGATCAGCTCACCGCACTCCGCAGTCGAAAGGTCATGATTCTCGAAAAAGTGCTTCATCTCCGCCGCTTCCCCCCTCCGCGACCGCTCGGTTGTCGGAAATCGGCGTCTAACCTAACAAGTTGGCTTGATGACGACAACCTTGAGCGCAGCGAGAAGCTCGAGGGTTGAAGGAGAGGATCCCAAACGGGGAACCATCGGTTCCCCTTTGGTAGAGGAGGGCGCCGGCTTTGCCGCGCTCTCCGGTCACACCGCGACGCTACGCTGATTCCGTGACCCGATCAGTGATTGTCGCTACTGCGCGCACTCCTTTCGGCAAGCTGGGCGGCGGGCTCGCCGGCCACGAAGCGACGGAGCTTGGCGCAATCGCGATCCGCGGCGCCCTCGACCGGGCCGGAATTGCGAACGAAGAGGTCGAGTACGTGATCATGGGCCAGGTGCTGCAGGGCGGCGCAGGGCAGGCGCCCGCGCGACAGGCGGCGATCGGTGCGGGGCTCCCGGTGGAGGTGCCGGCCGACACGATCAACAAGGTCTGCGCCTCGAGCATCCGGGCCGTCGAGATCGCCGACCTGATGATCCGCACCGGCGACCACGACGTGATCGTCACCGGCGGGATGGAATCGATGTCCAACGCTCCCTACGCGCTCAAGAAGGCCCGCTTCGGCTACAGGCTCGGCGACGGTGTCCTCATCGACCTCATGACGCACGATGGGCTGATCTCGACCCTCGACAACCGGCACATGATCGAGCAGGCCTCGTTCGTCTCCCGCGAGCTCGGGATCCCCCGGGAAGATCAGGACCGCTGGGCGCTTCGATCTCACGAGCGCGCGGTCAAGGCGATCGACGAGGGCCTCTTCGAGCCCGAGATCGTCGCGGTGGACGGGCTCAAGGTGGACGAGGGCCCGAGGCGCGACACCTCCTACGAGAAGCTCTCGCAATTGAAGCCCGTTTTCGACCCCGAGGGGACGACCACGGCCGGCAACGCCCCCGGAGTCAACGACGGCGCGGGCGCGCTCGTCGTAACGAGCGAGGGGTATGCGAAGAAGCGTGGTCTCGAGGTGCTGGCGACGATCGTGGCGCAGGGTTACGTGGCCGACGAGGTTCCCTATCTCGCGAGGACGCCCGCTGCCGCCGGTGCCAAGGCTCTCGAGAAGGCAGGCAAGACGATCGAAGACGTCGAGCGTGTGGAGTTGAACGAAGCCTTCTCGTCCGTCGTCCTGAACTCGGCCAAGATGCTCGGGGCCGATCCGGAGCGCGTGAACGTGAACGGCGGAGCGGTCGCGCTCGGCCACCCGATCGGGGCGTCCGGCGCGCGCATCCTCGGGACGATGATCCACGAGTTGCGGAGGAACGGCGGCGGCCTGGGGCTCGCTGCGATCTGCTCCGGCGGCGGGCAAGGCGACGCGATCCTGCTCGAGGTCTAGCGGCTTTCCCGCTCGCGGCGACGGATGACCTCGAGCGTCTGCCGGAGCGCTGGAAGCTGGGCTTGGTCCTTCGGGCGGTTCGACGCTTCCTTCATCCGGATCACGTCCCGAAGCGAGGCCAGGAGCACAGGGGTACCCCGAAGGGTCATCTCGACTGCATCCTGCCGCAAGTCCTCATAGCCGTTCGTCCCGGACGGCTGGAAGAGAATGTCGACGTCGCCGAAGCTGGTGGCGAGCGTCCACGAATCGGAATTGCCGATAAACCGGGCATCGATCGGGAACGAGTGTGTTTCGCCGCCGGGCAGCCGGACCTCGGCGCCTAGCTCGGTGAGGGCGGTCGCCAGCCGTTCGAGATTCTCAGGATCTCGGGACGGCGTGATGTCGATGTCGACGGTCGGCAGCGGATAGCCCTGGGCGACTGCCGAGAACGCCCCGATCACGATGAAACGAACTCCGTGACGGTCCAGCACAGAGAGAGCCTTGAAGAGGTCGTTCATCCGGCTGCGGCCTGAATCTCACGCACGACCCCGGCGAGCTCGAGCGCCTGCTGGATGCGCTCCTCGGGCGGCAGGTCGAGATAGCGCTCGATGAACTCGACGTAGGAGTCGTCGTAGTTAGCGAGACCAAACGTCAGCTCGAGGCCGCAGGCGCGAACGAGCTCACGCAACCGCTCGAAGCTCGGCACGACGTCGCCACTCTCCCAGCGCGCGATTGCGGACTGCGAAGTGCGCGCGCGACTGGCAAGCTGTCGCTGCGTCAAACCGGCGCGGAGCCGCGCCTCACGGAGAAGATCCCCACTGATCACATATCAAGCATAGCATTGATCACAGATCAGAGATTCCAACAGATCCTCGTCGTGGGCGCGGGGCAAATGGGCGGCGGGATCGCCCAGGTCATGGCGGCGTCCGGACGGCGCGTGCGGCTGCACGACGCCGTTCCGGGGGCCGTGGAGCGCAGTCTCGAGGCGATGGGCAAGAGCCTCGCGAAGCTGGCGGAGAAGGGTGGCCCCGACCCGGCCGAGGTGCTCGCGCGCGTCGAGCCCGCCGACGACCTCATGCCCGCGGACCTGATGGTCGAGGCGGTGGTCGAGGACGCCGCCGTCAAGGAAGAAGTCTTCCGTCGCGCGGACTCGCTCCTGCCGCCGGAGGCGATCCTGGCCTCCAACACGTCGTCGATCCCCATCAGCTCGCTCGCCGCGGCGACCGGCCGGCCGGACCGCGTGATCGGGATGCACTTCTTCAATCCCGTCCCCGTGCTGCAGCTGGTCGAGATCGTGCGCGGGCGCGAAACCTCGGACGAGACTGCCGAGGCGATCACCGAGCTCTCGCGGGAGCTCGGCAAGACGCCGGCCGTGGCCAACGACTTTCCCGGCTTCGTCTCGAACCGGATCCTGATGCCGTTCATCAACGAGGCCGTCTGGACGCTGCACGACAGGGTGGCGGAAGCGGAGGCGATCGACACGATCGCAAAGCTCGGCTTCGCGCATCCGCTGGGGCCGCTCGCCCTCGCCGACCTGATCGGGCTCGACACGTGCGTCGCGATCATGGAAGTGCTGCAGGAAGGGCTCGGCGACGACAAGTACGCGCCCTGCCCGCTGCTCCGGGAGCACGTCGAGGCCGGAAGGCTCGGGCGAAAGTCAGGGCAAGGCTTCTACAGCTACTGAGCCAGCTCTCGCCGGACGAGCCCCTGGAAGTGCTGGATCAGGTGCTCGCTGCCCGCGAGCAGCCGTCCGTGGCCGAGGAGCCCTGAGCCCATCCCGCGCTGCACCGATTCGATCAAGGCCCGGTCCTCGGCCGTTACCTCGTTGTCGAAGCGCATCAGCTCCGCAACGGCGTCGTCTGGCGTGCCCTCCGCGAAGAAGTAGTCGAAGAATCCGCTCGTCCGATCCGTGCCCGCGGGCAGTGCCGGGCCGATCGAGAGGTTCCGCGGCCCGGGGAACACGTTCACGCGGAGGTTTGGCCAGACGAAGTGGAACTGGCCGACCTTGACCGGTTCCCGGCCGTTCCGCGACCTGCCGAATTGGCTCGCGGACCAGTCGGCGGACTCGAGCCTATAGCGAGCCGGATCGACGTCGACGACGCGCGAGAAGCCGGGGTGGGCGGTGGGGCAGTGGTAGCACTCGAGGTAGTTCTCGATCACGACCTTCCAGTTCGCCGCGACGTCGTACTCGACGCGTTGCCGGAAACTGAGCTCGACCGGGTCGATGCCGCCTTGGGCCAGAAGCTCCGGTACGGGCCCGAGGACGTCTCCCAACGGCGCGGCCTCCGGGTCCGGGTTCACGAACACGAGCGGGCCCCAGGTCTCGACGCGCAAGGGAATGAGACCGAGCTCGGAGGCGTCGAAGTCGGGCTCCTGCTCCGAGCGGGGAGCCTTCAGGAGCGACCCATCCAGGTTGTACGTCCAGGCGTGGTACGGGCACTGAAGGCTGCGCCTGTTCCCGGTCCCGGAGACGACCTCGTGGCCGCGGTGCCGACAGACGTTGAGGAAGGCGCGCAGATTGCCCGACTCGTCCCGGACGAGTGCGACCGGCACGTGCCCGGCATGCGAGGCGGTGCGGTCACCGGGGCGGCTCACTTCGCCCGTGTGCCCGACGTACTGCCACGAGCGCTCGAAGATCCGTCTCCGCTCGGCCGTGAGCAGCTCCGGATCGGAGTACCAGGACCAGGGAAGGGTTTCCGCCGTCATCAGACCGTGGGAGCCGCCGGAGCCTGAGCTGAGGAAAGCTGCTCCCAGCGGTCGATCTTTCCGTTCCGGACGACGAACTCGGCGTGGACCTTCTGCCCCGGACCGTCGCAGGGGCTCGTCGGGCGATCGCCGAGGAGGAATGTCGCTGTGACCGTGTCGCCGCTCGCGGAGACGGCGACGATCGTCCCCGAGCAGGGCAGAGACTGGTTGAACTCCAAGGCGTCGGAGCGGGTGTGGAGGATCAGCGCGCCGCTCGGCTGGATCACCTGCGCATCTCGCGCGAACAGCTCGGCTGCGCCCTCGTTGTCGCCGGTGTTCAAAGCCTGACTCCAGGCCCTGACGACGCTCTCGGGAGAGGGCGGGCCCGACCCGCAGCCTGGGGCCACGGCCAGTGCGAGGACTGCGATCGCGGCGGCAAGGCGCACAGCGACTCGACTCTATACTCGCGGCCACCGTGGACTTCTCGCTCGGGCCCGAACACCGCGAGATCCAGGCGCTCGCGCGTGAATTCGCCGAGGCCGAGATCGAGCCGCACGCGTCCGAGTGGGACCGGGAGCACCGGTTCCCGCGCGAGTTGTACGGCAAGCTGGCCGAGCTCGGCCTGATGGGCGTCTGCATTCCGGAGGAGCTCGGGGGCGCCGGTGCAGACTTCCTCTCGTACATCCTCGTGCTCGAGGAGCTTTCCCGCGCCGATGCCGGAGTCGGCGTGACGGTCGCCGTGCACACGAGCGCGACGACCCTGCCGATCCTCAACTTCGGGACCGAGGAGCAGCGCAGCCGTTTCGTCCCGCCGCTCGCCCGCGGCGAGCTGATCGGCGCGTTCGCGTTGACTGAGGCCGAATCGGGCTCGGACGCCGGCTCGCTACGAACGAGCGCGACTCGCGATGGAGACGGCTGGCGGATCTCGGGCTCGAAGCAGTTCATCTCGACCGCAGAGCACGCGGGAACGTTTCTCCTCTTCGCCCGCACCGATCCCGACACCCCAGGCGCCCGCGGTGTCTCCGCGTTCATCCTCGACGCAGACCATGTCCGCGTCACCGGCCGGGAGGAGAAGCTCGGCTTGAACTCGTCGACGACCAACTCGATTGCCGTTGACGCGTTCGTGGACGGCGACCGGATGCTGCACGAGGAGGGCAAGGGCTTCCGGGTCGCGATGGCAACGCTCGACGGCGGGCGGATCGGCATCGCCGCCCAGGCGCTCGGGATTGCGCAGGCGGCCTACGACGCAGCAAGGGCCTACGCGCTCGAGCGCAGGCAGTTCGGCAAGCGGATCGCGGACTTCCAGGCGATCCAGTGGAAGCTCGCCGACATGGCGACCGAGATCGACGCAGCGCGGTTGCTCACCTACCGGGCGGCCTGGTTGAAGCAGCAGGGGCTTCCCCACACGGAGGAAGGCGCGAAGGCGAAGCTGTTCGCCTCCGAGATGGCCCGCAGGCAGACGGGGGAGGCGATCCAGGTCTTCGGCGGCTACGGGTACACGAAAGAGTTTCCGGTCGAGCGCTACTACCGCGACGCCAAGATCACGGAGATCTACGAGGGCACGAGCGAGATCCAGCGGCTCGTCATCGCCCGCTCGGTCCTGGGCCTGCAGGAACGAGCACTAGCTCAGGGCTAGCGCCTCCTCCATTCGCCGGCGCCCGTCGGAGAGAACGGGCTCGCCGTGGGAGACGAGCAGCCGCTCGACGGGGAGCTTCATGATCGCGGCGAGCGAGGCGTCGAGCTCCTCTCGGCTCGTGAGCGCGGGGGAGGGGCACAGCTTCAACCCGCCCTTCCCGTCGCCCGCGAAGATCTCCGCCACGACGAGGGCGCCGTGGGGACGGATGAAATACGCCACCTGGCGCTCGGGGGCGCCCCGAATGGCGATCTCTTCGATTCCCTGCGGCAACGGGCTCGGGTTGATCTCGGCGCCGTAGCGCTCGGCCAGCTCGCCGGTGCTACGGCGGTGCCACTCCGCCGTCAGCAGGATCGCAACGGGGAGGCCCAGTCGCTCCACGTCGCGGTCAAGGTGAGCGAGGAACTCCTCTTCCTTGCCCGCGGGGATCAGCGCGTCGATCAGGACAACGGTGTCGGGAGCCTCGTAGTAGACGCAGCCGACCTCTTCAGGGACGTCCGGCCAGTCCGGCCAGTTGCGCCAGTTCGGATGGGGCGCCGTCCAGCGCCAAAGGCCCGGAGCTATCTGCTGGGTTTCCACTCGTACCTCACGTCCGGCTCCTTCTCCTCGTTGCCCTCGCCCTCGGTGAACTCCACCGGGACGCAACCGCGGCGCTCATAGAAACAGCGTGCCCGGTCGTTCTTCTGGAAGACCCAGAAGCTGAACCCGCCCGGCCGGGCGCGCCGAGCCTGCTCGAAGAGCGCGCTGCCGATGCCGCGCCCGTGAGCGTCCGGATCGACGTAGAAGAAGGTCCCCAGATCCTTTTCGAGGGCGAGGAATCCGACGACGCGGGCGTCCTCCTCGGCGACCCAGACGTCCTGCTTCGCGACGACTCCGGCAAGGTGCGCGCGGTCCTCGTCCGCCGTGTGCAATGTGGGCAGAAAGGTGAGGGTCCCGAACGAGCGCCGGAAGAGGGCTGCGATCGCTTCGACGTCCTCGGCCTTCGCGCGTCGGATCATCGCCCTAATCTACGTCCGTGGCGCGCAAGCGAGAGGAACCGGTCCGGCTGACCCGCATCTACACGCGCGGGGGCGACCAGGGTGAGACGAGCCTCGGCGACGGCTCGCGCGTGCCGAAGACCGACCCGCGTGTGGTCGCGATGGGCGACGTCGACGAGCTCAACTCGCTCGTCGGCTGGGCCGATGCCGGGCTCGAGCGGATTCAGAACGAGCTCTTCGACCTCGGCGCGGACCTCTCCGTCCCATATGCCGAAGCCGACGGCAAGCTCCGCGTCACGCAGGAGTCGGTCGATCGGCTCGAGGCGGACATCGACGCCGCCAACGCGGGCCTCGAGCCATTGAAGAGCTTCGTGCTGCCTGGGGGAACCGAGCTCGCGGCTCGCCTCTTCCTCGCCCGCGCCGTCTGCCGGCGTGCCGAGCGCGTGGTGCTGGCGATCGGAGTCGCGAATCCGCTCGCGGCCGTCTACTTGAACCGTCTCTCCGATCTCCTCTTCGTCCTCGCCCGCGCGGCGAACGCGGGCGGGGAGGAGCAGCTCTGGAAACCGGGCCAATCACGCTGACCGACGGAGTCGTCGTCCTGGACCAGTTCCGGGGCGAAGACATGGATGCACACCTGGCCGGCGAAGACGAAGAACAGGCAAGGCGCTTCGGTTGGTGGCCTAAGAGGTCAGGCCCGGAACAGTTCCGGCAGATGCTCGCCGATGAAGAGGAGAGTTGGCGGACCGGAGGGCCACGCCGAAAGTTCGCCATGCGCGTAGCGGGCGAGCTCGCCGGCGGTGTTGAGCTGCGTCTCGTCCGGGATGGGCTCGCATCCATTTCGTACTGGACGTTTCCCCAATTCCGCCGTCGCGGGCTCGCGACCCGTGCGGCGCGGCTCGTCGCAGACTGGGCCTTCAGCCAATTCGATCTCGAGCTGATCGAGCTCGCTGCGGAGGAAGACAATCTCGGCTCCCGCGGGGTCGCCAGAGGCGCCGGATTCGTCGAGACCGGCCGGAGGAACGAGGACGGACTGCTCACCTACGAGCGACGGCGATGAAGTGGTGGGAAGTCCTCGTTACGGTCGCAGGGTCGTTCGTCGCCGGCTACCTCGGATCTGCGCTCGGTCTCGTCCTGGGCACGCTGCGACTTCCAATCCTCCTCGTCGCGGCGGGCAGCGCCAGCACCGGCGGCGGGACGAACATCGCGATCAGCGCGGCCGCTGCGGCCTCGGGCGGCTACCGCCACGCGCGTGAGGGCCGCGTCGATTGGCGGATCGTCGCCTGGATGGCGCCTCCCTCGGTGGCCGGCGCGGTCGTGGGAGGCCTGTTCGCACACCGGGTCCCCGAGCGCATCCTGCTCGCCGGGGTCGCGGCCGTCCTCGTCTGGCAGGGGATCGACCTGGTTGCGCGCCCGTTCGTCAGGGCGGCCCCCGGGAAGCCCCGGAAGAGCCCGGCCGTGGCCTTCGGATTCGCCATCGGCCTCGTCGGCGGCGCGCTCGGCGTCATCCTGGGAACGCTCCGCATGCCGGCGCTCCTCCGCGCCGTCCGGCTCGACGTCCGCCGCGCGATCGGCACGAACCTCGTCGTCGGCTTCTTCCTCGGCGTCGCGGGCTTCGCCGCCCACGCCGCGGAGCTGGACGTGGATTGGGTGCTCCTTCCGGTCGGGATCGCCGGGGCGTTGCCGGGCGCCTGGCTTGGCGCGAAGGCGACCGGACGCTTCTCTGAGCGCTTCCTCCGCCGCGCGCTCGGGGTCACGTTGATCGCCGTTGCCATCGCGTTTGCAGTGGAGGCGGCGCTCCGCTCGTAGAATCCGGGCATGGCGACAACCGAGGACGGCCCGAAGCTCGACGCGACCGAGGCCTGGCGCGAAGAGCTGTACGACGCCACGCAGGAGCGTCAAGGCGAGCTCTTCTCCACGATCTCGGGGCTCGAGAACGAGCCGCTGCACACGCCCGAGAACACGGAGATCGACTACGAGGGCGATCTCGGCTACCCCGGCGTCTATCCCTTCACCCGCGGCGTCTATCCCTCGATGTACCGCGGGAAGCTCTGGACGATGCGCCAGTTCGCCGGCTTCGGCACGGCCGCGGAGACGAACGAGCGCTTCCGCTACCTGCTCGAGCACGGGCAGACCGGGCTCTCGACCGCCTTCGACATGCCGACGCTCATGGGGTACGACTCCGACCATCCGCGCTCGCTCGGCGAGGTCGGGCGCGAAGGCGTCGCCGTGGACTCGCTGGCGGACATGGAGACCCTCTTCGAGGGCATCCCGCTGGGGAAGGTCTCGACCTCGATGACGATCAACTCCCCGGCCGCGATGCTGCTCGCGTTCTACATCTGCGTCGGCGAGCAACAGGGAGTCCCGCGCACCGAGCTGCGGGGGACGATCCAGACGGACATCCTCAAGGAGTACATC
>Ga0137375_10006854_pt1 | contig 13517 bp, 12 predicted proteins | sample SagtaG_24_FD_104936 | JGI IMG/M metagenome (GOLD analysis project Ga0137375, IMG submission 104936) | Vadose zone soil microbial communities from Sagehorn Ranch, Mendocino, California, USA - Sage1_R_113_16 metaG | ecosystem: Environmental > Terrestrial > Soil > Vadose zone | place: USA... | reverse complement strand
TGCAGGCGCTGACGAGGGGAAACGGGCTGCTGCGGGGCGTCCATGGCGGCATTATCGCCGATGTTCCCGAGCCCCGCGCAGTCAGCGGGGCGCATTGAACGATCCTCAGTCCGGCAACTGCAGGAGCAGGTCGCCGTTTTCGACTTTGACGGGAAACGATCGGGTGCAGCCGGTATCCGGCGTTTCGGCGCAGCCGTCTTCGAGGCGGATGGTCCAGCCGTGCAGCGGGCAGGCGACGCTGCGTCCGAACACGATTCCCTGGGACAAGGGCCCCCCCTTGTGCGGGCAGCGATCGAGCAGGGCGAAGCACTCGCCTTCGGCGTTGCGGAACAGGGCGATGTCGCCGCCCGGACGGCGGATGACGCGGGCGCCGAGCTCGGGGATGTCCTCGAGCCGGCAGGCCTTGATCCAGCGCGCCGTGCGCACCGGTTCGCGCGTTTTCGCCAGCGCTTCCGCCATCAGGCGGGCTCCGCGAGTGCCTGGTACTCTTCGCGCTCCTTGCCCGCGGCGCGCTCCTTCCAGGGATCGGGCTCGCCTTCGAGCGCGACCTTTAGCCGCGCCCACAGCGCCTTGCGGTTGTCCGCGTCCTCGACGACCTTCTTCTTGATGGTGTCGAGGCCTACGCGCCGCACGTAGTGCACGGTGCGCTCGAGGTAGCGCGCGTCCTCGCGGTAGAGCTGCAGGAAGGCGCCCGCGTATTCCAGCACTTCCTCGCGCGTTTTCACTTTCGCGAGAAACTGCGCGACCTCGGTCTTGATGCCGCCGTTGCCGGCGACGTAGATCTCCCAGCCCGAGTCGACTCCGATCACGCCCACGTCCTTGATGCCGGACTCGGCGCAGTTGCGCGGGCAGCCGGACACGGCCATCTTCACCTTGTGCGGCGCGTACATCCGCCACAGCGATTTCTCGAGCTCGATGCCCATGTTGGTCGAGTCCTGCACGCCGAAGCGGCACCACTCCGAGCCGACGCAGGTCTTCACCGTGCGCAGCGCCTTGGCGTAGGCGTGGCCCGAGGGCATGTCGAGGTCGCGCCAGACGGCGGGGAGGTCCTCCTTCTTCACGCCGAGCAGGTCGATGCGCTGGCCGCCGGTGACCTTGACGGTCGGGACCTTGTACTTGTCCGCGACGTCGGCGATGCGGCGCAGCTGATCGGGCGAGGTGATGCCGCCGAACATGCGCGGCACGACGGAGAAGGTGCCGTCTTTCTGGATGTTCGCGTGCGCGCGCTCGTTGATGAAGCGCGATTGCGGATCGTCCTTCGCCTGGTGCGGCCAGGCGCAGATGAGGTAGTAATTGATTGCTGGACGGCAGCTTGCGCAGCCGTCCGGGGTGCGCCACTCGAGGAAGCGCATCGCCGCGGAGATCGACAGCAGTTTGTGCTCGCGGATCGCCTTGCGCACTTCCTCGTGGGTGTGGTCGGTGCAGGCGCACAGCGGCTTCGTCTTCGCTTGCTGCGGCTGGTAGGCGCCGCCGACAGTGGAAGCGAGGAGCTGCTCGACCAATCCGGTGCAGGAGCCGCAGGAGCTGGAGGCCTTGGTGTGCTTGCGCACGTCTTCGAGCGTGAACAGGCCCTTTTCCTTGATCGCGCGGACGATCGTGCTTTTGGGGACGCCGTTGCAGCCGCACACCTCCATCGCGTCGGCCATGGCGACCGCACGGTTCTGGCCCTGGTGGCCGCTGTTGCCCAGATGGCTCTGGCCGAACATCAGGTGATCGCGGATCTCATGGATGCCCTGCTTGTCGCGCAGCAGCTGCAGATACCAGGAGCTGTCGACCGTGTCGCCGTAGAGAACGCCGCCGACGATGCGGTTGTCCTTCAGCACCAGCTTCTTGTAGACCCCGCCCTCGGGGTCGTGCAGCACGATTTCCTCGGTGCCCTCGGCGCCCGTGAAATCGCCCGCCGAAAAAAGATCGATCCCGGTCACCTTGAGCTTGGTGGAAATCACCGAGCCCGCGTAGCGGCCGATGCCGAAATGCGCAAGATGGTTTGCGCAGACCTTCGCCATCTCGAACAGCGGCGCGACCAGCCCGTAGGCCACGCCGCGGTGCGCCACGCATTCGCCGACGGCGTAGATCTTCGGGTCGAAGGTCTGCATAGTGTCGTTCACCACGATGCCGCGACTGCAGTAAAGGCCGGCGGATTGCGCGAGCTCGGTATTGGGGCGGATGCCCACCGCCATCACCACCAAGTCGGCGGCGAGCTCGCGCCCGTCCTTGAATTTCACGCCCTTCACGCGTCCGTCGCCGCCGACGATCTCCGCCGTCTGCGTCTTGAGCAGGAACTGCAGTCCCTTCGCTTCCAGAGATTTCTGCAGCATGCCGGCGGCGGTGCGGTCGAGCTGGCGCTCCATCAGCCACTCCATCAGGTGCACGACGCTCACGCTCATGCCGCGCGCCTTCAGGCCATTGGCCGCTTCCAGGCCGAGCAGCCCGCCGCCGATCACGACCGCGTGCTTGTATTTCTTCGACGCCTCGATCATGGCGTTCGTGTCGCCGATGTCGCGATAGGTGATCACGCCTTCCAGGTCCTTGCCCGGCACCGGCAGGATGAACGGGTTGGAGCCGGTCGCGAGCAGCAGCCGATCATACCCGGCCTCGGTGCCGTCGGCGGCGACGACCTTCCGCGCGCGGCGGTCGATCTTCGCGACCTTCTTGTTCAGATGCAGGGTGACGCCGTTTTTCTCGTACCAGTCGACATCGTTGAGCATGATGTCCAGGATCGTCAATTCCCCGGCGAGCACGGGCGAGAGCAGGATGCGGTTGTAGTTGGCGTGGGGCTCGGCACCGAACACGGTGATGTCGTAGACGTCCGGCGCGATCTTGAGCAGCTCCTCCAGCGTGCGCACGCCGGCCATGCCGTTGCCGACTATGACGAGTTTCATTTTTTTCACGCCTCAGGCGGCTTCGCGCATCTGCTTGCGGTAGAGGAACTCCAGCAGCTCGGCGCGCAATGCCATGTAGTGGCGCTGGCCGGCGAGCGCGATGCGCTCGCGCGGACGCGGGAGGTCGATGGCGAGGATCCCTCCAATCGTCGCCGCCGGCCCGTTGGTCATCATCACGACGCGGTCGGAGAGGAGCACCGCCTCGTCGACGTCGTGGGTCACCATGAGCACGGTGCTGCCCGTCGCCGCGACGATCCGCATCAGCTCGTCCTGGAGCCGCGCCCGCGTCAAGGCGTCGAGCGCCCCGAACGGCTCGTCGAGCAACAGGACTTTGGGCTCGATCGACAGCGCGCGGGCGATGCCGACGCGCTGCTTCATGCCTCCGGAGAGCTCGTGCGGGTATTTGTGCTCGGCGTGCCTGAGCTGCACCAGTTCCAGAGCCCGGCGCACGCGCTCCTTCAGCGCGGCCTTCTTCGCCGTCGCGCCGAATACGCGCTCCACGGCAAGATGGACGTTCTCGAAGCAGGTGAGCCAGGGCAAGAGGGAGTGGTTCTGGAATACCACGCCGCGGTCGGGACCGGGCCCGCTCACTTCGCGCTCGGCGAGCACGATGTGGCCGTCGGTCGGCTCGAGCAGTCCGGCGACTATGTTGAGCAGCGTCGATTTGCCGCAGCCCGAGTGCCCGATGAGCGAGACGAACTCGCCGGCATGGATGTCGAGGCTGATTTCCTCCAGCGCGCAGAACGGCCCCTTTTTAGTCAGGAACACCCTGCGCACCTTGTCGATTTGCAGATAGCGCTCGCTCATGTCGTCCTCACTCGTAACTGAAGCGGCGGGCGAGCAGGATCATCGCCTGCTCGAGCGCGAGGCCGACGATGCCGACCGTGAAGATGGCGATGATGATGTGCTGGACGTTCAAGTTGTTCCATTCGTCCCACACCCAGAAACCGATCCCGACGCCGCCGGTGAGCATTTCCGCGGCGACGATCACCAGCCAGGCGACGCCGATCGACAGGCGCACGCCGGTGATCATGTACGGCAGCACCGCCGGGAACAGGATCTTCCGGAACACCGTCCACTCCGAGAGATTGAGCACCCGCGCGACGTTGAGATAGTCCTGCGGGATGTGGCGCACGCCCACGGCGGTGTTCACGATCATCGGCCACAGGCTGCAGACGAAGATAACGTAGATCGCGGCCGGGTTGGCCGCCTTGAACACCATGAGGCCGATCGGCAGCCAGGCGAGAGGCGACACCGGCTTCAGGATGCTGATGACCGGCGCCGCCATATCGGAGAGGAAGCGAAAGCGTCCCAGCATGAAGCCGAGCGGAATGCCGACGAGCGCCGCCATGCCGAAGCCGATGCCGACGCGGCCGAGCGATGTGAGCACGTTCCAGCCGATGCCCTGGTCGTTCGGCCCCTTCCTGTAGAACGGGTTGCTGAAGACATCGACCGCCGAATGCCAGGTCGACACGGGGTCGGGCAGCCGGCCGCCGGCCTTCGCGAGTATCGCCCACAACACGACGAACAGCGCGAGGCCGATGAGGGGCGCGAGCGCACGAGGCAGCCACTCCGGCGCCCGGGTGCGGACGTATAGCGGCGGCTCGGGCGCGGAGCTCGCCTGATTCATCGCCGGGTGCAGCTGCGTCGATTCGTCGGCCGGACCGATCTCGACGCGCGGCGGTTTCAGCGTATGCACGGTGGCGGGAACGGCGCTCATGGACGGCTCCTCAGGCGACCTTGATCTTGAACGAGCCCGCGTACTTCTTCGGGTCCTTGCCGTCCCAGACCACGCCGTCGATCAGGCGGGCAGCGCGCATCGGCGACTGGGGCAGGTTCGTCTTGGTCACCGCCGCAGCATCTTTGTAGATATCGATGCGGTTGACCCTCTTCGCCACCGCGAGATAGTCCACGTCCTCCTTGAGCAGCCCCCAGCGGCGATGCTGGGTCATGAACCACATGCCGTCGGACAGGAACGGGAAGGTGACGTAGCCGTCGTTGTAAAACTTCATGTAGTTCGGGTCGTCCCAGGTCTTGCCGATGCCGTTGTCGTAGCGGCCCAGCATCCTCGCGAGGATCACGTCCTTGTCGGTGTTGACGTAGGACTTGTCGGCCACGGTCTCGGCGGTCTTCCGGCGATTGGAGAGCGCGCTGTCGATCCAGCGGCCGGCATCGATGATGGCCGCGGTCATCGCACGCGCGGTGTTCGGGTACTTCTGCACGAATTCGGCGGTGGTGCCGAGCGTCTTCTCCGGGTGGTCTCTCCAGATGTCCTGCGTCGTATTGGCGGTGAAGCCGATCTTGTCGACGATGGCGCGGCTGTTCCAGGGCTCACCGACGCAGAAGCCGTCCATGTTGCCGACGCGCATGTTCGCCACCATCTGCGGCGGCGGCACGACGATCGCCTTCACGTCGTTGAACGGATGGATTCCGTGCGCGGCGAGCCAGTAGTAGATCCACATCGCATGCGTGCCGGTGGGAAAGGTCTGCGCGAACGTGTACTCGCGCTTTTCGCGGTCGATGAGCGCCTTCAGGCTCGCGCCGTCCGTGACGCCCTTCTCGTTCAGCTTGCTGGAGAGCGTGACGGCCTGGCCGTTGTGATTTAGGTTCATGAGGATGGCCATGTCCTTCTTCGGCCCGCCGACTCCCATCTGCACGCCGTAGATCAGGCCGTAGAGCACGTGCGCGGCGTCGAGCTCGCCGTTCACCAGCTTGTCGCGCACCGCCGCCCACGATGCTTCCTTCGACGGCGTGATCTTGATGCCGTACTTCTTGTCGAACTCCATCACGGACGCCATGACGACCGAGGAACAATCGGTAAGCGGGATAAAGCCGATTTTCACTTCCTTCTTCTCCGGCGCATCCGAGCCCGCGGCCCAGGCAGCGCTCCTCACCGCGGCGGGAACGAGGCTCATGATGCCGGCTGCTGCCGCGCGCTTGAGGAAGTCGCGGCGCTTTGCGGATTTCCTTCGTGCAATCCTGTGTTCATTCATTTCGCTCTCCGTACAGAAAAAAGGCGTTCAATCGCGGGATTCCCGCAAATGAACGCCCTCGTTCCTGCCGCGACCGCCATTGGCCGCAGCTTGTTTAGCTCTTACGCAATCGATGTGCCAATGCCACTACGCTGCCTGCCTCCCAATCGAAACAGCAACTTGAACCAGCTCTTCTCCGGAACCAGACGCAAGGATGCCGCCCACACCGCACGCTTGCGGTGCAGCAAAACTCGTTTTCGCACTAACTTGGGTTGCGCAAAGTCAGCAGATCCGCCATGTCGATGAGCTGCTGCGCGACCTCGCCCAGGCGCTTGCCGCGGTCCATGGCCATGCGCCGCAGGGCCTGAAATGCTTCGTCCTCGTCGACGCCGCGGGCCTTCATCAGGATTCCCTTGGCGCGCTCGACGAGCTTGCGCTCCTCGAGCTTGTGGTTCGCATCGGCGAGTTCCTCGCGCAACCGCTGATACTTGTCGAACCGCGCCACCGCGACTTCCACGATGGACTTCACGCGCGCCGCATCCAGCCCGTCGACCACATAGGCGGAAACGCCCGCGCGCACCGCGTCTCGAATGGTGTCGGGCGCGTCGTCGCTCGAGAACATCACGATCGGCCGCGGTTCGTCGCGGCTGATGATCACCACGTGCTCGAGCACGTCGCGGCTGGGCGAATCGGTATCGATGACAATGACGTCGGGCTTGATCGTCTCGACCGCCCGCAGCAACTCGATCGGCGAGTCGAGCACGGCCGCGACCTCGTATCCGGTCCGCTCCAGCCCCTCGCGCAGCACCTCTGTGCGCTCGGGTGATTCATCGACGATCAGCACGCGCATGGGAAGCATCGGCTCTATCCAGTGCAATTGCCGTGCCACGGAACGCACATGGCACGGGCATTGCAACAACAAACTCTCGGAGGCGGAGCGGACTCGACGATGAAGGAAACAAAATCAACCTGTTGCTACTGCGGCGTCGGCTGTGGCGTGGTGATCCAGAGCGCGGGAGAACGCATCATCGGGGTGCGCGGCGATTCCGACCACCCCGCCAATTTCGGGCGCCTGTGCACCAAAGGAGCCACGCTGCACCTCTCGGCACGGCCCGATGCGCGCGCCCGCCATCCGGAATTGCGCCGCAATCGAAGCGAGCCGCGAAAGCGCGTGTCCTGGGACGCAGCTCTCGATCATGCGGCCGATCGTTTCGCCGCCGTCATTCGCGAGCACGGCCCGGACAGCGTCGCCTTCTACGTCTCGGGGCAGCTGCTCACGGAGGACTACTACGTATTCAACAAGCTCGCCAAAGGCCTCATCGGCACCAATAACATCGACACCAATTCGCGGCTGTGCATGTCCTCGGCGGCGGCGGGCTACAAGGCGACGCTCGGCGCGGACGCCCCGCCCGCCTGTTACGAGGACATCGATTTCGCGCAATGCATGCTGATCGCCGGCTCGAACCCGGCGGTCGCGCACCCGGTCCTGTACCGCCGCATCGAGGCGGCGCGGGCCGCGAATCCGTCGCTGAAGATCATCGTGGTCGACCCGCGCCGCACCGACACCGCGGCCGATGCGGATCTGCACCTCGCAATCGCTCCGGGCACCGACATCGCTTTGTTCAACGCGATGCTGCAGGTGCTCCTCACCGACGATCTCGTCGACAACGACTACATCGGCCGTCACACCGAAGGCTTCGAGCGGCTTCTGTGGACGGTGCGCGAATGCACGCCCGAACGCGCCGCGTCAGTCTGCGGCGTCGCGGCGAAGGACATCGTCACCGCGGCGCGCTGGTTCGGCGAGTCGCGCGCGAGCCTGTCGCTGTGGTGCCAGGGACTGAACCAGTCCACCCACGGCACGCACAGCAACGCCGCGCTCATCCATCTGCATCTCGCCACGGGCCAGATCGGCCGGCCCGGCGCGGGCCCGTTCTCCCTCACCGGCCAGCCGAACGCCATGGGCGGGCGGGAGGTCGGGGGCATGGCCGATCTGCTTTCGGCGCATCGCGATCTCGCCGATCCGAAGCATCGCGAGGAAATCGCGCGGCTGTGGGGCATCGCCGGCGTGCCGGCCAAGCCCGGCAAGGCCGCGGTGGAACTGTTTCAGGCGTTGCACGACGGCGAAGTGCGCGCCGTGTGGATCGCCTGCACGAACCCGGCGCAGTCGATGCCCGATCTCAGCCTGGTGCGCGCCGCTCTCGAGCGCGCCGAATTCGCGGTCGTGCAGGAGTCCTTCCGCAATACCGACACCACCGGGTTTGCCGACCTGCTGCTCCCCGCTTCGAGCTGGGGCGAAAAGGAAGGCACGGTCACCAATTCCGAGCGCCGCATTTCGCGCGTGCGCGCCGCCGTGCCACCTCCCGGCGATGCGAGGCACGACTGGGAGATCGCCGTCGACTTTGCGCGGCGCCTGGGCGAGAAGCTCAACCGTCCGCTCGCGCAAAAACTCTTTTCGTACACGTCGCCCGAGCAGATCTTCGAGGAGCACCGCGAAACCACGCGCGGCCGCGATCTCGATATCACCGGGCTGTCGTACGCGCTTCTCGATTCCCGCGGCCCGCAGCAATGGCCGTTTCCGGAGGGTGCGGCGACCGGCCGTGCGCGGCTCTACGCCGACGGCGTGTTTCCCACCGCGGACGGCCGCGCCCGCTTCGTGGTAACCCGTCACCAAAGCGCGTGGGAAGCCCCCGATGGCGCTTACCCCTTGAGTCTGAACACCGGACGGCTGCGCGACCAGTGGCACGGAATGAGCCGTACGGGCACCGTGCCGGGCCTGTTCGCCCATGCGCCCGAGCCGGCGCTGGCTATGCATCCGGAGGACATGGCCGCGCGGGGCATCAAAAACGGGGACAGCGTGCGCATCTCAAGCATGCGCGGCGAACTCGTGCTGCGCGCCGAAAGCTCGCTTGAGCAGCGCCGCGGCGACGTATTCATCCCGATGCACTGGGGCAGCCGCTTCATGAGCGGTGCCGGGGTCAACGCGCTCACCTTGAGCGCATTCGACCCCGACTCCAAGCAGCCTGAGCTGAAACACGCGGCGATCGAAGTCGCCCGCGTCGAATTGCCGCACGAGCTGGTGGCGCTGCGGCGGCTCGGCCGGGACGATTGGGTCCGGGTCGAGCGCCTGCAGTCGCTGCTCTCCCGCTTTCCGCTGGCGGCCTTGTCGCTGTTCGGGAAAGAGATCGCGTGCGTGATGCTGCGCGTCCGCAGCGACAGGCCCTGCGAACCCGCGCTGCTCGCCGAGCTCGACCGTGCGATCGGCGAGGACTCGCTGCGTGCGATCAGCTATGAGGATCCGGCGCGCGCCACCGCCAAGAGAATCTGGATCGACGCGGCCGGCCGGATCGCGGGCGTGCGGCTTGCCGGCGATACGGCCGCAGCCGCCTGGCTGAAGGAACCGATGCAGAACGGCGTCCTCATCCGGCCGGCGCTCGCTCTCGCTCCGCGTCCGGTCGGGTCCGCGGCCGCCGTGCCGCGCGGCAGGATCGTCTGCAATTGCTTCGAGGTCTCCGATACCGACATCCGTGCAGCGGTCGGACGCGGCGCAGACTTGCCGGCGCTGCAGCGCTCGCTCAAGTGCGGAACCAATTGCGGATCGTGCATCCCGGAACTGCGTCGGCTTTGCGCAGATCGCAACTCGCTGTCGGCGGCTGCGTAAGAGAGTCTGCGCGGAGCAATGAACCAAGCTCAGGTCGTATTACCTATTGCGTTCCCGACCTTGCTCCTCATCCTTGCCGCGACCTTTCTCCTGCCCTTGCCGCTGACCCCGCTGTGGCTCCTGCGAGGCTGCCCTGCCTTGCGGCCTTTGTTCCTGGCCTTGCGACATCGGCGCGCGCTGCTCACGCTGTGCCGCCCCTGGCGGTGGCTGCTGTCCGGGGCTTATCTGCTGACGCTCTCGCGGCGGCTGCTGCCCGGGGCTTATCTGCTGACGCTCTCGCGGCGGCTGCTGCCCGGGGCTTATGTACTGACGCTCTCGCGGCGGCTCCCGCCGGGCAGGGGCGGGCGCTGCTTGCGCCTGCGCCCTATAGTGCTGCTGCACCACGGCGTCACGCGGCTGGTAACGGTAATGCTCGCTGCGAAGCGCGTGCTGCTGCTCCGCCCGGGGGTACCGATCCCCCGAATACTGCCGCTGGTAGACCGGCAGCGGGGCGGGCCTTGGAACGGAGCTACGGTCCCACCTGTCCCATCCGGTGCGACGCTGCTCCCAGTCACGGCCCCAGTGCTCGCCCCAGCGTGGCGGCGCATCCGGCCGCCATCCGCGAAAGTACACAGGGGGCCGCCGGTAGTAGCTGACAGGAATTCGCAGGACGAATACCGGCACCGCCTCCCGTCCCACAATCCACCAGGGTCCGTTGTACCAGGAGCTCGCGTACCAGTTATCCCCCTGGTAGACCCAGTACATGCCATCGTAGAAGAAGTAGTTTGCCTCCATGCGCGGGGCGTAGTAGACCGGGTAGCCCGGCACCGGGACCAGTTCCGGGTACAACGGCAGGTTGATCCCGATGCTCACGTGGGGAAGCCCGATGCCGATGCTCACTTGAGCGACGGCCGAGGTCACCGAGCACAGCACCATCCACAGCACAATCAGTCCACCGCGCATTTTTCAGTCCTCCAGTCAAGATTAAGCCGCTGCGCCGTCAATCGCGGCCCTTCCCGCGACCCTTGCCGGGGTGTTTGTAGCCGGGCTCGTATTCGGCGGACTTCACGAAGTACACCGGCCGCGCGCAAGCGTTGTACTTGTGGCAGTGCTTCGACCAGTTCTTGGCATGCCCTGGGGGCACGTGCATGTAGACCGGCGCCACGGCCACCGGCTGGGGCTGTTTGACGATCACCACCGGCTGCGGATACAGGACGGGCGGCGGCCGGTTGCCGATGTCGACGCGCCCGTATACCCCTGGCTGGATCTCGCCCTGGATGCTTACCCCGACGCTGACATCGGCGGCCTGCACCAGCGCCGGGCTGGCGGCCAGAAAGCCCGCCGCGATCAAACGAATGGTCTTGTTCATGTCGCTGTCTCCGGAAAAAACGCCCCATGATGCGCCCAAGGCCCCGAGGTCCGCAACCGTGAATCTGTCGCCCACTGGCGACAGGCTTTGACCGCGGAACCGCCCGCCGTTAAGCTCGGCTCTCCATGTCTTCAAGCGCTGTCATTCTCTTCGCCCACGGCGCGCGCGAGCCGGAATGGGCGCAGCCGTTCGAGGGCATCCGCGACCGGCTGCGCGCGGCCGGGACGCCGGTCGAGCTCGCTTTCCTTGAATTCATGCCGCCCTCTCTTGACGAGGCGGCCGCGCGGCTCGCCGGCAAAGAAATCGAGACGGCGATCATCGTGCCGCTTTTCCTTGCGCAGGGCGCGCATCTGAAACGCGAGTTGCCGGCGATGGTGGCGAAGATCCGCAAGCGCCACGCGAAAATCGAGTTCCGCGTGACACCTGCGCTCGGCGAGGCGCCCGAGATCGTCGCGGCGATTACGGAGTGGGTTCAGCGCGCCGCGCGCTGAAGAAAGAAGTGAAGCTGGCCGATAAGCCGGGTTCTGTCGTGGACAGTCATTCCTCTAGGCCCCGGGTTGCCCCGAGGCTCGAGCCATCTACCCGCGGACTCGGCGAGCCACGTCGTCGTCCGCCTATTTGATGTTGCTCCGGGTGGAGGTTGCCTCGTTTCACCCGCAACGGGTAGTCTTATCAACCACTCGTCACGACTCGTCTCTGTGGCCCTCTTCGTCGCCTTGCGGCGCCTGGGCGTTACCCAGCACCCTGCTCTATGGAGCCCGGACTTTCCTCTGGCAGCTGAAACAATTGCCAGCGACTGTCTGGCCAGCTTCGGCGGCGATTTTACCGCATCGCGACATGGGCGGCTTGACTTCGGGAGTGCCGCGGCGTAAGAACGGTCGGGCAGTCGTGTTTCCAAGGAGGAGAACCGGCATGAGACGCAGACTGTACTTCCTGCTGCCCGATTTGGGCAGCGCAATCCGGACGGCCAACGATCTGCTGCTCGCGCGGGTCGAGGACGGATCCATGCACTTCCTCGCCAAGCGTGGAATGTCCCTGGGCGAGCTGCATGAGGCGAACGCCCTTCAGAAGTCGGACGCAGTGCATGGCGCCGAGCTCGGGTTCGTGATCGGCGGCGCCGGCGGGTTCCTGATTGGCATCTACATCTATCTGACCCCGCCCGATGGGATCACGCTGCAGCTTGTCACGGTGCTGATCGCCACTGTGATCGGCGCGGTCTTCGGCGCCTGGGCTGCGAGCCTCGTGGCCTTGTCGGTCCCGAACACGCGGCTGAAGCCTTTCCAGAAAGACATCGACGCAGGCAAGATCCTGTTGATGGTCGATGTGCCGCCCTCGCGGATCGAAGAGCTGAAGGAGCTGGTCAGCCGCCGCCACCCGGAAGCGACGGCACACGGCATCGAGCCCACTCTGCCGGCGTTTCCGTAAGACCGGGGTCTGTCCCCGGTCTTACCTCCGGGGCCGGAATTGCGAGGGGTCGTCGTAATACTCCTCGCGGGCGTTTGCCGGCTCCCAGCCGGGAATGCCGAGAATCGGCAGCGGCGACAGGCTTCGGGTAGAGGCAAGGGCCTGCGTCCGGGAGAAATAGTCGGCCGCCCGCGCGTCAAGTTCCGAAAGCTGCCGCTCGATCGGCGCATCGAGCAAGTTGGGTGTGGTCTCGACGATCAAAGCCTTGGCGGTCACCCCTTTGTACGGCTCAAGCGATTTTTCATAGATCGCGTGGCCGAACACGTAGAAGCGCATGGATCGCAGCACTTCCGCGCGGCGCCTCCAGAACAGCTCCTTCCATCTGCAATCGCGCAACAGCGCCGGCAACTCCGCGTCCGCCACGGCGACGACGATCCCGCCCTCGTCGAAGAGCGTCAGCACATCGCGGGCCGTGCCTCGCAGCCGCTCGCCGCGACGCGCGCGGATTTCCTCGCAATGGTGCCTGTTCAGAACCGCTTTGGTTTTGGGAAACGCGAGCCACACGAGCGCATTGAACAGATCGTGCCAGTTTTCCGGGCGCGTCTGAACGTCTCCGGTCTCGAAGATACGGACTTCGTATTGGGCGGAGGCCGCGGGTGGCACGAACCTTATCGGCGCGCCGCCGCCGCTTACCACCGACGGGGTCCTCAGGGCGTTGAGCTCGTCGTGCCGGGGAAACCGATGTCGCGGCAGGCGTCCGAGCAGAGGCTTGAGCGCCGTGAAGATCGGCGCGTCGAGCGCTGGCGTCAGGCGAGTCGCCACCCGACCGATTCGCCTGCGCGCAGCGGCACGAGCGTCGCCGCGCCGAACGCGATCTCGCCGGGAACGGTCCAGGTCTCTTTGCGCAAAGTGATCGAGCCCGCGTTGCGCGGCAGCCGGTAGAAATCCGCGCCGTGAACGCTGGCAAAGGCCTCGAGCCTGTCGAGCGCCCCTGCCTGCTCGAAGGCCTCCGCGTAGAGCTCGATCGCCGCGTGCGCCGTATAGATGCCGGCATGCCCGCACAGCGTCTCCTTGTCCGCGCGGGCATGCGGAGCGCTGTCGGTGCCGAGGAAGAATTTCGGAGTGCCACCCGTCGCTGCGCGCACCAGCGCCTCGCGGTGCTCCTCGCGCTTCAGCACCGGCAAACAGTAATAGTGCGGCCGGATGCCGCCCGCGAACATTGCGCCGCGGTTGTAAAGCAGGTGGTGCGCAGT
>Ga0137375_10006847_pt1 | contig 13524 bp, 7 predicted proteins | sample SagtaG_24_FD_104936 | JGI IMG/M metagenome (GOLD analysis project Ga0137375, IMG submission 104936) | Vadose zone soil microbial communities from Sagehorn Ranch, Mendocino, California, USA - Sage1_R_113_16 metaG | ecosystem: Environmental > Terrestrial > Soil > Vadose zone | place: USA... | reverse complement strand
GGTCAGGATGTAGCCGAACAGCGGGGCGGCCATCCGGCGGATCTCGGCCACCTCGGCCCGCCGGAAGTCGACGCGGGGCCGCCACCGGAAGCCGGCCCGGTGCAGCGCCGGGAACAGCGCGGCGGTCTGCGCGATGATGCCCAGCGTGGTACCCAGCCCGAGCAGCTGAATCTGGGCCCCGGAGATGGTGGACGCCTGGGTGCCGATGCCACCGGTCGCGATGAACATCAGCAGGACGAGGATCACCACGATGTTGTTGATGACCGGGGTCCACATCGGCGCGGCGAACCGGTTCCGGGCGTTCAGGACGCCGCCGGCCATCGAGCTCACCCCGTAGAAGAAGATCTGCGGGATGAAGAAGTAGGCGAAGATCACTGTCAGGTGGCGCTCCGGCCCCGTGAGCGCGTGAGCATAGAGATCCACCAGCAGGCTCGCGGCCAGGGTGGCGACCACCGTGAGCCCGAGCAGGGCCACCGTGACCAGGGTGAACATCCGCTGGGTGTAAGCCTCGCCGCGGTCGGTGTCACGCTTGGCCGCGGTGACCAGCAGCGGGACCACCACGCTGGCCAGGATGCCGCCGAGCATCAGGTCGTACACCGCGTTGGGCAGCGTGTTGGCGTTGTTGTAGGCGTTCCCCACGCTGCTGAGGGTCACGCCGAGCGCGTACACGAGCATCACCGTGCGCAGGAAGCCGGTGCCACGCGACACGAGCGTGCCCACGGCCATCACGGAGCTGGACCGGAGCAGGCTGCTGCCCCCCGGGCCCTGCGGAGGTCCGCCCGGGGTGGTCCCCCCGCCGCCCGGGCCGCCCGGGGGCACCTGCCCACCGGGCCCCCCGGGGGGCACCCGCTCGCCCAGGGCGCTGAAGGACGCCTGCCCGGGGTCGGCCGGGCTGGCGCCGCCGCCCTGGATCACCCCGCCGCCCGCGCTGCCTGCGCGGCCCCCGCCGTGATGCCGGCCGGAGGCACGGCGGTGCCCCCGGCCGCCCTCAGGGGCGCTCCACCCGGCCTGGGGCGCTGGCGTACTCATCCGGCTCCTCGGGTGTGTCGTGATCACGGGCAGGCTCGGAGACGACGGTATCCGTTTCGCCGGGCGATCCGGCGGGTTCCGCACCGTTCGCGTCCTGACCTGGGCCGGGGCCGTGGCGAGGCGACAGGAAAGCGCCGCTGGCGCCGCCGCGGCGGATAGCCCGGGCGATCGCGGTCACCACGAACACCGCGATGGCGATGGCCACGATGACCATGGCCGTAGTCCCGAAGTGGGTGGCGTCCACGGTGAGCTGGGCTTTGGTTCCGGGCAGCGGCGCCCCGTCCGGCGCGGCCAGGCTCAGCCTCAGCACCGTGGAGCCCGCCGCCGCGGATCGCACCTTGATCACTACGGTCCGCTGCTGGTGCGGCCCGATCTTGACGGTGGTCAGGGCCGGGCGGACGGTCATCCGGCCGGATGGCGCGCGGACCCGCAGGAGCACCGTGACGGCCCGGTCCAGGCGGTTGTTGATCGACACCGGGACCGGGCCGGACTTCCCGGTCAGGGTGTCCTGCCCGGTGTCGATGATGCGGACCTGCTGTTCCTGCGTGGCCAGGTACCCGGAGACCGACGCGAGCAGCGCCTTGGCCCGGGCCGGGTCGCCCCGCCACGCGGACGATTCCACCGCGGCCACCGCCGCGCCCAGGTAGGTGGAGGCGGGCTGGCCGAACATGCTGGCCTGCAGCCGGATGCTGCCCTCCAGGCCCTTCACCTTGCGGAGCAGGGACCGGCGCAGTTCCCGGGGGGCGAACTTCTCGGCGGGCGGCGGCTTCCGCGGGACCTGCCCGGCCGCGGACTTCGCGCTGATCAGGCTGGCCAGGCTGGCCGGGCGCAGCCAGGGGGCGCCGTCACTCTCGGCGAGCAGGGCGGTGGCCAGGACGGGCGCAGGGTTCCACTGGCGCGGCGGGGTGATCACCACGGAACGGGGGGTGGCAGGCTGCTCCGCCACGATCATGGCCGTCTGGGCCAGGAAGAGCTGCTCGGTCGCGAGCGAGCCAGCCGCCGCGGCGGCCTGCACGGTCGCGGCGGACCGGATGCCCCCGGCCCGTGCCGCGCCGTCCCCGGCCTGCACGGCCGTCGGCCCGCCGGCCAGGACCTGGCTGAGGGTGCTGTCCGACAAGGCCACGTTCAGGCGGCCGTCCACCCCGTCCAGCGCGCTGGTGATGGCGCTGGGCGTGAACAACGGCGCGGCGCTGGGCGGCATCAGGGAGCTGTCCAGGATCACCGTGCGCCAGCCGTCCGCGCCCAGGTTGCCGAGGACCCCGTAGTCGGCCACCCCGCCGGCCGGCCAGGCGATCGCGCCGAACCCCGGCGCGGCGGGCCGCTGGGTGCCGCCCAGGTACTGGCGCGCGACGATGTTCCCCTTGGCCTGCGCCCGCTTCAGGTCGGTGTTCATCGCGGCGTGCGTGAGCGCGGACATGTCCACGTCCGCGTACGGGGTGACGAAGTAATCCTGCTGTGCGGTCACCGACCGCAGCCCGGCCAGCCAGGTGCGGGCGGCCGGGCTGGCCGGCTTGCTGACCGCACCGGAGCAGGTGGCCGACCCGCCCACCTGGTAGCTGGTGCGCATGACCGCCGCGGCGGCCAGCACGCTGGGATCGATAGCCCAGGTCAGGTCGGCGCGCACGGCTTCCGGCGTGCGGCCCGCCGCGAGCAGCCGGCTGAGCCGCCCGCCCGCCACGCTGCTGGCCAGGTCATTGCTGAGCAGCGCCCGGCAGGCGGCCTGCTCGGGTGCGCTGAAGATCGGCCAGACCCAGGCGATCTTCATCCGCTGATGCAGCCCGGCCGCGGCCGCCGACCCCGGCCAGAACGGCAGGAACGTGTGGTCGGAGCTCAGCACCGCATCGCCCGAGTCCACCTGGGCCGCGAGCGGGTACACGCCGAACGTGGTCAGGGCCAGGCTGCTGGCCGGGATCCTGACCGACCAGTCCCGGACTGCCCCCGGCGCCAGGGTCCCGGGCAGCCGGGCCAGGGCATTGGCCACCGGGAGGTCCACATTGGGGAGGTTCCCGGCGGCGTACTCGCTCAGCCCGGCGCGGCTGGTGAGCCGGAAGCTGGACGACCAGATCTGGACGGTGAGGCCGGACACCGTCCTGCGGGTCGTGTTGCTGACCGTCCCCTGCACGGTGACCGCGCGCCCGGGCCGGGCGATCTGCGGGTTCACCGACGCGATGCCGACCGTGACCTGCTGCGCCGGCGCGGCGGGCGCCGTCGAGATCACCGTCCGCGCGGTCACCCCGGCGGGCGCCCGGGAGATGGCTGCGGCCGTGCCGCCGCCGGCCAGCGCGGGACCCGCGGCGGCCAGCGCGGCGAACGCGCAGGCGAGTACGCCGCGCCGGGCCAGCCGGGGCCACGCCGGCCTGGCAGGCCTCTGGTCGCGCTGCGTTGGGCACTGACGCGGCATGCCGGAAATGCTATTGCCGTTCCCTGAGTGCTCTTCCAAGATGAGTCCGGGCTCCCTGGATTTCCCCCGGCCTGCCACTACCCCCTACCCTCAAAGCCCGTGCCGGATACCACGCCCATCAGCCCGCAGCAGCAGAAGGCCGCCGCAGCCCTGCTGCGCAACAGGGCTGAGCCTGCCGCCGAGCTGGGCCGCATCTTCGCCCGCCACGGGCACGAGCTGGCCCTGGTGGGCGGCCCGGTCCGGGACGTGTTCCTCGGCCGGGCGCACAGCGACCTGGACCTCGCCACGGACGCCACACCGCCCCAGGTCCTGTCCATCGCGCGGGAGTGGGCGGACCGGGTCTGGGAAACCGGCATCGAGTTCGGCACGGTCGGCCTCCGCAAGGGCGACACCGTGTTCGAGATCACTACCTACCGCAGCGAGACGTACGTACCTGAATCACGCAAGCCATCGGGCATCCGGTACGGCACATCCCTGGAGGAGGATCTGCGGCGGCGGGACTTCACCGTGAACGCGATGGCGGCCCGGCTGCCGTCCCTGGAGCTGGTGGACCCGTTCGGCGGCCTGCGCGACCTGCGGGACAAGGTGCTGCGCACGCCGGGGAGCCCCGAGGAGTCCTTCACCGACGACCCGCTGCGGATGATGCGCGCGGCCCGGTTCACCGCGCAGCTCGGGTTCACCGTGGCCCCGGAGGTGGCCGCCTCCATGAGGAAGCTGGCGCCGCGGCTGGCCGTCGTGTCCGCGGAGCGGATCCGCGACGAGCTCACCAAACTGCTGCTCGCCCCCCGCCCGCACGACCCGGTCCGCGGGATCGAGCTGATGGTGGACACCGGGGTCGCGGACGTGGTCCTGCCCGAGGTGCCCAGGCTGCGGCTGGAAACCGATGAGCACATGCGGCACAAGGACGTGTACCAGCACTCGCTGACCGTGCTCGAGCAGTCCGCCGAGCTGGAGGAGCGCTACGGCCTGCAGCCGGACCTGGTGGTCAGGCTGGCCGCGCTGCTGCACGACATCGGCAAGCCCAAGACACGGTCGCGCCTCCCCGACGGGCGGGTCGCGTTCCATCATCACGAGGCGGTCGGCGCGGCCATGGCCCGGTCCCGGCTGAAGGCGCTGCGGTTCCCCTCCGCGGTGGTGGCCGACGTGACCACCCTGATCGCCCTGCACCTGCGGTTTCACGGGTACGGCCCAGGGGAGTGGACGGACTCGGCGGTCCGCCGTTACGTGCGTGACGCCGGGCCGCTGCTGACCCGGCTGCACGTGCTCACCCGGGCCGACTGCACCACCCGGAACAAGGCCAAGGCGGCCCGCCTGGCCCGGGCCCAGGACGGCCTGGAAGAGCGCATCGTGACGCTCAGCGCGCAGGAGGAGCTCAAGAAGATCCGGCCCGACCTGGACGGCAACGAGATCATGGCCATCCTGGGCCTGCCGCCGGGTCCCGGCGTTGGCCGGGCCTACCAGTACCTGCTGGACCTGCGCATGGAGCATGGCCCCCTGGGCCAGGAGCGGGCCACTCAGGAACTGCTGCGCTGGGCCGAGGGCGAGGGACTCGGGGCGCCGCCCGCCCCGGAGGACGACTGACCGTCCCCGCCTCCGGGTGACGGCTGCCGCGCGGCCAGCCAGTACGCCGCCGCGGTGACCGCGTACCCCACCGCGACCAGGCCGATGATGACGGCCGAGCGCCCGGTGACCGGCATGAACACCGCGCTGACCGCCGCGCCGGCCACGAACGTGATGTTGAACATCATGTCGTAGAAGGAGAAGACGCGGCCCCGGTACTCGTCGGCCACCTCTTCCTGCAGGATGGTGGTCGCGCAGATCGCGACCCCCTGCCCGGCCAGGTTCAGGCAGAACCCGATGATCAGGAACGCGACCTGGTTGAAGGTCTCGCCCAGCGGGCCGCTGATGACCGCGGCCGCCGCGAGCAGGACCGTGATCCAGGCCTGCTTGCTGAGCGCCTTGGTCAGCTGCGGGGTGATCAGCGCGGCGCAGGCGTAGCCGAGCGCGGAGGCGATGACCAGCACCGTGTAGTGGCTGAGCGCCGCGTTGGCGCCGGCGGAGCGGTAGAAGTAGTTGCGGTAGAGCAGGATCGACATCAGGAACAAGATCCCGTACAGGAACCGGTTCCCGCCGGTGGCGCCCAGCGCCGCGGCGGGCCCGCGGCGGCGCAGCATGTACCGGGCCCCCGCCGCCAGCCCGGCCAGCACCAGCGTGAACTCGCCGAGCACCCGGCCTGGCGGCCGCTCACCCGGTTCGCGGGAGGGACCGAGCAGCTGACGCGGCATCCTCCTGGCCACCATGCTGGCCAGGAGGTAGCAGCAGCCGGCCACCAGCAGGGTGACGGCGGAGCCGGTCCGCCCACTGCCGGTCGCCACGTGGACGCCCAGGCCTGCGATCCCGCCGATCGCGGCCATGATGCCGCCCGCGGTCGGCGACACGGAGTTGGCCATGACCAGCTTGTCCTCGGCCACCACGTGCGGCAGCGCGGCGGACAGCGAGGACAGGAAGAACCGGTTGACGCCGAGGACCAGCAGCACGCCGACGTAGAGCGGGGCGCCCAGGTTGCCGGAGACGACCAGCAAGGCGGTCAGCACCACGAACGCGGTGCGCAGCAGCGCCGACCAGACCAGGATCTGGCGCCGCGACCAGCGGTCGATGAACACCCCCGCGAACGGCCCGATCAGCGAGTACGGGAGGTACAGGACGGCGAATGCCGCCGCGGCCGAGGCCGGATCCGGGAACGTGGTGCTGTTGAAGAACACATAGGAGCCGAGCCCGGCAGTGAAGACACCGTCCCCGGTCTGCGAGATCAGCCGGGTCGCGAAGAGCCGCCGGAAGTCCCGCTCCTGCAGGACACTCCGCAGATCAGCGAGGAAGGACGAGCCGGTTCGCCGGCCGCGCAGCATCGCCTTGACGGCGGCCAGGACGGTCACCCGCACAGACTACGGGGGACGATCCGCCCGATACCCCGCGCCGAGGGCGCGCCAGGCAATGTTTCCGCATGGCCCGGGCATGGAAACGGCACGTGCCCCGCCTGAGCGGGGAACGTGCCGTTCCGGGAGAGAGCCTGGCGCGGGCCGGCCCGGGGCCGGCGTCCGCGGCGGGTGGCTCAGCGCTCGACGTCGCCCCGGATGAACTGCTCGACCAGATCGCGGGCGGTCTCGTCGCCGTACTGCTCAGGGGGCGACTTCATGAAGTAGGACGCCGCGGACAGGATGGGGCCGCCGATGCCGCGGTCCTTGGCGATCTTCGCCGCCCGGATCGCGTCGATGATCACGCCCGCGGAGTTCGGCGAGTCCCAGACCTCGAGCTTGTATTCCAGGTTGAGCGGGACATCGCCGAAGGCCCGCCCCTCCAGCCGGATGTACGCCCACTTCCGGTCGTCCAGCCAGGGCACGTGGTCGGAGGGGCCGATGTGCACGGCGGCCTTCTCCATCTCGTGCGGGATCTGCGAGGTGACCGACTGGGTCTTGGACACCTTCTTGGACACGAGGCGCTTGCGCTCCAGCATGTTCATGAAGTCCATGTTCCCGCCGAAGTTGAGCTGGTACGTGCGCAGCAGCTCCACGCCGCGGTCCTCGAACAGCTTCGCCAGCACCCGGTGCGTGATCGTGGCTCCGACCTGGGACTTGATGTCATCCCCGATGATCGGCACGCCCGCCGCGGTGAACTTCTCGGCCCACTCCGGGTCAGAGGCGATGAACACCGGCAGCGCGTTCACGAACGCCACGCCGGCGTCGATGGCGCACTGCGCGTAGAAGCGATCGGCCTGCTCGGACCCGACCGGCAGGTAGGAGACCAGCACGTCCGGGCGCGAGTCGCGCAGGGCCTGCACCACGTCCACCTCCGGGTCGGCGGACTCGGAGATCATCTCCTGGTAGTACTCGCCCAGCCCGTCCAGGGTGGGGCCGCGCTGCACGGTGATCCCGGTGGGTGGCACGTCGCAGATCTTGATGGTGTTGTTCTCGCTGGCCCCGATGGCCTCAGCGAGATCCCGGCCCACCTTCTTCGCGTCCACGTCGAAGGCCGCGACGAATTCCACGTCCCGCACGTGATACGGGCCGAAGCTCACGTGCATGAGCCCAGGAACCCGGTCCCTGGGATCGGCATCCTTGTAGTACTCCACGCCCTGGATCAGGGAGCTGGCGCAGTTACCCACGCCAACGATGGCCACCCGAACCGAACCCATGGGGACACACTCCTTCTCTCGCCGCACTCTGTCTTATTCAGTAGTTCGCGTTATTCAGATATCTGCGCTAGTCCGGTCCGCTCTACCTGCACCGACCGCTCGCCCGGGTCTGACGGCCCGGGCTCGCTAGTCGGTCTGAATAACGCTCCGGGTGGCGTCAGATATCTCTTTAGTCAGCCGTGGTCAGTCGTGTCAGTCCCGTCCGCCCGGCCGGGGCCGGCCTGCCCCGCATCCGCCTGGCGCTCGGAGGCGATCAGCTCGTTCAGCCAGCGGACTTCCCGCTCGACCGACTCCAGGCCATGCCGGTGCAGTTCGAGCGTGTAGCTGTCCATCCGCTCCCGGGTCCGGGCCATGGCCGCGCGCACCCCGTCCAGCCGCTCCTCCAGCCGGGAACGGCGCCCTTCGAGGATGCGCAGCCGGATGTCGGCCTGGGTCTGGCCGAAGAACGCGAAGTGCACGCCGAACCCGTCGTCGTCCCAGGCCGCCGGGCCGGACTCGGTGAGCAGCTGCTCGAGCCGCTCCTTGCCGTCCGCGGTGAGCCGGTAGACGATCTTCGACCGCCGGCCGGCCAGCGGCTTGGCCGTGCGCTCCGGGGCCTCCTCCGCGATGAGCCCCTGGGCCAGGAGCAGCTTCAGGCACGGGTACAGCGACCCGTAGCCGAACGCGCGGAACGCGCCGAGCATGGAATTCAGCCGCTTGCGCAGCTCGTATCCGTGCATCGGGGTCTCATGGAGCAGCCCCAGCACCGCGAGCTCCAGCACGCGTGATCGTCGCCCGACCATGCCTGCCCGCACCTCCCGTCCGCGTGGCTCGTCCCGCGAGTCCCCATGCCGCGGTCCGGGCGATGAAACCCGGGCCGCGAGGACAGTATGCCCGCATTGTGCCGAAGCGATGTATCGAACCGATACATCGCCAAGATATGCGCCGGGGCAGGACCGCGCAACTCCGCGTTCACCGGCCGTTTCCCGGGCACCGGCCGCGAATACCCGGAACAGGAGCCCGACCGGGGCTCGGAGCGCTGCGGCTTCCGTCGTACGCTGTCGGGGATGGGAGTTCGGCGATCGGTCGTGGATTACGGGCTTGCCCGGCGGGCAACGCTCGCCTCCGTGCTGGCCGGGCACACCACGGTCGCGGATGTCTGCGACGCGCACCCCTATCTGCTCCGGGCGGCCAAGTTCCACGGTGAGGCCACCGACACGGCCTGCCCCATCTGCCGCCGGGCGAAGCTGACCCACGTCACCTACGTGTACGGGGACGAACTCGGCCAATATGCGGGCCGGGTTAAGCGGGGCCCGGAACTAGCCGAGATGGCGTCCGAATACGGGGAGTTCCGGGTATACGTGGTCGAGGTCTGCCAAAGTTGTGCCTGGAACCACCTTGCCTCGTCCTACGTTCTCGGCACGGGCGAGCCACGTACCCGGCGCAGCAGGCGGGCCCGGGCCGGCGAGTAACGGCGGGGCAGGGCGCTGCCGCCCATCCAGGGCGGCTGGCTGAGCCTGCGCCACCAGGCTGGCCCCGCAAGGGCTGGAACATGGAGCCTGCCCTGCTGGGGCTGGCCCCCGCGGCCCCCCCGCCACCAGGCAGAAACGGCCCGGAGAGCCAAACGGTCGCGATGCAGATGTGACGAATTCCTAACCTGGGCCGGATGGCTCGTGGCACCGGATACCGTGAGGCCCGGAGGTCGGTCCGATGCTCGCCCACGACTGCCTCACCCAACCAGCGAGGACGCGTGAGTAACCCAGATTTTTCCGGTTCCTACCCCCCGGAGCCCGCTGAGCCGGGCCGCGGGGGCGGCTCCCGTGACGGCCAGCGCGGGGAGCGCTATGGCGACGGCCGCCACGGGCGCAGCACCCGGGACGCGGGAGAACGCGGCTACCGGCAGGGGCGCGATCACGAGTGGGACCGCGGCGGGGCGGACCAGGGCGGCACCGAGCGGGGCTGGGCCGACCGGGGCGGTCCGGACCAGGACCGGGCACCGCGGGGCAGCCGCCGCGCCGCCAAGGGGCGGCGCGGTGCCGCAGCCGCGGACGGGATGAGCGCGAAGGACCGGCTGGCCGCCAAGCTCGGCACGGGGCACGCGATGGCCGGATACCCGGGCCCGGACGACCCCGGCGGGTCCGGCTCCCGGGACTTCGGCCCGCGATCCGGCCGGCGCCGCGGCGGGCCCGCGGAGATGCACGACCGCGGCGGTCGCGGCGGCAACGGGCGGAACGGCGGGAACGGCGGCGGGAATGGCCGGGGCGGCGGCTCCGGGCGGCCGCGCCGCAAGGGTGACTGGTGGCGCCACTGGACCTGGAAGAAAGCCCTGGCGACGTTCCTGCTGACCGGCGCCGGCTTCGTCGTCCTCGCGCTCATCGGCATCTATTACGCCTATTCGCAGACGCCCATCCCGGCTGCCTCGGAGTTCGCCACCGGCCAGGCCTCCCGGGTCTACTTCCGGGACGGCAGCACGCTGGTCGGCATGTTCGGCCAGACCGACCGGCAGAGCCTCCAGCCGAACCAGATCCCGGCCATGGTCCGGGACGCCATGGTCGCCTCGGAGGACAAGCACTTCTACAACGAGGGCGGCGTCTCGCCGACAGGCATCCTGCGCGCGGCCTTCACCGACCTGACCAGCGGCTCGGTCCAGCAGGGCGGCTCGACCATCACCCAGCAGCTCGTCCGGAACTACTACGACGGCATCGGGACGGCGCAGACGTTCACCCGGAAGATCAAGGAAATCTTCGTCGCGGAGAAGCTGGCGTCGGCGAAATCCAAGGCGTGGATCCTGACCAACTACATGAACACGGTGCCGACCGGCCTCAACATGTACGGCTTCGGTGCGGCCAGTGAGGCGTACTTCGGCAAGCCGGTGGGGAAGCTGAGCGTCGCGCAGGCCGCGATGATCGCGGCCATGCCGCAGTCCCCCAGTTACTACAACCCCGACCCGAAGGCGGGGGCGGCGTACCAGGCGCTCGTCTTCCGCTGGCACTACGTGCTGCGGACCATGGTGCAGATGGGCGCGCTGACCCAGGCGCAGGCGAACGCCCAGAAGTTCCCCACGCTCGCGAAGGCGTTCAACAACAGCTGGTCCGGTTACCGCGGCTACATCATGACCGCCGTGCTCAACGAGCTGGAGAACACCTATCACTACACGCAGGCCCAGATCGACGACGGCGGCCTGCACATCATCACCACGTTCAGCAAGCCGATGATGAACCAGCTCTACGCGACCGTTAACTCCGAAAAGCGCCAGATGAAGCTGGACGGCAAGGCGCTGCCCAGCTACGCGCACGTCGGCGCCGTGCTGGAGCAGCCAAGCAGCGGCGAGATCTGGGCCATGTACAGCGGGCCGAACTACAACGCGAAGAACTGCAACGTGATCCGCTGCCAGTGGGACATGGCCCTGCAGAACCGCGAGCAGGTGGGCTCCTCGATGAAGCCCTACGTGCTCGCGCTGGCCCGGCACCAGGGGATGAGCGTCAAGACCAGCACGCTGGACGGCTACTCACCGCTCTGGATCCCGCCCGTCACGTCCCCGAAGACGTACGCGAGCCGGACCAAGCCCGCCAACTCCGGCAGCTGGTACCAGGTCGGCAACGACGCGGGTGACGCGCAGGCCAACGGGGTCAGCGTGGTGAAGGCGTCCGCGGAATCGCTCAACACCGCGTACACCGACCTGTACCACCGGGTCGCCGGCACCGACGGCCAGAACATGATCACCATGGCGAAGGCGTTCGGCGTCAATACCACCGCCTCCGGCCTGTACACCCAGCGGAGCGAGGTCGGCACCGCGCTCGGCCAGGCCTCCCTGACGGTCGAGGAGCAGGCCAGCACGTTCGCCACGCTGGCCAACAACGGCATGTACGAGGCCCCGCACGTGATCCGGGAGATCCAGCAGCAACTGCCCGGCCAGGCGCTGCAGACCATCCAGGCCAAGGTGGCCACGCACCAGGTACTGACCCCGGCCGAGAACTCCGACGTGGACTACGCCCTGTCGTTCGACGACAAGCCGGGCGGCACCGCCCCGAACGTCGGGCTCGCCGACGGGCGGGAGATCATCGCCAAGACCGGCACCACGAACCTGTCCCAGTCGGCGTTCTTCATCGGCGCGATCCCGCAGTTCAGCCTGGCGATCGGCATGTTCACCAACGAGCAGGGCTGCCCGGCCAGCATCGCCGGCTGCACGGCCGCAGCGAACCAGGAAAGCGCGCCCCCGGCCGGACTGCAGACCCTGTACGGCGTCGGCAACCTGCCGGGCTACGGCGGCGAGTGGCCGGCCACCATCTGGCACGCGTACGCGCAGAAGATGTTCGGCCCCACTCCGGTCCAGAGGTTCCCCACCCCGGCGTTCGGCGGCACCGCGTGGAACATGCTCGGGCCCTACACGCCGAAGCCCAAGCCGGTGGTTACCCCGACCCCGGCGCCGAGCGCCACCTGCAAGGGCATTTACTTCGCCGGGCACTGCTTCCACGGTCGAGGTCACAACCCCTCGCCGACCCCGACGCCGATTCCTACCGCTTCGTTCCCTAGCCCCACGCCCACGCCCAGCAAGCAGCGATCGATCGGGTAGCCGGGGCCCCGGCGAGGGCACAATCACCGGAACCCGGTAGCAGATGACGGAGCGTGGGTGACAGACGGAGACACCGGCCCGGCCGGCCACCAGGCGGCCGGGCATGAGCCGGAGGCCGCGCAGCGGCCCGGGGCGGCGCGGCTCGCGCTGCTCGCGGGGTCGGTCACGGCCCTGGTCACGGCCGTGCTGCTCGGCTCCGGGCTCTCGCTCGCCAACAAGTGGGCGTGCCGGGCCGGAGCATGGAACGGGTACCTCTCGCAGTTCCAGGCGCACTGTTACACCGACATCTACCCGCTGTACTTCGGTGAGGGACTGTCGTCGGGCAAGGTCCCCTACGCAGGCCACCCGGTCGAGTACCCGGTGCTCATCGGCGGGGCCATGCAACTCACCGGGTGGCTGGTCCACCCCATCGGCAACCCCTACATCCGGGGCCGGGAGTTCTTCGACCTCACCATCGTCCTGCTCACCGTGTTCGCGGTCGTCGGCGTGCTGGCCACGGCCTACCTCGCGGGCCGGTCCCGCCGGTGGACCGCGCTCGGCGTCGCGCTGGCCCCGGCGGTCATCCTGGCCGCGTTCATCAACTGGGACCTGATCGCGATGGGCCTGGCCATGGCGGGCATGGCTGCCTGGGCGGCGCGACGCGGGGTGCTGGCGGGCGTGCTCCTCGGCCTGGCCGTGGCGACCAAGTTCTACCCGCTGCTGTTCTTCGGGCCGTTGCTGCTGCTGTGCCTGCGCGCGGGCCGGATGCGCGAGTTCGGGGTCACGCTCGGGTCCGCGGCGGCCGCGTGGCTGGTGGTCGACCTGCCGGTGATGATCGCGGCCCCCGCGGGCTGGGCCCGCTTCTACCGGCTCAGCGACACCCGCTCGGCGGACTGGGGCTCGATCTGGTACTTCTTCGAGACCGAGCACTGGCCAGGAGTCGGCACGGCCAGCGTAAGCACCCTCAACGTCATCTCCGCGGCCGTGTTCGGTGTCGTCTGCGTGCTCATCGTGCTGCTCAGCCTGGGTGCGCCGCGCCGGCCACGGGTGGCGCAGCTATTCTTCCTCACCCTGGCCACCTTCCTGCTGTCCAACAAGGTCTGGTCACCGCAGTACGTGGTCTGGCTGGCCCCCCTGGTCGTGCTGGCCCGGCCGCGGCTCGGCGCCTATCTCGTGTGGCAGGTGGCGGAGGTGGGTTACTTCTTCGCGATCTGGGCCTACCTGATCACGGTGTCGGTGGCCGGGCCATCGTTCATCGGGGTCGGCGGGATCGGCACGGGACTGTACTTCGCCGCCCTCATCGCCCGGTTCGCCTCCGTGCTGCTGCTGTGCGGCCTGGTCGTCCGGGACATCCTGCACCCCGCCGGTGACGTG
>Ga0137375_10006839_pt1 | contig 13529 bp, 15 predicted proteins | sample SagtaG_24_FD_104936 | JGI IMG/M metagenome (GOLD analysis project Ga0137375, IMG submission 104936) | Vadose zone soil microbial communities from Sagehorn Ranch, Mendocino, California, USA - Sage1_R_113_16 metaG | ecosystem: Environmental > Terrestrial > Soil > Vadose zone | place: USA... | reverse complement strand
TACTGTACCAACAAGCATTTGAATCAGCGAAGGAGCCTGGTCCGGGCCTGAATGAATGTCGGGAACCAGGCAAATAGCCGGCCTGTTGACCAGTATGGAGGTCGAACTCAAGCGGGAAAGGAAAGCGCGCCGGGCAGCGACTCGTGCGGGCGTCATGCGCGCGCTCTGGCAATACTATCAAGCTCTCCAGGAGGCCTTACCCAAGCGCGAGTTCCAGTTGGATGACGTTGTGATTGTCCATCCACGGCAGCACACACGAACGGACCCGGTGCGCTGAGGGCGTCAACATCTCTGCTGCACGAACGCGCGTGAACGCGGGGTGGCCGGATGATCGTCATTCCGTCTTGACGCGCGGGATCCCGTGCTCGGCGTAAGGAACGGCCACTCGATATCGGCGTTGGCAGTCGAGGTCATGCAGGAGCTTGTCGATGACGACCATGAATGACCCGCGCGACCCACATCGCGCCTATGATCCCAACCGGCCAAACAATCTCGACGCGCCCTATCGGCGGGACCGCGGCATGGGCCCTGGCACGATGGCCGCCGGCGCCATCGCAGCAGCACTGATTGTCGGAGGCTTGCTCTTCGCCATGAGCGGCAACCGCAGCGGCACGACCACGGCCACCAATCCGCCAACGCAAACATCACCAACAACCGGTCAGGGCGGCACGCGCGCCAATCCGGGCCCGAACCAGAACGCGCCGAACCCGACACCGCCACAGTCGAAGTGAGGAACGAACTAGTTCCCTTCCAGAGAGCCCCGGCCGCAGCGCCGGGGCTTTTGCGCCACGAGCTTAGGGCACGCCTTACCGATGGCATCGTTCCGTGACGACGGCTTCCTCAGCCCATCGTGCGCTGGCCGGGAATGGCCGCCGCTCGATCGAGCCGCCGGTCACAGCGGCGCGTTCAATCGTGAACTCTTCGGTGCGCTCCACCCGGTCGATGGTGGCCGAATGCCGGATCATCGAAGTCGCGGCGGCTTGCGGCACGCGTGGCCGTTCAGTTTGGTGACTTCTTAACAAAGGACGCACAGATTAAGCAGCGAAGCATTTGCGGCTACCAGAGGTACGCCGATGCATCAGCTTGCTTGGCCTTTGGCCGGCATCGTTTTGGCCTACGCACTGCTGCATACCTACCGGTTTCTACGAAGCACGGTGGCGGATACCGTATTTCTGACAGTCCTCGCTGGCGCGGCGATGCTGGCGGCCTATCTGTTGGGTTAGCGCCGGCATCCGAATGCATCGTTTCGTCATGACGGCCGCCGCGGCCCGGTCAGGTGAGTAAGGTGTCGCCGTAATTCCGATCGCGCGCACCGCGCCCGGCGATCTGAACATCGACCCTGCGGCCCCGATCGCGAGGACGGGCGAGATCCAGCCTGGCATCAACCGCGCAATGTCAGCCGGTCTGGGTATGCTCTCCGCCTGGACGCGAAATCCCACGCAATGCGTCGCCGGCGTCTTTGCCGTCGCGGCTGATGGCGATGTCGCCCAATGAGAGAATGCCGACCAGGCGCTTGTCTCGATTGAGGACCGGCAGGCGTCGGACCTGGATGTCGGCCATATTGCGCGTGACCTCTTCGACGTCCTGATCATCGAAGCAGTATTTGACATCCTGGGTCATGACGTCACGCACTTTGGCCTTCGGGCCTTTGCCTTGGGCGATACCGCGGATCGCGATGTCGCGATCGGTGATCATGCCGATCAACTGATCATTCTCGCCGACAGGAAGCACCCCGGCATCGAGACTCGCCATGGTCTTGGCGGCCTGCCGAAGCGTTTCCTCCGGACTGGCGACGCGAACGTCGCGCGTCATGGCTTCACTGACTTTCATTGCTACCTCCTATCGCATCATGCCTTCAGTTGCTTACCTCGGTCATCCCGCGCGCCGACGGGCTTCGTCGCGGTCAGGCGGTGCAATCGCGGCGATCTCGTCGAGCCAAATATTGGTCGATTGCAGGGTCTTATCGAAGACATCAAGGCCGGTTGCGCTCATCGGGCCCTACGCCTTTTTGGCGGTCAGCCCCCGGTCAATACCCAATGTCAATACCCAATATGGAACGTGTGACCCAAAGCATCGTTCCAGCCCGATCATGCGGTCCGCGATTCGCGCCGAATGAACTCCGCCGAACGCGGGGCGTTTAATCTCTACCGGAATTACGGGGACGCCTTTCCGATTGCGTCGTTCCCGAACGACTGCTGCCTCAGCCGATCGCGCGCTGACCGCTTCGGGAATGCTCAATGCGTAAGCTGTGCCCGTAATGCCCCTAAGGCCGCCCGGCCATGGCGGCCTTCCCTGCGAAGCACGGTGGCGGATACCATATTTCTGACGGTCCTCGCTGGCGCGGCGATGCTGGCGGCCTATCTCTTCGGCTAGCGCCGAGCTGCCTCCGTAGCTTAGTGCCGCCACGTCGGAAATGGTGTCCCGTCATTCCGTAATGCCCGACGTCTCTGTGCGTAGCCTTCGGCCCCGGCCGAGCCGCTCATGAAGGCTATCCGCACGTGCCACGGAACAGGCAATTCGGGTCAGTGATTAGCCGCCGAACAATACGCCCTCGGTGAAGGCAAGATCGCCGAGCCGTGGCTTGGTGGGCCCCTTGAAATACTTGGGGCCGCTGCCCTCGACATAGAGCCCGGCCAGGCCGGGAATCGGGCCGGGCGCGTCCAGCAGCACCAAAGGCCGGCCCCGGCGCGCAAGATAGCGCCCGATCGGCCCCGCGAGCCGCACGAAATCCGCAAGGTCACGGCAGTAGACGAGCTGGAATACCGGAATGAGGCGCTTGGCTATGCGCCGCGGCAGGAAGATGAATGGAACGATTTCGTCTCCCGCTGTGCACCACAGGGATACGCAGCCGAGCGCGGCATGGGCCGCGAGCATGTCGAACTCGTCCGTCAGCGTCGGATCATCCGGCCGGCGGACGCGGTTCACCGGTACGATGCTGACCAGGGGCGATCCACGCTTCAGCAGCGGGAGCGTCAGCAACTGGCCGTCGCAGTAACGCACAAGTCCCTGCGCCTCGATACTTGCGCGGGTGTGGGGCGCGGGCGAAACATTGACGTAGGTCACGTCCTTGCGATGCATCGCGCGGAGCGCCAGCTGAGAGGCATACGCACGAAAGGCCGGCTTGACGTACCAGCTCGACACGTTACAGCGAACCGTTGATCCACTCCTGCTCGCGATCGTGGAAGAGATGAGCAGGATCACGCCGACCAGCGCGCCGTCGTGCTCCAGCAGGTAGCCGAGCTTCGGCAGTCCCGCCGGTGTGGGGTGGCGCAACAGGCGATCGAGGGCCCGCGCCCAGTATCTGCGACCCCGGAAGGCAAATCCCGATGCAAGGAGGTCGATGACAGACGCGACGTCGCGCTCGCCGATCTCGCGGCAACGCAGCTTCCGGGCCGAGCGCGGCGCGTCGGCCTCGATGCTCTTCATGCCGTCACTTGCACTGAATGTCGAATGCAAAGCGCCATCCCGCCTCAGCCAAGGTCCAGCGATCGATCCACTCCGGAGGACAGTCAGGGGCTGGCCGGCGTGGCAGCGTATTAGCTTTAGTTGATGAAAGATCGTCCCGCCTAATGCAAATTCTGTATAGGAATATCGTTAAGAGGGAACCGCCGGCTGACGATGAAACAGCGGGCCCAACCGTGCATGCATGCGCCGGCATGGAGGCTAAAGGCAAGGTGGACAAGCGGACCGTGCAAGAACAGGCTCGACCCGATTGCGTCGATGTCATCACCGATCTGCCGGCGGCACGATCGCGGTGGGAGGCATTGGAGTCCGAAGGCGTTGCAACACCGTTCCAGTCGTTCACCTGGGTCTCGACATTGGCCAATACCGTGGGCCGTTCGCTCGCCGCCGAAACCTTTGTGGTCATCGTTCGCGAGCCCAGTTCGGGACGCGACCTCCTGCTGTTGCCGCTGGTGCGCCGCCGGCTGGGGCCGGCGCGCATCATCGAGCTCGCCGACCTCGGCGTCAGCGACTATAGCGCACCGATCGTCGCGCCCGAGCTAGCGGCGGCACCGGACCGGCTCGCCGCCATCTGGAAACGCGCGATCACGGCCTTGCCGCCGGCCGACGTCATTCGCATCAACAAAATCCCCGACCAGATCGGCCAGCGCGCCAACCCGTTGCTGGTGATAGAAAGATCCTGGGCGAAGGAAACGCAGAGCTGGCGCATCAATCTGCCGGATCACTGGGCGGATTATGAGACCAGTATGCTGTCAAAAAAACTGCGCGGCAATCTGCGACGCGACCTCAGGAAACTCGAAGGGTTCGGCAAGGTCACGCACGTCAATGCTGCAGACGAGGCGACCACGGAGCAAATCTTCGATGCGCTGTGTGCCCATCGCGTTGCCCGCTTCGCGCGGCTGCGCCGAACGAACATCCTGGACAATGCTGCGTATCGCGAATTCTACCGGCAGGTGCTCAGGCACGGCCTCGTGTCCGGTCTCGCCTCGATCTCCGCGCTCAAGGTCGGCGACGACATCGTCGCAACACTGCTGGGACTGCGATGGCGGGGCACCTACTTCGCGCTGATCCCCACCATGGCCGAGGGAGCGCTGCAGGCACACGGGATCGGCAAGCTGATGAACTGGTTCGAGATCAAGGAGATGCACGCCCGCGGCTGCCGCTGCTTCGATTTCACCATCGGCAACGAGCCCTACAAACGCGATTACGGCGCCACGCCGCGCATGCTCTACGAGATCGTGCGGCCGCTCAAGGCCAAAGGCTATCCGCTGGCCTGGGGCATCAAGGTCAGAGCCAGCTGGAAACGCTGGGCAGAGGCGGCGCCGGCGACGACCAATGGCGTGATGACAGTGCCGGCATCCGTCGGCAGAATCATCGGCCGCGCCCTATTCCGAGCGTGACTTCGCGGCGCGCGCGCTTGAAAATTGGGGCCTGAGTTCCTCCGAACTGCTTCATCGGCTCGCCCGCAACGGGAAGGCCGCCTGAGCTTGGCGGCCTTCCGTGCTGAGACCTCGATCACCCCTATCGCGCGTTCTGCGGCGCCGGGCCTCCGATCGTGCCGGATGCCTGCTCGGGCATCCACTTCCGGGCCGTGCGATCATATTTGTATCCAGGTGCACTTTTCAGAGCATCCTTCGTCGTGTTCATGACCGGATACCACTGATCGTTGTCCTTCTTCTTGAAGGCGACGGCGTTGAAGGGGACCGCGACGTCCTTCTCGCCGACGCCGACGAACCCGCCGACGCCGATGATGATGGCGGCTGTCTTGCCCTCATGATCGAGCAGCAGGTCGACGATTTCGCCGATCTTGTTGTTGCCGAGATCGTAGACGTTTTGCTTGTACCAGTCGTTGATGGTCCAGGTGTCCGACGGAAGGCTCGCCAGCAGTTGGACCGGCGCACCCGTGTCGGTCATTTCGTGATGCACGCGCAGGAGCGAAGCTTGCCCGTCCGGCGTCGCGAGCGGCGCCGGCACTTGCGCGATTGCGAGCGTCGCCGGCAAGGCGACAAAAAGGGCGGCTTGGATCAATTTTGTCATGGAAGGTTCTCCCGGTTCTTGAGGGATGGTCCTGTCTCCAGAACGTAGAGGGCCACGCGCAAGTTCCAGCGCCGAAGCGGCCTGCGGGCAACGCGCCATGCCGGAATCAAGACATCCGGAAGCACATGCGGAAGGGATTGCCCGCAACCCCGCGCCCTTGCACGACATCGAAATGACTGCCCACGCTATGCGTCGTTGGCGGCGTGGTGCTGAGGTCCTGGACGGTGGTGAGATTGCCGCCGTTCAGGAGCCAGCCGGCGGCCTGGTCTATTGCGTCGTTCCGCGACGACGGCTTCCTCGGCTCAGCTCGCCCGCGCGTCTGATCGTCTGGGCGGCCGTCTCAAGCAAGCCAATTCTCCACGTTCAAGCCGCGGATGCGTTTGAACTCGTCGGCATTGGCGGTCACGATCGTGGCGCCGCTCGCATGAGCGTGGGCGGCAATCAGCAGGTCGTTGCTGCCGATCGGCGTTCCGGCCGCTTCCAGCTCCGAGCGGATTCCGCCGTATTCGGCATCGGCGGGAACATCGAACGGGAGCACGTTGATCTCACCGAGCAGGTCTTCGACGGCCTTGAGCAGCCGCTTCGAGCCGCTCTTTGCGCATCCATAGCGTAGCTCGGCCGCGACGATGATGCTGGTGCAGACGTTGTCTTCGCCCACCTTTGCAATCCGCGCGGCCGCTCGACCTTGCGGGTTCTTGATCAGGTTGGAGATGATATTCGTGTCCAGCATGTAGCGGGTCAAAGCGCGTTCTCCGGCGTCGGCACGGGATCGTCGATCTCAGGAAAATCCTCTTTCAGCGGCTTCATCGTCTTGAGCAAGGCGATGAGCCCGCGCTTGCGCACCGGCTCGATCACCAGACGATCTCCGTCACGGTGCATGATCGCTTCATCGCCCGGCAGCTCGAACTCCACGGGAATACGGACCGCCTGGTTGCGGCCATTGCGGAATAATTTGACGTGCCTCTGCTCAGGCATGACCTGCCTCCAAGCTGCAAGCATATGCCAGAGACATATGCCACGAGGCGTCAACCCGCAAGTGGCCGCTTGGCCGGATAGCCCCTCGAACACCCAAGTTGCGGAATTACGGGGGGCGCCTTCCCGATCGCGTCGTTCCCCGGACGACTGCTGCTTCAGCCCATCGCGCGCTGGCCGCTTCGGATGAGGCACGATGGCGGCTGTCGGGAACGGAATGGATGGATGCCGCCGCATGCGGGGCGGCGGGATCACGGCGTCCTGATTGATTTCCAGCGATCTGAGCCGGCGCCCTATTCGCCGGAAGAAGTTCGTCGATCGCTGCAGCCACAACTTCGGGAACGGCGTGGTGCGGCATGTGTCCGACGTCTTTGAGCAGAACAAGCTTTGCGCGCGGCAAAGTCGCCGCCAGAACGAGCGCATTGATTTGCGGCGAAACCAGCGTGTCGCGATCGCCGGTGATAATGACCGTCGGCGTGCGCAGATCGACGTAACGGGGCACTTGCGCAGTAATGAAATTTTCGAGCAACGCAAGGTCGCGCGCGTTGGAGTAGAAGGTCTTCGGCCGCAGGACCAAAAGGATCGCGGCGCGGCGCACATAGTCTTCGGGCACCGCTTGCGGCTCGAACACGCTGCGCGAGACGCTGTTGACCAGCAACAATCCGAGCGGATAAACGCAGGTATGCAGAAACAACGGGCCGATATAAGGAAGCCCGGCGACTTTGTTGTACCAACCAGGATTGGCGGGCCAAGGATGGGTGGGCGCCGACATGAGCACGAGACCCGCGGTGCGTTCGGGAAAAGCCAGCGCATAGGCCGCGGCAAACGCACCACCCCATGAGTGGCCGAGCAGGATCGCGCGCCGAACGCCGAGTTGTTCGAGGGCGCCGGCGACAAGCTCCGCCTGGCGCGCGGGCGATGCGTAATCGTCACTCTGCGGCCGTGAGCTCCAGCCGTGGCCCGGCCGGTCGATCAGGATGACGCGATGCGACTGGGCGAGCTTTTCGCCGAGTGCAATGCGCATATCTTCCAAATTGCCACTGGCGCCATGGATCAGGACGACGGCGGGATCGGCGCCGGGGGCGTCGCGCTCAAGGCCAAGCTCGGCGACGTGCAGCCGCACACCTTGCACCTCAACGAATTGGCCAGTCGGAGGATGGACGGCTTCAAGATGCGATACGCCCAAAGCTGTCGCCGCTGCGAGGATGCCAAGGATCAAGGCGACTGCGATGAGATAGATCAGCACCTCTTGAGCGACGGCGGACATGACTTTGCCCGTACCACCAATTGATCACGCGAATTCTTGCGAGCCAATAACCACCGCATTGCCAGGTTGGTTCCTCACACAAATCAACGCGTATTCGAAACAATTGACGGATAGAAGGAATTCGCGGGCACCAGATACTGCTTGCGTGAGACTTTCGGCGCCGTGATGACGGCCGCTAGTGCGGCGGATTTGACGTTCCTAGCAGTATTGCGGCGAGTCCATCATAGGAACGTCAAATCCAAAGCCGCACTAGAATCATGTTGCTAGTGTCCCTTTGGTTCCGACGTTCGCAAATGAGCGTGCTGCAAGGTGATACGAACGTCGGAAGCGGGACACTAGCGCGCAGAATAGCGGTGCGGCGCGACCCGCATGCAGGCGCGGGCGCTAATCCGTCCCTCGCCCCCAGCCGGAAAATTACGAATACGGGACGCCTTACCAATTGCGTCGTTCTGTGAGACCCTTTCCGCAAGCTGCGCGCCCGCACGTCGGAAATGCGCAAGGTGTCGCGGCATCAAGGGGTCGCCGTATTCGTCATTCCCGGCGACAGCGGACGCCAGACGCCGGCCGGCGCCGACGAGGATGGAGGAACGCCATGGCGGTAAGCTCGACCACAGCGGCTGCCCGGAAAAGGCCGTTCTACACGCACCTCTACGCGCAGGTGCTCACCGCGGTTCTGATCGGCGTCCTGCTCGGACATTTCTACCCGCAACTCGGCGAGGCCATGAAACCGCTGGGTGACGGATTCATCAAACTCATCAAGATGCTCATTGCTCCGATCATCTTCTGCACGGTGGTGCATGGCATTGCCAGCATGGAGGACATGAAGAAGGTCGGCCGCGTCGGCCTCAAGGCGCTCATCTATTTCGAGGTCATGACGACGATCGCACTGATCGTCGGCCTGATCGTGGTCAATGTGCTGCAGCCGGGCGCCGGCATGAACGTCGATTCCCGCACCATCGATACCAGGTCGATCCAGGTCTACACCACCAAGGCCGGCCAGCAGAGCACCGTGGAATTTCTCATGCATATCATTCCCAACACGGTGGTCGGCGCCTTCGCGGAAGGCGAAATCCTGCAGGTTCTGTTCTTTGCGGTCCTGTTCGCATTCGGGCTGTTCATGTTGGGCGAACGCGGCCGGCCGGTGCTGAGCTTCATCGACATCACCTCGCACGCGTTGTTCGGCGTCGTCGGCATCATCATGAAGGTGGCGCCGATCGGCGCCTTCGGCGCCATGGCGTTCACCATCGGCAAGTATGGCATCGGGACGCTGCTGTTGCTCGCCCAGCTGATGGCCGCGTTCTATGTGACCTGCCTGATCTTCGTGCTGCTCGTGCTGGGCGGGGTTGCATGGCTCGCCGGCTTCAACATCCTCAAGTTCATCCGCTACATCAAGGAAGAGCTGCTGATCGTTCTCGGCACCTCGTCCTCCGAGTCGGTGCTGCCGCGCATGATCGCCAAGCTCGAAAATCTCGGTTGCAAGCAGTCGGTGGTTGGCCTGGTCATTCCAACCGGCTACTCGTTCAATCTCGACGGCACCTGCATCTATCTGACGATGGCGGCGATTTTCCTGGCGCAGGCGACCAATACCGACCTCACGCTGTGGCAGCAGCTGGGCATCATCGGCGTGCTCCTGCTCACCTCGAAGGGGGCGGCCGGCGTGACCGGTTCCGGCTTCATCGTGCTGGCCGCGACGCTCGCATCGGTGGGCACGATTCCGGTGGCGAGCATCGCACTGATCCTGGGCGTTGACCGTTTCATGTCGGAGGCGCGGGCCTTGACCAATCTGGTCGGCAACGGCGTCGCGACGGTGGTTGTCGCCAAGTGGGAGAAATCGCTCGACCAGGACCGCATGCGGCGGGTGCTCGATCATGAGAGTGAACAGGACGCTTCGGCCCCGGAGACCGCCATCGGCCCGCCTGAGCCGCTGCTGCCGCAAGCGCCAGCCGTTCGCACCACGTCGTAACGCAAGCGCTGGAGGTCACGATGCAGACACTCACGATGCGGACACTTGTGATGCGGATCCTTGGACCAGTATTCGCAAGCCTGGTCGCGGCGACGCTTTTCGGTATGGCGGCAGCGCACGCCGCCGAGGCGGACTGGCCGGACCGCCTGACGATCGGGACCGCTTCGCCTGGCGGAACCTACCACGTCTATGGCGAGGGCTTGGCCAAGATCCTGACCGGAGCCCTTGACCTTTCGGTTTTCATGCGACCGACCGACGGACCAATCGAAAATATCGAGCTGTTGGAGAGCGGCGAGGCCAAGCTCGGCTTCGTGACCATCGGGATCGCCCTGCAGGCCTGGAACGCAACCGGCGTGTGGGCCGGAAAGAAGCCCGCGCGCTCCATGCGCGCAATCTTTCCGATGTATGATACGCCGTTCCAACTGTTGGTGCTGCAGGACTCACATATCCGAACCGTTGCCGAGATGAGCGGCAAGACCATCGGCGTGGGTCCGCAGGGGGGCACCTCGGCCGTCTATTTTCCCGAGATCTTCAAGGCTCTGCGCCTATCGGCGAATTTCGTGTACGGCGACTGGGCCGAGCTGGCCCCGCGCGTCCAGGACCGTTCGATCGACGTTCTGGCGGTCGGGGCGGGCGTGCCGTTTCCAGCATTCATCGAGCTCGAAGCCAGGAGCAAGGTTCGCTATGTCGCGCTCTCGGCTCAAGAGATCGCGGCGGCGCGGCTCGTGCTGCCGGAGCTGACGCCCTCGCGCGTGTTCGCGGGCACCTACCCATCACTGCTGCGGCACTACCAGACGCTCGGACTCTATAACTTTGCCGTCGCGCATGCCGACCTGCCGAGCGACCTCGTCTACAATATCGTGCGGGTCGTCTTCGAAAAGCACGAGGAAATGATGGAGGTGCATGCAGCGGCGGCGGCGACTGTGCCGGCAAACCTGGAGCGCAATACATTTCTGCCGCTTCACCCCGGGGCCATTCGTTACTACCAGCAAATCGGGAAGGCGGGGCAAACCGATTAGCGCAGCGGATGGCCGCGCTGATCGAGAGTGCGGGCGGCATCGCCAGGGCGCTACGGCTGCTTGGTCAGCTCCGTGCAGGAGGCGATGCGCGAGGCCGGCGACTGCATCATGTAGCAGATCTCCATCCGGTTCGGCGCGAGCATTGTGGCGACGCTATAGCCGTCGTCGTCGACCATGTAGATCGCCCCGCCGCGCGATATGACCGCGATCACCGCCTCGCTGCCGCGCGGCGACGCAAACGTGCCGGACACGCGGCGGCCATCCTGCCGGTCGATGGTCAGGGTGAACGCAACGCTGTTCAAGCGCGGTGCGGCCGGCGTGGGCGCGGCATGATGGGGATTTCCTTGACCCAGAATGATCGTTTCGCTCTCGCCCTTCCAGGTGCCGCGCAGGTCGGGAATCGCGGTCTGTGCCTGAGCAGCCGCCGCGGCTGTCAGCGCTGCGAGCGTGACGATCCAAGCGAGTGTCGGCATGGCTGGTTTCCTCTTCGTGCCGTTCGATCGCCGATCGTTCGGCGCGGCCGACACTATCGAGTGCAGGCGTCAGCAAGACAAGGCGCGCGGCTATTCTGGCCTGCTGTCGAATGACTGCTATCGGGCGCATTGCAGGCGCGCCATTCTGTCCTGATTAACCATCGTCCCCGCGAAGGAGATGAATGCGTGCAGTGTGACATGGGAGGTCAGCGCCCGCCTAATCGGCATAGCAGGAGGCGTGGCCGCGTGCGTCCACGGTGGCGGCTTCGGCGTCCTTCGCGGATTTCATGTACGACACGGTGAGCACATAGCGGCCGGTATAGGAGCCTTCGTCGTCGGCGTCGCCCGCTTGGTCTCCACGCGGAGATTGCTGGAGCCGAACGGCGCCTTGTTGCGCTCGCGGGACTGCCGCGCCCGCGACCGTCGCATCACTCGACCTGGTACATCAGATAGGTGTCGAGCTGACGCTCGGCCTGCTTCTGCTCATCGCGTGAGATATTGATCTCGCCGCGCGGTTCGGCATTGAGCACGCCGTGTCGCCAGATGTAGCACGGGCTTTTGGGCGGGCTCGCAACATCGCCCTTGCCGACCGGTTGCCACGCCGGCCGCGCGCGCACGGTCGGCAGCGGCGCAATGGCGTCACCCAGGAGCCGCCGCGTCGCATGGTTGAGCACGCCGTCGTCGAAATTCCTGTTCAGCCAGACCGCATGCAGCGTGTCGATCAGCTGCCGCGCGTCGGTGCCGGCCGGCACCGCAATGGCCTGCGCGGCGATGAAGCGCGCGAGATGGTTGCGATAGTGGATGTAGTGCCGGAAGAACGAGCGCGGATCGTCCGCGAACCAGAACAGCGGGTCCGACTCCTTCAGCGTGGTCAGCGATTGCTCGGCGCCCTCCATGCGGAAGATCAGCGGCAGCCGCGCGAACTTGCCCTGCAGCACCATCGCGTTGCCGAGCATGATCTCCTGGAACAGATAGCCGCGCACAGCGCTCGCCGCGGCGAGCGCGTTTGCCAGCGCGTCGCGGCGAAACAGGCCCCAGAGCCAGGGCTGGTAGCGTTGCATGAGATGATAGTGCCGCTGCAGCGGATCATCGTCCGCGATGGTCGGGGTAAAGACCACCACCCGGTCGATGTCGACGGTCTGGTCACGCAGCGTGAAGCCGATGCCGTATCCCATGGCGGCGACGTAGTCCTGGTGCCGCATGAGATGGGCGACGGCGGCATCGATCGCGTGCGGGAACATGATCTTGCGGTCGGGGCTGAGCAGCACTAGGGGCGTATCGACGGTCGCCACCACGCTGGCCAGTTTCGCACACAACGACAGGCGCGGCTCGAAGGATCGGTACGTGACCGGACCCTGCGCGAGGTCGCGCACATGAGCGGCCTCCGGCGCCTCGCCGGAGTCGGCGATGATCAAGGGGCAGGCGAAGTTCGCCTGCTTGTACAATTGCAGCTGAGGGCGGATGCGCAGCGGGTGATCGCGTGTCGCAATGACGATCGTGAGGCAATTGTCCCGCTCTGGCATGTTACGCGCCTGCACAATCGGACTGCGACCCTGGATGATTTTCAGACAGCGATGCCCGAATGATTTTCAGACAGCGATGCCCGAAGGCGCCGCCGTCGGCGCGCGATGCGTGCGCAGCGAACCAGCAGCCGGCCTATCTCGGAATCTTTCCGGCCAGGCACTGATAGATGAACGAGTTGAGGTTGTGGAGATCGCCGCGCGACACGGTCAGGCCGCGTCGCAGCGCGAGCTGGAAGCACGCATTGTAGCTTTCGTTGGTTGCGGGTACGCATCCGCGGCCCGCAATGCAGAACGGCGTCGTCTGTGCGGAGCTCGGCGTCGATATCATCGTCGCCGCACCGGCGGCCACGATCGTCATCAGGATGAGGCGGTGCATGATGTTCTCCCGGCCGGGGTCGGACGAGCCTGTCGTCAGGGTCTCGCCGGATGTCTCATGTGCAAGCCCGGCCGCGGAAGTCAAGCGGGGAGGGGCGCGTTGTCTTTCCCGCCTCGTTGTGGCGCCAAAGTCCGGCTACACTCGCGCCCGCTCATGTCCCGCACGGCCCACGAACCCATCGCGCTCTCCAAGTCCAGCGCCAAACGCATCTGGCTCAACGCCCAGCGGCTTTATACCGTCGCGCCGTTCGGCGACGGGCCTGCGGCGACGCGCGCCGCGGTCGAGCACCTCGGCTACGTGCAGATCGACACCATCAATGTGATCGAGCGCTGCCACCACCACATCCTCTACACCCGCATCCCGGACTACCAGCGCGACCATCTGTGCCAGGCGCAGAGCATCGACAAGACTGTGTTCGAATACTGGACGCATGCGTT
>Ga0137375_10006838_pt1 | contig 13530 bp, 12 predicted proteins | sample SagtaG_24_FD_104936 | JGI IMG/M metagenome (GOLD analysis project Ga0137375, IMG submission 104936) | Vadose zone soil microbial communities from Sagehorn Ranch, Mendocino, California, USA - Sage1_R_113_16 metaG | ecosystem: Environmental > Terrestrial > Soil > Vadose zone | place: USA... | reverse complement strand
GACGATCCGGATGCGCCGGGCGGCCGCTTCCTCCACTGGCTCGCCTGGGGCATCGACCCGGACGCGGGCGGGCTCGCCGAAGGGGAGGCCGCGCCGGTCGAAGGCCGCAACGACTTCCGCACGGTCGGCTATCGCGGGCCCTGCCCGCCCCGCGGCCACGGGCGCCACCGCTACCGGTTCCGGCTGCACGCCGTGGCCGAGGACCTGCGGGCCCCGCCCGGTGCCGGCAGTGACGAGCTGGAACGGGCCCTGGCGGGCAGGGTCCTCGCCGTCGCGGAACTCGTGGGGCTCTACCAGCGTTGACCGTGGGCGGGCAAGGGTACCCGGCGCCTCGTGGGTTGACGCTCGCGCTGCTCAGCTCGGGCCTGCCGAGAACTCTGGCCCGAACGCCGCAGCCCAGCACTGGCAGCCCAACCGCTACTAGGCTAACCACCAAGGCCAACAGACCGGCGCGGACGTCGCCGGAGCAAGCGAGCAGCGAAGCGACTCGTCCGCGAGCGCACCGCCGACGCCGATCCTCCGACGTCCGAGCCGGAAGGACCGGAGGTGAGAGATGACAGACCGAGAGCCCGTCGAGGTGACCAATCTCGACCGCTACGGATTCCCGCCGCTGCCGTGGAGCAGGCCACGCGACCTCCTCGCAGCCGGCCCGCCGCAGCCCGGCATCCCGTTCTTCCTTGGAACGTCCCGACCGGACGGCCGCCCCCACGCCGCGGGGATCGGCGCCCATGGGCCGGTGGTTGTGAGCCTGGCTGGCGTGGTCGCGGCCGCGCTTGTGGTCCTGGTTGCGCCAGCCCCCAGGGGCGAGGTGTGGTCTCTCTCAACCTCGGCTGCTCCCCGCGGTGGATGCGTCCTCGGTCTCCCCGCGAGCCGGGGGCGCTTCCGCGTGCGCGGGGGTCTGCTCGAGGAGTTCGAGCGGTTGCCGGGCCAGCAGATCTCGGCGACGTACAGGGGACCCTCAAGATAGGGTGTGAGATAACGCTTCCTTGGGGTGCGTGCTCAGCCGTCTGTGGCGGCCCTTTCGCGGGCGGCCTGGACCCGGTCGCCGCTGAGGGTCGGCCAAGCCGCCACGACCAGGATGGCGACCGCGACGAAGCCGCACCAGAAGGGCGCGGTGAGCCCGAAGCGTCCGGCGAGCAGGCCGCCCACCAGGGCGCCCAGCGCGCTGCCGCCGTAGGAGAAGACCGCGTAGGCGCTGGTGACCCGGCCGAGCAGCCGGCCGGGGATCAGCTCCTGCCGCAGCGAGACGCTGACGACGCTCCAGGTCATCGCGTGGAAGCCGAACAACGCCAGGATGGCGCTGGCGACCAGGGGGCTGCGGGTGAGCGCGAGCACCAGGTGGGTCGACGCCTCGATCACCAGGCCGATCCGCATGGTGGTTGCCGGCCCGAGCCAGCCGACCACCCGCTCGGCGACCAGGCTGGCGGCGATGCCGCCGATGGCGGTGCAAGCGATGAGCACGCCGTAGCCGACCGGGCCGAGCCCGAGCCGCTCCTGGGCGTACAGCACCAGGATCGCGATCGCGGCCGAGAAGGTCAGGTTCACCAGGCCGCTAGCCAGGCCGAGGAGGCGCAGCAGCTGGTGGCCGGCAAGCCAGCGGACGCCTTCGGCGATGTCGGCGCGGAGCGAGGCGCGCGCGATTCCCGCCGGCCGCTCCACCCGGAACCGGCCTCGCATCGCCGCGAGGAGGGCCGCTGCGACGACGAACGACCCGGCGTTGAGCAGGAACGGCACGGCCGCTGCGACGGCGAACAGCAGGCCGCCGAGTGGCGGGGCGGCCAGGTCGTTGGTCACGATCTGGGCGCCGAGCAGGCGCCCATTCGCCTTGGTGAGGCTGGCCTTGGGCACCACCGTTGGCAGGATGGAGATGGCCGCATTGTCGAACAGGGTCTCGGCCGTGCCGAGCAGGAAGAACGTCGTGCACAGCAGCGGCATGGAGACGGCGTCCAGCAGTACCGCGACCCCGAGCAGGCCGATGACCAAGGCCCGGAACAGGTCCGCCGCCACCATGACCCGGCGCCGGTCAATGCGGTCCACCAGCGCGCCGCTCAGCAGGGAGAACAGCAGCCATGGCAGGCGCTGCGCGAAGGTGAGCGCGGCGACCAGCAGCGGGTCGCGGGTCAGGGAGGCAGCCAGCAGGGGCCCGGCGACCAGCGTGACGCCGTCGCCCAGGTTGGGAACGGTGCTTGCCGTCCAGAGCTTGGCGAAGTCCGGTCCGAGGTGGGTACGCACGACGATGGATCGTACCGGCGCGGGATGCGGCCAGCCGACCGGTGCTGCCAACAAGTCCAGGATCGGAGAGGAGACCCGACATGCCGGCCGTGACCGCAAGGGACCCGGTCGTCGCGCTGCGGGTCGTGCAGCCGCCGGCCGCCGCCAGCAGCCTCCGGGCTTGTGACCGACGTCGCCGTGGTCGGCGGCGGGCTCGTGGGTGTGAGCGCCGCCTACCGGCTGGCCCGCCCCGGCGCGGGTGACCCTGGTCGACGGATGCCACGACGGCCAGGCCACGGCTGCCGGCGCCGGCATCATCCCCGGCGACCGCTTCGACGAGGCGGCCCGGTCCCGCCGCTGGTCAAGGAGGCCACCAAACCAGGTGGGCGCCTGCCGGACCTCGGTGCCGATCCACCCGGGCGACCTTGGTACGGGGCTGCTGCGGGCGATCGAGCGGAACCTGGAGCCCTGTCTCGGGAAGGGGTGGTTGCCACCTCGCTCGTGTTGACGCCCCTCGGCGGCCACCTGCCTCGTTGGCAAGCCTCCATTTGGAGGCGCGGCAGCACTAGACTCCACCCCAGCCTTGATCGTTGAGGACGAGCCGATGGAGCGCGTGCCTAGCTGCTGTGCAGCCGCCGCGGATGGGGAAGCCGTCAGCGAGTTGAAGGGGTGTGCCATGGCCAGGATGGAGTCCACGGTGACGATCGCGCGGCCGGTGGAGGAGGTCTTTGGCTTCTTCCTCGCCATCGACGAGAACGCGCCCAAGACGGACCCGGGCGCCGGGTCCGTCGTGAAGACGCCGGAGGGGCCCACCGGGCCTGGGACGACGTTCCGGTTCCGTCAGCAGACGCTCGGGAAGATGAGGGAGACGACAACGCGGTTCACTGCGGTCGAGCCTAACCGGAAGATCGAGTTCGAGGCGGAGATCGGGCCGATGCGGCCCAACGGCGACCTCACCTTCGAGCAGACGGACGGGGGAACGAGGGTGACGTTCCGGGGTGATTCCAACCCGGTCGGCCCGCTCAAGTTGCTCAACCCTCTCTTCAACCGCAAGGGTCAGCAAGTCTGGGGCCAGAGGCTGGCGCGGATCAAGACCGTGCTGGAGGCCTCGGCGCCCTAAGGTTCCCAGGTGGTGGTCGGGTTGCCGGCCGAGGACGGCCGCCGCAGGCGGTCGCCCGCAGGGCCGGCCTTGATCCTGCAGGGAGGATTCTCACAACTGAGACCGGGGACAAGGGGACGCCTACTCAATGGCTCCGGGGATAGACCGGCGGGCCGACAGGTAGCGGTCGTGGAGGTCCCGTGCCTCCGGCAGGGTCGGATAGTCGCGCATGAGCGCGGCGTCGAGTTCGCTGGCCTGCCAGAGGTTGGAGGCGACCAGGCTGTCGGAGGCAAGGGCAGGCCCGCCGACATAAGCGGCTTCGTCGGGCCGGTCGAGCTGGGTCAGGGCCAGCGCAAGGTCAATGCGGGCGGTGAGCAGGCGCCTCGGCCACCGGGCACCCCCTTGGCGGCCGTCGCTTCGGGCGATCACCTCTCGACCACAACCACGGGAACTTGGGTCGGGACGGCCGGATTTGAACCGGCGACCCCCTGCTCCCAAAGCAGGTGCGCTGACCAAGCTGCGCCACGTCCCGTTGTCATAGCCTCTGAGCTGCGAAGATGCTACGCTCAGGCGTGGCGGTCGGCAAGCACAGTGCTCACTGCGCATCCGCTTCGACCTCCGTACCTGCCCTTCGCTGTACACGATTGGTCGCGCCCGTGCCCTGGCCTGGTGGAGGCACGGGGCCACGAGCGCCGGGAACGGGGAGGGGCTGATCAGCGGGCAGTCGTCTTGACGGCCTGCTCGATCAGCTTGGTGAAGGCCCCCGCGTTGAGGGTGATGCCGCCGACGTGGCTCGCTTTCGGGACTCGATCGTGGTGGCCCCGGCCCGTCCAGCCATGAAACGCTGTTGGCGGGGTCGATGATCAGGTCCGCGCCCGACATGGCGTACCACGACGGGAGCGTGTGCCAGGCGACCGGTCCGGACGGCGTGCCCAGGATCGGGGCGTTGATCGGTCGTTGGGCGGCGTTCATGGCATTCGCCTGCGTCACCGGGAGATCCTGGGCGAAGGTCGGCCGGAAGAACGGTGGTGCGGTGTAGGCCGGCGAGTTGAAGAATTCGCCGGTGAAGGCGAGATGCGCTAGGTTCGCAGGCGGGTTGAATCCCTGGCCGAGGTCCAGGATCGACTCGCCCTCGTCGGGGACGAACGCGGCCGCGTAGACGAGGCCGAGGATGTCGGACCGACCGGCCGCCGCGTTGGAGATCACGACGCCTCCGTAGGAGTGCCCGACGAGGATCTTCTTGCCGCGGACACCGTCGAGGGGTCGAGCCCTTGACGAGCTTGGACGACAGCAGGGCCGAGGCGCCGATGGGCACGATCTGGCAAGAGGGCGGGGCGCGCCTTCTACGCAGTTTCTCGTAGACCGTCGGCCGGGCCTGCGCCCCGCGTGAAGGAACCGCGCTGGCAGCGGCGCCGGAACGCGGCGGACCGGCCGGGGCGGGCGGGTATACTGACGGGCGCCTGCCCGCCTTGCGTGCTTCTCCTCGGTCCGGCGCCGTTGCACCTCGGGCGGTGCTCCCTAGTTCAAGAACACCCGTCGATCCGGCCGTACCCGTCCTCCGGAGGCATTCCGTGCGTAGTACCGTTGAGCCTGTCGAGCCCACCAGGCTGAAGCTGAACATCGTCGTGGAGCCCGACGAGCTCAAGCCCGCCATTGACCGGACCGCTCGCCGCCTGGCCAGCGAGGTCAAGGTGCCAGGGTTCCGCAAGGGCAAGGTGCCCCGCCAGGTCATCGAGGCTCGGATCGGCCGGGACGTGCTGGTCGCCGAGGCGATCGAGCGCGAGGCAGTGCCCGAGTTCTACGCCAGGGCGGTGGAGGAGCACGGGGTCGAGCCGCTCTCCCGGGCCCAGATCGAGCCGCCCTCCTACGAGGACGGCGGTCCGCTCGAGTTCTCGGCCACCGTCGAGGTCAAGCCCGAGCTCGACCTGCCGCCGTACCGGGGCGTTCAGGTCGAGCGTCCCGAGCTCGAGGTCACCGACGAGATGGTCGACCAGCGGGTTGACCTGATCCGCGAGCGCTTCGCCCAGCTCGAGGTCATCGGCCGCCCCCTGGCCGCTGGCGACTACGCCCAGATCGACCTGCGCGCCTCCCGCCACGTCACCGAGATCCCCGAGCTGACCAGGACCGACTTCCTCTACGAGGTCGGCTCGGGCCGGATCGTGCCCGAGCTGGACAAGGAGCTGGAGGGCACCCGCAGAGGCGACATCCTCCGCTTCACCGTGAGGCTGCCCGAGGGCCTGGCCGGTGAGGAGCTGACTGGTCAGGACGTCACCTTCCAGGTCCTGGTCAAGGAGGCCAAGGCCAAGGTGCTGCCCAAGCTCGACGACGACTTCGCCCAGGAGGCGAGCGAGTTCGACACGCTGGAGGAGCTGCGCGCCGCCGAGCGCGAGCGTCTCGAGCAGGCGGCCTCCGAGCAGATCGCAGCCGAGCTGGAGACACGGGTGCTCGCCGCCTACCTCGAGTCGGTCGAGGTCCCGCTGCCGGCCACGCTGGTGCGCGACGAGCTGTCCTACCGGGCAAAGCGCTTCGCGCAGCAGCTCGCGATGATGCGGACCACCCTCGACCAGTACCTGGGGGCCACCGGCTCCACGGCCGACCAGGTCGAGGCCGACCTGCGGGCCCAGTCCGAGCGGGCGGTCAAGGCGCAGCTGGTGCTGGAGGCGGTGGCCGTCGCCGAGAGCATGGAGGTGACCGCCGAGGAGGTCGACGCGGAGGTGCGCCGCCAGGCCCAGCGGGCTGGCCGCAGCCCCGAGGAGATCCGAAAGGCGCTCGGCAGGGGAGACGGCAGCGTCATCCGCGGTGATATCCTGCGTACCAAGGCGCTCGCATTCCTCGTTGAGCACGCTGAGGTTGGTGCTCCTGAAGGTGCGGGCGCGGCTGCGTCCATGGCGTCAACGGCTGCGGGGGAGGCCGGGGTCAGCAACACCGAAGCTCCCGACGGGTGACACTCGAGATCCCCGAGTGGTCACGGTTCCTCCAAGGAGAAGCGACGATGCAGCCCATCTCCGACTACCTGGTACCGGTCGTCATCGAGCAGACCAGCCGGGGCGAGCGGTCGTTCGACATCTACTCGAGGTTGCTGAAAGAGCGCATCGTGTTCCTTGGCACGCCACTCGACGACACGGTGGCCAACCTGATCATGGCCCAGCTCCTGCACCTGGAGAGCGAGGAGCCCGAGAAGGACATCAACCTCTACATCAACTCGCCGGGCGGGTCGGTGACCGCGCTGCTCGCGATCTACGACACGATGCAGTACATCAAGCCCGACGTGGTCACGATCTGCATGGGCCAGGCCGCCTCGGCCGCCGCCGTGCTGCTCGCGGCCGGTGCCAAGGGCAAGCGCTTCGGCCTGCCGCACTCGCGGGTCCTGATCCACCAGCCCTCGGGGGGCGCCGAGGGCCAGAGCGTCGACATCGAGATCCAGGCCCGCGAGATCCTGCGCATGCGGCGCATGCTCGACGAGATCCTGGCCACCCATACCGGCCAGGACGTGGAGAAGGTGAAGCGCGACACCGACCGGGACTTCATCATGACGGCTGACCAGGCCAAGCAGTACGGTCTCATCGACGACATCATCGAGAGCCGGCAGTCGGCAGAGGAGCTGGTCTCCGCAACAGCCAACGGCGGCCGATAGGGGCAGGGGCAGGCGGCTGGCAGGTCGTCACTGCGGACACGTACCCTCCATGCCGAGCGCAGGCAGGCCGGGAACCGCACGAGGAGACTCGGACAGATGGCCAAGTTTGGAGATGGCGGCGACCTGTTGAAGTGCTCCTTCTGCGGAAAGTCGCAGAAGCAGGTCAAGAAGCTGATCGCCGGACCTGGGGTCTACATCTGCGACGAGTGCATCGACCTGTGCAACGAGATCATCGAAGAGGAGCTGTCGGAGACCAGCGAGCTGAAGTTCGACGAGCTGCCCAAGCCGCGGGAGATCTACGAGTTCCTCTACGACTACGTGATCGGTCAGGAAGAGGCCAAGAAGGTCCTGTCGGTCGCGGTCTACAACCATTACAAGCGGATCCAGGTTGGCGCGGGCGCAGCCAGCGACGTGGAGCTGCAGAAGTCGAACATCATCCTGCTCGGCCCCACAGGGTGCGGGAAGACCCTGCTGGCCCAGACCCTGGCCAGGATGCTGAACGTGCCGTTCGCGATCGCGGACGCGACCGCGCTGACCGAGGCGGGCTACGTCGGCGAGGACGTCGAGAACATCCTGCTGAAGCTCATCCAGGCGGCCGACTACGACGTCAAGAAGGCTGAGACCGGGATCATCTACATCGACGAGATCGACAAGATCGCGCGGAAGTCAGAGAACCCGTCGATCACCCGGGACGTGTCCGGCGAGGGGGTCCAGCAGGCGCTGCTGAAGATCCTCGAGGGCACCACCGCGAGCGTGCCGCCCCAGGGCGGGCGCAAGCACCCCCATCAGGAGTTCATCCAGATCGACACCACCAACGTGCTGTTCATCTGCGGGGGCGCGTTCGCGGGCCTGGAGAAGATCATCGAGTCGCGGATCGGGCGCAAGGGGGTCGGCTTCGGAGCCGACCTCCGCCGCATCGGCGACAAGGACGTCGGCGCGATCCTGGCCAAGGTGCTGCCCGAGGACCTGCTCAAGTTCGGCCTGATCCCCGAGTTCATCGGGCGGCTGCCTGTCATCTCCTCGGTGCACTCGCTGGACAAGGCGGCCCTGATCCGGATCCTCATCGAGCCCAAGAACGCCCTGGTCAAGCAGTACCACAAGTTCTTCGACTTCGACGGCGTCGAGCTCGAGTTCTCCGACGACTCGCTCCAGGCAGTGGCCGACCAGGCGATCCTGCGGGGCACGGGCGCGCGCGGGTTGCGCGCGATCCTGGAAGAGGTGCTGCTGGACGTGCAGTACGAGCTGCCCTCGCGGACCGATGTGCGCCGCTGCGTCATCACCGCCGACGTGGTGCTGCGCGGTGTGAACCCGACGCTGGTGCCCCGTGACCGGGAGACCGCGGCCGAGCGCACCCGCCGGGAACGCTCGGCCTGACCGTGCGCCAATGGACGTGAGCGGCCCGGAGGTCTTCTTCGGCGGCTTCGCCCTGTTGTTCCCCCTGATCTTCGTCGGCATCGGCCTGCTCGGCGTCGCCCCGCCGGGGCCGCGCGGCCCGGGGGCGGGCGATGGCTGAGCGGTCCCGCCTGGCCGCTCGTCAGCTCGGCGAGGGGCTGCTGCGCGTGGCCGAGCAGGCCGTCATCGCGGCCACCGTCTGCCTGCTCGTGGCCGGCCTGCTCAGCTGGGTCCTCGGCCGCGGCTACGGGCGCACCGCGGCGCTGGTCTGCGCGCTCACGGGCGCTGGGATGATGTTCGGCGGCTCCTGGCGCGACGCGCCCATCGGGGTGCTGAACCGCAGGCGCAAGCGTGCCCTGGCCGAGCGCGAGCGCCAAGAGGCGCGCGACCCGGCCGCCCAGGCCCGCCGCCAGGCCGAGGAGCGCCAGCCCCGCTCGGTCATCTCCTCTGGAGGTGTCGCGAGCCTGGCCGGCGTCCTCGTGGTGCTGATCGGCTTCATCGCCGACGCATTCGTCGGGCGCAGCCCCTGACCAGCGCGGACACCCCGCATGATGCACAACCAGGCCAACCGGGTTGAGCAGGGCGGCTCCCAACCCGTACGCTGGTGCCCGAGCGAGCCTTCGAGAGGATGGTTGCGCACGTGAGCAGGTTCGCGGCCACGCTGGCAGCCCAGACTGCCTCGGCCCTGCGAGTACCGGCCTAGGCCCGCCCGTCCGGGCCTCGGGCTCGTAGCCGTGCCCAACCTGCTCGCCTGCAGCGCACGAGGCCCCGCCGTACCGGCGTTTCCCATTTCGCCCCGTCCAGGGGGCGATGCCGCTGAGGAGCGTTTCCCGTGACCGAATCGAAAGCCGCCCGGCCGGCGCAGGCACCGAGCCAGCCGCTGGCCGTCGGGCGGCGCGAGCTGCCCAAGACCTACGACCCCAAGACGGTCGAGGAGCCCACGTACCAGCGCTGGCTGGACGAGGGCGTGTTCCGCGCCGACGCCCGATCCGGCAAGCCGCGCTGGAGCATGGCGCTGCCCCCACCCAACGTGACCGGCTCGCTGCACATCGGCCACGCCCTCGACCACACCTTCCAGGACTACCTGGCCCGTTTCCACCGCATGCGCGGGTACGAGGTGCTCTGGCTGCCCGGCATGGACCACGCCGGCATCGCCACCCAGAACGTGGTCGAGCGCGAGCTGGCCAAGGAGGGCAAGACCCGCTTCGACCTCGGCCGCGACGCGTTCGTGGAGCGCGTGTGGAGCTGGAAGACCGAGTCGGGCGGGCGCATCCTCGGCCAGATGCGCCGCCTGGGCGACTCGGTGGACTGGTCGCGCGAGCGCTTCACCATGGACGAGGGGCTGTCACGCGCGGTGCGCGAGGTCTTCGTCAGCCTCTACGAGCAGGGCCTGCTCTACCGGGGCCAGCGCATCATCAACTGGTGCCCGCGCTGCCTGACCGCGCTGTCCGACATCGAGGTGGAGCACGAGGAGGTGCCGGGTGAGCTGGCCCACCTGCGCTACCCGCTGGCCGACGGCTCGGGCTGGGTCGGCGTGGCCACCTCCCGGGCCGAGACCATGCTCGGCGACACCGCGGTGGCCGTGCACCCCGACGACCCCCGCTACCGGCACCTGATCGGGCGCACCGTGCGCCTGCCGCTGGTGGACCGCGAGATCCCGATCGTGGCCGACGACAGCGTGGACCAGGAGTTCGGCACCGGCGCGGTGAAGGTGACCCCGGCCCACGACCCCAACGACTACGAGATCGGCGAGCGTCACGGCCTCGAGAAGGTGAACATCTTCACCGAGGAGGCGATCGTCAACCCGGGCGGTGGTCGCTTCGAGGGCCTGGACCGGTACGCCGCGCGCCGGGCCGTGAAGGCCGCCCTGGCCGAGCTCGGCCTGCTCGACAGGGTCGACCAGGCGCCCCACTCGGTGGGCCACTGCTACCGCTGCCACACCGAGGTGGAACCCCGCCTGTCGCTGCAGTGGTTCGTGCGCACCCGGCCGCTGGCCGACAAGGCCATGGCCGCGGTGCGCGACGGCCGGGCCCGGTTCGAGCCGGAGCGCTACACCAGGACGTTCTTCGGCTGGATGGAGTCGATCCGCGACTGGTGCGTGTCCCGCCAGCTCTGGTGGGGGCACCGCATCCCGGCCTGGTACTGCCAGGACGGGCACGTGACGGTGGACCGGGAGGACCCGCCCAAGTGCGCCCAGTGCGGCGCGACCGACCTGCGCCAGGACGAGGACGTGCTCGACACCTGGTTCTCGAGCGGGCTGTGGCCGCTCTCCACCCTCGGCTGGCCCGAGGACACCCAGGACCTGGCCGACTTCTACCCGACCTCGGTGCTGGTGACCGGCTACGACATCATCTTCTTCTGGGTGGCCCGGATGCTGATGTTCGGCTGCCACTTCCAGCCCCCGACGCCCTTTACGGTGACCGCCATCCACGGGATGGTGCGAGACCGGGAGGGCAAGAAGATGTCGAAGTCGTTCGGGAACGTGATCGACCCGCTCGAGCTGATGGACCGCTACGGCACCGACGCGCTGCGGTTCGCGCTCATCCGGGGAGCCAACCCTGGCGCGGACGTGCCGCTGGCCGAGGAGTGGGTCGAGGGAGCCCGGAACTTCGTCAACAAGCTCTGGAACCTTGGCCGCTTCGTCCTCGCGGCGGCTCCAGACGGCGCCGAGGCCCTGCCGGGGCGGGGCACGGTGGCGCTGGCCGACCGGTGGCTGCTCAGCCGGCTGGAGCGGGCCCGGGTGGCGGCGACCGCCGCCTACGACCGCTACGACCCGGCCGAGGCCGCTCGCCTGCTGTTCTCCTTCGCCTGGAGCGAGCTGGCCGACTGGGCGGTAGAGCTGGCCAAGCCGCGGCTGGCACGCCGGGACCTCGGCGAGGACGCCCGCCGGGCCTGGACCACCTTGGCCTTCGCACTCGACACGACCCTGCGCCTGCTCCACCCGGTGATGCCGTTCGTCACCGAGGAGCTGAGCCGGGCCCTCACCGGCGCCGCAACGATCACCCTTGGGCCGTGGCCGGCCGAGCGGCCTGGCGACGCCGACGAGGCTGCCGAGGCGGACATGGCCGTCCTGCAGGAGGTGATCGCGGCCGTGCGCCGGTTCCGGGCCGAGCACCAGGTGCCCCCGGCGCGCCGGCCCCGGCTCACGATCTTCCCAGCCAGCCAGGCGCAGGCCGAGCTGTTCCGGGCCGAGGCCGAGAGCGTGTGCAGGCTCACCCGGCTCGAAACGGTCGAGGTGGGCCCGGCCCCAGCCGGCGGGCGGCGCGGGGCGCCTCCCGCACCCGCAGGGCTCGGGCCCGGGGGGCCGGCCGCCAAGCTGCTCGCGGCCGGCGCCGAGCTGTACCTGCCACTCGAGGGGCTGCTCGACCTCGACGAGGAGCGGGCCCGCCTCCACAGGGAGCTGGGCACCCTCGCCCAGGAGCGGGCCCGGTCCGAGGCGAAGCTGGCCAACCCGCCATTCGTCGAGAAGGCGCCCGCTGCGGTGGTGGACAAGGCGCGGGCCCGCCTGGCCGAGGTGGCGGAGGCCCAGGCCAAGGTCGAGGCCCAGCTCGCCGAGCTGGGCTAGAGCGGTGCCAGGCCCGGTTGCGACCGGCTAACGGTCTCCGCCCGGCGTGACGACCTCGTGACCTGCCAGTCCCGCCCGCGCGGCCGTGCGCGGCAGGCCCTCACTACAATCGACGACCACGATCCCGACCCAGGAGTGCCGAGCAGATGGAGTACCAGCAGGCCGTCGATGCGCTCTACGCCCGGATGCCCGGCCGCATGGGGCCGAGCCTCGAGCGGGTCGAGCATCTGGTCCGCCTGCTCGACCATCCGGAGCGGACCGCGCCAGCGGTGCACCTCACCGGCACCAACGGCAAGACCACGACCGCCCGCATGGTCACCGCCCTGCTGGCCGCGTTCGGGGTCGGCGCCGGGCTCTACACCAGCCCGCACCTGCAGGACGTCCGCGAGCGGATCGCGCTCGCCAGCCGGCCGATCTCGCGCGGCGAGTTCGCCGAGACCTGGACCTACCTGGAGCCGTTCTTCGCCGAGGTGGACCAGGCCCACGACCAGCCGGTCACCTTCTTCGAGGCGCTGACGATGCAGGCGTTCATCTGGTTCTCCGAGGTGCCGGTGGACGCCGCCGTGGTCGAGGTCGGCATGGGCGGCCAGTGGGACGCCACCAACCTGGTCCACGGCGACGTCGCCGTGATCAACCGGGTCAGCCTCGAGCACCCCGAGCTGGGCGACACGACGGTCGCGGTGGCAGCCGAGAAGGCAGGCATCATCAAGCCGGCCGCGACCGTGGTCAGCCAGGAGCAGGACCCCGACGTGCTCGAGCTGGTGTCGCAGCGGGCCGGGATGCTCGAGACGCGGCTGCTGCTGGAGGGTCGCGACTACGCCCTCGAGGGGCGCCGGGTCGCCGTCGGCGGCCAGGTCCTCGACCTGCGCACCCCGGCCGGCCGCATCGACGAGGTGTTCCTGCCCATGCACGGCCGCTACCAGGCAGACAACGCCGCGACCGCCCTGGTCGCGGTGCAGGCCTTCCTGGGCGACCGGGAGCTGGACGCCGACACGATCCGGGCCGGGTTCGCCGCGGTGACGTCGCCCGGGCGGCTGGAGGTGGTGTCGCGCCAGCCGCTGGTGCTGCTCGACGGCGCCCACAACCCGGCCGGGGCCCGGGCCCTGGCCACCGCGCTGCTCGAGGAGTTCGTGGTCGACCGGCGCACCCTGGTGGTCGCCTGCCTGGCCGACAAGGACCTGCGGGGAATCCTCGAGGGTCTGGCCCCGGCCACCGGCCGGCTGGTGGTCACGGCCAACTCGAGCCCCCGGTCGGCCGGCGCCGAGCAGCTGCGCAAGGAGGCGGAGGCGATCGGGCTGGCCGCGGAGGTCGCGCCCGACGTGGTCACGGCCGTGCGCCAAGCGGTCGACCAGGCCGGGGAGTCCGAGGCAGTGGTGGTGACCGGCTCGCTCTACACCGTCGGCGAGGCGCGCGACCTGCTCATGGGGCCCGGCCCGGCGTAGCCCGGCATGCCGGTATCATCGCCCGCGCCGCGCCCCGCCCGACAAGGCCCGGGGAACCGCGCCCGCCCGGCAAGGCCCGGGGAACCGCGCCCGCCCGACAAGGCCCGGGGAACCGCGCCCGCCCGGCAAGGCCCGGGGAACCGCGCCCGCCCGACAAGGCCCCGGGAACCGCGCCCGCCCGACAAGG
>Ga0137375_10006830_pt1 | contig 13535 bp, 24 predicted proteins | sample SagtaG_24_FD_104936 | JGI IMG/M metagenome (GOLD analysis project Ga0137375, IMG submission 104936) | Vadose zone soil microbial communities from Sagehorn Ranch, Mendocino, California, USA - Sage1_R_113_16 metaG | ecosystem: Environmental > Terrestrial > Soil > Vadose zone | place: USA... | reverse complement strand
GTTGCATTTTCCGGCAGTGCATCCTATACGAAGATTGTTCATTCTGCTTTCAGAGAACACTAAATGTCTCACCTGCATAAACCACGCAGCATCTCCTGACAGCCATTCTGTATATGTTCTTGTGGCCTTCGCGGCACTTTCATAAAGCCGAAAAGGACAGAACGAGATGTGGTCTTTGAAAAGAGGATTTCGCATCAAGGATTGGAGGCATTCTAGGGGATCTCGGTAGTAAAGGACAACAGGGTTTTTCGTAGGTACGGCAGTCTTCATCTTTATGGACTTCCAACTAGGACCAGATGGGAGTTTTTCTGCTCGGTCACGTAGAGACTTAGCGCTTTGGAATGAAAGTCCAATGCGGTTAATCTACGAAAAGTCAGTCTAACTAGTAATGAGATATAGGGAACGCTGACCAATTTCAACTTCAGAAACTCGCCAACAGAAGACATACTGAGTCCTGATTTCAGTAAAAAAGCAGCAAGTTGCCACTCTTCTTCTGAGGCAAAAGGAAAGTATAAATTGCCGGTTCTTTGTTCTGCGTATTCATCCTTGTCGAATAATTCCAAAAACGTTAAACCTTTATCATCAATGGGTCGAGATCGAGAGCCTTGAGGATGTAATTCCTTGTAGAAGGAATTGTCCGGCTCAAGGTTCTGAGGCTCAGGTGTAACGTCCATTTCGATATCTGGGAAGTCTTGAAATGGCTCTGGAGACTGGAATGATGGCGGACTTGTACCAGGAGGTGCGAGAGGTGCTGCATATATATTGGTTGTCGAGGAGGGTTGAGTGGTTTGATCAGGTAGCTGGGATTGCAGGACAGTTTCGAAATAGAGTCGACATTTTGAATAACGTTGGTTCATATGTTTCTGAACCGATGAGTCGGTCTTGAAAGACTTGCCACATCGCAGGCAAGTTGGTTTCCATTGAGATGACATTTTACTGATGGTAGCAGGAAAGCAATGGCAAAGTTCAAGGTGGGGTAGGATGCAAGTAGCGGACGGCAACCTTTATAGGGCAGTGAAATGGGCAAAGGATATTGTGTATAGGCAAGAAATAGGTAATATGACGACAAGACTGCGGCAGCCTATGACGATGGTCAATTGCGGCACAGAGGCTGCGGCACAGAGGACAGAGGCTGCGGCAGAGGCTGCGGTACAGAGGCTGCGGCACAGAGGCTGCGGCGTAAGGGCCTAAGCAGGTTGTCGTAGCGAAGTTGTCGGTCAAGTCGAAGCCACTCGTCCATTTGCCAACGAGCCATGATAAAACCAGTGTATGGTTCCGATGCCGGTTGTATGTCAGAGTACTGAAGAGTGCGAAATAGTGCAGAAGGAGTTGATAAGGTATCCTTGTTATAAAATGCGATCCAACCCCAAGTGGGCGAATGCCATCGAGCTTGCTCGTAGGTTGATGTACCGATGGCCCAGTAGTTATGCCGTCGGCCGAACGGCGTATCGGATTCGTAGTAACTTCGTCAAGAGGAACCACCGTCCGTTTAGAATTAGGAGAATAAAATATGTCCCCGCTGAGCGCGCCCACGCGATTTATCTATATTCTTGGGCCTAACGAAATGGAACATGTCAGGGAAAACATATCATAGAAAGTGGTGCAACGCACCCCATGAATTCCTTTACAGCAGGGAGGCAAGAAACTGGTCTGTTGGCGCAGGGAGCTGACATTTATCTGCAGATTAAGCTATGGGTAAAATGTTGAACTTGAAAATAAGACCAATGGTGTGATGGCAAACCTTGGTTATGGAGAAGGTATTGAATCCAGTCGGAAACAATTGAGAGTTGCGGAGGAGGGAGGTTTTTGAAAGAGGAGGCCGAGATCCCAAGAGAGCGTCAATCAAGTTGGGTGTCGTGCCTGTTCGATCCTAGGTACAGTTACTCCAGGACGAGGGCGAGGGATTCCAATTCCTTGTACAGTTACTAAGGAATTGATGAGTGTATGGGGAAAATTGAACTTAGCAACGTTCAGCACGAAGCCGCCGGGGCGCCGGGCCGATGTCAGGCGCAGAATCAACAAAATGTGTTCCCGTACATTGCCTCAGTGAGTCAGTAACCGTACAGGGCAATGCACCTCGATCGTTAATCCAGAGTATCGCCACTTGTTCTAGTACCTTCAATTCCCATTCCAAGGAGAGCGGGTTAGGATATTTCACCGAGATTACCGAGTTTTGTCTCAAGATATTTTTGTAGGCCTCGATTCTATCCCAACAACGGATTGGATATGAATGTTTGAAGGTGGGAGCTGCACAGCCGCGATCTCAGCTCTCGCAAGCACTTGAACTCGATTCTCAAGCCAATCTTGCTCAGGAAACAACTCGGAAGTTAGCCATATCCACAATCTGTTGCAGGAGCAATATACCACCTTGGTCATCAAGTCCAACACCTCCTTCGTGAGGTTTCGCGTCGTGATTATCCAACTATTCCCTAGAACGAGGACCTGGAAAGCATTCCCACAGAGATACCCGCGCTGACCCAAACTTGGGGAAGGAGGAGAGTTTTCTTTCCGAACGTCGGTCCTTCGACCCACTGGTTCTCCCAAACGTTCCACCGTCGCCAACTCCAGCTGCAACTGCCACGCCTTATCCCACTCCCGCCTTTGACACCTGTTCCGGCACTACCCTCATCTGTATCATCTGCAACTGACGTTAGGACGCCAACTAGTTTGGGGTTCACATCGGAATCGAGTTCTCCATTACGCTCAGTATCTGCGATAAGCTTGTCCTACCTAAGTGAACCATCGTTTACTCAATCAGAAATCGAGGAACTTGAAGTAGGGGAGGAGGGTGAGGCGGAAGTCCTTGAGGCTCGCTGTGTCGGACGGTGCCAACCTTACTATCTACTGTGCCACTATCGATTGTAAGACCTCCGATTCTTCCTTGATGAACCTATATGCTTATATTTTCCCTTTGTGGCATCATCTCCTAGCTCAAGACCTAGTGTGATTGTTGTCCCATCACTTTCGACACCAGAGCATCGAGATCTCATTGAAGTTCAAGGATTTACATCAAACACCTTCCCCTGCTACCCCTGTTCCTCACAGAATACCTCCTCAACTCCCAGCTCCACGACGCTACATTGAATTGGTTTCTGAACGTGAGCGAGACGAAGCACGAGGTCTTGGTACGCAAGATATCGAGCTGGACCAGGTGTTGCAGGACAAAGAGAGCTCGCTGAAGGAAATGGAAGCCTCTGCTGAAGATGTCCATGAAGAACTTACCCGGGTTAAGCAGGAGCGAGATCAACTAGGTTTTTCAGCTTTATCCGGTCATATATTTATCAAAGCTCATTTCTTTGGTAGTTGAGGCGAAGACCACTCTGCAAACCCAGCTAACGACGTTATCCAGTTCGCAGTCTTCTACGTCTTCTGAGGTCGAAACTTTACGACGGCGCGTGGATGACACTGAACGAGAGAAACGGGATCTGGTGGGTGTCATTAGTCGGCTAAAGGACGAGGGCACGCAGCGTGATGGTCAGAACAATAATCATTCTGTTTCAATATGGTATATCTCACTTGTATTTTTAGAGGAGATTCATACCCTTCGTGTAAATCTTAAGGAGGCACGTATGGAACACCAATCCATGGAGGCTCAATTGCGAGAATTGCGGTCAACAGAGACGGTCACAAAGGTAGGTTTTTTGTTTATGTTGACATTTTCTCTAACTAGTTTTCCAGTTCAAAACAGATTCTCTTGAACAACAACTGAAGTTATCTCAAGTTGAAGCCGAACGGGCGAACAACGATCTTGTGGCCAAGACGGACGAGTTCGCGAAGTATAGGCGGACAAAACATGCTGGAATCGCTACGCTTCAGGCTTCCTTTGACACACAGTCGACTTCATCCTCGGAGGCTTCTCTCAAAGCCCTTCAGTCTGCTCATACAGCACAAGGGCACCAATTAACTCAGGCATTGTCCAGAGCTCAGGATCTGACTGGCCAATTGGCAGAACAAGAAGCCAGGTATTCGAACGAAATTAGTGGTCTCAAGCGTCTCGTGTCTATGATGGAAGAAAGAGAACAACAAACGAAGGAAATAGTGGACAACGTTGAGCATGAATGGGCGACTGTTGGGGAAAAGGCTGAGCGAAGGGGGGCCACATTGAGAGAGCAGGTGGAGAAAGAAAAGAAGGAGCATCTTGAGACGGAGAAACGACTGGAACAACTCGAAGCTGTCCTAGACAAGATGGGAAGAGGAGAGCTGCCTGTCCCAGCTAGGAGCTCACCCTCTACGCCGTTCAGAGGAAATACTTCGATCGACTCCATTGAAAGCATGATAGGTCTCAGCCCTACTGTTGCGATGGCCAGCAGGGTCCAGCGTTCCGGCAAAACATTTACCGACATGTATGCGGACTACATTCGACTCCAAGAAGAATACGCGAAGAATATGACCATATGGACCGAACACTTTCGTCCGTTCTTGCACAAATTGAGGAGCGGGTTAGTGTGTTGCATTGTGGTTACTGAGTTATGTCTCAAGAATTTTTCTAGGCCCCGATTTTCTCCCAACAACGAATCGAGTATGAACGTTTGCAGGTCGAAGCCGCACAACTGGGGTCTCAGCTCTCGCAGGCACTCGCGTTCCGCGATTCTCAAGTCAATCTTGCGCAGGAAACAACTCAAAAGTTGGCCAGATCCACGAATGAGGCCAATCTGTTGCAGAAGCAATTGTATGACCTTGGCCGTCAAATCCTCTCGAACGAGGACCTGGAAAGCCTTCCAGTAGAGGCTACTACCGATACTTCAACTCTCATTTCCAGTCATCTTGTCCTTTTCAGGAATGTCGACGAATTCCAGCAATAAAACCAGCGGTTGCTAAAGATTGTCAGAGACCTTGGAGAGAAGATGGAGAGAGAGGAGAGAGAGTACCGTGAAGCCATGGAAAGGGAACAAGCGGAGGCGATCCGAGAAGCCCATGAAACAAGGCAAGAACTGGCTGCTCAGAGCAGCGAAAGTATTATCAAGACCTACGTCAAGGAACCGGACGCCCTCAAAACTATCTCGCGCTGATGCTGGTGTTGGCTTACCATCTGGATCTCTGTCAAACGGAAGCCCTGGCGTATCGGGCGAATTGGCACAAGAACTCGCTGAAGTGCAGAGTCCGTTCAGTGCTTACCAGGTAGAGATGGGCGTCGACTCGGGACGCTTGCGTGAGGATTTCATTGCCGCTCAGAGGGAGGTCAATGGAGTGTCCGCCGCATTAGCTAAGGCCAACGCAAAGGTTGAATTCTTGTTCGGTAAGGGTGATTGCACACACGGCTTTCCTATATCCTTAATTCGCTTCAACAGACAGGCAGCGGATGCACGAAGAGCAGTTCCGCGTACATAACCTCGAAATTGATGAGCTAAGCAAACGGAATGCCCACCTCAATGAGCAGAACGTCCGTCTGGATATTGAATGCGGACGACTCGGAGGAACTTCAAGTTTCCCTTGGGCGTCTGGAACAACTGCGCAATAAGTGTGCAAATCTCCGTGCTGAAAAGAAGATTTGGGAGGTTAGTACTTCCCTGGTTAATGATTGCCTGCCATTAAAATACCTCAGGGAATTCAAGGTCGGCTTGTGGAAGAAAACAAGTCACTTGCTATGGAAAGGTCACACCTGTCAGACCCTACGAGCAATATGCAAAAGATGCACAACGACCTCGAGAGATCTGGCGAGAACGACCGGCGACGTCTAGAAAGCCAGCTACAGACGTTGGAATCCCAGTCATGCGTTGATGGCTTGAGTATTTCCTATCGTTAAAGCCCCGATGAAAATTTTAGCCAGCATCTCCGAACGCAGCTACTTCAAGAAGTTGAAGAACGAGAATCGATTCGACACATTCCGTTGCAGAAGGATATCGAGCTTAAGCAGCTACAGGCTAGGATTGAGAAAAATGTAGGGTTTTAGTGCCAATCTCTGCATTGATACTAATTTGTGTTTGCTAGGCACAAGAGTTCTCGAAAACATGCGAAGCGCTCGTGGAAGCTCAGACAAGCAAAAGGCACCTGGAAGAGAAAGTCGAAGATTTGAGTCGACAATTGAAGGGTAATGTGGAGAAGCGTGCTGTCTACAAACGTCGTCCTAGTAAGCAAGACATCAGCCGTGAGCAACAGCTTGAAACCGAAGTAGCACCTCTCAGGTTTGTTTTCCCTGTATTTGATCAACGTGATTTCTAACATTAAAACATGTAGAACTGTTCTGAAAGTAACGGAGGTCAACTTAGTTGCCACGTCGACCAATTCAAGGAGATCAGTCAAGCAAGCGAGGCAGCCCTGGTCGCGCTGAATACGACATTCGATGAATATAAGGCATTGTCCGAGGCTTCCATTGTTCGTCACGAGGTCAGTCTCGCTTTTTCAAAAATATTTTGCAAAAAGATAATGAGTTTCCTGCTAGTCCGAGATCAAGTCCTTGCAGGAGAATGGAAGCAAAGAGCTTGCCGAGATACGTGCCAAGTTCAACGAGCAACAGAAGGCATTAGAAGCTGAACGCACGGCATGGATTGACGATAAGAAAACACTTGAGGACACCATCGTGGACCTCAGTACATCGGGAAAGCAAACGGAGAGCGATCGTAATTCAAGGGAACAGGAACTGAGTGCTTTGGAGGACCGGGCAAAGGTGAGTTTCAAAGTGTTCTATTCCTTCTGGATTTTGAGGACAAACCCTTTGCAGAGCGCGGAACAGTGATATTCCCAGGAAACCATCGCGCATGCTGAATCCATGAAGACTTTGGATGGGTTAAAGAAGGATCTTGCAGCTGCTCGAGCTTCTGCACGAGGATTACGAACAGCAGCGGAGACAGCCAAAGCTAAGCTCACGTCTTCGGAAGGCAGTTGGAGGGAAAGATGCTCTGGACAAGGAAGTTGCAGATCTCAATGCTCGGTAGTGATTCTTTTCTTACAATTTTCTGCATTATTGATAAGGACTTCACAGCTGCCAAGAACTCTCACAACAGAACGCCACATTGCATCAACACCTTGAATCTATCAGCGCTCAAGCGACTCGCATCCGTCAGGCCACAGAGGCTCCTGTGGATCATGTTCCCGAAGGGGAAATTGCGACCATTGACGACACCGACAACAGAATGTCGGAGCTCCGTTCTGTTGTAAGCTACTTACGGAAGGAGAAAGGGATCGTCGATTTGCAACTAGAGATGGCTAAACGAGAAAATGGTGTTCTCAAGAACCAAAATGAACGCCTCTCTCAGAGACCCGAGATACTCTTGCTGAAGTAAGTTTATTTTGTGCTACTGATTCGGTATAAGAGACTGACATGCATCCAGGAGAGGGAACGTGCAGTCCAGGACACTGCTTCTGTCACCCAGCATGCCGAACTTGTCGAAAGGATTAACTAGCTCAACATCTTAAGGGAAAGCACTGCTACCTTGAGAGAGCTCGACAAAGAAAGTCCGCATTCTCGAGGCCAAGCTGAAGCAACTATCCGAGGAACTTAATCCTGCCAAAGAAGAAGCACGATCGGCGATAGCAGAACTCGATGCAACCAAAGTCCAAATGCAGCATCTCGAACAAGAGTCACTGAGGTGGCAAGAGCGTAATGCTCAACTCCTCACAAAGGTGAGGTGATTTGCATGGTATCCTTACTCAAGATCTAAATCTTTTCTGCTCCAGTACGACCGTATTGATCCAGCAGAAGTACAGGCTCTTAAGGATGAGATCTCACAATGGAAAGAATCGGCCGCTTCTGCACAGCAAAAGGTTACTGAGAAAGAAGCAGAAGTAGATACTTCGACAAAACGGGTAAGTTCGACACAAGCCTTCAGTGAATCTGAAGCTGGAAACAATGCAGGTGGACGCCTTGGAAGGGAACTTACGTGCTCATAAGGAAACGATGGGGAAGAACTTCCAAGCCTTCCGACAAAAAGTGGGAGAACTGAATAAGCAAGTGTCTACCCTCACGGAAGAGAAGCGGCAGTTAGAGGCAAAGGTTGAGAATGTCCAACAAGAGAATGGCTCACTCAAAGCATCCCAGACACCCCAGCAACCAGATGGAAGCACAGCAAACGGTGCTCAGATAGAAGAGCTCCAGAAACAAAACGTTTGTTTCCTTATTTTCTCTGCCATTCTGCCTTCTGACCATTATGCAGGATTCCTTGCGCACAGAGCATGATCGGTTGCTCGCTGAGAAAGACACGTGGGTTAAACAAACTGCTTCTACCGCAGAACCAGTAAATCCCGAGGTACCGAAAGTCTGGGAAACAGAGAAGGCGGAATTGGTCAAGCTACGCGATGAGGCACTAGAAAACAAGGTGGCTCAATTGGGTGCCAATCGGACTACGGCCACACCGACTTCTGCAGGGATCTCACACCCTAAGCTTGTTGTGGCTACCAAGGCTGGTACGAGTGCTGCACCCTATCTCCCCGAGCCTCCATTAGGACCTATTGCAGCGCAAGGCGGCGCTCCACTGCAGGGAGCAGGACAAGGCGGTAAGATCGGCCGTGGTGGAGCACCGCTCCCACAACCACCTGTGAACCCTGCAGGAACGACTGTTATGAGCGGTGGGATCTCTATCATAGGCGCAGCAAGCAAGAGACCCTGGGAGGATGGCTCGACGTCTTCAGATGGTTCTCTTGCAAAACGATTAACACCTGCGGACGCCCAGAGTCATGCCGAATCCACGATGGGTTCAAGAAGGATCGGAAATTTGTCGACAATTGAAGGGGGACTTGCAGTCTACAAATGTCGCCACATCAGCCGTGAGCAACGGCTTGAAACTGAGCCTGCAGACCTTAGGTTCGTTTCCCCTGTGCCCAATCAGTGTGATTTCTAACATGGAACATATAGACCTGCTCTGAAAATAACAGAGGTCAACTTACTTGCTGCAATGAGCGGACCAATCAGTCGTTGCACTGAATAGAAGAAGAGATGAATTTCCTGCTAGTCTGAGATCAAGGTCACATTCGAAGAACAGAAGCAAGATTCTACAGACCTCAGTACATCGGAAAGCAAAGGGAGAACGACTGTAATGTGCTCTGGACAAAGAAGTTGCACATTTGTTCCAGAGGCTGGAGATCTCAGAGCACCTGCGCATACTGATTTATATTCTCATTCCCTCCACCATCGTTGAAATTTGTCCTGTCGACATTGTAGCCTTCCGTTTACTATTATAAGTCATTTTTGATCATATGACTCGGCCCGAACCGTAACCACGGCGAAAGTTCAAGCTTTCAATTTTCGTTCAATACCATCACTGCCTATTGCCCCAGTATCTGTACAATCGGGTGTTGGATTACCCTAGTATCTGTACAGCATAATCCGAAATATTGCTGTCTTCGTTTGTTTATGACACTGTTGCTCAAATTGAAGACCTATCGTACTTTTGAATCTCCATTGTTACTTTCTTCAATCATTGTAATATATGTCCAAGGCTGATTGTGTTCCAGAACCCATGGCTCCCCACCACGTTGAAGGAAACCTTGCTCCTAGTCAAGCCACCGCTTCATTGGTAGATTCATTGACTTTCGTAAGTCCTTTTGTTTATATAAATACCCATCAACGGCGGATTCAATGCCATCTTGATTCCAGGATTGCCCTGAAGCCATTTTCAGTCAAGAAGAAGCCGTGGTGTTTCTAGCGCAAGCACACCAGTTGCGCGTGAAATATGAAGACCAAAAACAACAATCTCTCGTTCAATTGCAACGTGCTCTGGATGATGCCAAAATTGCGGACAAGCTGCTTTTCGATGCTGATATCCACATCGGCAAGGTCAAACATACTATTCATAAATCTGGTTTTCAAGTTCCTAAGAGACTGGTTCCGTGGCAGAAGAGACAGGTTCTGACCGAAGGAGGTATGTTTTACTAAGTCTAAATCAAACACTTGTTGACCTATTTTTCGTCAGTCCTTCATTCTATTCGGGTCGGCGAAGACGACAGTATTAGCATTATTTTGGACTAAGTGTTCGATGACTCTTGTAAACCTCCTAGTATGTTTTACTATAACTACCGTTTGGTGCCTACTAGCTCCCTTTTTCAGATGTACAAATGCTTGTATCTTCAGGTCAAATTACTGTTGGTATGGAAATTATACTAGCATTAAATTCCGGTTCCTGGTTTGGTCTAATTCAAGGTGTTCGGATGTAATAGACCGACGCTTAAGCTCCGGGGTTGTATAAATGGCTGTGTTCCTCAACATTTAAATTCAACCACAAATTTCTAGTCGTCTTTATTCCCTTTCTATTCTCCCCTTTTCTGCTCACCTAGATTCACGAAGTACCATTCGACTCACGAGCTTTATTATGCCCAAGCCTAGACCTAGACCAAGGACCAAAGCTCTAGCTGCGCAGACGAAAGAACAATCTGGTACGCGTCTATTACTTGCTTGGGACACAACGTGGATTATTTCATGTTTTCAACAGTAGCGGAAGCATTGGATACCTCTAATGGTACTGCGAATCCGATGGACAAAGGTCAGTCACTACATCATACACCAGTACTTGTTTACTTGATTTCGTCTGCAGAAAATGTCAATATACCTGAGCAATCTGGTGGCTGACCCCGACGTGCAAATAGAGGCCAGCTCATGCGAGCCATTCTCGACAATTTGGAGCCAGACGATGAGTTGAATGGCCCCCAAGTCAACCGGCGTGGTCTCAAGCGTCGTGTCGTAGAGAGTGATGACGAGGGTAATCAAGATGCTATTCCGGCAGATACGCCATTGAATCCTATGGCCCCACCACTAAAGCGGCGCAGAGGAACTAAGGTAAGTTTACTATCCATATTCACATCTCATCTTGTTTTACGTGATGCGTAGGCACCTCCGAGTTCATTTAATGCTCCCCAACAAGATTCAATTCAGGTAACTGCGCCATTGCCTGTGCAACAAGCCCCGGTAAATGGCTTGTACCCCACAATTCAGGGCATTCAGAATACCAGTCGCAATCCCACAGCATCTCGTCAGGCCACTCAATCCGTTCATCAAGCTGGGCCGCTCCATACCCAGAATTGGCCATCAGCGCCTACCGCACCTCAGACTCAAGTCTCGCAGCCAGCCAGCCACCAAACTGCTCAGAAGTCCAGGCCACCTCCGCCTGCTAATCGTGACATTCTTTTGACAGATTTGGTGCCAGTTCAGTCTCTTCCGAAGGTGAACGAGGATTTTGAACACAACGATATATATGGCGATGAAGGTGAAGACTTTGTGGAGAATAGGGATGGTAGTTACAACGAGCCAGACAACGAGCCAGACAACGAGCCAGACAACGAGCCATACGACGATGACAACAACAACATGCAGCATGATGACGATGATGATGACCGACCCTGGGATCAGTGGCATCGTCAACCTCGGGGTAATGATAATGCTGGTAAGTGTCTTGATGAATTATTGAGGTTACTCAATATCTATGGTTTTTAGAAATCGATGAACAGTCGCCAGATGAAGATGAGCGGCAAGCTCTAGCTGTCATCAGACAGCGGTCCCGAACACAGAGTCCACAACCATCCGCAACTGATGTACTTGTTGAGCACCAGCGCCGCAACCGTGTGGTTGGTCTGCCAACTGAAGAACGACTTCGTGCTGCTGCCCAGCAGCAACTATATGGAGGCAATAACTTGGATGTTGACGGCCACACTCCTGAACCCGAGGACGGTAGTGAAGATGAAGAACCTGCCTCTGGTCGAGCTCAACGTCACTCGAAATCAAATGGCTCAGCTATACCAACAACGTTGCGTTTCTACCGTGACAACTGGAAGGTGGCCATGGAAGAGGCAAAGAGACGCTTTCGGGGCTATGTTCTTCTTCAAAATGCATTTCCGACCAGAGATGAGCATCTCCATGAGGCGGCTCACATTTTAACTGAGGTCATCGAAGAGATGAAGAATGAGGAGAAAATCTTTGACGAAGGTATGGTTCCTGCACTGTGATTTCCTTCCATTCACATCTTTCTTTCGTAGAATTTTGCCAGAACAGAGACATGAATATTGTGGTGCGTGAAATCATTTACATGCCGATTATTGGTCATCGAGTCACCCTACCCTTTTAGGTCTTCAAGGAAGCATCGACATATCGTTGTAAAATGAAGACTGAAGTTGGCCGGCCAATTGTTCTCAGCGATTACAGGGAGTATCTTGTTGCCAGGGAATTTGATGGGGGCAATCAATTAGAGGAGCAGTCAATCATTGCAACCCAAATCGAAGAATTGATTGGCCCTGCTTGCAAGTTTCACTTAGGAGAGTCGGAAGATGTGAGTTCCACGCTTTTGTAGACTCTTTTTACTAACTGGTACAATTCGGACTTTTAGGGCCGTTCGAGCAACTTCATGCACCCTGCCATTGAGCGCTTTTGCCTTTTGATGTTCTATAGTGGAACGGAGCCCATCGCCAAACAATTTCCAGACAATTTCAGAACCGAGGTACCAGAACATGCTGTTGCCGTCGCAATTACCTGTGTAGGTTCTTCTTTTACCTCAATTCATTTGACTGATTCTTCTGAATGGAAGATCTATCATTGTCTGGATGAGTTTCGGCACAATGGCTACCGCATTTCAAAAAGTTTCAGTTCTGCAAATTATCAAGACATCTACGAAACTATTCTGGAGCTCATTAGCCAGCTGAAGACAAGCCAATACCACAAGAAGAAGTGGGACGAAGCGCGCAAAAAGTGGGCTCAGAAGGGAATGTAAGTGAACAGCTATTCAAAGAATGTTTTACACTTACATTGAAATTAGGAAACTTATAAACCCCAAAAAGATTCGGAAAGGTGCTGGACTTCGAATCTTCCTCGCTTAGCATAGCCCTTCTCTTCTACCTTCTCCCCTTCCGCCTCGGATGAGTGGCCAGCCATTCTCCGCTCTTGTTTCCTTTTTTGTCTATTTTTGCTTTTTTTGACCGCTTGATGACCCATTTACGACTATTACGACTATTATGACTATTATGATTGTTATGATTTTGTCTGTACCTAACGATGTGTTATGTCTCCTCTTACCATCGAAATATATTTGATGTTGCAACTGTGTACTGCTAGAAAAGGAAACTAGGTTGATTTCCAAATATAGTAATTATCGGCGATGGAATACAGATATCTGGACCAAGTTACACATCTACATATAGCAGTGTAGACACTACAATGCTACTTCATAACTTGAAAGCAAATCTAGGAAGCATTGTATACCATACAGACTAATTATATACCTCATTTATATGACTATATAGCAACTACAGAGTGTATATATACTTCTAGCATAAGGTTGTATAGCAACCTACTTAAGGACATGTAATGCTAAATAGCTGACCAATGTTGTTCCATAACAAAGTCAGTACTCTACATATTGTTCCATGACAAAGTCAGTACTCTACATACTGTTCCATAGCACAGTTAGTCCATTCCATACCAGAGTGTAGCACTCCATATCCACCACTGATCAATCTATAATTAGTGCAGGAGGTTATATACATAGGGACCTATGCTACACCACTATGGTGCTATATAGTGGTATATAGCACTCCCTAACCAATACAAGAATTCCTGATGACTCGCAAGGCGGACTTGTCAGCTGCGGTCAATCCTGCAAACCACATATTGTCGTAGAAGT
>Ga0137375_10006828_pt1 | contig 13536 bp, 10 predicted proteins | sample SagtaG_24_FD_104936 | JGI IMG/M metagenome (GOLD analysis project Ga0137375, IMG submission 104936) | Vadose zone soil microbial communities from Sagehorn Ranch, Mendocino, California, USA - Sage1_R_113_16 metaG | ecosystem: Environmental > Terrestrial > Soil > Vadose zone | place: USA... | reverse complement strand
TCACAGGGTCGGACAAGATGGAACCGCCGACGAAGCGATCGTCGAAACAAGATCTTCCGCAGCAGCGAGCGTGAGCTGCCGAAGCCGATCCCGAGGGCAGCACTCACGGTCACACCCAGGCAACGTCGCTGTCGAGCTCGAGGTTGAAGTGAAGCGGTCGCGGTTGATCCGCACGCCGGTTAGCGCTCAGGCTCCATGTCAATGGATAGCTCACGATCGATGCCAGTCGATCGGCTGGCCCGGAGCCAGAGGTCGCGCTGGCGGGCGGCGCGGCGTACCGCGCCGAGGCGTTGGCGAGCGGGTTCGTCCGCGGCGTTGCGGGCGCCTGATCGCCCGGGCTCGCGCCGTAGGGCAGTAGGTCGAGGTCGGCGGGCTGCTCTCGCATGGCCAGGAAGACGAGCGGGATGACGCAGACGAGCGCGCCCGCCACTGTGAACGAGGCCGCGCCAGGCGGCTCTCGACCAGCGAGGCGAGCAGGGGAAGGAAGAGGAGCTGGCCGGTGGCCGTGCTGGGCGGTGAGCATACCGAGGACGAAGCCACGCCGGGCCGCGAACCAGCGCTGCACGACGGTGGCGCCGAGAACCATCGCGGTCGTGCCCGGTCTGAGCCCAACCAGGCCGCACCAGAAGAGGACGAGCTGCCAGGGCCCGCGCATGATCGTGGTGAGGGCGCCGCCGCTCGCCACCAGCCCCAGCGAGGCCATCACCGTGCGGCGAATGCTGAACGACTCCATGAGGGTGACCGCGAGGGGGCCGACCAGGCCGTAGAGGACGAGGTTCACCCTACCGCCGACGAGATGAGCGCGCGGTTCCAGCCCAGCTCGCGCTCGAGCGGCACGATGAGGACGCTCGGCATCGCGCGCACGCCGGCGGCGGCGAGCAGCACGAGAAGGTGACCGCCGCGACGATCAGGCGTAGTGGAGCGGGCGCCGACTCACGAGGCCACCCGGAGCGCGCCGAAGCGGGGCGCGGTGGTCGGACGGGGTGGTGCCGACCAGGCGCAGAAACGCGCGGCACATGGACCTCGGCGCTGCCGAAGCCGGCCTGCGCCGCCACCCCGAGCCCGTAGCGCGACAGGTCGAGCGCGCGCTGCGCGGTCTCGATGCGGATCTGCGCGACGAGCTCGGCGGGCGAGCGGCCGGTCTCGGGCCGGAAGACGCGCGAGAGCTGGCGCGGGCTCACACCCAGCCGCCGCACCAGGGCCCGCACCGAGAGATCGGCCGCGGGATGCTCGACCGCGTCTACCGTGTCAGTGCGGTACGCTCCGCGATGTGCGTCGCGTCGTCCGCCAGGCGATCGATGACGTCCTTGCGGTACGGGATGGTGCTGCCTGTCTCTTCTCCCCCCAATCATGACTTGCATCGAGGCCGAAAGACCGTGACCGAACGTCCTAAGGCCGCGTTCCGAAGACGCTAAGAAACCGGATCAGGAAATGCGATCACCAAATCGTGTGCTTTTATTTTCGAAGCAGGCTGGCCCGTGCTCTCGCGACCTTGCACGTGCAGTAGCGCGGGTAGACGGCAGTTCGCGGAGTTGTGAGATTTCGGCAAGAAAATGATCGGTCGACGGATAGAAACGGGTTCCTGAAAAGCAGAACGGGTCAGGAGGCGCGAGCGATGACTGACCCGGGGCGAGACGCGGCGGCAGCGATGGTCGGCGGGGCCGGAGGATCTCTTCTCGTGTCGACCCTGATCCGAGCCGGGGTCGCACCGAAGCCGGCGGCGGTCGCTGTAGCGATCGTGGGAGGGCTCGCCGCGCTTGGTTTGCGAGGTATGGCACGACACGTGGCTCTGGGTGCCGCGGCGGCAAGCCTGGGGCGTCTCGCGCTAACGTGGATGCAAGCGAAGGCCGGCTCGTGGCGACATGAGCGGGACGGGACTGCGACGCGAGTTACCAGAGCCCGGAGCGAGCTGGCGCGTGATGACGAAGGGAGTACTCCGGTGATCCAGATCCCGGAGCCGGGCCAGGCAGGAGGCAAGGACGAGGATGCTGAAGGTGGAGCAGATGCTGGTGTCGCCGTTTCTGAGGTCGAGGGTGGCGTCGGTGTGTCTGACGTCTCGTCCAGCGTCCGGGATCCCGAACGCGGCGTCCCGCGGGGCGGTAATGCCGTACGAAATCGACCCGAGGGGGGTGGCGTGGGCGACGCGGCGGATGCGCACGCCGGGCTGTTCTCCAGGCGGTGCGACCGATGGCCACGAGGCGTCACGTGTCGGCGAACTACCTGACGACTGCGGAGGCTGCCGCGTACGTCCGTTTTCGTGGCGCGAGCGGCATCCGGGCCGCTGTCCGGCGACGTGAGCTCCTTCCCGACGGGGCTGGGCCACGCGGCGTGCACCTGTTCACGAAAGAAACGCTTGATCGGTTCGTCCGGGCGCGGGCACAGTCGTTGGGTCGGCTGGTGTCGCGTCCGGGCCTGGAGTCGACCATGGCAAGGAAGACGCAACATCGAGGCATCATGGAACTGGCGAAGAACCGATACGCGATCCGGGCGCGGGCAACTTGCCCGCGTACCGGGCGTCGAAAGGAGGTGCGACGCGAAGCGGTCTGCACGCTGCGGCAGGCGTGTGCGCTGCAAAGAGAATGGAGCGAGGAGCTGCTGCGAAGCCTCGCGATCGATCCGGCCCCGCGGGTCCGTCTGGCGGACTTCGCGCGCTCGTGGCTGAGTGGACGGATCGAAGCCGGCAGGCTGAAGCCGTCGAGTGCCGCGAAGATCGCGAGCGTGTTCGACATCCACATCGTGCCGTCGGAGCTGGGTAGCCTGTACGTCGACGACATCGGGCCGGCGGACATCGAGAAGTGGCTCGAGGGCCAGCGGCGCAAGCGATATGCGCCGGGTAAGGGCTCCGCGACGAGCCGGAGGGCGCCCAGGACGCGCGCCTACTCCAGCATGGCCATCCTCGGTCACTACCGCGTGCTGCGCACGATCATGCGCGCGGGGGCCGCGCGGTACAGGTTGGCCAATCCCTGCGATGGCGTGGTAGCGCCGTCCGCGAGCTCGCGGCAGGACAACTACCTGACCAGCGAGGAGCTCCAGAAAGTGCTCGCGTTCGTCGAGAAGGAGTCGCCCGAGTGGTACCCGGCGGCGATCCTCGACGCCTTCACCGGGCTGCGGTGGGGCGAGCTGTCCGCGCTCAAGTGGGAGGACATCGACGAATCCGCCAGCGTCGTCAGGGTCCAGCGCGGCAACTGGAAGGGGAAGGAGCAGGACTCCACGAAGACCGGAACCGTGAAAGTCGTCCCGCTCCTGCCGGAGGTCGCCGAGGTCCTTCAAGCGCATCGGCGACGCATGATCGCGGAGCAGCATCCGGGACTCTCGGCAGGCTGGATCTTTCCGACCCGGCAGGGCGGGCTCCACAAGGGTTCGCCGCTCGGGAAGCTCCTCGCCCGAGTATGCGCTGCGGTGAAGACCGGGCGGCGAGTGACGCCGCATGGCTTCCGGCACACGCTCAACGATCTGCTCCGCCGCGACGCCCGCGCCGAGGTCACGCGCGCCATCATCGGGCACACGACCGAGCGCATGACGCACCACTACAGCCACGTCGACGAAGCCGAGAAAAGGGCTGCGGTGGCGCGCGTATTCGACGTGGTCACCGGCGGAAAAGGGGTGGAAGAGGGGTGGCGACATCCCGCGAGACCCATCGACGTGACAACCCGAAAACGAAAAACCCCGCCTTTCGGCGGGGTTGACCCTGGAGGTGCCACCCGGATTTGAACCGGGGATGGAGGTTTTGCAGACCTCTGCCTTACCGCTTGGCTATGGCACCGGACCCGACTCAGCGGGTTTACCAGACGCACGGCCCGGGTCGCAACCTGCGCAGCCCTTCTCGCGAGATGGCCATGCCCCATGATCCACGCAGGATGCCGACGTTCGCACGAGGCATTTCGCCCCATCGTGGCGGTCGGCCACAGCGGGCCAGGGCAAGCCGCCGCGGCGGTGGGCCGCGCTCTGGCATGCCGCCTGCTTGGGGAGGACAACGAGACGGACGCACTCCCATGAGAGACCGTTCCATGCCGCTCCTCACCGCGCTCGCGCTCGCACTGGCTGCGGGCGGCGGATGCAGAGCGGATCGAGATGACCCGGCAGCCACTGGCAAGGTCATCGACGAGACGAGGGACGGCGACTTCATCGCCGGGACCGAACGGCGCCTCGCCGAGCTGGAGCGGCAGGCGCAAGAGCTCAGGGCCAGAGTCGAGGAGCACGCCGACGAGCTGCGAGGCGAGGCCAGGCGCGAGATCGACCGCGGGCTGGCCGACCTCGAAAGTGCGCGGGCGCAGGCGCAGTCCGCGCTCGATCGCTTCCGCCAGGCGACCTCCGAGAAGGTGGCCCAGATCCGGCAGGAGACCGAGACCGCGCTCCAGCGAACCCGGGACGCCGTCGATGCCGCGCGCGGACGTGTGAGGGTCGAGATGAAGTAACGCGAATTGTTCTCGGACGTCCAATGGGGTCCAGGCAAGTGCGAAGTGCCCAGCCAGCCATGAGGCAACTCCAGCCAACAGGCAACCCATAGACAATCCTTCAGTTGGACACGCGATGCGGCGCCGCTCGCCCCCTACCCGATCGCGCCGCAACGCTGCCTGCACCGGGCGGCGCCGTTCAGACCGGAACTGGGCGGCGCCGCACGGTGACAGGACGTTTTCGGCGGTGCCACGGACTCGCCACGTGGCCCGGTGATACCTTCGGCCGATGCGACGTCGAGATGCCCTCAAGAGTATCGGAGCATTGGCGGGTGCGGGGGCGGCTTCGCGGCTTCTCCCCGGGTGCGGCGGCGATGACGACGACGATGGCGGCAGCGGCAGCGACGCTGGACCGCCCGGCAGCATCACGACCCTCGTGGTCGTGATGATGGAGAACCGCTCCTACGATCACTACTTCGGCGCCCGGGCCCTCCTCGAGGGCCTGCCCGGCGATGGTCTCGTGAAGGGCATGAGCAACCCGGACATGGCCGGCTCGCCGATCGAGATCTATCGCGAGACGGATTTCTGCGTGGCCGATCCGCCCCACGGCTGGGATGAGTCGCGCGCACAGTTCAACGGCGGCGCCAACGACGGGTTCGTGCGCGCCTATCGCGACGCTCACGCGGAGGTCAAGAACATCCCGCCCTTCGTCATGGGCTACTTCGGGCGCGAGGACCTCCCGTTCTCCTGGTCCATCGCCGATCAGTACGCCTCGTGCGATCGGTGGTTCTCCTCGGTCATGGGGCCAACGTATCCGAATCGCACGTACCTCCACTCCGGGCAGTCGGGAGGTCGGATGGTCAACGACTCGCTGGAGGAGCTGACCGCGCATCCGTACGACTGGCCCACCATCTATCACAAGCTCGCCGAGGCGGACGTTCCCTGGGGCTACTACTACTCCGACCTGCCGTTTCTCTTCCTGTGGGGGCCGAACCTGCCCAACCCGGAGAGGAACATGCTACCCCTGGTGACCTTCTTTGCCGACGCGGCCGCCGGCACGCTGCCGCCGCTCACCATGGTCGACCCCGCTTTCGGCAAGACGGGCAACGACGACCACCCACCCAAGCACCCGATCCTCGGGCAAGCCTTCCTCGCGTCGGTCTACGCCGCCCTGGCCAACTCCCCGCAGTGGAACAACACCCTTCTGGTCGTGACTTACGACGAGCACGGTGGTCTGTTCGACCACGTCGCCCCGCCGCTGGCGGCCGACGACCGGGCCGACCAGGGGTTCGATCAGCTCGGCTTCAGGGTGCCGGCCATGGCGGCCGGGCCGTACGTGAAGCGGGGGGGCTACGTGAGCTCGGTGGTGCGCGACCACACCTCGATCCTCAAGCACCTGGGCGGCATGTTCGGGCTCTCGCCAATGACCGCGCGAGTGGCTGCGGCCGAAGACCTGAGCGAGCTCATCGACCAGGAGCGGCTGGCCGCCAACAACCCGGCCCCGCCGGCCGAGGTGCCGGCGATCGTGGTGGATCCGTCGACCTTCGAGCCGGAATGCCTGGGCGCGGCCGCCCTCGCGCACGAGCCGAGCGACCTGGAGAAGCTGGCCGACGCCGGCTTCTTCCCGCCCGAGCTCGACCGGCGCAGCGAGGCACGCGACCTCCTCTACTTCATCGGCGAGCAGCTCGAGCGGTTCAACGCCGGCCGTATCCGCCGCGGGCGATAGAAGGCCGCCCTCCCCGCCGGCGTGGCCGGCGCGCAGCCCACGCCGCACCTCCGCGTTCGCCATGTGCTACCGTGAGATCGCGCGGCACGCGGCGGCGTGAGTATCGGTCCGCCTGGCGCTGTCGGATCCTGGTATCCATGCGCACCGTGCCCCCAGCTCGGGGACGCGAGGGAGGCAACGAATGACTCGACGCTCTTGCCAGGTGTTCGTCGCGGCCGCGGTGGCCCTGCTCGCCGCGCGCCCTGCCGGCGCCCAGGTGGAGGGCGGTCGGCCGAAGAGCCCGGCCCCGCGGCCGGTCGGGGCGCCGCCGCGCCCGCCCCACCCGGCGGGGCCACTGCGGGTCGATGAGTTCGCGCCGGCCAGCGGCAGCGCGGGAACGCACGTGACGATCAAGGGCACCGGCTTCACGCGTGGGACGACAGTGCTGGTCGACGGCCACGGCGCCGCGGTCCAGTCCTGGACGCCCACCCGGATCGTCTTCGCCATGCCGGAGTTCGACGGCGACGCCGAGATCGCGCTGCGCAGGCCGGGCATGGCCGGAGACGTCCGGGTCGGCCGGTTCCGCCACATCGCGGGACCGAGAACGGGCGCGGTGGTTCGCCGGCTCGCGCCTTCGTCGGGTCCCCCCGGGACGATCGTCGAGCTCATCGGCACCGGCTTCCAGCGCGCCGCCACCGTCACGATGAACGGGCGGCCGCTGGCCGTGAGCGAGTGGACGCCGCAGCGGATGGTGGTCACCATCCCGGAGGCGGCAACGACCGACTTCCTCCTCGTCAGGCAGCCGGGCGGCGAGACGGTGCGCAGCCCCCTGCCCTTCCGGGTGGTCGCGCGGCCGCCGGTCATCGCGCGCTTCGCCCCAGAGGGCGGCCCGCCAGGTACGCGGGTCCGCCTCAGCGGGGCCGGCTTCACTCCATCCGACCGGGTGCTGTACGGCACCATCCCCACTCCGGTCCTCGGCCGCGGTCCCGGCTGGGTCGATGTCGAGGTCCCCCGCCGCGCCTGGCAGAGCGAGCCGTTCCAGGTGCGCGGCCCCAGCGGCACGGCCAGGTCGGAGCATCCCTTCTCTCTCGACGTGTCGCCGGTCGTGATCGGCTTCGGGCCGAGGCACGGCCCGCCCGGCACCCAGGTCGACATCATGGGCAGGAACTTCCGCGACGGGGACTGGGTGGCGCTGGCCGGCAAGCGCCTGCCGATCGTCGAAATCCGGCCCCGCCGCATCAGCGTGACCATCCCGATCGGGTCGGAGAGCGGCAACCTCGTGGTCGGGCGCGACAGCGACGAGACGACCGCCCCCGGCCGCTTCGATGTCCTCAACCCTCCCAGCTTGACCGTCTTCACGCCGACGCGCGGTGAGCCGGGCACGCTCGTCACCCTCACCGGCTCGCATCTCACCGGCGCCGAGGTCTTCTACGGGCGCGAGCGCATCCCGGTGCGCGAGACGCAGGGCGACGGCTCGCTCGTGGTCGAGATCCCGCGCGCCGCGCGCGACGAGCGCTTCCGCGTGCGCACCCGCGCCGGCACCGCCGAGGCGCCGCGCGTCTTTCAGGTCCAGTACTATGCCGTGATCGAGGACGCGACGCCGCGCGCCGGCGTTCCGGGCGCGACCGTCGTGCTGCGCGGGCGCCACCTGGACAAGGCCGAGGACTTCTACATCGGCTCGGTCAGATTCGAGCTCGTCGCGCGCGACAACGACTCCGCCACGTGCAGGGTGCCGGAGGGGGCGCGCAGCGCGCCGGTCACGTGGGTGAGCTTCGGCCGGCGCAGCGAGACCGCGTGGCGATTCGACGTGCTCGCCCCGCCGGTGATACTCCAGTTCCAGCCCAGCTCCGGTCCGGCGGGCGGCGAGATCATCATCCGCGGGGATCACATCGACCAGACGACCGAGGTCTTCTTCGGCCGCCTCCCGCTGCGGGTTGTCCGCGTCTCTCCGCCGGGCGAGATCGCCGTCCAGCTGCCGCGCAGCGCGGCCGGCACCGACTATCTCTATCTCAAGGGACGGGGCGCCCGGGCCCGCTCCGAGCAGACTTTCGAGGTCAAGGTCGCGCCGCTCATCCTGTCGATCGCCCCGGCCGAGGCGCATCCGGGCGACGAGGTGCGGATCGGCGGGCGATGGTTCACCGACGCAACCGAGATCCTGGTCGGCAGGATCCGCGCGCGGGTGCTGCGCCGCGACCGGGAAGGCGGCGCGATCCTGATCGAGGTCCCGCCCGACGTCCCGCCCGGGCCCCACGTCCTTCGCGCCAAGAGCGACGCGCTGGTCAGCGAGTACCGGCGCCCGCTCCTCGTCCTGCCCATCGCCTCGATCGAATCCGTCTTTCCGGCCCGCGCGCGCCGGGGACAGCGGATACGGGTAGACGGAACCGCGCTGGGGAGCAGCGTCCGGATCTGGTTCGGGTCGGTGGAGCTTCCGATCATCCGGCGCTCGCCGAGCGGCAAGAAGGTCTGGGTGGTCGTCCCGGACTCGGCGCGCGGGACGGCCAACCTCGAGGTCGAGGAGGGCGGGCGGCGGCTGCGCTCGTCGGCCCAGCTCACCATCGACGAGAGCAAGGCCGAGCCGGTCGAGGCGCGCGATCGCCGGCACAAGCCGCCGCCGCCGAGGTGAGGACCGCCTTGCGCCGCGCGCTGCTCGCCGAGGTGGCGATCGCGTTCACTCGAACAAGGGCGAGCTGCAGAGATCGACGGGGTCGTCGCAGAGGATCCGCTCGCGGGGCGACATCGCGCGCTTCACCTCGATCATGCGAGCAGGAGCCATCGGATCGGCCAGCGGGGGCGGCTCCGCCGCGCGTTCGGCGGCCTGCCGCCGGCTGAGCGCGCGCCGCAGGCTCTCCGCGGCCTCGGCGCGCCAGTATCGCCGCTGGGCGCGGTAGGTCCAGACCACGGCGTCCGCCGCGCTCGCCATCATGAGCAGCGCCAGGCAGAGGCCGCTGACGGTGGACAGCCGGCGGTACACGGGCCGGGGGACCACCACCTCCCGCTTCAGCCCTCCACTCGCGGTGACCGACATGCCTCGATCATAACGGAACCGTGCGCCCGGACCCAGTGCCGTTCGGTCAGCCCGGCGTCGAGATTGAACCGCGAAGACCCGCGATTCTCGAGCTGTGGCCTCCGCGTCGGGCGCGTGCCCCCTCGGCGGTCCCGGCGCTGCGCTCAGCCGAACGGAATGGCGCAGGGCCCCTACTGCGACGGAAGCCCGCACAGCGGGTCGTTCGGATCGCAGTTGGTCTTGATCGTCTTGTCCTGAGCCTTGGGCTCCTTGGCACGGGCCTCGCCGCCGCTCTCGCGTGCACGCTTCTTGAGGTTGGCGAGCGCCTCCTGCTTCGCGGTCAGCTGGCGCTTGGTCTCGTCCGCCTTGGCCTCGGCCGCCTTTCGCTCCTCCTCGGTCTTGGCGGCGCGGATCGCCTCCAGGTCCTGCTGCAGCTTGGCCGCGAGCCCGTTCACCTCGCCGCTGGTCCTGTCCATCTGCTGCTGGAGCGCGGCGAGCTGCTTGTCCAGCTGCTCCGACTCCTGACTCTTCTTGTAGGCGAAGAAGCCGAGCCCTCCGACCGCGACCAGCAGGATGACGGCGACCGCGATGAGCGCGGTCGGCCGCTTGCGCTGGACCTCCATGGCGCGGAGCTCCATCTCCTTGTGCAGCCGCTGCTGCTCGAGCTGGGCCTGCGCCTCGACGCGCGCGCGGCGCTCCGCCTCTTCGACACGCAGCCGTCCCTCGCGGTGGTGGCGCTCGGCCTCTTCGCGCCCGCGCCGCTCGGCCTCCTCCGCCGCCAGTCGCCGCGCCTCTTCCGCCTCGCGCACTCTTCGCTCCGCGTCTTCGGCCGCTCGCTTCCTCTCCTCGTCTGCGCGACGCCTGGCGGCCTCCTCTTCCGCGATCCGCTCCTCCTCGATGCTGCGCAGCTCGCGCAGCGAGAAGAGGACGGAGCTTTCTTTCCTTTCAGCCATGGGCGGACCTCATGCCGGGCTACGAACCGGCGGTGGCACCGAGAGAGAACGGCGCATCGTCCATGAAATCATATCATTGTCGCGCAGGCGGAGGGAACGGACAACCCGCGCGCCGGTCGTTGCCCCTCATGGCAGAGGTCAGTAAGGAAGTCCTGGTACGGGCGTTGGGCCTCGTCGATCTACATAGTCACGTCCTGCCCGGACTCGACGATGGTTCGCCCGACCCGGCCACCAGCTTGACCATGCTGAGGGGCCTCTCCGCTCTCGGCTTCGATACGGTCTGCGCCACTCCGCACCAGAAGGCCGGCCAGTTCCTGCCCGCGCTCGACGACATCCGCGGGGCGCACGCGCGCCTGGTGAGCGGCCTGGCCGACGCGCGCCTCACCCTCCGCGTGCCGCTGGCGGCGGAGAACATGTGGGACGCGACCCTCTACGAGCGAATCCAGGACGACACGATCCCTTCCTATGACGGAGGCCCGGCCTTCCTGGTCGAGTTCATGCCCGCCCACCTGCCGGCCGGACTCGTCGAGCGCATCTTCGAGCTGCGCCGCCGGGGCAAGCTGCCGGTCATCGCCCACCCGGAGCGATATCAGCCGCTGTGGAATGCGCCGGATCAGGTCCTCGCACTGCGCGCGAACGCGGCGCTGGTGGTCGACCTCGGTGCGGTCGCCGGCTATCACGGCAGGCGCGAGGGCAAGGCGGCACGCGAGTTCCTCGAGAAGGGCCTGGCCCATGCGGTGGCGAGCGACGTCCACTCGCCGGCCGACCTGCGGGGTGCGGCCGAGGGGGTGGCCTGGATCAAGAAGCGGCTGGGCGCGGCCGCGCTGGTCCGATTGCTGGACGAGAACCCGCGCCGCATCCTGGCCGGCGAGCACCCGGACGGCTAGGCTCGCGTCGCCCTCGCATGAAGCTCGCGATCAACATCGTCCTGTCCCTCGTCATGCTCGTGGTGTGCGTCTGGGCGGTGTGGCCCGATGATCCGGGCATGATCGCGCGCGCGTTCCGGCAGCTCGAGTGGAGCGCCTTCTGGCCCTACCTGGCGGGATACGGCCTCCTCCTGGCCGTGACTCACTTCTGCCGCGCGTGGCGCTGGAACAATCTCCTGGAGCCGATCGGGGTGCGGCTGGGCGGCGGGCGGCTGCTCGCGATCTCGTCGGTCGGGTTCATGGCCATCCTCGCCCTGCCGGCCCGGCTCGGGGAGTTCGTGCGGCCCGCTCTCATCCGCCAGAAGGGCAAGGTCTCGGCCGCGGCAGCCCTCGGCACGGTCGCGGTCGAGCGGATCGTGGACGGCCTCCTGGTGTCGATCTTCGTGTTCGGCGCGCTGTTCGCCCGGCGCGGACCGGATGCGCCCAGGTGGATGATGCCGACCGCGTACGCGGCGCTCGGCGTCTTCTCGGCGGCGGCGATCTTCCTCGTCTTCGCGCTCCGCTGGCCCGAGCGGACGGTCCGGATCGCGGTCGCGATGACCCTCGCGCCCCGGTTCGCCCCGAAGATCGCGGCGAAGCTGGAGGAGAAGCTACACAGCATGATCCGCGGCTTCCTGGTGCTCAAGGACGCGCGCAACTTCATCCAGTTTCTCGCCTGGAGCATCGCCTACTGGGGCACCAACGGCCTCAGCCTGTGGGTGCTGGGGCGCGGGTTCGGCCTCGACCTGCCCTTCGTCGCGGCCTTCGCGGTGATGGGGCTCGTCGCGGTCGGCATCACGCTGCCGAACTCTCCCGGTCTGACCGGCCAGTATCAGTGGTTCGCCGGCCTCGGGCTCGGTCTTTACCTGCCCTACGATGTCATGAGGTCGCGCGGAGAGGCCTTCACGCATCTCCTCTGGGGTCTGCAAGTCATCTGGTACATCGGGGTCGGCGGGCTGGCCCTGCTCTCGCGTCACGTGTCGTTCGCCGAGGTTGTAGAATCGCGGCACGTGCTGGAGGAGGAGGGGGCCGGCAATGTCTGAGGCGATCCGGATCGCAGCGGTCGCCGCGCTGCTGACGGCGGTCGGCGCCGGCGGGGCCGAGGGGAAGACCGAGCGCGAGGCCAGCTACTCGTTCGAGCAGGTCTGGCCGACCGCGGTGAGGCACCTCCGGATCGAGGAGGGCTTCACGATCGTCGAGAAGGACGCCGAGGTCGGCTACGTGATGTTCGAGGTGCGCGAGGACGGCAAGGTCTTCTCCGGCGTGCTCGAGGTCGTGCGCCAGAAGGACTCGAGCGGCCGCCCTGCGGTGCGTCTGGTGCTGCGCATCGGCGAGCGGCCGTCGTACATGGAGGCCGGTGTGCTCGACCGCATGCTCGCCAAGCTTCGCCAGGAGCACGGCGACCCGCCGCCTCCCGAGCCGGCACCGCCCGCGAAGAAAGAGAAGGACAAAGAGAAGGACAAGGAGAAGCCGAAGGCGTCATCTTCGGCAGAGGCCTGAGCCCGGGGCCTGAGCCCGGGGCCTGGTCGCGGTAAGCTGCGGGCCATGTCCCAGACTCGAGCGATCGATCTCCGCTCCGACACGGTGACCCGGCCGACGCCGGCCATGCGGCGGGCCATGGCCGAGGCCGAGGTCGGCGACGACGTGTACGGCGAGGATCCGGCGGTCAACCGACTTCAGGAAAGAGTGGCCGAGCTGCTCGGGACCGAGGCCGCGCTGTTCGTGCCGTCGGGCAGCATGGCCAACCAGATCGCGATCCAGGTCCACGCAAGGCACGGGGACGAGATCCTGGGCGGTCGCGGCAGCCACACCTTCCTCTACGAGTCCGGCGCGGCCAGCGCCTACGGCGGCGCCCAGCTGACCATCCTCGATGGCGACGGCCGCTTCACGGCCGACGCGGTGCGCGCGGCCTACAAGGCGGACACCCACCACGCTCCGCCGACCCGGCTGGTCCTGGTCGAGAACACCCACAACATGGGCGGCGGGCTCGTGTGGGGGCGCGATGAGCTGGCCCAGGTCCAGGCGGCCAGCCGCGAGCTCGGGCTGGCCCTGCACCTGGACGGAGCCCGGCTGTGGAACGCGGCCGTGGCGACCGGGCGGAGCGAGCGCGAGCTGGCCGCCGGCTTCGACAGCGTGTCGGTCTGCATGTCGAAGGGGCTGGGCGCACCGGTCGGTTCTCTCGTGGCGGGCCCGCGCGACTTCGTCCACCGCGCCCACCGGGTCCGCAAGATGATGGGCGGCGGGATGCGCCAGGCCGGAATCCTGGCCGCTGCCGGTCTGCACGCGCTCGAGCACCACCGCGCCCGGCTGGCCGACGACCACCGGAACGCGGCGTTCCTGGCCGGGGAGATCGGGCGGATCCGCGGGCTCGCGATCGCCACGGCCGCCATCGACACCAACATCGTCATCGTGGAAGTCGCCGATCCGGCGCTGGGGCGGGCGGCCGACCTGAGCGCGCGCGCCCGGGCGGAGGGCCTCCTCTTCGGCGCCGTGGCGCCGCACCGCTTCCGGCTGGTGACTCACCTCGACGTCGACCGGGCCGCCTGCGCGCGTGCGGCCGAGATCCTGGCCGGGC
>Ga0137375_10006827_pt1 | contig 13537 bp, 12 predicted proteins | sample SagtaG_24_FD_104936 | JGI IMG/M metagenome (GOLD analysis project Ga0137375, IMG submission 104936) | Vadose zone soil microbial communities from Sagehorn Ranch, Mendocino, California, USA - Sage1_R_113_16 metaG | ecosystem: Environmental > Terrestrial > Soil > Vadose zone | place: USA... | reverse complement strand
TCGATGCGCGTCTGCACGAAGGCGGCGCGCGGCGCGGCCAACAGCGCGGCCATGGCGCCGCGCAGCCAGCCCGGCTCCGGCACAAAATCGGCGTCGAACACGGCGACATAAGGCGCGTCGCAGAGCTTCAGGCCCTCGGCCAGGGCGCCGGCCTTGAAGCCGCTGCGGTCGTCGCGCCGGATGTGGGCGACGTCGACGCCGTCACGCCTGAGCCGCGCCACGGCATGAACGGCGATGTCGGAGGTGATGTCGGTGCTGTCGTCGAGGAGCTGGATGACGAGCCTGTCGCGCGGCCAGTCGAGCGCCGCGGCGGCGCCAAGCACGCGATCGATCACCAGCGGCTCATTGTAGACCGGGATCTGCACCAGTACGGGCGGCAGCTCGTCCGGCAGGGCCGGCACGGCACCATCCGCTGGCGGCGATTCGATCGACCAGTAGACGAGGTAGAGGAAATAGCCGGCGATGACGAACTGGACGGCCAAGCAAAGGAAGGCGATGAGGTCGATGACCGAGAGCAGCACGGCTCAGCCGGTCAGTGGTAGTGGATCGGCACGTCGAAGCAGCGGCCATCCTCGATGTGAAGGCGGCGTGAGGCCACGTCGAAGATACGCTCGTCGTGCGTCGACAGCACGACAGCGCACTTGGCGCGCATGGCGAGGTCTTTCAGCTGGTCGACCACCAGGCGGCCGGCGACGCGGTCGAGCGCCGAGGTCGGCTCGTCGGCGATGATGAGGTCGGGCAGGCCGATCATGACGCGGGCGATGGCGACGCGCTGCTGCTGGCCGCCCGACAGCTCGTCGGGCCAGGCCGCGGCCTTGTCGCCGAGGCCCAGCAGGGTGAGCAGATGGCGCGCCCGCGGCTCGTCCCACTTGGGATCGCTGAGCGGCGTCGTCGAGACGCCGGCCATGACGTTCTGCAGTGCCGTCAGCGACGACAGGAGGTTGCGCTTCTGGAACAGGAAGCGCACGCGGTTGCGCAGCACGTCGAGCTCGCGGCCCTGCAGGCCCACGATATCGGTGCCGAGCAGGCGCAGCTTGCCCTCGGACGGGCGGCGCATGGTGCCGAGGATGGTGAGCAGGGTCGTCTTGCCCGAGCCCGACGGTCCGGTGACGATCACCAGCTCGCCCTCGCGCACCTGCATGTTGATGTCGAACAGCACGTCGGCCCGCTGCGGGCCCTCGCCGTAGTGGTGATGGACGTCGACCGCCTCGACGATGGGCGGCCCGAAATTGTGAGCGGCGTCGGTCGACATGGTCACTCGAACAGCATGATGGGATCGACCTTCCACAGCCGGCGGATGGCGAACAGGCTCGACACCACCGTCATGATCACGCAGGCGACGAGGGCGACCGTCATCTCGCGCAGCCCCATCGACATGCCGAGATGCATCGCCGCCTCGGTGATGCCGTAAACCAGACGCGCCAGGGCAAAGGACAGCACGAAGGCCGGCGTGATGATGGCCGCACCGATCTGGCCGATCATGAACAGGAAGAACCACCAGTCGTAGCCCAGGCTCTTCAGGATGGCGTATTCGGGCAGGTAGAAGCGGATGATCTGGTACTGGGCGTAGTAGATGAACACCATGCCGATCATCACGCCCATGACGAAGCCGAGATCGGTGATGTAGCCGACCGGCGTCTCGCGCGACCAGTAGACCCGCTCGCGCGCCTCGAACTCGCGCTTGTCGATCGCCTCGCCGCGGCCGACCAGGGTGCGGTTGAGCTGCTGGCGCACCGCGTTGACGTCGGCGCCGGGCGCCAGGTGGATCGAAATGAAGGCAGGACGGTCCGACCACCAGTTGCCGAACACCTCAGCCATGGTCTCCTGCGACATCATGATGGCGCCGTCATTCAGCACGTTCGGCCCGACGGCGAAGGTGCCGACGGCGAAGAGCTGGCGCAGCAGGCCGCGATTGTCGGGCGGTCCCAGCACCGTGTATTCGCTGCCGCTGTTGGCCTCGTCGGCGAGATCGCCGAAATAGGGCCGCGAATCGCGGTCGAACAGGATGCGCCGCGTTTCCCTGAGCTTGTGCAGGTTCTCCTTGAGGCCGGGCACGTCGACCGCGGGCTTCTCCGGATCGACGGCGTACCAGGCGAGCCGGCGCGAGGTCGGCATGCCGGCGTGGCTGAGCGACATGACGCCGAACCAGAACGGCGAATAGGAGGAGACCGAGGGATTGGTGGCGATGATGTCGGTCACGGCCACGGGCACCTCGGCATGGAGCTGCATCGACTTGAAGCCGTAGGGCACGATGATCAGGTCACCCGACACCATGCGGTGCAGGCGTACCGACGATTCATAGACCGCGCGCTCGATGCCGAGCTGGGCGAAGATCACCAGCAGGCTTGCCGTCACGCCACCCAGCGACAAGAGCGTGCTGGTGCGCTGCCGCTTGAGCTGCTGGGCGCCCAGCGGCATGGTCGTCGAAGTGCGGGCGGCGGCGCGCACCGCGGCCATCGAGAAGGTCGGCCGCCAGCGTCCGATCCGCGCCAGGCGTGCCCAAAGGCGCGACAACCGATGCCGCAGCCCCGGTACATCAGGCAGCGTGATGGCCATCAGAGGAAGGTGACGCGCGTCTCACGCCCCAGCACCGGGGGCATGCTGGACGAGTCGTCGATCTTGATTTCGACCTGGACGACGCGGGCATCGGTCGACGAACCACCGTCCGGCTCGACGCGCTGCATGCGCTTCACCGTGGGGGCGATACGCTCGATCGTGCCCTTGTAGACGTCGTTGTTGCCGCGGAAGGTCACGTCGACCTTGCCGCCGGGCTTGAGGCGGCCGACATGCAGCTCGTCGACGTCGGCCAGCACGCGCAGCTGGTTCAGGTCGACGACCTTGACGATGCCGGAAGGAGACACGCGCTCGCCCTGGCGCGAGAAGATCTGCACGACGACGCCGTCGAGCGGTGAACGCACTAGTGCGTCTTCGATGGTGCGCTTGGCGCTGTCGACACGTGACTGGGTATTGGCCAGGTCGATCTCATACTGCGCCAGGTCGTTCTCCAGGGTGGTCTTCATCAGCGCGAGCCTGACCTTCTGCCGCTCGAGCCCCTGGTCAGCGATCGCGGCCTCGATCTCGCGCTGATCGGGCGGCTTGCCCGAGCGCGCCCGCTGCAGGGTGTCGAGCTTGTTCTGCTCGATCGAGGACTTGAGGGTCGCCTCCTGCAGGGCGATATCGGAGAGCCGCGTGCCCTTGAGCACGAAGTCATGCATCTGCTTCAGCTTGACCAGGTCGGCCTCGGCCATGCGCAGGGTCACGTCCGCCCGAGCATAGTTGGACAGGACCGCGAGGACCTCGCCCTTCTTGACCTTCTGGCCGTCCTTGACGCGCAGCTCGACCAGCACGCTGCCGCCGGCCGGGTCGCCGGCGACCACCGCCGTGCCCTCGGGCGCGTCGGTATAGCCACGGGCGATCAGCGGTGGTGCCGCCTTGGGCGCGTCCTGGGCGCTGCTGGTCTGCCGGCTGGGCATGACCCACAGGCCGATGCCGGTGACGGCGACCAGGATAGCCAACCCGACGGCACCCCACCTGAATTTGTTCGCTCGAGCCATTGCGAATTCTACCAAAAAACTGCCGGGAGCGCTCGCAAAGCCATCAGAACGTTGTCGTGGGGACGATGTTACCCCTGGCGATACCGATGATGGAGAACGTCCGGTAGATCGAGGTCAGGATCTTGTCGTACTCGTACAGCGGCGCGTTCGTGACATAGATCACGTCCCGAGCCTGCAAGCCGAACTGCTGCGCGACAAAAATAGACACCGGTTGAAACAGGTCCAGCCGGAAAACCCGCCCACGGGCCGTCGGGTTGATCTCCAGGTCGCCCATTCTGAACACATAAACGCCCGTTTTGTTGGCGCGCACGTCGGACAGCCCGCCGACCTGGCCCAGGGCCTCGAGCAGGGTGAGGTTGTGCTTGGTCATCTCGACGTTGCCCGAGCGCAGCACCGCGCCCAGCACCGTGAAGATCCGCGAATTGGGCCGAACCACGATCTCGTCGCCCTTCTGTACGGCAATGTCACTGCCGGCCAACAAATCGGAGAATTGCGACGTCAGTATGACCTGACCATTACGACGCACCACGACCTGGAGCTGGTTGGCCCCCGAGCCCGTGGCTGAGGCGAGCGGCCCGCCCGCCTTGTTGATGGCATCGACCACGGTGCGCACGTCCTCGAGCATCGACACGCGCCCGGGGCTCTTCACGTCGCCCGACACCATGACCGTATGGGTACGCGGCGCGTCGAACTCGACGATGACCTCGGGCTCCTGCACCCTGTTGCCGAGTTCCTGGATGATGCGACGCTCGATCTGGTTCAGGTCCAGGCCGCCGACCGGCACAACGCCGACGACCGGCACCTTGATGGTGCCGTCCTCGGCCACGCGCTGAATGCCCAAATCGGCGCTCTGCCCCTGGATGGTCGGGAAGATGTTGCCGCCGTAGCGTTCGAAGATGCGCACCTTCAGCGAATCGCCGGGGGCGACGGTGAGGCGCTGCGCGGGTGACAGCGAGCTGGTTGTCGTCGTCGGCTTATCGGGGGTTGGCGGCTGACGGTAGGCCACGACCGTGGTCGGCGTCAGATCGATGACGTCGAACGGCAGAGCTTCCGTGCTGGTCGTCTGCGCGCCGCCCATCCATGGGCCGTCGCCAGGCAACGCAGTGCATGCTGCCACGCCAAGGCCCATGCCGAGAGCAATAGCGAGGGGTCGCGCGGCGGCCAACAGCCGGCTCCAAACAGTCAAAATTCGATCCCCGTCTAGCAGTGGTAGCACGTCACGCGCCGCGCCGCGTTTCGTCCCATGATGTAGTCCAAGCCCGGCCAGTTAATTAACCCGCACGGCGGTGGGGGTGCAAGCGTTCCTCAGCGTTGCCTGCGGGCTTTAGACGCAACCTTGCGGCTGCTTCCTCGAGGGAATCGACGACCTCGAACAGCTGGGTGAAGCCGCTGACCAGCAGGCAGTCGGCAGCAGCACCGGTGAAGCGACAGAAGCCGATGCGGGCACCCAGCTCCTCGGCCCGGTGCAGGGCACGGGCGAATACACGCACGCCGGCGGCGCTCATATAGGTCACTTCGCTGCCGTCGACGATCACGCCGGCGCCGGGACGCAGGGCGGCGACGATCAATGCCTCGACGGAGGCCGACGTTTCCGAATCGACCTGCTCGGGCAACATGACGGTGCTGAGGTTGTCCATGATGCTCACCATCTCATACGTGTTTTCCGGCGGTGCCATCCCTGGCAGGCTGCCAGCCGGCCGCAAGGTTCGTGCCGCGCCAGTCGATGCGGTTGCGGCCGAGCCAGGCCTGTGCCGCCAACAGCGGCACCAGCGCCTCGCGCGCCAGTGCGGCAGCCCAGGCGCGCGGGCCGAACGGCAGGCCGTGGCCGGCGAGGAACCACGCCTCGGCGGCGAGCCACGTGACCGTGTGGAGGGCGACCGCCGGGGCAAGCCATAGCGGTGCGGCGCCGGCGGCAAGCAGCGCCACGGCCAGCGCGAGGCCCGACGCGAGCCAGCCGATCGCCGGCTCCAGCAGCACCAGCGCCCTCACCTCGGGGCTGAGCTTCAGCCGCGTCGATCCCCAGCGGACCTGCCGCCGCCAGACGTCCTGCCAGCCCCGGCCGCCGACCAGCAGCCGCGGCATGACGCGCGCCAGCCAGGTCGTCTGGCCAAGGCGGTCGCGCACCATGCGCACCACCGAATAGTCGTCGGCAAGATAGTTGAGGAAGCCCTGGTGACCGCCGATGCGCTCCAGCACGTCCCTGGTGAGGATGGTCACGCCGCCGGACGCGACCGGCATGCCAAGCCGGTCCGCCGCCTTCAGGAAGCGCGCCTGATGGCCGTTGATGTAACTGCACTCCATCTCGGCCGCGAAGTTCTCCGGCCGATCCCCGGCCTTGAGCGCCAGCACCAGACCCACCTTGTCGGACAGATGGGCGGCGGCCGAGGCGAGCTCGGAGAGAGTCAGGTCAATGCCCGCGTCGCATAATGCCACGACCGGCCGGCTCGCCGCCTCGAGGCCCTTGCGCACGTTGTTGAGCTTGGGATTGAAGGTGTCGTCGCTGCCGATCAGGATCGGCGCGCCGGGCCATTCGACGCGGGCGCGGCCGACCGCCTCGTCATCCTCGCTGGTCACGCAGATCAGGACCTCGGCCCCGGCCCGCGACAGGTCGGCGAGGCGGCGCACGTAGGCCGGCGAGGCGTCACGCACGCCGACCATGGGCGCCACGATGCTGAAATCGGCCGCGCCGTGCCGCACCGGGTCGGCCGGCCGGCGCCAGCGGCCCAACCCCGCACTTATCCACTGCACGGCCATCGTGGCCGCCCACCAGCCCAGTCCCGCCCAGAAGAGGATGCACGCCGCCATCGGCCATCACTCGCTCACCGAGAAGCGATGGATGTCGTCCTTCTCCATGGCCAGAGCCCGGTGGTAGGCGCGGATGACCACGCTCGGCTCGCCCTGGGAGCGAATCCGGCCGTCCTCGATCCAGATCGCGCGATTGCACAAGCGGCGCACCTCGGCCGGCGAGTGGGACACGAACAGGAGCGTGCCCTTGCGGCGGAAGCTGTCGATCCAGTCGAGGCACTTGCGCTGGAAGGCGGCGTCGCCCACCGCCAGCGCCTCGTCGACGACCAGGATCTCGGCCTCGACATGGGCGCAGATGGCGAAGGCAAGGCGCGTGCGCATGCCCATGGAGTAGTGCTTGACCGGCTGCTCCATGTAGTCGCCGATGCCGGCAAAATCCGCCATCGAATCGAATTTTTCCAGCACCTCGGCGCGCGACAGCCCCATGACGGCGCCGCCGATCATGATGTTCTCGCGGCCCGACAGCTCGGCGTCGAAGGTGGCGCCGAGCGCCAGCACCGGGGCGACGCGGCCGGTGACGCGCAGCTCGCCATTGGACGGCAGGGTCATGCCGCAGATCACCTGCAGCAGGGTCGACTTGCCGCAGCCATTGCGGCCCAGAATGCCGATCGAATCGCCGCGATAGACGTCGAGGTCGATGTCACGCAGCACCCAGAACGGCTTGTAGTAGGTCTTCCACGTGCCGAACACGACCTGCTTCAGCCAGTCGCTGCGGTGGGCGTAGAGCTGGTAGGCCTTGCCGAGGTGCCGGGTCCGGACGACGACCTCAGATGACGTCGACGATGACATTCCGGTACCTGTCGAAGAACCAATAGCCGAAGTAGAAGGTGAAGATCGACGTCGCCAGCATCCATAGGATGACCAGCGGGTTGGGCAGCTTGCCGATCAGCACGAGGTCGCGCATGACCTCGACGTAGGCCGTGAGCGCGTTCAGATAGAGCAGGATGTCCCAGGGCGGCGGCCTCGAAGTGTGCGAGAAGAACACCGGCGTCATGAACATGAACAGCGGCACGATGTTGATCATCAGGTAGCCGGCGTCGCGCGTGAAGGCGCCGATGGCGCACAGGAACCAGGACAGGCCCATCAGGAATGCCATCAGGGGCAGGAAGAGCAGCGGCATCAGGATGACCGTCCAGGGCAGGCCGCCTTTCACGGCTGCGATGCAGATCAGCATGACGACGGCGCCAATGCCGGTGTAGGCGGCGGCGCGCAGGGTCGAGATGACCGCCAGCATGTCGCTGGGGAAGATCGTCTGCTTGATGAAGTGGGCGTACTCGTGCAGCAGCATCGGCGAGCGGTACGCCATCTCCGAGAAGAAATTGAAGACGATCAGGCCGGCGAAGATGAACAGCGCGTAGGCGATCGGCTTCTGGCCCTGCTCGCCCACGAACGACATCTGCAGCTTGGTCGTGAAGGCGAAGGTATAGACCGCGATGGCGAACAGCGGCGCCGCGACCGCCCACAGCCAGCCGCCGGCGGAGCCGGTGAAGCGCGAGGCGAGCTCGCGGCGCAGGATCGCCAGGATGATCTCCTGGTTGTAGCGCATCTGGAGCAACGGCTTGGCGAGGAAGCGCTTGAAGCGCTGGCCGGGGTCGAGCGCCTCGACCACGATCTGCTTGCCGTTGACGACTTTCACCGACGGCATGAGCCGCGTCTCTCCTTTTCGCCTGTGCTGGTGAGCCCGGTAGGGATCGAACCTACGACCACCTGATTAAAAGTCAGATGCTCTACCGCTGAGCTACGGGCTCGCTCCGGCCTGGCGCGGAGGGCCGAAACCCCGCGCGGCGCCCGTATAAGATGAGCGGAGCCCCCGGTCAACGCGGCGACCAGGGCAGCCAGGCCAGGGCCCGGAATAACGCCTGGAACAGGGCCCTGGGCGGTCAGCCCTTCTTGAACTTGTCCTTCAGCCGCTGAAAGACCTTCTTGGACACGAACTGGGAGGTGTCGCCGCCCAAACGGGCGATGTCCTTGACGAGCGAGGAGGCGATGAACTGGTGCCGGTCGGAGGCCATCAGGAAGATGGTCTCGATGTTGGGCTCCATGCGGGCGTTCATGTTGGCCATCTGGATCTCGTACTCGAAGTCCGAGACCGCGCGCAGGCCGCGGATGATCACCGAGGCGCCGACCTCGCGGGCGAAATGGATCAGGAGCCCGTCGAACGGCGCAATCTGGATGCGCGCCTTGTCGGCCTCCGAGAACTCGGCGATGTCGTCCTTGATGATGTCGATGCGTTCCTGCAGCGAGAACAGCGGGCCCTTGCCGATGTTGGTCGCCGGCCCGATCACCAGCTTGTCGACCAGCCTCAGCGATCGGCGGATCACCTCCATGTGCCCGCTGGTGATGGGATCGAACGTGCCCGGATACACGCCGACGCGGTCTGACGCCATGCCTGCCCCCAACTTCTCCATGACTGGTGCGCCGCAAGCGGCGGCGAAGTCTTAGCGACACGGGAGGTCCTTATCCACCGTTTGTTTCGGCATGGCTGTCGCCGTTGCCATTGCCGTTGCCGTTTTCGGCGCTGGCATCGTCCTCGCCGATGCGCACTGCAGACACCACGCGCTCGCCCTCGCTCACGTTGACGATGCGTACGCCGCGGGTGGCGCGACCCGCAATGCGAATGCCATCCACCGGACAGCGGATCAGCGTGCCGCCGTCGGTCACCAGCATGATCTGGTCGTTGCCCAGCACGGGGAAGGCCGCCACGACCTCGCCGCCCCTGGCCAGACTCATCAGCTCGACGCCCTTGCCGCCGCGGCCGGTCACCCGGTACTCGTAAGCCGAGGTGCGCTTGCCGAAACCCGACGAGGCGACGGTGAGCACGAACTCCTCCTTGGCCTGCAGCTCGGAGAAGCGATCGGCCGACAGCGTGGCGGCGACTGCCGCCTCTTCCGCCGCGGGTGCGGCCTCCTCTTCGCTGGCCTCGGTCGCATTCTCGGCCTGGCGCAACGCGCGCGACTGGCGCAGATAGCCCTCGCGCTCCTCGGTGGTGATGCCCTTGCCGCTGTCGAACAGCGACATCGAGATCACCTCGTCGCCCTCGGCCAGTGCAATGCCGCGCACGCCGGTCGAGGCGCGGCTCTGGAACACGCGCACGGTCGCCACCGGGAAGCGCATGGCGCGGCCCTGGCGGGTCGCCAGCAGCACGTCCTGCTCCTCGCCGCAGACGCTGACGCCGATCAGCCTGTCACCGGCATCGTCGCCCTCGAACTTCATGGCGATCTTGCCGGTCTGGTTGACGTTCACGAAGTCGCTGAGCTCGTTGCGCCGCACGCCGCCGCGCGCCGTGGCGAACATGACATGGAGCGTCGACCAGCTCGCCTCGTCCTCGGGCATCGGCATGACGGCGCTGATCGTCTCGCCTTCGCCGAGCGGCAGCAGGTTGACGAAGGCCTTGCCGCGCTGCTGCGGCGTGCCCAACGGCAGGCGCCAGACCTTGAGCTTGTAGACGATGCCGCGGCTGGAGAAGAACAGCACCGGCGTGTGGGTGTTGGCGATGAACAGGCTCGAGACAAAATCGTCCTCACGCGTGGCCATGCCGGAACGGCCCTTGCCGCCGCGGCGCTGGGCGCGATAGGCCGACACCGGCACGCGCTTGACGTAGCCGCCATGGGTCACCGTGACGACCATGTCCTCGCGCTGGATCAGGTCCTCGATGTCCTGCTCGAACTCGTTGTCGACGATCTCGGTGCGGCGCGGCGTTGCGTACTGCTCCTTGATCTCGAGCAGCTCCGTGCGCATCAGCGCGAACAGCTTGTCACGGTCGCCGAGCAGCTCGAGATAGCCCTCGATCAGCTGGGCGACCTCGCCCAGCTCCTCGGCGATCTTGTCGCGCTCCAGGCCGGTCAGGCGCTGCAGGCGCAATTCGAGGATGGCGCGGGCCTGGACCTCGGAGAGCCGGTAGTTGCCCTCGCTCGAAACCTCGCGCCCGGGTTCGGCGATCAGGAGGATCAGCGGCGCGACGTCGGAGGCCGGCCAGTCGCGCGCCATCAGCCGCTCGCGCGCGACCACCGGATCGGGCGCGCGGCGGATCATCTCGATCACCTCGTCGATGTTGGCGACGGCGATGGCGAGACCAACCAGCACATGGGCGCGGTCGCGCGCATGGCGCAGCTCGTACTTGGTGCGCCGCGTCAGGACCTCGGCACGGAAGCGGATGAAGGCCTCGAGCAGCTCCTTGAGGCTCATCAGCCTCGGGCGGCCGCCGTCCAGCGCCAGCGCGTTGACGCCGAAGTTGGTCTGCAGCGGCGTGTAGCGATAGAGCTGGTTCAGCACGACGTCGGCCATGGCGTCGCGCTTCAGCTCGATCACCAGCCGCACGCCGTCGCGGTCGCTCTCGTCGCGCACCTCGGCGATGCCCTCGACGCGCTTGTCGCGCACCACCTCGGCGATCCGCTCGTGCAGGCGCGCCTTGTTCTCCTGATAGGGGATCTCGGAGACGATGATCGATTCGCGGCCGCCGCGGTTCTCCTCGATCCGCGTCTTGGCGCGCATGATCAGCGAGCCGCGGCCGAGCTCGAAGCCGGCGCGGATGCCGTTGCGGCCGAGGATGATGCCGCCGGTCGGGAAGTCCGGCCCCGGCACATATTCCATGATCTGCGGCACGGTGAGCTCGGGATTGTCGATCAGCGCGCAGCAGGCGTCGATCAGCTCGCCGAGATTGTGCGGCGGGATGTTGGTCGCCATGCCGACGGCGATGCCACCCGCGCCGTTGGCCAGCAGGTTGGGATAGGCCGCCGGCAGCACCGTCGGCTCCGATTCGCGCTCGTCGTAGTTCGGCTGGAACTCGACCGTGTCCTTGTCGATGTCGGCCAGCAACGTCTCGGCGGCACTGGCCAGGCGCGCCTCGGTGTAGCGCATGGCCGCCGGCGGATCGCCGTCCATCGAGCCGAAATTGCCCTGCCCGGAGATCAGCGGCAGGCGCATGGAGAAGTCCTGCGCCATGCGCACCATGGCGTCGTAGATCGCCGTGTCGCCGTGCGGGTGATACTTGCCCATCACGTCGCCGACGATGCGGGCGGACTTGCGGAAGGGGCGCGTCGAGTCATAGCCGCCTTCCTTCATCGCGTAGAGGATGCGGCGCTGCACCGGCTTCAGGCCATCGCGCGCGTCAGGCAGCGCGCGCGCCACGATCACGCTCATGGCGTAATCGAGGTAGGAGCGGCGCATCTCCTCTTCGATGGTTATCGGCGCGATGTCGTGCGGCGGCTGAGGCGGCGGTGGAGGCGCGTCTGGGGGCGGCGGCGCCGGTGGAAGGGTCGTATCGTCGCTCACGGAAACCTGGTTTTGCTCGTTTTTGTGGCCCTGCCAGAGGGCCCGGCGGAACGAGGACGCACCCTAGCAAAACGGCTCGCCAAGACCAACAAAAATCGCTCGCGGGACCGGACTTTAACTTATTGATTTTACTGACTAAATTGACAGTGAAAACGCCCCTCGAAAAGGCCCGGAAATGACCCCCAAAACAGCCCAAAAATCAGGCCTTCCGGCCCCGACGGTTGCGGTCTTCGACATGGGCGGCGTGCTGCTCGACTGGAACCCACGACATCTCTACCGCAAGCTGATTGCCGATCCACAGGAGATGGAGCGCTTCCTGGCCACCGTGACCACCACGCCGTGGCACAACCTACAGGATGCGGGCGGCGATCCCGCCGAAGCGACGCGGCGGCTCAAGGCCGAGCATCCCGGCCAGGACGCCCTGATCGAGGCCTTCTACAGCCGGTTCGACGAGATGCTGGAGCATCCCTTCCCCGAGATGGCGGCCCTCGTCGAGCGCCTGCACGGCGCGGGAACGCCGCTTTACCTGCTGTCCAACGCGCCGGACTTCCTCGACGCCTGGCTGCGCGGGCCCGGGCAGCGCCGGCATCCCTTCTTCGGCCGCTTCCGTGACTATGTGGTCTCGGGCCGCGTGGGCTGCCTGAAGCCCGATGCCGCGATCTACGACCTGGTCTGTCGCGCCGGCGGTTTCCGCCCGGCAGACGCCGTGCTGATCGACGACAACCTGCCCAACGTCGAAGGCGCGCGCGCCTTCGGCATGCACGCCGTCCATCACCGTTCGGCGGCCGAGACGGCGGCGGCCTTGCGGACGCTGGGCCTGCCCGCGTGAAATTGCCGGCGGCCCTCCGTCATCTGCCGCGGCCGCTCTATTTCTTCGACGGCTACTGCGTGCTGTGCAGCGGCTTCGTCGCCTTCTGCCTGGCGCGCGATCCCGAGGGCCGGCTGAAGTTCGCCAGCGCGCAGTCGAGATTGGGCGAGCGCGTGCTGAAGGAACTCGGCCTGCCCGACGGCACCTTCGACCGGACCATCCTGCTGCTCGACGGCGAGGACGTGCATATGCGCTCCGCTGCCGCGCTCATGGCCCTGCGATATTTGCGTGGGCCGGTCCGCTGGCTGAGGCCACTTCTGCTGATCCCGGCGTGGCTGCGCGATCCGCTTTACGACCTGGTCGCGCGCAACCGTTACCGCTGGTTCGGCCATCGGCCGGCCTGCTTCGTGCCCGACGCCGCGACGCGCGACCGTTTCATCGATCTGTGAGCCAGCCGCGATAGCGCACCAGCCGGCCGGCCAGCGGCAGGCCGATCTGAACGTCGAAGCGAAAGCGCCCCTGCTCCTCCGATTCGGACGCCTCGATCGCCGGCCAAAGCGCGCGCGGCAGAGGCAGGCCGCAGCACCTCATGCCGCGTATCGCCAGCGCGAGCCGCTGCTCGGCGACGCGCACCTCGAGATCGAAGTCGAGGATGCCGAACCGCTCGACGATCCAGCCCGGCGGCTTGCGCACGCCGATGAACTGCCGAGAGCGCATGCCCCGGCCGCCGATCCGTCGCGTCCAGACCTCGCCGCCGCCCGACGTCTCGAACTCGACGGCGATCGCTGCGTCGTCGGTCGCGGCGGGAAGCTGGAACAACCAGGCGAGGAAGCGCCCCACCGCCGTCTCGGCGCCCGCGACCGCGCACCGCCCCTGCCAATGCGACGGACCCGCATCGTGCAGCGCCTGTCCGGCGCGCGATTGGCGGTCATAGGCGGGCCCGAGCGCGCGCCGGTACAGCGACGGACGAAGGTCGACGCCGTCCTCGCCCCAGCCGGCGGCGATGCGCAGTCCGGCCTGCCGCCATTCGGCTTCGATTTCCGCCAGTGTCAGCAAGCCCAGGCACGGCATGGCGCCACGCAGCGACGCGCCGCGCGCC
>Ga0137375_10006820_pt1 | contig 13546 bp, 12 predicted proteins | sample SagtaG_24_FD_104936 | JGI IMG/M metagenome (GOLD analysis project Ga0137375, IMG submission 104936) | Vadose zone soil microbial communities from Sagehorn Ranch, Mendocino, California, USA - Sage1_R_113_16 metaG | ecosystem: Environmental > Terrestrial > Soil > Vadose zone | place: USA... | reverse complement strand
CGCCTGATCGAGCTCAACACGATGATGGCGGCCGGCCACGCCGCCGGGGTCACCGACGAGGTGGCCACGCTGCTCGGACGCCAGCCGCGGACCTTCGGGCAGTTCGCCGCCGAGCACCGCGTCGCCTTCGGCGGCCAGCAGCAGTAGCTGCCGGCGGCGTCGCTGTTGCCGCCTGGCTTTGGCCGTGGCCGGCCGCAGGTCCGCGCTGAGCTGGCGGCGCTGAGGTGGTCTCTCGACCTGCTCGACCAGGTGCCCGCGCCGGACCAAGTGCTACGGCTGGCGCGAGGCGGGCGGGCTAGCTGCTGCGTTCGATGAGCAGCAGGGCGACGTCGTCGTGGAGCTGCCCAGCGACGTGGCGTTGCAGCTCGGCCCACAGCGTCTCCAGCCCCGCTTCCAGGTCGGCGGCGACCAGCGCGAACGCCGCCGCGGCCTGCAGCGGGAAGAACGCGCCGCGGGCGCGTGCCTCGCTGGCCCCGTCGGTGTACAGCAAGATCCGGTCGCCCAACGCCAAGGTCAGCCGCAGCGGCTCCGGGCGCGGGCCCAGCCCCAGCGGCGGCGCCGGCTCGGGGGGGTCCAGCCCAACCACCCGGCCGGCGCGGACCAGCAGCGGCGCGGGATGCCCACAGTTGAGCACGACCGCGCTGCCGTCGCCGGCGACCTGGACCACCACCGCGGTCACGAAGTCCTCCAGACCGATCGCGCGGGCGACGCTGCGGTCCAACGCCGCTGCGACCTGGGCCAGGTCGGGGCGGTCCTGGGCGGCATCCCGGAAGCTGCCCAGCACCACCCCGGCCAGCCGCACCGCGTCCAGGCCCTTACCGCGCACATCCCCCACCAGCAGCCGCACCCCATGCGGGGTCTCCACCGCCTCGTAGAAGTCCCCCCCAATCGAGGCTTCCACGCTGGCCGAGGCGTACAGCACCGCCAGGCGCAGGCTGCCCAGTGCCGGCGGCACCCCACCCAACAGCGCCCGCTGGGCGACCTCGGCGACCCGGGTGACCGCCCGCAGCCGCCACTCCCGCTCCACCCGCACCCGCGCCACCAACCCCGACAGCACCGTCGCGGCCACGATCGCGACCGCGGGCACCCCCTGCGACCCGGCCAGCAGATCCACCCCGACCGCCCGGCCGTAGCCGACCGCGGCGCCAAACGCGACCACCCCGACCGCGACCGTGCGTTTGGGACCCACAAACGAGGCCGCCACAATCGGCGGGCCGACCAGCAACCCCAACAGCTCCGCCCTGCGGCCCCCCACCATGTCCATGCCAACGATCACCACGATCAACCCCAGCGCCACCCACACCCCGATGTTGCGCTGCACCACCGGCGCCACCAGCTCGGCGCGGCCCACCACCCCCAGCAGCCGCATCCCACGCCCGCCGGCCTGCCGGCCCACATCGCGCCCGACCTGGCTCCCCACGATGCTCCCCAACCCTCGCTGGTTCCCGGATCGATCTTGGAACCCCGACCCAGCCAAAGCAAGCGGAAGCCGGCGGCGGGCCTGACGCCGCTGACGCGGCGTGGCATCGGTGTGGTCCGAGCCCTGGGGCCGGTCGGCTACAGCTCCCTTCGCACCAGCGCACTGGCCAGCTCGCGGGCGCGCATGGCCAGGGGCCGGGCACGCCAGGCGGCCAGGTGCAGCTCGCGGGCGTCCTCGAGGTCGGCCAGGAAGTGCTTTTCGAGTTCGGCGACCACGCCGGGGTCGCGGAAGGAGATGTTGAGCTCGTCGTTGAGCGCGAACGAGCGGTTGTCGAAGTTGACCGACCCGACGGTGACCCAGTGGGAGTCCACGAGCAGGACCTTGGCGTGGAGCATGGTGCGCTGGTACTCGAAGATCCGCCCGCCGCAGGCGAGCAGCTGCTCGTAGCAGCGCCGCCCGGCCTGGCGGACGACCTCCCGGTCGGTGTGGGGGCCGTTGGTGAGCACGCGCACGTCGACGCCGCGGCGGACCGCGTCGCAGAGCGCGTCGACGAATGCGCGCCGTGGGGCGAAGTAGGCGGTGGTCAGCCAGATCCGCTCGCGGGCACAGGCGATCGCGGTGTAGAACAGCTGCTCGGCGTCGGTGCTGCCCTTCTGCGCGGTGGAGCGGGTGACCTGGGCTTGGATGCCGTCGTCGAAGCCGCGCACGTCTGGGAGGTGCTGCCGGCCGGACAGGATGCAGCCGGTTGCCTCGGCCCAGTTGTCGACGAAGCCGCTGAGCAGGTCGCGCACGACCGGCCCCTCGACGCGGACGTGGGTGTCGCGCCAGTGCTCGGGGTCCTCGCAGTTGCCGGTCCACTCCTCGGCGATGCCGACTCCGCCGGTGAAGCCGACGTTGCCGTCGACGACCAGGATCTTGCGGTGGGTGCGGTTGTTGAGCTTGTGGAGGGTGTACCACTTGGGTGGGCGGAACCAGGCGACTGTGGCGCCGGCCTGGTCGAGCTGGTCGGCGAGGCCGTGGTCCATCTTGGCGGCGCCGACCGCATCCAGCAGGACGTTGACTTCGACACCGGCGGCGGCGCGTTCGCCCAGCGCCGCGGCGAACTGCGGCGCGATGGTGCCGGTCCAGTAGACGTAGGTGGCGAAGTTGACCGTCTGCTTGGCGTGCTGGATCGCTTCCAGCATGGCGGGGAAGATCTCACGGCCGTTGCGGAGCACCTTGACCCGGTTGCCCTGGCGGAGGGGGGCGACGGTGAGCGCCTCGACCAGGCGGGCGAAGTCGGCGGTGCCGGGTGTCGGAGGGTCTTGCAGCTGGTAGCCCTTGGCGGCGGTACGCCGGTACTGGGCCGCCTCGAAGGCGTAGACGCCGGCGAGCCCGAGGCCGCCGAGGATCGCGGCGTTGCGGATGGACCGGACTGGTGGCACGGGACTGCCTCCTGGACAACAGGGGTGGGGATGGCCCCGCTGCCTTGCTCTGCCTGCGTTCGATTGCAGAAGATAGCCCAGAAGCCGGCTGAGAACCGAATGGGGTGGATGCCGGGATTTGCTCGCCTTCCCTTGTGGGGGATAGCTTCGGCAGCGCTGGGCGATCGCTGGGTGCCCTGGGAGGTCTGCGATGGCTCGCTCCGGTGGACCGCTGGAGCCACCATCGGGCGGCCGGTGGGAGGTGGGGCTGGCGTGGCGCTGGCGCTGGCTGCGCGACGGGGTCCCGTCCGGGTTGTTCCTGTTCGGCTCGGCGGTGGTGATCCTGCTCGTCGGCGTGCTGGTTGGCCTGCTGCTTGCCAAGGTCGCCAGCCATGGCGCGGTCGGCCGTGCCGACACCCAGGTCGACCGTTGGTTCGCTACCCACCGCAACAACGACCTGAACCGGGCCACCCACTACGTCGCATACGCCGCCGAGACCCCGACGATCGCGGCCCTGGCTGTGCTCACCGTCGCCGGCGCGGCGCTGGCCTGGCGGCGCTGGCGCGAGCCGATGCTGGTCGCGGTGGCGGTGACCGGCGAGGTGCTGATCTTCCTGACAATCACGCTGCTGGTTGACCGCCCCCGCCCGCCGGTCGAGCACTTGGACGTGGCACCGCCCACCTCCAGCTTCCCGTCGGGCCACGTTGCCGCCGCGGTCGCCCTGTATGGGGCCTGGGCCCTGCTTGTCTGGCAGCGGTCGCGGTCGGCGCTGCTGCGCAGGCTGCTGACCCTGTTCGCGATCGTGGTCCCGATCGCGGTCGCGCTGTCGCGCATGTACCGGGGCATGCACTACCCCACCGACGTGCTCGCGGGCGCGCTGTTGGGGACAGGCTGGCTGGCGGTGACCGTCCGTGGCGTCCGCCTGGGCGTCCGCCACCACGAGCTCCAGGCGGAGACGGCGGGGGAGAACCCGCAGAACCCGGCCCGCCGGTGGCCGCTGCCTCGCCATGGCTGAGCCGCTCGCGGCCCACCCGGCCGCCACCCCACAGCCCGCCGTGCGCCGGGTCGCGGTGGTCTTCAACCCGGCCACCTCCCCCGACGACGCGCCCGAGCGCAAGCGCGACCTGCAGGCGGCGCTGGACGCGGCCGGGGTCGAGGTGGTGTGGCTGGAGACCACCAAGCAGGAGGCGGGCCAAGGCCTCACCCGGCAGGCCGTCGAGCAGGGCGTGGACCTGGTTCTCGCGGCAGGCGGCGACGGCACCGTGATGGCCTGCGTCACCGGCCTGGCCGCCAGCGGCGTGCCCCTGGCGGTCCTGCCCGGCGGCACCGGCAACCTCCTGGCGCTCAACCTCGACCTGCCAAGCGACCTGGACGGCGCGCTGGATGTCGCGCTGCACGGCGACCGCCGCGGGCTCGACGTCGGGGCCCTTGATGGCGGCGCCGACCGCTTCGTGATCATGAGCGGGCTCGGCTTCGACGCCGCCATGCTCCGCGACGCCAACCCCGCCCTGAAAGCCCGCATCGGCGCGCTCGCCTACGTGCTGAGCGGCCTGCGCCAGCTTCGCCGGCGCCCAGGCCGGTTCCATATCCGTCTCGACGACCAGCCGCCCATCACCCGCGTCGGCCAGGGCCTGCTGATCGTCAACCTGGGCCGCCTGCAGGGCGGGCTTACGGTGGTGCCCGACGCCCGGCCAGACGACGGCGTGCTGGATGTCGCGGTCCTTGGGACCCGCACGCCGGTCGACTGGCTACGGCTGGCCACCCAGGTGCTGCTGCGGCGCCAGCGTCAGCCCGAGCAGCAGCGGCAGGCCGGGCCGCCGCTGGAGCTGTTTCGCGCCCGACGCGTCGAAGTCGACTGCGACCGGCCTCAGCCGGTCGAGCGGGACGGCGACCCAGCCGGCAGCACCCGCCGGCTGGTGGTTGAGATCCTCCCGCGGGCGCTCACCCTGTGTGTGCCCGCCCGTGCGGAGGGATCCGAGCAGGAGGACAACCCATGAGTACCGCCACCCGGGTCCCCGAGACCCACGAGCTGGAGGGCGACGATGCCCTGGAGACCTTGCGCCGCACCGGGTGGGGGCGGCTGGCCAAGGACTCGTTCCAGCGCTTCCGCGCCGCCGACGGCTTCAGCCACTCCCGCGCCTTGGCCTTCCAGATCACCTTCACGCTGCTGCCCGCCACCATCGCCGTGGTCGGCCTGGCTACGATCCTGCACGCCGCCAAGTTCCGCGACATCCTCCGGCAAACCGTCACCAGGCTGGCACCCGGCCCGGCCGGCGACATCATCGTGACCGCCATCAAGCAAGGCGAGCGGACGGTCGGGGGCGGCGCACGGGCCGCCTTGCTGTTCGGAGCGGTCGCGACCCTGATCTCCGCCGCCACCGCGATGGGCCAGGTCGAGCGCGGCGCCAACCGGATCTACGGCGTCGAGCAGGACCGCCCGACCCTGCACAAGTACGGCGTCGGCGTGCTGCTCGCCTGCACCACCGGCCTGCTGATGGTGCTGGCGTTCGTGCTGATCGTCGCCGGTGCCGACATCGCGAAGGCCACCAAGTTCTCCGGCGTCGCGTGGGAGGTGCTGCGCTGGCCGTTGAGCATCTTGTTCCTGGTCATCGCGGTCGCCCTGCTGTTCAAGGCCGCCCCCAAGCGGCGGCAGCCGGCCGCCTCCTGGCTGGCCGTCGGCTCGGCGCTGGCGGTACTGCTGTGGTTTGCATTCACCGGCCTGCTCGCGCTGTACCTTGGCCTGAGCACGACCTTCGGGCAGACCTACGGCCCCCTGGCCGGCATGATCGGCATCCTCGCCTGGGCGCTGCTGACCTCGCTGGCCGCCTACCTCGGCCTGGCGTTCGCCGCCCAGCTCGAGGCGGTCCGGGCCGGCGTCCCAGGCCCAGCCACCGGGCAGCAGGCCAACAGCCGGGGCCGGGCACGTCACCGGCGGGCAGCCCTCCGCTAAGGCCTGCCGCCGAACAACATGGCCGGTATCGGGCGTCTCCGAGCTGAGGTCGCTCGCCCAGAAGCGCGACGGGCGACTCCGGGGAGGCCGGCGCAGCCTAGTCGGTTCTTCGGGACGTCCCTGTCGTTCATCCCCGGAACACACCGTCGTCCAGCGAGTCGCAGCTGACCGTCACGCGCGACAGGCCCGCCTCGCGCGGCGCCCGCCTTGCCGACTAGCAGCGTCCCGCTGGTGGTCAGTGGATAGTCAGCAGTCCAGCGAGCCGGAGACGCTACGACTCCTCGTCGATCGCTTCCTCCTCGATGGCTTCATGGATGTGGCCGAGGTCGGCACCGCCCCCGGGATGACTGTCGCGGTCGCGGTAGTGCCCCACGCCGGGAACGCCTGCCTCCTCGCCACCGACGGCTTCCTCCTCGATGGCTTCATGGATGTGGCCGAGGTCGGCACCGCCCCCGGGATGACTGTCGCGGTCGCGGTAGTGCCCCACGCCGGGAACGCCTGCCTCCTCGTCGGTGGCTTGGTGCTCGGGGCCGTGGTCGGCGCCTCCTTCGGCGTGCCGCTCGCGGTCGCGGTCCTCGTCAGCTCCCATCGTCCTCGCCTCCTGGCGCGATACGACGAACATGCGGTCGGTGCCAACTGGATCGGTCCGCCGTCAGGGTACCTTGCCGCCCGGTGGCGCCCAAATACTTGCCTGCCGCGGCCCTCTGACGGCTTGCCAACGAGGCACGTGGTCACCGAGGACGGCCCCCCCGGTGGCCGAGCTGCTCGGCCACGGGGTGATGGCACCCTCGACGCTGGGGGTGTTCCTGCGCTCGTTCACCTTCGGGCACATCCGCCAGCTCGACCGAGTCGCCAATGCGGCCTCCCATGTCGCCTTGATCCGCGCGAGTCGACCCTCGAGGACCTGCAAACCGCCGTCCACCGCGGCATTGACCGCATCCGCGCCGCCTGGCACTCAGCAAGAACGGTTTGAAACACGCGATCGAGAAACGTCGTCTGCCGTGTTCGAGGCGCAGGTGGGGCAGCCGGATGGGCTGATCGCTCAATGCCGCGCCACCCTGCGAGCCGGGCGCAGCCGAAGCCCTTGGCGGGCGCGGTCAGCAGCGCGACGCGAGACGGGGACGCGTCGCGCTGCTCGGCGCGCTCAACCGCGGGTCATGGGCACAGCGTCGTGTGGTAGCGGCAGGCGACGATCGTCGGCGTCTCCACGGGCCTGCCCGCGTCGATGGAGCTGGCCAGGCGGATGAACTGGGCGTGCGACCACGCCAGCGGGGCGGCGGAGAAGGTGCTCTCGCCGGGGACCAAGCGCGGGTCGCCGTCGGCGGGCGGCTGGTGGTCCCAGACCTGCTCGGCGATCAGGAAGGTCGTGTCGTCGCCGGCGCGCGCCATGGTGTCGAGCTGGCGTTGCGCCGATTGGCCCGCGGCCAGCCGGTACTCGCCGCGTTCGCCGGTGAGCAGCGGCCAGCCGCGGCCGACGGTCAGCCCGGAGCCGGTCGGGACCGGCTCCCACTGGCCGCCGTCGCGCTGCTCGCCGTAGCCGTCGAAGCTCGCCCGGTGCCAGAACTGGCCGTTGGCGGTGTCGTAGCGCAGCTCGCGGTCGATCACCGGCAGGGAGGAGCGGACGTTGGCGTCGAGGGCGGACTTCACGCCGAGGCGGACGACCTCCAGGAAGCTGGGGTCCACGACCCGCCGCTGGTCGACCAGCGGGCCGCCGTCGGAGATCTGGATCTCCGTCCCCGCGTTGGCGTCGCCGTCGGCGGTGATGCGCAGGTAGTAGGGGTCGGCGGAGAGCGGCCCGTTGGTGGTCACCGTCCAGCGCTCGAGGTTGCGCTGCCAGTCGTCGGCGGTGGCGAGGTAGCGCGCGGCGGCGGCCGCCTGCCCGTTGCGCCGCGCGATGTCAGCGGCGCACACCAGCGCGGCGATCTCGGCCGCGATCGTGGCCGGCGAGTAGCCGCCGATGTTCTCCCAGCGCTCCTGCGGCGTGCTCGGCCCGTTGGCCACGATGAAGTCCGCCGACCGGCGCACGCGGTCCCAGTCGGCCGCACCGGTCCTGTCGAGCTGCCAGGCGAGCACGATCGGGAACGCCACCTCGTCCAGCTGCAGCCCGCCGAACACCGCCTCGCCGTCCAGCCGCGAGTTCTGCGGAAACGAGCCGTCGGGCCGCTGCTGCACCGTCCACAGGTAGTCGAGGGCGCGGTCGGCCGCGGCCGTGTCACCGGCGGCGAGCAGCGCGGTCGCGATCTGGTACAGGTCGCGCGACCAGACCGCGATGTAGACGGGCAGGAACTGCAGCGAGTTCGCCCACGCCCACGGCCGGCCCGGCGCCGCGACGAAGCCGCCGCGGAAGGTCTTGTCCTCGCTGGCCGCCAGCACCATCGCCGAGACGCCGTAGGTGGTCCGCCAGCGTGCGGCGCTGTCTGGGACCGGCCGCAGCGACAACAGGTAGCGATGCCAGCCGGTCGCGTAGGCCACGCGGGCGGCGGCGAAGCCGCGGTCCAGCGCCCTGGCGGCGGTCGAGGCCGCGCCGCCCGGCGTCGCGGCGAAGCCGAGCGCCAGGGTCAGCCGCTGGGCGCCGGGAAGGCCGCTGAGCCGGGTGCGGCCCAACTGCACGACGTTGCCGCGCTGCCTCGCCGTGTACGACCAGTCCATCCGGAAGTTGTCCTGCAGGTCGGACCACCCGTCGCTGCGGCTCAGGTAGCCGCTGGAGGTCCCGGTGAAGCCCGAGGACGCCAGCACCGCGCCGCTGGAGACCCCGTCCGAGGCGACCAGCCCGCCGCCCGCGCTCCAGCCCATGTCGTCGTTGGCGTTGAGCCCGAGACCGACGTCGTGCAGCACGTACACCGAGTAGGGACGACCGGTGAGCGACTCGAACCGGACGTCGACGAGCACGGCCGAGCGGGCCGGGTCGGTGGTGTAGGTCTTGGTGATCCGGTAGTTGCCGGAGCGCGCGGTGTTCACCTGCCGGTAGACCAGGCTGCGGGCGTCCGGCATGGCCACCGCGTGGGTGGTGCTGGTGTCCTCGCGGTCGGCGAAGGTCGCGCCGTCGGACACCGCGAGCTGCGTGTCCCGTGTCGCCGGCGTGTCGAGCCGCGGGAAGAAGACCTCGCTGAGCGCGCCGTCGTTCAGCGTGTACCAGACCTTGCTGGCGCCGGCCCGGGCGGTCCCGAAGCCCTCCTTGTCCCCCGGCGACCAGGTCGACGCCTGCCCGGGGGCGCCGGGTGCCTGGGAGCCGGTGGCGGCCGAGACCGGGACGGCGCTGATGCCCGCGAAGGCGACCAGGAGCGCACCCACGACGAGCCAGGCGGTGGCTCGGCGGAGGCGTACACCGGAGGAACCGAGGAGGTCGTGCATGTCTCACGCTCCTTGCTGTGAGGGCATGGCCCGCATACTCAGCAAAATGCGCAGACGAGCTGCCGCCCAAACGTGAGGAGTGTGCCTCAGGCGGAACACAGGCCCGGCGTCCACGATCCAGCCCGCCACCTGCCCGGTGGGCCTCGCGACGAGGTAGCGCACCCCTCGTCGCGCGCGACGTCGGCGCGGCCGACGATCGCGGCCGGCCGCCCGACGACCAGGTCTAGGTGCTCTGAGGCCAGGGAGCATGATGGCCCGATCATGGCCTCGCTACGCCTGGCGCCAGCGCCGGAGGTCCCGGCGGGCGAGCTGCGGCTGACCCGCGCTGGGGACCGGATCGCCAAGCTGGTCACCTTCGACGGGCCCGGCGCCGCGCGTGGGCTGAGCCGGGTCGGGTTATGAGGTCCGCCTTCCGGGGAAGAGTCTGGCGTGTTTGGGGGAGGAGATGCTGGCCATGCGAAACGTCCGGCCTACGGACCCTCCCGTCATCCGGGTCAGCGCCCGGGCGCAGGCCGAGCTGCGACCGGCCGAGGCGCTCGTCTTTGACTGGACCCGCCTGGCGATGTGCTGCGCGGTCGCGGGCGAGGTCAGCCTGCGCCGCACAACTACCCGGGAGGCGCAGGGCTCGCCGGCCTTCGTGCCGCTCCGGACCGAGGACGGCGGCCCGCTGATGTCCGCCCACCGGCGCGCCTACCCGTTGCTGGTCGGGCGCCGCGTCGAGATCGACTGCCGGCGCCGCCTGGGCATGCGCTCGTTCAGCTCGTCTCTGCCACCTGATCTCGGGCTGCGCGCGTCGTTCGGTCGCGCGGCCAGCCCACTCCCTGACGACCGTGACCAGTTGGGTACGCCATCATCAGGGCCGGACCGGCAGCCCACAGGAGGATCGCCATGACCGTCACCTCCACGCCGACCACCGGCCGCTGGACGCCTCGCCGGATCGCCGTCTGGACCGCCGTCGCCGTGCTCGGCGCCGTCGCCTGGGGGATCCTCGCCCTGGCCCGTGGCGAGTCGGTCAACGCCGCTTGGCTGATCGTGGCCGCCCTGTGCTCCTATGCGATCGCCTACCGGTTCTACGCACGCTTCATCGCCACCCGGGTGCTCGGCGTGGACGACCGGCGCGCCACACCCGCCGAGCGCCTCGACAACGACGTCGACTTCCAGCCAACCGACCGGCGGGTGCTGTTCGGCCACCACTTCGCGGCCATCGCTGGGGCGGGGCCGCTGGTCGGGCCGGTGCTGGCCGCCCAGATGGGCTACCTGCCGGGGACGATGTGGATCATCGTCGGGGTCATCTTCGCCGGCGCCGTCCAGGACATGGTCATCCTGTTCTTCTCGCTGCGCCGCGACGGCAAGAGCCTGGGGCAGATGGCTCGCGAGGAGATCGGCCCCCTCGGCGGCGCAGCGGCGCTGCTGGCGGTGTTCGCGATCATGATCATCCTGCTGGCGGTCCTCGCCCTGGTGGTGGTCAACGCCCTCGCCGACTCCCCCTGGGGCACCTTCTCGCTGGCCATGACCATCCCGATCGCGCTGTTCATGGGCTTCTACCTGCGGGTGCTGCGCCCAGGACGGGTCCTGGAGACGAGCGCCATCGGGGTCACGCTGCTGCTCGTCGCGATCGTCCTCGGCGGCGTGATCGACAACTCCAGCCTCGCCCCGGCGTTCACGCTGTCGCCCAAGACCCTGGTGCTGTGCCTGGTGGTGTACGGGTTCGCGGCATCGGTGCTGCCGGTGTGGATGCTGCTGGCGCCCCGCGACTACCTGTCGACCTTCATGAAGGTCGGCACCATCGGCCTGCTCGCGGTCGGCATCCTGCTGACCCTGCCGGTGCTGGAGAACCAGGCGGTGACCAAGTTCGCCGGCAACGGGCAAGGCCCGGTGTTCGCCGGCCCGCTGTTCCCCTTCGTGTTCATCATCATCGCCTGCGGCGCCCTGTCGGGCTTCCACTCGCTGATCGCCTCGGGCACCACCCCCAAGTTGATCGAGAAGGAATCCCAGGTCCGCATGATCGGCTATGGCGCCATGTTGACCGAGTCGTTCGTCGCGGTCATGGCCATGATCGCCGCCTCCATCCTCGACCAGGGGCTCTACTTCGCCATGAACGCACCCCCAGGGGTGGTGGGCACGACCATCCAGTCGGCGTCGGAGGCGGTCACCAACCTCGGCTTCACGATCAGCCCCGACCAGCTGCAGGCCGCCGCGGCAGAGGTCCAGGAACGGACCCTGATCGCCCGCACCGGCGGCGCGCCCACCCTGGCCGTCGGCATGTCGACGATCTTCTCCGGCGCGTTCGGCGGGGACGCGCTCAAGGCGTTCTGGTACCACTTCGCGATCATGTTCGAGGCTCTGTTCATCCTCACCACGGTGGACGCGGGCACCCGGGTGGGCCGCTTCATGCTGCAGGACACCCTCGGCAACCTCTGGAAGCCGATGAGCCGGCCGTCCTGGCGGCCCGGCGTCTACGCCACCAGCGCGGTCGTGGTCGGGGCCTGGGGCTACTTCCTCTACGCCGGGGTCACCGACCCGCTCGGCGGCATCAACCAGCTGTTCCCGCTGTTCGGGATCGCCAACCAGCTGCTGGCCGCGGTCGCCCTGACTGTCGCCACCACCATCCTGATCAAGTCCGGCTGGCTGCGCTGGGCCTGGGTGACGGCCGTCCCGCTGGCCTGGGACGTGGCCGTCACCCTGACCGCGAGCTGGTACAAGATCTTCTCCAGCGACCCCCTGATCGGCTTCTTCGCCCAGCGGGCTAAGTACCAGGATGCCCTCGACGCCGGCAAGGTCATCCCGCCGGCCAAGTCGCTGGAGGACGTCGGCCAGGTCGTCACCAACTCGACCGTCGACGGGGTCCTGTCGATCCTGTTCGCGGTGCTGATCATCGTGGTGATCGCCGACGCCGCCCGGATCTGGCTCCAGACCCTGACCGGCCGGCGCGAGCCCGTCCTGGCCGAGGTGCCGGCCGAGCCGTCCCACCTGTGGGCCCCCTCCGGGCTCATCCCCACGGCCGAGGACCGGGCCCGGCAGGTCCAGCAGCGCGAAGCCGAGCCGGCCGGGAGACGCGGCGACCGCACCGAAGGTGACGGGTGATGCCCCAGCTCGGGCGCGTCGCCGGCCGGGCGCTGTGGTACCTGCGCGAGGTCATGGGGGAGAACGCCTACGAGCGCTACCTGGAGCACCAGCGCCGCAGGCACCCGCACCAGCCGGTCCTGTCGCGCCGCGAGTTCGAGCGGCGACGCATGGACGAGCTGGACGACCATCCCAGGGCCCGCTGCTGCTGAGCGGGCGGCTTCTTGTGGTCCCTCCCTCAACGGGGATCGCTCTGGTTCGACAACTACGTTGCTACGGCGAGTCTCCCGCGTGTTGGAGCGCGAGAAGGGCTGGCAGTACCGGTTGGCCAGCAAGGCTGGGGGGCATTCAGAGCGAGGGCCCAGCGGGTCCGCTGATATGGGTCACGGGCAGTTTGGTGGCGCGTCTGACGCGGTGTGGGAGATCCATCGCCATCCAGCGGGAGAGCCGACGCGGCAGCGTGGAGACGATGATCTCGTCGATCTCCTCCCGGCTGGCGAGCTTGCGGATCGCGTCGATGGGGATGGGGTCGACGACCTCGCCATCGGCCTCCGCGCCGCCTTCGCGAAGCCGGGCCAGCTCGTGCTCCAGGCGCCCCTCCGCCAGGGTCCTGGCAATCTTGTAGGCGCCTGGGACCACCACCCCCTCGAAACCACCGCTGAACCACCGATCGGAGGCCTCGGTCTGGGTCACAGGGGCGACGAGATAGAAGCGGCACTGTCCGGCCTTCATGCATTCGGCGAGCTTCGCCGCGAGCTGGTCACCGCCGAGGGTCTGGTTCGCCACGATGAGGTACCGACGCATGACCTCACCCCCTTGGGCTTCTTGGCCTGGCAACACTCTAGCCGGCCGTGACCCTGTCTCAAAGAGCCGGGCCTGCGGGTCGACAGGGTCGCCCTGCCTGGTCGAGGGTCGCGTCGCGCAAGCAACGAACTGCTCGCGGTGGCCGAGCACCACTGGCCCCAACCCCGGCCGGTACCCGATCCCGCCGGGCCGGGCAACGCTGGGTGGTCGGCTGCGCCCGCTGGCCTGGACCCGGCCACGCCGCCAGGCCGTCGGCCTGGTCTAGCAGGAGCGCCAGCTGTGATCGGGCTGGTGGCGGCGCCGTCAGCGGCGACGACGGGCCCGCATCCCACCAAACAGCAACACAGCAACGACCACGATGATCAGCACCCACAACCATGTCGACATGGCAGCCTCCTTGGTCGGCGCAGGAGCAGGTCAAGCTGACACTACTGCCGCCCACCCCGGGCAAACAACTCGCTCGCGTCCAGGCGACCTCCCGGGCCGGGATCGACGGCCGCGCTGCGCGCGGGCTCGCGGGGGGCCCCTGCACCCGCGACCTGCCCGCCGATCTGG